>Ga0105049_10006097_pt1 | contig 14037 bp, 11 predicted proteins | sample MAT06_FD_78087 | JGI IMG/M metagenome (GOLD analysis project Ga0105049, IMG submission 78087) | Freshwater microbial communities from Lake Fryxell liftoff mats and glacier meltwater in Antarctica - MAT-06 | ecosystem: Environmental > Aquatic > Freshwater > Ice > Liftoff microbial mat | place...
CTGCCCTTTTTTATTTAGAGTCTGTATATAAAGTCTCCCGATGTCGTTGCAATAGTCTGAAAAATGCTCATCCCGCACAAAACGGGCCTGCGCTTTTTAAGCCGCCGTGCGCCTAATCAGAAGCCTCTATACTTCAGATTTACGAATATGTTGACAGACACTAATTAGTGCAAGGCACCTATAATTAATGCTTATTATTGCTCTCACATGGCGGGAATTATTATTATAGGAGCCGGAGCCGCTGGGTTGTATGCTGCCAGAGAACTTTCGGAAGACGGCAGCAAGATCACCTTACTTGAAGCCTCTAACCGTATTGGAGGTCGTATTCATACAATTTTTGATAGTACCTATGATAAGGAGATAGAACTTGGGGCGGAATTTATTCATGGTGACTTGAAGATAACGCTTGGTCTTCTAAAAAAATATGCTTTATCGTTTCATTCCATTGAAGGTGAGATCTGGCGTTTCGAAAAAGGAAAACGGCTGGAAACTGATGATCAAACAGGAGACGAATACGGCTCTGATCTGGAAGAAAAATTAAGCTGTTTGAAACATGATATTCCTGTAAATGAGTTTCTGGAATTGAATTTCAGTGGTCCGAAATATGAAAAATTAAGAAATAAGGTGCATGGTTTTGTCGAAGGATATGCTGCTGCCGACACGACCGAAGCCAGCACATTTGCATTCCGTACAGAATGGCGTGAAAGTGATTTAAACGCTCAGTACAGAATTGACGGCGGATATGGTACACTGATGAAAAAACTTTATGATGATTGTATTAATAATGGGGCCGACGTCGTTTTTAATTCAATTGTAAAAGAGGTAATCTGGAAAAAAGGTTCTGTTGAAATAATAACTGGTGAAGGAAAAGTTTACCGTGGCGAAAAGGTGATTACAACAGTTCCGTTAAACTTGTTGAAACAAGGTAGAGTAAAGTTCTGCCCGGAAATAACGGAAAAAAATTCAGCCCTTGAGAAATTAGAATGTGGAGGCGTAATTAAATTTCTGCTGCAATTTGACAAACCATTCTGGAACGATAAAAATTTACTGAAAACACAAAATTCCGACAGAGGCGAACTGATGTTTATTTTTTCTGATGCCCCAATTGGAACATGGTGGACACAGGCACCAGAAGGCTCGGCATTACTAACAGGTTATCTTTCCGGCCCAAAAGCAGATGCCCTAAAAGGCAAAGACGATAAGGAGCTTTTTATTCTCGCCATGAAATCATTGCAGGAAATATTCCAGGGTAAAGCTCCTGCCCCACGCACATGGAGAATTGCAAACTGGATTACAAGTCCGTTTTCCAGCGGCGCCTATTCCTACAGGACAGTAAATGACACCGAATACAGAACAATCCTTTCGACTCCGACCGAAGAAACCCTGTATTTTGCAGGGGAAGCGTTATCCACGGGAAAGTCAATCGGAACTGTAGAAGCAGCGTTCGAAACGGCAAAAAACTGTGTCCGGATGATCAGTAGCCAATTGGATTATTGATTTCTCCCTATCTTTTCGCATTGTTGAGAAGCACAGGAAATTAAAAGAAAAATGTTGAACTATTTACGGACACCATATCCTGCTTTAGCGTCCGATAGCGCAAGATGGCGGTTATGCATTCTCTTTAGCCTTTTCGTCTTTGCATTTCTACTCGTGTTTCAACCGTTCGGGATTGGCGAATCTGAAACGCTTCTTAAATTATCGGTGGGATACGGCCTTACCTGCTTTGCGATCATGGCAGTTCTTAATCTTGCTGTTAAACGGCTTTTGCCAGGCTTTTTTAATGAAGAAAAATGGACTACCGGAAAAGAACTATTGTGGTCGTTCATTAATGTTGCCGCGATCGGTCTTGGGAATGCAGCTTACACTTCCTTCATTTTCAATTCTGCCTTCACATTCAACATCATTTTTGTTTTTGAATTTTACACACTCGCTGTGGCGGTTCTTCCTGTAAGCATCTCGATATTGGTCAAACGTCTCACCCTTGAAAAAAGATATGAAAAAGAATCAGAAGTATTAAATAACAACATTATCACGATTCCGAAAGACGAAGCAGGAAAAAATCAGGTTGAGATACTGATCAGGTCGGAAAATCCAAAAGAGAATTTATCTGTTCATACGAATGACCTTCTGTTCATAAGGGGTGCAGACAATTACGCGGAAGTTTTTTATTGGAAGTCCGGAACAGTGAAAAAAAATCTCCTCAGAACCACCTTAAAAAAAATTCCTGAAGATCTTCCTCCGGGAAATCCTTTGTTTCGTTGCCACAAAAGTTACCTTGTAAACATGAGCCATGTGAAACATGTTTCTGGAAATGCACAGGGATTAAAACTTCATCTTCAAGGCACGGATGAACTCATACCGGTTTCCAGAAATCTTACAGAAACAGTTAAACAACAACTTTCTGTTCGTCCCTGAGGATTCCCTTTTACCCTTTTGCCTTCCCATTTATCCCGCACTTTACCTTTAATCCCTGGTTATTTTCCACATCCTATTGGGCTGAATACATTTGCTTCAAACAATTTCAAGATGCCGGAAAACATGTTCAACATTATCCTGATAATCCATATTGGTTCAGGATTTACAGCGCTGCTTTGCGGACTTTTTGCAATCGTTGCGAAGAAAGGAAAACCCATGCACAGAAATGCTGGCAAGATTTTCTTCATAGCGATGATTGTGGTTGCTGTTTCGGCCATTTTTATGTCGGTGGCGCACAGGAGCATGTTCCTTTTTACAATCGGAATTTTCGCATTCTTCCAGGACTACTTCGGATATCGTGCGATTAAAAACAAATCCATGAAGCCGTCAGCCTTTGATTGGGTGGTTCTCGTTCTGGCAGCTGTTAACAGCATCTTGATGATCAGCACTTTCCAAATTGTGCTAATGGTTTTTGGAGGGATTAGCGCTTCGCTGGCTTACGGCGTTTTCCGAACTTTCCTTCTAACATCAAAGGACAAAGAGATTCCGAAAAAATCGTGGCTGGCATTGCATATAGGAATGATGCTGGGTGCCTACATTGCAACATCTACAGCCTTTCTGGTGGTGAATATTAAAACCTTTCAGCCTTCCTGGCTACCATGGTTAATACCAACGATCCTTGGCGTCCCGCTGATATTTTATTATACAAATAAGTTCACTGGCAAAAAGCCCAGACCAGTTTTCACCAGGTCAGAGCATGCTTAAGCTTTAACCAGGAAGACGCGCGATCTGTTTTTCCATCATGGTGATCTGCTTAACCAGCTCTTCGGTTTTGGGTTTAGCAGCTTTTGCCTTCCTGAAATGTTCCTTCGCAAGCTTGTACTGATGGCGCTGTGCCTCGATTGAACAAAGCTGAAGATAAGCTGCAGCCAGATTCTCCTTATCAGGGATTCCAACTTTAACGGCTTCAATCAGGTGCGCACGGGCTTCTTTTGTATTACCTTTTTTAAGCTCAATAAATCCAAGCTGCATCAGGTTTGTACCGCGCATATCGCCGGCAATCGTGGAATTCGTTTTAAGACTTTTCCTGATATTGTCCTCGGCTTTACCAAGATCATCGGTTGCCATCGCCAGGTTTCCCTGAAGCATGTAGTACGACATCCGCACTGGCTTAAAAAGCATTTTCGGGAAACGGATCAACTGCAGGTATTTCATGGCCGAATCAACATCGCCCTCTGTAACAGCTAGCTGAACCAGCCGCATTGTGCCAATCATAAAATAGAGAAGGATCGAAAATGCAGCTACAACATAGCAAATCCAGGCAAGGATTGTATCGAGGTAAATGTGTGAAATGATTCCGAAGACAATCAGAGCAATGATAATCGGAACACGGTAAATGATATAAAGCTTTAAGATTTTCATGGGGTGTAAACTGCCGGGAAAGAACCTGGCTTTGAAGCCGCAAAATAAAGCAAAATTTTGTTTATAAATTTAAGGATAATAAAGAAGTGGGGTCCGCGCCTTGAGGCGCGTCCATATATATTTTTAGCAAGCTAAAAATAACTTCATGGCGTTAAGCAGAATCTGGTCGGCCTTTATCCTTATTGCCATAATTGTTGCCTCATGGAAATGCTTTATAAAGAACGATGAAGCCATTTTCAGCAGGATGGTTACAGGCAAGGCTGATGATGCCTACAAAACAGTGCGCTATTCGGTAATCGTTCCAAATGCAGACGTAAAGATTGCAGAAGAATTCAGTAAAGATGCGTCGGCATTTGGTTACCTGGCATCGGATTCACAGCACTATCCTGAGCTTTTAGTCACATCAACACCTTCTTCCGAAGAAGTAAAACAATTTATTCAAAAAAATCCTTGGGTTAAGGTAGCTGGCTTTGAAACGGTGCGTTCGGGGTTTACCAGAAAAGCAGACGGTATTATCGAAACATGCGGTAGTGCAGTTAATATTAGCATTCGCTTGATAGGAATTATGGCATTGTTCATGGGGTTGATGAGCATTGCTGAAAAAGCAGGCGGAATAAGGCTTCTCTCAAAAATAATAGGACCATTTTTCTCTCGCTTATTTCCGGAATTGCCCAAAGGTCATCCTGCAATGGGACATATGATGATGAATTTTTCCGCTAATCTCCTCGGCCTTGATAATGCGGCCACACCGTTCGGAATAAAGGCCATGGAAAGCCTGCAGGAAATTAATCCAGATAAAGAAAGAGCCAGTAATGCACAAATCATGTTTTTATGCCTGCATGCTTCAGGTTTAACGTTAATTCCGGTAAGTATTATCGCAGCAAGAGCGGCATTGAATGCAGAAAGTCCTACAGATATTTTTGTGCCTTGCCTCATTGCGACTTTTGTGGCAACAATTGCTGCAATGACAATTGTATCATTTAAGCAAAAAATAAATTTGCTTCAGCCGGTAATTCTCGCGTGGATTTTAGGAATATCGACTCTTATTGCAGCAATGGTTTTTTATCTCACCATGCTGGAAATGCAGGAAGTACAGTCCTTTTCAAGTGTACTGAGCAATGGAATCATTCTCTTGATTTTCCTGCTAATTATTACTGGTGCGGTTTATAAAAAAATAAATGTTTTTGATTCATTTATTGAAGGCGCCAAAGGTGGTTTTGAAACAGCAATACGAATACTTCCCTATCTAGTCGGAATACTGGTTGCAATAAGCATGTTAAGAACCAGTGGAACCTTTGACGCTGTAATCACCGGAATGAAATCATTCTTTGGATTTCTAGGTGCGGATACCCGTTTTGTCGACGGCCTGCCAACTGCGTTAATAAAACCCCTTAGTGGAAGCGGTGCACGCGGAATGATGATCGACACGATGAAAACATTTACTCCGGATTCTTTCGCCGGACGGCTTGCTTGTATTTTACAGGGCTCATCCGATACTACATTTTATGTAATTGCCGTTTATTTCGGAGCTGTTGGAATTAAAAACACACGATACTCCATCGGTGCCATGCTTCTAGCTGATTTAGTTGGAATTGTGACTGCTATCTTGTTGTGTTACATGTTTTTCGGATAGAGATATAAGAATATAACTGTTAGAATGAAAATGGGGGAATAATCAATATGAGGAATTTGCTATTATTTGTTTTTTCTGTTGTTTCTATTTCCGGAAGATGCATCTGTATAACGCCTTCATTCGAAGAAAATATTAAAACAGCAGATGTAGTGTTTGTGGGACGATTACTCTATTCGACACATCCTTTCTATGATGCGTGGCTTTCTTCTCATCATTACGCAGCATTTAAAGTAATTAAATATCACAAGGGCTTAACAATTCATGATGATATCGTTCTTTTAAAAAGTTACGGTTGGCGCTCCAAACAATTTTACAATAAAATGAGCGGATTGGATTTCATAGTCTGTGCAACAAGGTCAGAAAATAATCAAGTTGGTGTAAACGTCCTTTATTCCAGCTACTGCAGTTATACCGACGTGATCCTGAATATACAGATTAAAAAAGACATGCGATTTATTTCGGACAATAGAAATTGGAAAGTAACTGGAAATAATTTCAAAGCAATAAGGAAACTTGTTACTCCATTTGTCTTTGAAGCGCTTAAAAGAGGATTTCATCTAAGCGAAAAATGAAAACACGTGACAGACTTCGCTTATTCTTCAAGCCCTGGTTTGTTGCTTTCTGCCTCCTATATCTAATAAATCGCTTTCTGATAAAAGAAACGGGCGTTCAGTTTTTTGACCATAATCTTGACGATCTCCTGGCAGTTCCCGTCGTTCTGCACCTTAGTAGTTTTGCGATGTCACTCATTTATAAAATTCCTGAATACGAAATCTCAACTATTCAGATAATAATAACGGTAATTTATATCAGTCTTTTATTCGAAGTATTTTTACCAAAGTATTCCATCCAGTATCATTCAGATATCGCGGATGTGTGCTGTTATGCCGGTGGCGGATTGATCTACAGGCTTCTGTCATTAAAAAGGAAGTGATTAATTTCCGTAACAAGCAGATTTCACCGCTTCTTTTGATACATTTAGCCCATGAAGCGCATTTATTTCCTGTTTATTCTTCTGTCATTTTCTCTAGTATCCTTTGCTCAACAAGGATTTCCTATCAATGGAGTGCAAGATGAACGCAACCTTTACTATGCATTTACCGGCGCTACGATCCACATAAATGCTGACCAGGTAATCGAAAACGGTACCTTATTGGTATACAAGGACAAAATTGTACAGGCTGGTGCGAACGTGAAAATTCCTGAAGGAGCCGTCGTCATCAATATTCCGGGTAAACATATTTATCCTGCTCTCATCGATTGCTGGTCTGGCTATGGCGTTCCACAGGCTGGTAAGAAGCGTGAAAATCGCCCTAACCAGACGGATCGTACGGAACCCGGCGCGTATTCCTGGAACATGGCGATAAGCCCTGAGACTGAAGCCGCTGCAATTTTCGAAGTGAAGGCTGAGGAAGCTGCATCGCTACGTAAACAAGGCTTTGGAACTGTTTTTTCTCACCGGAAGGATGGAATTTCCCGTGGCTCCGGGGTTGTCGTAAGCCTTGCAGATGCGAGTGAAAACGAAGTCATTATAAGTGTGCGTTCAGGAAGCTTTTTTTCATTTCAGAAAGGCTCATCTCCGCAGGAATACCCATCGTCGCTAATGGGCGCGATTGCCCTGTTGCGGCAGACTTACATAGATGCGGGCTGGTATTCGCAGGGAAAAACAGGCAATTACGTTAACCGTTCTCTTGAAAAATTCAATGAACAAAAGAAACAAACTGCTTTCTTTGAAGTCCGCGACTGGCAAGATCTTCTCCGTGCCGACAAGCTGGGCGATGAATTTGGTGTTCAGTATGTGATAAAGACTGGGGGCGATGAATATCAGCAACTAGATGCTGTAAAACAAAGTAAGGCAACTTTGGTGGTCCCATTGAATTTCCCCGAAGCCTGGGATTTGAGTGATGCCTACACCGCACCTTATATTCCATTGTCGACATTGCGTCATTGGGAACAGGCTCCGGCAAATGCAGCTTTGGTGTTCCGTGCAGGAATTCCATTTACCATTACACCTGCAGGATTAAAAGATCCTGGAAAATTCTGGGAACAGTTAGGAAAAGCTGTTGAAATGGGGCTTCCTGCAAAAGAGGCATTACGGGCAATTACAGAAACGCCAGCCAGGATTTTAAATATTTCTGAATTAACGGGAGATCTGAGACCGGGAAAATTTGCCAGCTTTTTCATCAGCACCGACACTCTTTTTTTTAAAGGAAACAGGATAATTGAGACTTGGGTTCAGGGAAAACGTTACCAGAATGAAGCATCGGACCAACCGGATATCCGCGGGAAATATTCACTTACAATAAGCCCTGGAAAATCCGGAGCCCTTGATATTTTCGGCTCTCTCACTTCTCCGGAAGCTAAATTAATTCTCCCGCAGAAAACCTTAAAAATTAATTTCAGCCAGTCGGGAAATCGTGTAAATATGCAGTTCCCTGGCGACGATTTCGGGATACCGGGTTCAATTGTTTTAAATGGTTTTTCCGATACTATTTTTTCTAACAACGTATTAAGCGGACAAGGCAAATATCCAACCGGCGAATCCATTAATTGGACTGCATCGTGGAAAGGACCGCGCATCGATTCGACCAGAACTGACAGTACAGTTTTAAAATTCAATGCAGACTCAGTTAAATTATGGTATCCGAATGGAGCTTTTGGTTTTTCAAAATTACCGGAACAGGAAACTGTGTTGATCAGAAATGCAACGGTTTGGACCAATGAAGCGGAAGGAAAGCTTGAAAATGCATCGGTTCTATTTTCTAAAGGGAAAATTCTGGCGGTTGGCAAAGACATCGATCCGGTTAAATTTCTTCCCAAAGGAATTTCACCCTTAATAATTGACGGAACAGGAAAGCATGTAACGGCTGGTATCGTTGATGAGCACTCACATATTGCGATTACGGGTGGTGTAAATGAAGGAACGCAAAACAATACTGCAGAAGTACGAATTGGTGATGCGCTGGATGGATCTGATAACTCAATTTATCATCAGCTTTCCGGCGGGGTAACCACGTCGCAATTGCTTCATGGATCTGCGAATCCGATTGGAGGACAATCAGCGATAATTAAATTAAAATGGGGCAGCAATCCGGAAGATATGCAAATGAAAAATGCTCCCGGACATATTAAATTCGCATTAGGGGAAAATGTTAAGCAAAGCAATTGGGGTGATGGCCACCGTGTGAGGTTTCCGCAAACAAGAATGGGCGTTGAGCAAGTATTTTTTGATGCATTTCAGCGAGCAATTGAGTACCGGAATAAATTAAAAACGTGGTCGACATTATCCGAAAAAGAAAAGGCTGGCAAGGAAGCTCCAAGACGTGACCTGGAACTTGAGGCAATGGTGGAAATAATGGAAGAAAAGCGGTTTATAACCTGTCACAGCTATGTGCAATCCGAAGTAAATATGCTGATGTATGTTGCCGATAGCATGGGCTTTAAGGTAAATACATTTACACATATTCTCGAAGGATATAAAGTAGCCGACAAAATGAAAGCCCGTGGAATTAACGGATCAACTTTTTCTGATTGGTGGGCTTATAAATGGGAAGTAAATGAAGCCATTCCATACAACGGAGCAATTATGCATAATGTAGGGGTTAATACCGGATTTAATTCGGATGATGCCGAGATGGGACGTCGTCTTAATCAGGAAGCTGCAAAAGCAGTTTTATATGGTGGTGTGTCTGAAGTGGACGCGTTGAAATTTGTGACGTTAAATCCGGCAAAAATGCTTCATATCGATTCTGTGACAGGGAGCTTAAAACCCGGAAAGGTTGCTGATATTGTGATCTGGAGCGAGAATCCGCTTTCCGTTTACGCAAGAGCCGAAAAGACATTTGTTGAAGGTATTAAGTATTTTGATCTTGAGAGGAATGTTGAATTACAAAAAATAGCAGATGTAGAAAGGGCACGTATTACACAGAAAATGTTGAATGAAAAGGCAGGCGGAAAAGCATTACGGAAACCGGTAATCAGGAAGATTAATCATTATCACTGTGACGATATTGAAGACTACCAGTTATTATTTGATAATGAATAATTGACTATGAATAATGGCTTGACTTTTTCAAAATTAAATCAGAAAACGATGACACGAATTATAACACTGCTGCTTTTAGTTATAAATGCTTTTCTTTTTGCGCAAGGTCCGGTTAAGCCCGTTTTATTTAGCGGAGCGACCGTCCATACAGGCGCCGGAAATGTAATTCCAAATGCATTCTTCGCAGTTAAGGACAACACTATTGTACTTGTTGGAGCTTCGGCTGTAAATACTGCTGACTATGATACGGTAATTAACCTCACAGGGAAACATATTTATCCGGGTTATTTCGCGCTTAATTCTACGCTGGGATTGCGGGAGGTTGATGCTATACGTGCAACCCTTGATTATGATGAAGTTGGAGAATTAAATCCGCATGTGCGTTCACTTGCTGCTTTTAATACGGATTCGAGATTAACAGAGACGATCCGGTCGAATGGAATATTCACTGTGCAGGCAACGCCACAGGCTGGCTTTGTTACTGGTAGTTCGTCTGTTTTTAGGTTAAACGGCTGGAACTGGGAAGATGCAGTGAGAAAGGAAGATGAAGGAATTCATATTAACTGGCCCGAATCAAATCTGCCGCGGTCGGCACAGGACACAAGCAAATCGAATGACAGGACGAAAGAAATACAAAGGAAATTAAAAACGCTTTTCCAGGATGCCGCGGCTTACTCGAAAATAAATAATCAGCTTGAAAAAAACCTGAAGCTTGACGCAATGAGGGGATTATTTAACGGGAGTAAAACCTTGTACCTGCACGCTTACAGAGCCCGCGATATTTCAGACGCAGTGCAATTTGCGGTGAGTTATGGAATTAAACGAATCTGTATTGTTGGCGGATCAGACAGCGACCAGGTAATTGATCTGTTAAAACGGTATAAAGTTTCGGTAATTTTAAGTCGTTTGCATCAATTGCCGGATCGTCCGGATGATCCTATTGAAAAGGCGTTCGGCATGCCGAAATTGCTAAACGACGCAGGAATCGTTGTTGCAATAAGCAATTTCGGAGGCATGGAACAAGGCACGCGTAACCTTGGATTTACTGCAGGAACAGCTGTTGCTTATGGAATGACGAAGGAAGCTGCGTTGCAATTAATTACATTGAATCCGGCCCGTATTTTAGGAATGGAAAAAACTGACGGAAGTCTTGAGCAAGGAAAGAGGGCAACATTTTTCGTGACTTCAGGCGATGCATTGGATATGCGCACCGCCGCTGTTGAACTTGCATTTATTGATGGAATTCCGGTTGACCTGGATAATCATCAGAAGGTATTGTACCGGAAGTTTATGAGGAAATATGGGTTAATGACGAATTAGTTGTGAGTTTTGAATTAAGTTTTGAGTTGTGAGTTTGAGTTTGAGTTGTGAGTTTAAATTACTGGTTTGAGTTATTCTTTTGGATTATCAATTAAGAATTGTAAGTAATTCCTTCCCTTGACATTATCTGGTTTCGCTGAGATGACAAATAAAAAACTTTCACTTATACTTTGCGCTGTTGCTGCGATTTTATGTATTGGTCTTTTTATTTATCAATGGATAAGCAAAGAAGAAATAGACGCAATGATTCTCTTTGCAGGACTGTGCATTATGGCGCTGGGTTTCGGGATTTACTACAGGAAGTGAGATATAATTAGTGTCTGTTCACAGAGTCGGGAGTCTGAACTATAGGGCCTTCTGGTTAGGCGCACGACGGCCGAAAAAGCGCAGTCCCACTTTAGGACGGGATGAGCATTTTTCGGGCTAGTGCAACGACATCAGGAGACTCTATAGACAGACATTAATTAATGATTTACGATCCAAGAGATTGCTTTGATGAATCTTGCAGTTAGATCAAAGTAGCCTGGTATCAGATATGGGATAGCAAATATCACACAACCATTCCTGGCAGAAACTGTTAACTTTAAAGCTTAAACTGTAAACTCCAGCATGACTCACACCTATCATATTTCCGGAATGACCTGCGAAGGATGTGTATATAAGATGCAGCATCTTATCCAGAAGGTTCCAGGAATTCGGGAAGTAAAAGTTGATCTGGCTTCGGAAAGTGCAGATATTTTAATGGAAAAACATATTCCATTAACGGACCTGCAGGAATCTTTAAAAGACTATCCGAAATATTCGATCAGCGAAATTCAGGGCAATCAGGATCATGTTTCGTTAGAATCCGAAGGCACAGACAAAGGAATTTTGGTATATAAACCGTTGCTGATAATTTTTGCATTTATAACAGGAATTACGCTGCTTGTTGAGTTTAATTCGAACCAATTTTCGTGGATGCGTGCTATGAGCAATTTTATGGCTGGCTTCTTCCTGGTATTTTCGTTTTTTAAGTTACTTGACCTAAAAGGATTTGCTGACAGTTATGCGATGTATGACGTGATAGCCAGACGTTTTAAACCATGGGGCTACTTGTATGTATTTACTGAACTTGCGTTAGGGATTGCATATTTGATCGGGTTTAATCCTATGGTCACCAATGTTGTGACATTTATCGTTATGTCGGTGAGTATTATCGGAGTCCTGCAAAGTGTTTTAAATAAACGTGAAATTAAATGCGCTTGCCTGGGCGCCGTTTTCAATCTTCCGATGAGTACAGTAACAATTGTGGAAGATGCGCTTATGATAGGAATGAGTGGAGTGATGATTATCGGGATGATATGAAAAATCCCGGAAAGAATTATCGTTCCGGGATTTTAGATCATTGTCAATTCATTAATCTTGAATTACAAGCTTATCAACTTTCCCGTTTATTTTCAGAAAATAAATTCCGCTACTGAAGGCGTTAAGATTAATTGATGCTGACCCTTTGAATTCTCCCGTTGCAACTGATTGTCCTGCCGTGTTTACAATACTCCATTTTTGAGTTGAATTATCGTTTGAATTAATCACGATATTTTCTTTTGCTGGATTTGGGAAGAAATTAATTTCATCTGTCGCAGAAATTACAGAAAATCCGGTGCTTAGATCACAACCTTCGCATAAATCAGAGATTGCTGGAATATTCATAGTAACCATCGAGATCGAATCGGCAACTCCGTTTGTAATTGTTGGTCCTGAAAAAGTCACATAATCTGTAAAAGGAAATGTTGCTGCCGAGTCGGAAAATGCAATCTGACGCTCAAAATCCTCGCAGGCAGAACCCAATTCGGGAGTCCATGTTACGATAAAAGGAAAATAATCCTGTTGTGCTTCGCAATAAAAAATCCCGGAAACAAGGAAAGTGCCATCAGCTGCAATATCGAAAGATTCATTCCAATCTCCGTAAGGATCCTGTGTTGCGATTGTCGGAAATGATAAGCCATTTGAAGACTCGATAGCAAGGCTGGCTGTATCTATTCGAAGCACCGACATTGCCTGTTGAACATCCTGAAAAGGGGCATAAATAAACATACTTGCAAACACGTCGCCCTCATGCTCTTTCAATGAAACGAACATTTCCCCGGCATCAATTCCTGCAAAAATGCGTCGTTGATTCAAAAGTTCCCCGGAGCTACTAACTTTGGCCAGGTATCCTGTATTTGGATATGTTGAAATCTGGTCTGGCATTAAACGGGCGGCGATAATAAAATCCCCGGAAGCCGTTTCGACAAGTCCATTAACAGATGACTGTGTAACGGAATCAATAACATTTATATATTTCGCAAAAACAACCGTGCCTGCAGGATTAATTCGGGTAATCATGATACCGCAAGCTTGGGAATTGATGCTTCCGCGGATATCTGCCACGCCAACAAAATCGCCATTTTCGGCTATCAAAGTATTTCTGAACGAATAGTCGGTTGCAAAACCTCCCTGTGCAAATCCTTGAGTCCACAATACAGTTCCGGTTTGGTCTAGTGCAATAACAGTGGACTTCGAAAATTGAGTAGAGGAAAAAAAGCTTGAAGACGTCATGCAAGCATAAATGATTGACTCATTTGACACTAAAGAAGCAATTCCGGCGAAGCTTTGTGCGGCAAACGTTTTGTTCCAGATCATGCCTCCTTCAGGATTCCATTTTGCTAACAATGCTGATGTTTCTGATCCTGCAACCGAATAACCGCCACCAAGTATCAGGTTACCGTCTGGATTTACAGTATAGCAGGAAAGTCCAAAATTGTCGGCCGCCTTTCTCCATTCAGGAGTTCCATCAGCATTTGTTTTAATAAGGGAATTTTTATTGCCTTCACCGGCAGTCTGAGTGAAAAATTTCCACAGATAACCGTCATTCAAGGCCTTCGCATCAGTTGAAGATGCCTGGTTCATTTCATTAAAGTACTTGAAAATCTGAGCCTGTAAACCGGCCGATCCGGCGAACATAAGTATCAAAAGAAAATAAATTTTTTTCATAGTGCGAATTTCGATGCAAGATAGGTATTCTAAAAAATGGTGAAATCATTCGCGGAATTTTTTTTCTGCATGGAAATCTTGATTGATTAACACACAAAATGAATAAATCCTTCTTGTCTTTGGTAAATCTAAACGCTTACTTTTGCACCATGAAATTCTTTATCGATACAGCAAATCTTGCACAGATTGC
>Ga0105049_10006099_pt1 | contig 14035 bp, 8 predicted proteins | sample MAT06_FD_78087 | JGI IMG/M metagenome (GOLD analysis project Ga0105049, IMG submission 78087) | Freshwater microbial communities from Lake Fryxell liftoff mats and glacier meltwater in Antarctica - MAT-06 | ecosystem: Environmental > Aquatic > Freshwater > Ice > Liftoff microbial mat | place...
CTTTCCCTCACGCCCGAGCTTCTCGATGGCGTAGAGCTCGCGGATGATCGCGATCCCTTCCCCGGCGCGCGGGTCGCCGCCCTCGGGGAAAACCGGGGACAGGAACCGTTTTTCCTCGCTCGGCTCCGCCGTCCGTTGCTGATCGCACTCGGTTCATGGCTCGGCTCGCTCGCTTCGTCCTGCCGGGGTTGCCTTGTCAGGTCACGCATCGTGGCAACCGCCGACGGCCCCTGTTTGTAGTCGCGCGGGACCGCATTGTCTCTCGCGAATTGTTGGCGGAGTACGCGGCGACAGGAACTCCTAAAGCTCCGCAGGGGGTTCGCAAGCCTGCTCAGCCGGGAGGACTCTGATGGGGCCGTTGTCCCCTGCCCGCTTTAGCGGGCAATCACTTGCCTCCGGCTTCAGCCGGAGGGTCGCTTGCCATGATGTTCCCAGCGCGCTTCAGCGTGCTTCTCCTCGGGCTTTAGCCGCGTTCTTCGCATCGACTGTGGCGCGGTCGGCGATGTCGGAGCGATTGGCTGAAGCCGTGCGCAAGCACGCTGAAGCGCGCTTGGAATGAGTGCATTCGGGGCCCTCCGGCTGAAGCCGGAGGCAAGTAGATGCCCGCTGAAGCGGGCAGTGGATTGTTGGCGCGCCGGGGGGGCGTGGGAGCGTTGGCTGGCGCTGCCGCCGGGCGAGGAGGCGGAGCTGGCCCTGCGCCGCGCGACCAGCAGGAGGGCGCCCTTGCGGATCGGCGGAGTGGCTGCGCGGGCTGGAGCAGCACGCAGGCCGCCGCCCCGCCGCGCTCCCCGTCGGCGGGCCGCGCACCAGCATGGCGAAGTCCGGACGGCGGATATGTTCAGCGAAGGAGAGAAATAGGTTCCTGTCCCCGGTTGTGGACGGTTTGGTCAGGAATGTCCCGAGCGGCGCGGCGAACTTTCCAGTTCACACACTCCGCCCGGCCAATCCACGCTTTTCCCATGCTCCACCCGCCGCTGACCATCGTTGTCCCCATCTTCAACGAGATCGGCGCGCTCCCCCGGGCGGTAGGGCGGTTGGGGGCGTTGTTGGCGCAGTTGCCGGAGGGGTCGGAGTTGTTGCTGGTGGACGATGGCTCCACCGACGGGTCCGGGGTGTTTCTGGCGGGGCTGGCGGAAGTGCCGGGGCGGCGGGTGCTGAGGCACGCGCGGAACCGGGGCTATGGGGCGGCGTTGAAGACGGGCGTGCGGGCGGCGGGGAATCCGGTGGTGGCAATTACCGATGCCGATGGGACGTATCCCCTGGGGAAAATACCGGAACTGGCCCAAGCCATGACGCGCGAGGACGCCGCGATGGCGGTGGGGGCGCGTCCGATGCGTCAGGTGGCGGCGATCCGGCGTCCGGCGAAGACGGCGCTCCGGTGGTTGGCGGAATACCTGACCGGCCAGCCGATTCCCGACCTAAACAGTGGGCTGAGAGTCTTTCGGCGGGAGGATGCGCTGCGGCTCGTGCGGCTGCTCCCCGACGGGTTTAGCTTCACCACCACGATCACGATGGCGCTGATGACAGAGGGCGAGCGGGTTGTCTTCCTCCCGATCACCTACAGGACGCGGACGGGGACTTCCAAGATTCGGCCAATCCGCGACACGGCGGGGTTTGCGATGCTGATCCTGCGCACGACGCTGGCGTTCCACCCGATGAAGGTATTTGGTCCGGTGGGATTCGGGTTGATGGGGTTGGGCGCCCTGCTGCTGCTGCTGAGGATGGTGCTGGACAAACCCTTCGGCCTTGCCACTACGATCACCCTTCTGGTGGGCGGGTTCCAGATTCTGGCGCTGGGCTTGCTGGCTGATCTGGTTAATCGCCGAGGGACATGAGGCGGGGGCATCCATGTGCCACACCCCATGCCACAACTGACCCGTAGGGAAACGATCCAATGAACCAGCCTGATTCGCAGCAGGGACCGCCCGAGCAGACCCCGCCTCCCCCGCCCCAGGGCTATTCCGCCGCGCCGGGCGCCATCGAGGGCGAGCAACCCGCTCCTCCCCCGCCGTCCCAGCAGCCGCCGGTGGTCCCCGGACCGCCTCCGCCCACGTGGGGCGCGCGGCCGGCCGCCGGATTTGGCGCGCCCGGCGCGAATCCACCCCCGCCGCAGTACCGTCCACAGCCCCCACAGGCCGCCGCTCCGCGTCCGGTTTATCCGCCGACGCAGCAGCCGCCCCCCCCGTCCGGCTCTGCCGCGGCGCCGCCCCCCGGTTATGCTCCGCCCCAGCAGCAGCCCCCGTATGGCTACCGCCCCCAGCCCGCCCCGGGCTACGGTGGGTATCCACCCCCCGCGCCGCGCGGGCGCAGCCGGGCGCTTCCCATTGTGATCGGACTCGTCATTTTCTTGTTCCTGCTCGTCGGCGGCGCCGTCACGCTCGTTGCCAGCATGTCTGGCGGCAGTGGCACAACCACGGGCGGCGGGGGCTTTGGGCTTGGAGTGCTGGGAAGCCGCATCGGCATCCTCGAGATCGAGGGCGTCATCGGCGAGGGTGCCGGCTATGGAGCCAACACCGCCCTGCTGGTTCAGCAGGTGAAAACTTGGACCAAGAATTCGAGCATCAAGGCCATCGTCATCCGCGTGAACTCGCCCGGCGGCGCCGTCAGCGCGACCCAGGACCTCTTCGCCGCGCTCAATGACTTCCGCGCCTCGGGAGAGAAAGGCGCCGCGCGCCCCATCATCGTCTCCATGGGCGACATCGCGGCGAGCGGCGGCTACTATGCCGCCATGGCCGCCGACAAGGTCTTCGCCAACGAGGGCACCCTGACCGGCAGCGTGGGCGTCATCATGAGCTTCTATGACTACCAGGGGCTTCAGGACAAGATCGGCGTCCACGGGCGCACCGTGAAGAGCGGCGAGTTCAAGGACATGGGCTCGGGATCGCGCGACATGACGGAGGCGGAGAAGGCCCTCCTGGACGAGATGGTCGGCGATGTCTATGGCCAGTTCTTCGACGCCGTCGTCGAGGCCCGCGCCGACCGAGTCCGCGAGATCCTCAACCCCACCAGCCCGTCCTCTGTTACCATCGAGGAAGTCCGCGCGCATCTGGCCCAATACTGCGACGGTCGCATCTTCAGCGGCCAGCAGGCCCAGCGCTATGGCATGATCGACGAACTCGGCACCCTGGACGCGGCCGTGCAGGAAGCCGCCAAGCTCACGGGCCTTTCCGCCACCGACACCCCCACCATCCGCGGCCCCGTCAAGCCCACCCCCGGCCTTTTCGGGCTGAGCGGCATGATGCAGAGGATGGAGTCGATTCCGGATAAGCTGCACGGCAGCGTGAAGATGGAGTATCGGTTTGCCGGGTTTTGAGACGGCGGAAAACGGCCTCCACAGATTGCATGGATTGTGATTTGGTGGGGCCCCGATTCCTCTGCCAGTGACCACCGCGCCGCCACCCAAGCTGATTCCTGCCGTTCCCATTCCCAGTTACCCATTCCCGATTCCCCGGATCAAAATGCCCTTCTCCGACTTCCCGCTGTCCCCCAAGCTGCTTGCCAGTATCGCCGACGCTGGTTTCGCCGAGCCGTTGCCGATTCAGGTGCGGGTGGTGCCTGCGTTGCTGGAGGGGCGCGACGTGATCGTGTGTTCCCAGACGGGGTCCGGGAAGACGGCGGCGTTCCTGATTCCGATTATCGAGGGCCTGCTGACGGCTCCCAAGGCGCGGCGGATTCATCCGCGGGCGTTGGTGCTGGTCCCCACGCGGGAGCTGGCGGTTCAGGTAAACGGCCACTTTGAGATGCTGGCCGCCCACACGGGTCTGAAGTCCGTGGCGGTCTTTGGCGGTGTGGACCACGGCCCGCAGGAGCGCGCTCTGCAGGATGGGGTGGCGCTGGTGGTGGCGACGCCGGGGCGCCTGCTGGAGCAGCTCGACCGCGGGGCGATCAAGCTGCGCGATGTGGCGTTCTTTGTGATCGACGAGGCCGACCGGCTGTTCGACGCGGGGTTCCAGCCGGAAGTCCGCCGTGTGGTGGACGCCGTGCCGGAGCGCCGCCAGACGATGTTGTTTTCCGCCACGATGCCCGGCGAAATGAGCCGCTTTGCGCACTCCATCGTCACCGAACCGGAGATCGTAAAGCTGGGCCTTGTCGCTCCGCCGTCCCAGATCAAGGAATCCTTCTGGCCGGTGCCGGAGCCCCAGAAGCTGGACTTGCTAATGCGGCTACTGGCGGAGGAGAAGGGGCTGGAGAAGGTGATCGTCTTCGTGCGCCAACGGGCCCGGGCACGGATGCTGGCGCCGGAGTTGGCGCGCCTTACAAACCTGCCAACGGCGGAGTTGCACGCCGATCTGTCTCAAGCCGAGAGACTTGACACGATAGGCAAATTCCGCAGCGGTGAAGTCCGACTCCTCGTGGCCACGGATGTCGCCTCGCGCGGCCTCGACATCGAGGAGCTTACCCACGTGGTGAATGTGGATGTCCCCGATACCCCCGATGACTATGTGCATCGCGTGGGGCGGACGGGGCGCGTGGACCGGAGCGGGGTGGCGATCACGCTGGTGAGCCCGCGCGAGTTGGCGCTGGCGGCGTCGCTTGAGGAGTTCCTCCGCCGCAAGATCCCGTGGCAGCGACTCGCTGGGTTTCCCTATGCCCCGGAAGAAGAGACCGGCGCCGCCAAGCAGCTTATCCCCGGCAAGCGCCGCCGCCGCGCGGCCCAGCCGCTGGACCAGCGGGAAACTTCCTCCACCAAGAAGGAGAGCCCCTTCACCCGCTCCGGCAAGCTGAAGAAAAAGCACACCGATGCCGACTTCGAGGAGAAGCCCCGCCGGGGCGGTCGCAAGCGCGCGGAAAAGAAGATCAAGGGGAAGAAACTGCCGCATCAGCGGCGGAAGTAGGGGGGGGAACGGGGAATAGGGAATGGGAGAACACGCTAACTTTGGCAGGGGCTGGGTGGTCTGTTGGGGGGCTTGGCTTGACCCCCATGGTAGCACGGGCATCCTGCCCTTGCCCGGTTGGCTAGGCTTGAAACTGCACGGGCAACATGCCCGTGCTATCGCGACAAACGAAAGGCATCATCCATGAGCAGCAAGATATTCACTCGCATCGCCACCTTCCTTCTGGCGCTGGCAATCCTGCCCGCCACGCTTTCGGCCCAGGCCTTTGACAAGGGGCCGGAGCTGGACAAGTCCAAGGAGTACTATGCCCTGATCGTCACCTCGATGGGGAACGTCGCGCTGAAGCTCTATGCGGAGGAGGCGCCAATCACCGTGCGCAACTTCGTCAATCTGGCCGAGGGCACCGCCTCGTTCAAGGATCCCAAGACCAGCGAGACGACCAAGCGCCCCTACTTCAACGGCGTGCTCTTTCACCGCGTCATTGGTGGGTTCATGGTCCAGACCGGCGACCCGATGGGCACCGGCCAGGGCGGCCCCGGCTTCACCATTCAGGACGAGTTCCGCCCCGCGTTGACCTTCGCAGAGCCGGGCGTCCTGGCCATGGCCAATACGGGGCGCCCCAGCTCCGGCGGCAGCCAGTTCTTCATCACCGACGTCCCCACGCCCCACCTGAACCAGAAGCACACCATCTTTGGCAAGATCGTCGATGGCACCGACGGCCTTGCAATTGTCAAGAAGATCACCGCCGCGCCCCAGGGCGCCAATAACCGCCCGCTGAAGGACATCCGCATGGAGCGCGTTCAGATATTCCGCCTTGAGAAGGGCCTGCCCGCCAGCGACGCCGCGGCGCGGATCCTTGGCGGAGCCGCCGCCACTCCGGAGCCGACCAAGCCCGCCGAGCCGGAAGCCGCCGCCGAGCCGACGACGGCCGCCCCAACGACAGCCGCTCCGTAAGGCTGGTCCGGTTTCGTGAGAATTCCCCGGGTGGTCGATTTTCTCGCCGCCCGGGGCTTTTTTTTTGCCTCCAGCCTTGATAAGCAGCCGCGGGCGTTCCATACTTCCCCATCATGCCAAGCCTTGGGCCCCCCACCGTGATTCCCCGATGAAGCACCTCTCCCGCCTCTTCCGGTCCGCTGCGATGGCGCTGCTCATGGCGGCGGCGCCGGTTGCGCTTGCCCAGGAGACGATCACCGTCACCACGCTGACGGGTGTTTCGGCCAAGGGGACGGTGGTTTCGGAGTCCAAGGACCACATCGAGATCAACTCGGCGCAGTTCGGCGCGCTGCGGTTTATGAAGCGCGACCTCAAGAATCTCGCCCGCGAGGCGGGCGCTGCCTCGAATCCGGGATTTTCACCGGACTCGGGCGGGGGCGCTTCGCCATTCGGCGGGGCAGTGGCGAATCCCTTTGGTGGTCCCTCGACCGGCGGTGGCGCGGCTCCGAATCCGTTCGGTTCAGCGGCTGCCGCGGTGGCGCCGATCAAGAAGGGCTTTGGCGGATACGGGGTGCCCGTGCGTCCCGCCGGTCCACCGATCAATGCGGGATCTGCCTTCCAGCCCGGTCCCGCGGGGCCCAACCCATTTGCTCCGGGTGGAGGGGCAGGCCCCGATCCGTTTGGCGGAGGCGCGGCGCCCCCGCCCGGTGGTCCCAATCCGTTCGGAGCCCCGCCCTCCGGCGGCGCGCCCGCCGGGCCGGACCCGTTCGCTCCGCCACCTGCCGGCGCGCCCACTCCGGCGCCTCCCGCTGGCGGCGGCGTGAATCCCTTTGGCTTTCGCAGCGACCCCAACCCCGACAAAGACCGCGTGACCCTGGCCGGCGCCCCAACGTGGGCGCCGCGCGAGTTCCATGGCAATCCCCACGATGCCGGGCTGCCGCTTGGCGATGGAGAGCCGCGCGCCACCGCGCAGGAACCGCCGACCATCCGCCCCGTGCTCGCCGTGCCCAAGTTGGCTCCACGCACGGACCTTCCCGCGGTGAGGGCGGGCTTCGACGCCGTGCTCTTTGGCATGACCGCCGAGCAGCCCGTCGAAATCAAGTCCACCGACGCCGACTGGGCCCCCGCGGGAGCGGATTCGCAGCTCCGCACGGGCAGCGAAGTCCGCACCAACGAGACACGCACCTCGCGCCTTGTACTGCGCGGGAAGAAGGACGTCATCCGGCTTCCCGAACAGAGCCACATCCAGATCGAGAAGATGACCGACGACAGCGAAGAGGTGGTGATCAACCTCAAGCGCGGGAGCGTCTATACAGAAGTCACCACGCGAGACAAGCCGGACGCCTTTCAGATTCGCACGCCGGAACTGACCGCCGGAGTCCGCGGCACGCGCTTCCGCGTGGATGCGACCGAGGGGGCCTCCGCGGTGAGCGTGTTCGAGGGCGTCGTCCACGTGACCGCCACCGCCACGGGGGCCTATGTGACGCTGAAGGCAAACGAGAAGGCCGTGGTGAGCCTGGACGGCCAGATCATGGACCTGCTGGCGGTGCCGGTGGACGAGCAGGAAATCTCCGCGAAGTGGGACCAGTGGGCGGCGGAGACCACCGGCGGCGGGGGCCTGGTTGGCGTCGGGCCCGTTGGCGCCCTGAGCCAGCGCATCGCCGAGGACAACGCCCAGTGGGAAGCAACCATGCAGGAGCACATGCGCAACGTGGCCGAGTCGCGCTATCAGGATAAGCTGGACGAATACGCCGCCGCGTTCATGCGCTATGCCGCGGAGACGGGCTCGATCCCGACCGACGCCGAAGGCTGGAGCGTCCTCAAGTTCGACCCCGGCAAGCCCGGCTGGAGCGGCCCCTATGTGGAAGGCGCGATCCCGCCGCTGGATCCGTTCAAGCGCCCGCTCAAATACGTCCTGACCAAGAATCCCGCGGGCCGCGTGTTTGGCCGCGTGTATAGCATGTGGGAGGACGGCCGGGACCAAGGGGGCGTGAATGCGACGTCTGACCGCGTGTCGCTGGTGAAGTACTTCGAGCTGGAGCGCTTCCGCGACGATCCCGCGGTGAATCCCCCGGCGCCGTGATTCCCGACTCGCCAGAGCCCCGCCGCCCCAACTGGATGGAACGCCAGTTGGGTTTCTGCGTCGCCGTGCCGCTGGTGGCGCTCGCGCTTTTCGTGCTCAGCATCGTCAACGTCCGCATTCATGTGGAGCCGCCGCCGGAGCCGCTGAAGGTGCTCTATGAAATCGCGGAGGAAACGCCGCCCGAGCCGGAGGCCCCGCCCGCCCCGGCCCAGCCAATTCCCCCCCCGCCGCCGATGGAGTTGGCCGCCACGCGCACCAATTCCGACGAGAGCGGCGTCGAAATCCTGGACCCGGTTGTGGGCGAGGATTCCCCCGCCGCGCCCAACCCACTCGCCGAACTCGCCGTGCAGCAGCCCATCGCGATCCAGGACTGGATCCCCACCACCACCGACGTGGCCGAACTCGACTCCATCCGGGACGAGGCCCAGCGCGACCGCATGCAGCTCGAGCGCACCGCCGGCGAAATCCGCGAGTTCATCATCCGCAACGAGGTGCTGAGCGCGGCGAAGGACTTCGAGTTGAACAGCGACGGCGGCACCCAGGGCGCCATCCGCCTGCTGAACCTGGAGGGCGGCTTCCCCGAGGAGATCGTGAAGCGCGTGCTTAACCGCTATGGCGTGAAGTTCGACCATCGCTACACCAAGCCCGCGGCCGGACGAAACTTCCTGAACGCCGCCCAGACGACCGGCGGCAACTTCACCAATGTGGAGAAGGAGGGCTATTTCGACGTGCTGGTGCTCTCACAAAAGGCCCTTGCCATGATGACCACGCGGGAGATCGAGGCGATGCAGCGCCGCGGCTACGATCCCGTCAACACCCGCGTCCGCAAGATCGTCTTCGGCATCGTGATGCGTAACGACGGCGAGTACGACCTGGACGTGACGGCCTTCGAGGCCGAGCGGATTCGTTAGTCGCTTCGCGACCCACGGTTTACATGTTTTCGATTTCCAACGTGGCCCGGCGGCGTTAGTTGTTTCCCCAATATCGAGGGAAATGCCAACAGCCGGGGAGGAACGCCCATGGGGCGGGGACGGGTAATCGCGGGGATTGGGCTGGGGTGCGCCTTGCTGCTGGCGGTGGCGGTGGGGCTGGCGGGGGCGTTGATCTGGTGGATGTCGGGGAGGTTTTCGCCACCAACGGCGGGGGGTCCACCGGTCGGGGTGCCTGCTCCGCAGCCACCCGCTGCCGCGCCTGTCCCCGAGCTGATGTCCCAGCCCGCCGATCCGTGGTCGCAGGCGCATGTGGCGCCGCAGGGGACACTGGCGTTCATGCCGCTGCTGACGGATGGCGTGATGACGTTCGAGGGCCGCCAGTTGGCGGTGTTCATCGCCGAGCAGTGGAACATCGCGCTGCCCGACGACGTGGCGCTGGCCAACACGCTAAGGCTGGCGAATGCGCTGGCCGACATGAGCCCCTACTCCGACACACGTTCCAAGGCGACGCCGGAGGGCGTTGCCGCCATCGTTAAATTTGCCGCCGCGACCCACTGGATGGAGGGGACGCTGACGATGACGGACACCGAGTGGATCGTGGAGGCGACCTTTCACGCGAAGGGAGAGACGCATCAGCGCCGCTTTGCCGCGCCCAAGGGCGAGCACTTCGCGCTGGCGGCGGCCATCGCGCCGTGGACGGCGGAGCTTTCGGGGTTCGATCTGACTCCCAAGTTCCGCGGGGAACTCGCGACGCTGCCCTATGGACCCGACGTGCGCGGAGACCTGGATCCCGTGCTGCTCGCGATGGTGGACAATCCCGACCATCCAAAATGGCGAGAGCTGATGGATGGCCCCAACGCCACCCCGCATATACGGCTCCAGTATCTGCGCGTGCTGGTGCAGAAGCGGCGCGACGAGGCGCTGTTCCGCGAATCGGATCCCGGCCCCCTCCCGCTGGACGCCGAGCCCTGGCAGCGCAAGTCGCGGTGGTTTGTGCTGAAATCCATCGACGAGCTGCCCACCGCCCGGCACGAGGCCATGATCCTGTTGGCGCGCAACCCCGGCCAATCGGTGGAGGCCGCGCGGCTGTTCTTCGACAGTTACCGCGGGTCGGAGCGCGACGCGGAATACATCGCGACGGCGCGCCGGTGGCACGGGATCGCCACGCCCTCGCCGATTCACGACGCCTGGCTTGGCAACGTCTATACACTCGCCGCTTGGGCCAACCGGGGCGGGGGCTATTCCAACACCGTGTCGCAGTCGGGCGCCCAGCGCTTCGAGGAGTATCACGGGGAAGCGATCAAGCTCTTCGAGAAAGTCTTCGCGGAGGCGGGGCCGATCCCGTGGGTGGGCGAGCAGCTCTGCGACGCATACGGATCCACGGGCCAGCGCGAGAAGATGCTGGCGACGCACCGCGCCACCGTGGCCGCGTTTCCCGACTATTATCGCACGTGGGACAAGGTGCTGTGGTACAGTTTGCCGCGATGGGGCGGCAGCATCGACCAGGTGGCGGACCTGATCGACGAGGCGCTTGCCGGCAGGCCGGATAACGCGCGATTCGGGCGGCTTCCCTTCACGATCTATCAGGCGGAGGCGGGCGTCCTGGGCCGCGGCAACCTGGCGGAGCAGATGGAGGCCGTGTGTGCGGCGAACCCCCGCGTGCGGCCACAGCTCGATCGCGGAATCGGCATGATGGGCGACGCCAAGGCGGGCCCCCGCGACGCCGTTCACGCGCTGGTTGCCATGATGGTTCTTCGCTATTCGGAGGACGACATCCACGATCTCGTCCGCCGCCACCCCGACATTCACCGCTTCATCGGGAACAACCTCAATGCGGCGTGGTCTGGCCGGGCCAGCTGGGAGGCGCTGATCGCGCACGCCAACATGGGCAACTGGCGCTCCGTGGACGAGATCGTGCAGGATGCCGTGAAGAACGACCCGAGGAACCGAACTGGAAACCGCGAGGGCCGCGTGATCATGCGCACGCCGAAGTGGGACCTGATCCTGCGCGCGTATGCGGCGATCATGAATGGCCGGGAGACGGAGGGCATGGCGCTGCTGGACCAGATTCAGAATCCCGACTTCGACCTGCTGGTGAACATCACCTTCCTGAAGCTGTATGCCGACCGCGCCGATCCCGAAGTGCGCGCGCATTGCGACGCCGCGGCCAACGCCAAGCCCGACGATTCGGACTACGCGTATATCGCGGCGCTGGCTGCGCTCCGCGCGGGCGACCAGGAGGCGGCCCGCGCCTGGGCGGAGAAGGGCGACGCGATCTACAAGACCGACCAGAGCGAATCCATCCGCCGTGAAGTCCGCCGACTCGTCCTCGGTATCGACGAACCCCGCCCCGAGGACATCGCCCCCGCCAAAATCGACGACAACCATGAGGACCCCGCGGAGGAGGATCCCGCCGAGGAGGAAACTCCGCAGGATGGGTTCCCCTGATGGCCCAGGCACAGCAATCCGCCTCATCGGAAGGATCGGACTGATCCCCCCACCATTCACCGCACGGCACAGGAGCGCCCATGACCAGAAAGCGAATTGCCACCAGCATTGCCATCGGTTGCACCATTGGCCTGATCGCCCTGATCGCGGGCGCTGGGCTGATCGTGTGGGCGGGTGCACGGTACTTTCCCCAGCTTGGCGATTCGCTTTCGTCGCCCGGGGGTCTTGGCGCGTCCTCGCGGGGAGAGGATCGCCCGCTCCCCCCGCCCAACGCCAAGCTGATGTCCCAGCCCGCCGATCCGTGGAGCCTTCCCACGACGCCAAGCCAGGGCACGCTGCTCGTGCTGCCCTTTGTCATGGATGGCCTGATGAACCCCGTGGGGAATGATCTGGCCGGTTTCATCATCGAGCAGTGGAGCATCCTCCTGCCCGATGGCGTCGCCATCGCCGACCCAGTCCACGTGCGCCAAACGCTGGCCTCGATGAGCCCCTACGCGGGCGACAAGGCCGTCGTGCTTCCGATGAACATCACCTCCGTCGTGGGCTATGTCGGCGCGACGCACTGGGTGGAGGGCATCGTCGCGGAGGCCAACGGCGAGTGGATCGTGGAGGCCACCCTTCACGTTTCCACCGCCAAGCACGAGCGGCGATTCGCGGCGCCCGTGGGCGAGCACTACACGCTCACTGCGGAGATTTCCGGATGGATCGCTGCGGAATCGGGCTTTCAGATGACCGAGGAGGAACGCGCCGACCTGGGGAGGTTGCCGCTGGGACCCGAACTGCGCGAAGGCGGAGGAGAGACAATCCTTGCAATGCGCGCCGATGCCGATCACCCGAAGTGGGCCGAGCTGCTGGCGTCGCCCCATGCGACGGTGAACGCGAGGGTGGAACATGCGTTCGCGCTTGTTCGCAGCATCAATGACGCCGCCCGGCTCCGCGCCGCCGATCCCGGCCCGCTCCCCTCCGACGCGCCGCTGTGGCAGCGCAAGGTCCGCCGCATGATCCTAACCGCGATGGACGAGCGCGTCACCGCGCAGCACGAGGTGCTGCTGATGCTGGCGCGCCATCCCGGCCACGGCGTGGAGGCGCGGCGCTACCTGCAGGACATGCTCGGTGACGGCGAGATGCGGCTGGATTATGTGGAGGCGATGCAGCGCTGGCACCAGCGCGCGCCCGCGACGGCGATGAACGACGCGCTCTATGGCAACGCCCGCCAGAATTCCGCGTGGGACTATCGCGGAACCGGCTATGCAGACACCGTCTCGGCGCGCGGCTGGGAGCAGTTCCGCGAAAGTAACCAGATCGCGAGCGACATGTATCGCAAGGCCATCGCCGCGGCGGGGCCGATCCCCTCGATCGCGGCAAAGCTGGCCACCGTTTATGGCGCGGAAGGCAACCGCGCGGAGATGATCGCCCTGCACCGCGCGACCATTGCCGCCTATCCGGACTATGGCGAGACATGGACGACGATGATCTACTACACGCTTCCCCGGTGGGGCGGCAGCGCCGAGGAGGTTGCGCTCCTGATCGACGAGGCGATGGCAAGCCGACCCGACAATTGCGCATTCGGGCACTTCCCGATGCGCATCTACTACATGGAGGCGCAGTTGACGGGGGGACGCCTGTATGACCTGATGATCATCTACGCGAAGACAAATCCCAAGGCCAAGGAGCAGATCCTGCGCGGCATCGAGCGCATGGGCTCCGAGAAGTCCACGCTGCAATATGCCGCCAAGGCCGTCGTTGGAATCGCCATGGTGGAAGGCAACGCCGACTCTGCCATCGAGATCGTCCGCAGATGGCCGGAGGTGCATCACCAATTCTCGCTCGAAGGCGAGGAGGACTGGTATGGGATCGGGATGTTCTTCGCGCTCTATTCGCACATCAATCTGGGAAACTGGAAGGCCGTGGACGAGATCATGGAAGTCTCACTGAGGGACGACGCGCAGTATGAGCACGACATGAATGTGATCCACAACCGCATTGTGGGAATCCCCGGTTGGCAACCGATCCTGGCGGCCTATGCCGATATCATGAACGGGCGCGCGGAGGCGGGCCTTGCGCGCCTCGACGCCATCGCGAATCCCGAGGCCGACATGATGTCGGCCATCACATTCCTCAAGCTGTTCGCCGGCCGCGTGGACCCCGGGGTGCGCGAGCTCTGCGACCACGGCATTGAGACAAAGCCCGAAGACGCGGGTTACCGCTACATCGCCGCCCTCGCCGCCCACCGCCTCGGCGACAGCGCGGCCGCGAGATCGCACATCGAGGAGGGCGAGAAGGTCTTCAAGAAGGGTCACAGTGAGGGATGCCGCCGCGAGGTGCGGAAGTTGGTGTTGGGGGAGGAGTAGGGGGGTGTAGCGGGGGATTCCTAAACTTCCATGTCGGTTCCCCAACTCGTTGGGCCATCGCGTACTCGCCGCGGGAGCGGCGAAACAATCGTAGCCCCGGACTTTAGTCCGGGGACGTCCGACAAAAGATATCCGAACCCCGCCAGGGGGTTTCACAGGCCTCAACTCGGCGCTTGATGTTGGACCCCTCCCGGGGTCCAGCCGGTTTTTGTTCGTCCTCCCCGGACTAAAGTCCGGGGCTACGATTGTTGCGTCCCTGCCGGGACGAAAGCATTCTGGAACTCGCAACTCGTCCTGATGCGTGCGGCGGAACTTTAGGATATCCTGGATGTAGAGCGGTTCTCGAAAGTCTTGTCGCGATGGAGGACGCCGTAAAAGAGTATCGTGGGCATCTTGCCCGCGTGTGGGGGCGACGGGGCTCGGGCGAGACGCCCAAGCTACGTTGGAATACGA
>Ga0105049_10006100_pt1 | contig 14034 bp, 13 predicted proteins | sample MAT06_FD_78087 | JGI IMG/M metagenome (GOLD analysis project Ga0105049, IMG submission 78087) | Freshwater microbial communities from Lake Fryxell liftoff mats and glacier meltwater in Antarctica - MAT-06 | ecosystem: Environmental > Aquatic > Freshwater > Ice > Liftoff microbial mat | place...
AAGAACGCTGAAGGTACAGGACCTTACAAGCGCAAGGATCCCATCTTTCAAGAAATCAGCGCCGAACAATTTGATAAGCACTTAGACCGAGCTTCTAAGAGCATGTCGGGGGTAAAAGTTTCTGCAGTAGTCGAAGATGAGACTCCGGGTGCGAGACTTTACGATCCGAGTCATCCCGACGCCGATCAAGATGGCTATGTGATGATGCCCAACGTTAATCCGGTAACTGAGTTAACCGACATTATGAGCACTTCGTCAGCTTATGAGGCTAACGTATCAGCGATTCGAACCGCGCGAGACATGATCTCGGCAGCACTTTCGATTGGAAGGGAATGAACATGAAAATTACCGGACCTGGCTTTCAGCCATTTGTAAAATTATCACCTGAACTAGAGAAGGCAGTGAGTCCTGAAAGCACTCAGAAGGCCTCCGGATTCGCAGACTTGTTGACAGAGAAAATCAATCAAGTCGACGAAGCTCAGAAAGCCGCTGATGTAGCAATTACTGATTTTTCTACTGGCAAGAGTAGAAATCTTCATGAAGCGGTTTTAGCGCTAGAGCTAGCCGATACGTCGTTAAGGATGGCGGTTACCGTTAGAAATAAAGTGATCGATGCTTATCAAGAAATCATGAGGATGCCGGTCTGATTTAGATTTTTTTTCTGTTCGATTTGGAGGGTTAACGCTTGGGATTTTTGGTTAATTTTGTTTCATGGTTCAAGGGACTTCCGGGGGGAGCGAAGGTTTCTCTTTTACTCGTGATCGTCGGTGTTATTACCGCCGGAATCCTTCTTCGTTCTCAAGTAGAGCGTGCGGGCTATCAGTATCTTTATACGAATCTAAGTATGAACGATGTGAACTCGATTGCCGAAAGATTGCAGTCGATGAATGTTCAGCCCGAGATCCGGGGAGATTCTATTTTAGTGCCAGGCACTAAAGTTCTAGAGTTACGAAACGCCTTGGCTTCAGAGGGACTGCCTCGCGGTGGTGGAACCGGATTCGAAATCTTTGACCAAAAGAATTTTGGCGCCACGGATTTTGAAAAGAAAATTAATTTTGTTAGAGCGATGCAAGGAGAGTTGGCCCGAACCATTTCGGCTATTGATGGAGTGGAGTCGACTCGTGTTCATGTTGTTATTCCAGAAAAGTCTTTGTTTGAGCGAGATCAGAAAGAGCCTAGCGCCTCAGTAGCTCTCACTTTGGCCAAAGGTCGAAGGCTTGCCGATGCGCAGGTAGCAGGCATCGTCCACTTGATAATCACTTCGGTCGAAGGATTGACTGAAGCCAATATCAACGTCATCGACCAAAACGGGAATATGCTATTCAAGGCAACTGGCGACAATGGCGGCAATGTTTCAGGCAAGAATATGGAAATGCGCGCCGCTACTGAAAAAAATCTGGAGCGTCGGGTGGCAGCAATTCTAGAGAAGATTGTGGGTCCCGGAAGATTCTCAGTCAGTGTTACGGCCGAGATGGATTTTGCTCAAGTTGAAAAGACTGTTGAATCATTTGATCCCGAATCAAAAGTGGCAATCAACGAAAATGTGGTTACCGAGAAATCGAGCGGGTCGTCTGGCGGAGGTCAAGGAGCGCCGGGAGCGGCCTCAAATCTTCCCGGTGGAGCGGGAGCCGGCAGTACTGGACGAAGCGAAAGCAACAATCGTACTGAAAGCACGAGTACTTATGCGGTTTCGAAAACAGTGCAGCGGATTATCGAGCCTACGGGAGAAACTAAAAAGATCAGTGCGGCGATCGTCGTGGATGGAATTTATACCGTCGCTGAAGACGGCAAGAGCACCTATGCGCCGCGAGCTGCTGAAGATGTACAAAAACTCACGGAGTTAGTGCAAAAAGCAGTGGGATTCAATGCGGCTCGTGGAGATGAGATCCGAGTCGAGAACGTTCAATTTAAAGCCTTAGAAGAAACCGACGTGGCTCAGGATGCTTTCATTCAAGCTACCAATTCTTCAAAATGGACACTCTTCTTAATGGATAATGTAGCCATGCTCGGGGTGGTTTTGATTGCGGGTTTAATTTTCTTCTTACTCGTACGCTTAGTGAATTCTTACGCGCCTCCTATGGAGTTGGCTTATGCCAATATCATTGGGGAGCGAGCGGGAATGGTTGCGGCCGGACTGCCTTCGGGAGCGCCCATTCAGATCGTTCAGAGAGATGCCCCTGAAGTTCAGGCTAAGGCTGAGCTGGTAGCCAAGCAGAATCCAGACTTAAGCATCGCAAAGGCCGCGGAGGCCAAGATTCTTGAAGCTCAAATGGCGATGGCGAGTCAGGCACAGAATTCAGATGAAAAGCTGAGATTGCAGGCGGCAAGAATGCAGACCGAGAAGTTGGTGGGTTCTAACCCCGACGAGGCGGTTCAAATCGTGAGATCTTGGTTGTCGGAGGATTGATTAGTTTATGAGTGAAACAGCTACAAAAGAAAACGCAGCCAGTGCAGCCCTCACAAAAGTTAGGCTTAAAGGCGCTCAAAAATGTGCGGCGCTTTTGCTCTCGATTGACAAATCAATTTCTAAAATCATCTTCTCAAAGTTAGAAGATTTCGAGATTAAAAAGATCACGGACGCCATGTTTGAGCTAGGAACTCTTCATCAAGACACCACGACTAATATTTTGAATGAATTCATTCGCAATGTTGCTAGCGGCGGGACTCTCAGTACTTCTACAGAAGACATCAAGGCTTTACTTTCTGAAACTCTTGACGAAAAGAGAGCTAAAGAAATTATCGATAGTATGACGTCTTTCAAAGATAATACTTTGAAGAATCTAGGAACTTACGATCCCAGAACCCTCGCGAATTTTATGTCAAACGAGCACCCGCAAACCATAGCGGTTTTGCTTTGCCACTTGGGAACCGAGAAGGTTGGGCAAGTTCTTCGCCTTCTGCCGGTCGAGATTCAGTCAGACGTGATTGTAAGAATGGCCTTTCTTGAAGAAATTACGCCTGAGGCACTAGGCGACATTGAGGATGCGGTAAAAGAAGCTCTCAAAGGTCTTGGTTCTGCCACGAAACATAAAATGGGTGGCGTAGAATATGTGGCGGACGCTCTTAACCGTCTTGATAAGCGAACCACCAGTACTATTCTTGAGTCGATCGCTTCAGAGAATGCTGAGCTCGCAGAAGAAATTAAACAGAATATGTTTGTTTTTGAGGATCTTATTAAAGTCGATGATCGCGGCATTCAAGAAATCATGAAGAGTATTGATAGCGGCGACTTGTCGCTCGCTCTTAAGGTTTGTTCTGAAGAACTCAAGCAGCGGATTTTTACAAACATGTCAGAACGAGCTGCAAAGATTTTGAAAGAAGATTTAGAAGTGATGGGCCCAGTCAAAGTCTCTGACGTAGAGCGGGCTCAAGGAAACATTCTCAAAGTTGTCGATCGCCTAATCTCTGAAGGCAAAGTTGTTCTTGCGGGTGAAGGAGAAGAAGCCATTGTCTAGGATTGTAAGAGGGAATGCTGATGTGAAAGCCGTTCAAGCTGCGACTCGCTCACAAGGAGCTCCAAAGTCTGTGGCCATGAACGCCTTTATAAGTATTCGCTCTGCAGATACTTTAACTATTCAAGAGGCTGCAGCCCAAGCGGCCGAGCTGGCACAGCTTACGAAGACTCAGGTTACTGTTGAGGTCGAGAGCCGCATGCGTGCGCCTGTGCAACAATCCTTGGTTAATTTAGAAGGCGTTTTAGATGAGATTTCTAAGTTTCGACGCGATCTCTTTAAAGAGTCTGAAGCGGAGATCATTGAGTTAGTTCAGCGAATTTGTCGCAAAGTTCTTGGTAGCGAATTGAAGACGAACCCAGAGCTCATCACACAGATTGTTAGCCAGGGTATCGAAATCATTGAGAAAGAAAAATTTGTAAGTGTAATTATTAATCCCTTAGATTTACAGACTTTCTTAAAGGCGAAGCCCGACTTAGTCGCTAAGTTCAAAGATCGATCTGAAATCGAGATTCGATCCGATAACCAAGTGAAGGCGGGTACCGCTCTTTTGCAAACCGCAACCCGTCAACTCGACGTAAATGTGGAGTCAATGCTGGATGAGGTCTTGGGTGCGATTCAAGATCAAGTTCATGAAATTAAAGAAACCGGCGATGAAGGAGACAAGGCCTAATGTCGAGACTTCAGCTTCATCGCTTTGACGAAGCCGTTGAGAATGCTGCCCGTTTTCCAATGAGTGGCTCTGTCACGCGATCTTTAGGATTAGTCATCGAAGGCTATTGCCCTGGTGCTCAGCGGGGAAATGTTTGTGAAGTCAGCTCCGGATCAGTGCGTTCTCTGGCCGAGGTGGTAGGCTTTCATGGCGAGCAAGTTGTGCTGATGCCTTTGGGAGATGCCAAAGGGATTGGCATGGGGAGTCGAATCCGAATTTTAGAACGGAAGCCTACTTTTAAATGTGGTCCCGAGCTTTTAGGGCGAGTTATCGACGCTAAGGGAAATCCTTTGGACGGTAAGCCCGCTCCCTTGCTCGATCAGAAATTTTCAATTTACAGTCGTCCGATTAATCCTATGAAGCGAGCTCGAATTACGGAGCCACTCGACTTAGGAGTGAAAGCTATCAACGGTTTAATTACGGTTGGAAAAGGACAAAGACTTTCTATTATGGCCGGCTCGGGAGTCGGAAAGAGCGTTCTTCTGGGAATGATTGCGAAGTCGACCACTGCAGACGTCAATGTTTTTGCGCTCGTCGGAGAGCGTGGCCGTGAAGTTCGAGAGTTCATTGAAGAGATCTTAGGCGAAGAGGGCATGCAGAGAAGTGTAGTCGTTTGCGCGACTAGCGATATGCCAGCTCTCGTTCGAATGCGTGCGGCGTATGTTGCCACTACTATTGCAGAGTACTTTAGATCTTTAGGTGCCGACGTACTTTTAATGATGGATTCGGTAACTCGATTTGCGATGGCACAGCGCGAAGTCGGCTTGGCCGCTGGGGAGCCACCCACTACCAAAGGTTATCCGCCATCTGCTTTCTCGTTACTTCCTCAGCTTTTTGAACGAGCTGGATCTTTGACTTCGGGAGGCTCCATTACAGGAATCTACACCGTTCTCGTCGACGGCGACGACATCAACGACCCTATTGGAGACGCGGTGCGATCGATTGTGGATGGGCATATTGTTTTGTCTCGTAAGATGGCTTCGATGAATCAATTTCCGGCGATCGACATTCTAAACTCTACGAGTCGCGTAATGTCGCAAGTGGCGAGTCCCGAACAAGTGAAGTTAGCGGGCAAGCTCCGGTCTGTTTTGGCAACTTATTCTGAAGCTGAGGATCTGATTAATATTGGAGCTTACGTAAAAGGTAGCAATAAGAATATTGATGAATCAGTCGCCCTCATTGAAGGAGTTCGAACCTTCTTACAACAGAAGTCCACAGAGAAGGTGGCTTACGCTGATTGCGTGGCCCAGCTTTTAAAATGTTTAGGAGGTAAAGTTTGAAGAAATTCAAAGCTCGCTTCTTAAATCTTGAGAAGGTGAGAAAGATTGAGCTCGATAGGCAGATCAAAGAGATGGCTCTTGCTCAAAGGAAAGCTCAAGAAATCGAACTCGAAATTCGAAAGTTACACGAAAGAATTCGGCTCGAAATTGAACGGGTTCGTAGTGGTTTGGTTGGCTTTTCACACTTAGAAAAAGATATGCAGTTGGTCTCGGCTGATTTTAGAAAAAACACTCGAGCATTGATTGACGCTAAAAGAAAAGATTTGATTTTAGCGCTGCAAGCCATTGAGCGTGAACGACGCAAAGTGGTTGAAAAGCAAAAGCGCAAGAAAATTATTACGAAGTTAAATGAACATGAGAGGGACGATTATGAAGAAAACATCCGCCGTGAAGAAATGCGCCAGTTGGATGAAGTGGGTTCTAATAGTTGGAACTATACCCCTGAGCCATAAAGTTCTCTGGGCCCAAGAGAAAAAAGAAGAGAAAAAAGAAGAGAAGAAGTCCGAAGCTAAAGTCGAAGACGCAGCTCCCAAGGGAGGAGCTACTGCGACCGCGCGAGAATTTCCTGAGAAAGAGTATTACACCAAGGCAGAGGTGATGGCGCTACGATCGGTCTTAGAGTCAAAGACTCAAGAGCTGAATCAAGATATTGAAACTCAGAAAACTTATGTTGAATCTTTAAAGAAGCAAGTTGGCGATCAGCTTTCAAAAGTAGAATCAGCTCGCAATGAGATTGCCGATTTTATGAATGCCCGAGATGAAAAAGAAGAAGGAAAGCTTAAGAAACTGGCCCGGTTTTACGAGGCCATGGATGCAGAACAAGCGGCCCCACTTTTTTCAAAAATTGAGGATGATCTAGCTATTAAAATTTTCGATCGTATGGACACCAAGAAAGCGGGAGCGGTACTGGCTCTTATTCCGAGCACTAGAGCAGCGAGAATAACTTCTAGCTTTCCTCGTTTAAAGCTTCAAATCGGTGGCCGTCCAGCGGAGGCCCAATAGTGAGCGTAAGGTTTTATAAAGTTTCTTCTTTCGATGGTCGAAAGAAGAAGAATAACCAAACTGAGGAGTTGTCATGATGATCAATGTAAAAATTGATGACCTGACGGTATCGCCTCAGAACCCGGGGATGGACCGAAAAGGGGTTCCCGATAGCGCGCCAGAAGAAGACCCCAAATCTTTTGAGCGCATTCTCGCAAAGAACGAGCAGATGAATGAAGGCGTAGAGAAAAAATCTAAGCCCGAATCTAAGGCTGACTCTTTGCCGGATACTGAAGAGAGTATTGAAAAATGCGGAGCAGGGCTCGGGCAGATTGGGCCAGTCCTTCAAGCTCCGCTTTCACAATCTCAGATTCAGATCCCAGATGCTGTGGTAAATGAGGACGTTCCTCTTTTACTGCCGGCGATCGAGAAAGAGCCGGTCGATATCTTGGAGGTGGCTTTGACATTGGGACTTCCCCAATTGCAAATGTTTACTCCTAATTTATCGTCTAAGCCTGCACCAGAAGCTGCAAAACCTGCAAGTGCCGATAAATCGGTAGTGATTTTGAATTCGTTAGCCAAGGATGGGTTGACCGACCAAGATCAAATGCTTCTGCAGCGAAACCCGAAAGAGATCGATCTTAAACTTCCACTCAATGATCAATCTGTTGTTCAGGAGCTTGTTGTTAAAGCTCCCGCTGAGATTAAAACTCAGCATGAAAGTGGAAAGTCAGAGTCGAGTAAGAAGCCAAAATCTCTGGAAGAGATTTTCTTTGCAGGGTCGCGGGGGTCAAATGCTAACGATAAGGCGATACCAGAGTCTTCTTCTAAGTCGCAGATGGACTTAGGAAGTGAAGACAAACCAGAAACTCTCAAAGACTTTGCCTCTTCACTCTTTGTGCAGAACCAGCTGAAGAGTAGTGGCGAAAGTAACTTTGCGAGTCAGATAGCGCGTCAAATAACTGTTTCTGAGAAACCAAATTCAGATTTGGTTCGATCCAATCTTTTCCAAGATATGAAAGTGCACCTTGAAAAAATGGTGGCTGCCGATCGAGGAGGAGAAGTTCGAATCCATATGAATCCTGGGGATCTTGGGGCAGTAAAAATCGACGTCAAGGTAATGGGGGAAGCAGTCCGAATCGATATGACTGCAGAAAAATCCTCCGCAGAGAGCCTTCTTAAAAGTCAGGTCGGAGAGCTGAGAAATCAACTTCAAACTGCTGGCTTTAAGATTGAAGAATTGCAGATATCGAGTTCGCGCTCTGCGCAACAAGATAAGCAGTTCTCTCAGTCAGAGAGAGGCTTTTCGCAACAACAACATGAACCCAAACAGCGACCCGAAGCTGAGCCCGAAAGCAATTTCGACGATCAGTTCGTGGGGGCGGCGTAGGAGTAGAATATGAGTGGACCAAGCGTAATTGATTTACAAAATGCCACAACTATTTCTCAAGCGCAGCAACCCAAGGCCGGGTCTAAGCTTGGAAAAGAAGAATTCCTTCGATTGCTCACAACCCAGTTGGCGGCTCAAAACCCATTGGATCCGATGAACAATGAAGAATTCATTTCTCAACTGACCCAGTTCTCAAATCTGGAACAACTCCAGAATGTAGGGAGCTCTTTGGATGATCTGGTACGCATGACCTCTGCGGGCAATGCGGCCAATGCCGTTTCTTTATTGGGCAAAGAAGTTCGATTCGCAGGGAATCAAATTCGCGGCCCTGAAGCAAAAGTGCATTATGAACTTCCGGTGAATGCAAAAGAATTGACGATTGAAGTTCGCGACAAAGATAACCGAGTCGTAAAAGTCATTCCGAATATTCCTCGCACAAAAGGTCGACACGATCTGACTATTTCAGAGCTTCCGGCTGGGCAAGATCTGAAGTTCTTAGTGGTAGGTAAAGATGTAGACAATAAAGACATTACGGCTTCGACTTCAGTGTCGGAGTTGGTAGATGGAGCCAATTTCTCGGGCGCAATTCCGGTCTTGAAGACTCGGTCGGGTCGAGAGATCTCGGCGACTGAGATTGTTGAAATCTACAATCCAGTCACCGCAGCACCCAAGTCGACGGAGGGGAGCGATGGCTGATTTAAATCAGATTCTCCTTTCTTCGAAGATTGCGAGAATCGAGCCGGGGGTCAAAAAGTCCCAAGTCGGTGCTCAAGATAAATCGGGAGCGCCCTTTGAAGCCGCACTGGAGAATGCGGAAATTCATTTGTCTAAGCACGCTCAAAAACGCCTGGAGGCGAGAGAAATTGAGTTGAGTTCGATGGACCGAGCGAAACTTTCAAACGCGTTTTCTTCTTTGGAGAAAAAAGGAGCGCGAGATTCTTTGGTATTGATGGGAGATTTGGCCTTCATCGTGAACGTGCCTTCAAAAACGGTCGTAACCGCTTTGAGTCGCGAACAGATGAAAGATCAGGTTTTCACCAATATTGATTCAACCGTTTTAGTGTGAGCTTAAGCGCACGCTATTTATAGTTGAGAAAATTAAAATGTGAACTTCGGATAATCTCTGATTGCCAGAGGTCTGAAGACGAAAAATTAATAGATGAACTTCGCTTGGACCCTTACGGGAGAGTGAAGTCTCATCCAAATTATTTGGAGAGAGACTATGTCAGTATTAGCGTCACTATACTCTGGAATTTCTGGAGTACTATCAAATGGATCAGCATTATCAGTGTCTGGCGACAACATCGCCAACATGAACACAATTGCTTTTAAGAGCGGCAGCGCTCTTTTTGAAAGCAGTCTAACGCAGAGAATCGGGGATGTAGAGATTGGATTGGGTTCTCGATTAGCGACCACCAGTGCATCGTTTAGTCAGGGAGCTTTTGCCAGTTCTACTCGGGCAACGGATTTAGGTATATCCGGAAACGGGTTCTTCGCCGTGCAGAGTCCTGGCAATTCAGCTCGCTTTTTTACTCGCGCAGGCTCTTTTACCCAAGATGCCCAAGGCAATATGGTTACCTCGATTGGTGGCTTTCAACTTTTGGGCTATCGAATCACTAACGGCACCACTAATAGCACGGTCGAACCCATTCGATTGAGTGGACTTGCAACCGAGCCGGTGAGTTCTTCGCGGGTCAGTATCAGTATGAACCTGGCTCCTAATGCTCCAATCCCGCCCACTGCCTTCGATGGTTCAACAATGGCATTAGCAGAAGGCAGTTCAAACTTTTCAGCGCCTGGCACTCTGTATGATTCGCGTGGAACGGCAAGACCAGTAGTAACTTTCTTTCGCCGAACAGCCGATAATGACTGGAACTACTTCACCCTGACCGATATGGAAAACTTGGATTCTGCCCAGGTAAGTGGAACAGGAACAGCAGTGGTGGCTGCGGGTTCGTTTCAATTCGGAACCAATGGCGCAATGTTAATGTCGACCATTAACAATTCAGGAAGTTCTGTGAGACAGTGGAACAGTTCAGTGGCCGGAAGCTCTACCGTGATTGGTGCGGGCGAACTTTTGAATGCATCGAGTGGAATTCCGTGGGCGGGATCTGACGAAATTGCCCTCTTCGGCGTGGGGAGTTACATCGATTCTGGGTCGGGCTTTCCCGCTCAGACCTCTGGCAACCAAGAATTTGTAATGGATTTTGGTCAAGTGGTAGGCAGCCAAGCGGTCGCGACGCAATATGATGCTGGCGGAAGTTCTAATGTTTCTGGTGTTTCTTCGGATGGATCAGGAGTTGGGGAGCTTCAATCTTTAGAGATTACAAAGGATGGCATTGTAAAAGGAATTTTCTCGACGGGTACCTCTCAAGATCTTTTTCGGATTCCATTAGCTACCTTTGCGAATCAAGAGGGCTTACTAAGAGCGGGATCAAATCTCTTTCAAACCTCAGCGGCGTCTGGTGACCCTCAATTGACCAACGCTGGGGGCGGTGATGTTGGAGAGATTCTAGCTTTTAACTTAGAACAAAGTAATGTCGATCTTGCTACCGAGTTCGTAAAGATCATTCAATATCAACGAGCTTTTCAAGCTTCTTCAAGAACGATTTCTGCAGCGGCAGATCTTCTTCAAGACTTGGTACAGTTGGGTCGATAATTTTGTTCTGAAATAGTCTCTGTTTTTTTGGGAACCGGGTTTGCTAAGCCCGGTTCCCTTTAAATTTGACGCGCTTTAACGCGCAACTCCGACTCTTTTGTTTTGGTCTCTCTGTCTGTTTGTGTGAAACTAGCAAGTAGGTGCATGCTTTGGCAGATAATAACCAGACGTTTTCGAGGTCAGTACATTTCTTCGATAAGTTACTGAGGGGCGACAGTCCCTGTCGTGTCGAAAATGAGTACCCTTTGGTTTTTCAATCTTCGACATCAGAAGTCATTTTCTTAAATCAAAGAGAGCAAAAGTTAAGCCCGAAGCCCGCTAACCTTCTGGTTTTGTCAGAGGGCGATGAGATTCATGCCGGCTTGGCAACTTTACGCCGGACAGTAAAGCTTTCAGAAGATTCTGAACTTCGCGTTCTTTTCATTGGCAGTGTCGTCACTGATCCAAAATTTAGAAATCAAGGATTGCAGCGCGATCTTTTTTTGGCATTAGATCGAATGGCGCACGAAGATGGTTTAGATGCGCTTTTACTTTGGAGCAACCAAATCGATTTCTATCGTAAGCTCGGTTTTGAACTGGGAGGTTTGCAGGCCACGTGGTCTGCAAATAGTCGTCAGCCGCTCCTCAATCAATCTGTAGTTGTGAATTTTGGAAAGTCTTCTGAGATTCCTTTAACCGATAAGTGGATTCAGAATTTTATGCAAAAGCAGTTGGTGGTGAGAAGGTCAGAAGCAGAGATGCGAAAGCTTTGGAGTATTCCTGAAATGTATGTAGCGGGGACCGAAAACGCCTATGCCCTGATGAAGAAGGGCGAGGACTTCGATGGAATGTGTCACGAATGGGCGGGGCCTGCTGATGAAGTCTTGGCGTGCTTTGATCGGCTGAGGGCTGAACGCCAAGACGTGCGCTTTTTAAGCCCAGGCGTGGTGCAAGATCCAGAAGAAATGAAAGTAGTGAGTCGTTTAGAATTGGCAGGTTTTGAAAGTCGATTAGAATATTTGGGACTCTTCAAGCTAATGAGTAATCGATTTGTGATTCAAGATCTTCAGCCTGAAACTCTTAAGCTTCCGTTTTTTGTTTGGGGCCTCGATTCAATTTAAGGGAGCTTTATGTCGGCTGTCTTTCAGCAAAATTTAGCCGCGCTCGAAGTTAAGAATCCTGATTTGGCGCATCGTCTTCGTGCCTTGAACTCAGCGCAAGTGATGAGCGAGTATGCGATTTCTGAAGGCTCGCCGATTAAGCTCTTTAGGGGAGGTAATCTTCTCGACTCTACTGAGGCAAATTTTCTGTCGCCCATTCCCAAATCGAAGCTCGCCTCGCGTGTCATCTTCTTGCAAGGCTTTGGCCTTGGCACGTCGCTCGCTCAAGTGCTGAGATCGGCCGACTCTAATTGCCGTCAAATTGTGATTTTAGAACGAGACATCAAAGTATTTTTTGTTTCACTGCAGCTCACGGATTTCTCAAAGGCCTTTGCCGACGAAAGGCTATTATTTCTGGTTGGAGAAAGTCTAGACTCAGCATTCTCTATTTTAGCTAGAAATTTTCTTCGCCCTCCTCAAGTTTTTCATATGGATGCTTTTTTGGTTTTAGAGCATCCGGTTCTCTATATTTTAGACAAAGCTTACTACGATGAATTTCGATTCGAGTGGAATGACGTGAGGTCTTTTGTTCGAAACCAGTATGGCAGTCTACAAGACTCTTTGGTGGGGCTTTCGAACACCTTTAAAAATTCAAAGCGTGTTCAAGATACGCCCGGAGTCTTGCGTTTAAAGAGTATTTTTGCCGACAAGCCAGCTATTATTTGTTCGGCCGGACCCTCGTTAGAAAAGACTTTGGCAGAAGTGAAAGAGCTGCAATCGAAAGCGATCATCATTGCTTTAGACGCTTCTCTCGAAGCTTGTCTTCGCCACGGAGTAGAGCCTCATTTGGTGTGTACGATTGAGCGAGAGATGGGATCGAAAGTATTTTTTTCGAAATTGAGTGAATTCTCGATCGATTATAAAACTCAATTGGTTTTCTATCCGATTGTGCCTCCCGAAGTTCTGAATGCGTTTTCGGGACCGAGCTGGGTCGCTTATCGCGACTATACTTATTTTCGAGTCATAGAATCTAAAATGCCGCGCGGCCTTATGGCCTCGGGAGCTTCGGTTGCACATATGGCAACGAAGCTGGCAATTTATTTAGGCTGCTCAAAGATCGCTTTGGTCGGTCAAGACTTGGCGTATGATCCCGATACTTTTGAGAGTCACTCCGCTGGAGTGAGTTCAGAAGTTCGTCATCAGTTTAAGAATCTCGATGAAATCAAAAGTCATCTCGCGATGCAGAATCAAACTTTTGCGATGGTGCCCGGCAATATTGATGAGAGTGTTCCGACTAATTCGATATGGTACAGTTTTGCAAAAGAGTTTGGGCTTTTGAGCTCCCAAACGCAGGCCGAGCTTGTAAATTGCACTGGTGGAGGGATGCGAATTCCCGGTTTAAAGTGGACTTCTTTATCTAGGTTTTCTGAGGATTGGGAATCTATCGAATCGCCCTTCGAGTTTCTTCAAAATGCTCGAAAAGAAGTTTCGGTCGGAGGTTGGGACTGGCAAGAAGTAAAAGACTTTCTAAGTGGCATCGGCTCACGTCTACAGCTTTTAGAATCAGAGGCTAAGGCTGCTTCGAATGCGAAAGAGATGGATGCCCCGCATCATCGCAAGGTCTTGGCTCTTTTAGTTTCGTCGAAGCGAGGCTTAGAGGAGAATCCGCTCTTTTTCGCCTTTGTCTTAGAAATGAACGCGATAGAGCATTTGAATATTGAGAACCTTAGAAACAGCTTAAGCGATCAAGAATTAGAGAACTCTGTGCGCCACTTTGAACTTTTAGCTCGGTGGTTTCATTCGATGGCAGAAGCCACGCGTCAATCTCTTCATACCTTGCAATAAACTCTACGCGTCAGAAATATTTGTTTTTTTGATAAGTGGCTTTAAGCACTTTAGGTTCGCGTGGCGTCACAACTTTTTTCTACAATTTCGTTACTCGAATAGATCGGTTTCCCGAAAGAACTCTTGTAACTTCTCTGCAGTAGCTCCTCTGGGTTGAGGGGATGCTAAAGAGAACGGGCCATTGAAGGCAGTAACATAATTTCGATTTAAATTACGGAGAATTTAATCATGGGTTTAAGAATTAATACTAACGTCGCATCGTTGAACGCTCAACGTAACTTGCAAAACACCTCAAAGTCGCTAGGACGGGCTCTTGAGCGATTGTCTTCTGGTTCTCGAATTAACCGTGCGGGTGACGATGCTGCCGGTCTTGCAATTTCTGAAGGTCTTCAAGCTCAGGTTCGGGGTCTAAGAGTAGCGGTTCGTAACGCGAATGACTCTCTTGGATTTTTGAACACTGCAGAAGGTGCACTCGGAGAAATCACTAACATCACTCAGCGACTTCGCGAGTTGGCGATTCAGTCTGCCAACGGTGCCATCGGTAACCGCGAACGAGGGTTCTTAAACGATGAGTCCGAAGCTCTTCTTCAAGAATTTAACCGTATTGCAGTTCAAACAGATTTTAACGGTACCAAG
>Ga0105049_10006107_pt1 | contig 14023 bp, 11 predicted proteins | sample MAT06_FD_78087 | JGI IMG/M metagenome (GOLD analysis project Ga0105049, IMG submission 78087) | Freshwater microbial communities from Lake Fryxell liftoff mats and glacier meltwater in Antarctica - MAT-06 | ecosystem: Environmental > Aquatic > Freshwater > Ice > Liftoff microbial mat | place...
CCCCCCGCAGCAGGCTGCGGGGGGTTTGTCTCGGAACGAAGAGGGGGTCTTGAAGCCCAAAGAATACTGATGAAGTCCTCACCGCGCTTTCGCCTTCCCCGCACTGGGGCATGACGTTCACGCAGTCTGTCGGACCTCTCCTAAGGACTTATCGGCTCAAGAGGTAAGTCTCTTCACCCCGAACAACCACGATACGACTATCTTACTCCCGGTGCAACATCCACCGCAATTGCTACCCTCTCTCTTCTTCACGGATCCCGTCATGGATCGCTACATCGTTGCCGGTCTGATCATGCTGGTGGTGTGGGCTGGCGTCACGTTTACGACCGAAGCACCGGGTTGGATTCACTTGTTGTTGACGGCGGGTGTGTTCGCGGTGATTTGGGGCATTGTTGCACGGGGGACGCCGAGCGGGCCGGAGAAGCGGTAAGATGGCGGTCGCCGTGGTGCGTACGCGAGATAGCATGGACCGCCTCCGCGCACAGCAGAGTGGCGGATAGGTCGCTCATTCGGTGGATGCGGAGATTTTCGTCGTGACGAGGATCACCGACAGTGTCGCAGGTTGACGTTGCATTTCGAACTCGGTCGACATTGCCTATTGACAAGCCGCTCCTTTCGCCGCAACGATCAGTCAACCATTACCACCGGGGGAGTTGAAATGAGCGTCGCAAGTCGCATAGTTTCGTTCTAGGGCTGCTTCTTCTACCATTGTTGGCGGGATGCTCGGCCGATAGTCGGTCTACAAGTGCTGCGCAGCTGGCAGCTCCCGATTCGCTGGTTGCGCGGATGGACGTGAAGGATCAACCGCCGATCGCGATTGAAGCCGATGTCGAGGTCAGCGCTCCAGCCGGCGGTGGTGGGAGCCCGGATGTTTCGATCAACTACCATCTCACCGCGCAAGTCGATACGCTGGAACAGGCAATTCTTGCCCTCGACTTCCCGGCGAATGCGACGGCAGCGCAAGACCCGAGCGAGCCAGGATCGATGCTGTCAAGTGCGCATATGAACACGTATGCGGGAACCTACAGTATCTCGACGGGGGCCGGGCCAGTCCCGATGGGCGGCGAGTTGCCACCTCCAATGCCTTCGTCCCTCATGATGGCGCCGACAAGCGCTACTGCCGCACTAGGTGATACACTGCCGTCGTCGTCGGGGACGAAGCAGAAACAGGTTGAGAGCGTCAGTGGTCGAATTAGCGCTGCCAACCTCGGCCGAATACGGCCGCACGTTGCATCATACCAAGATGCCAATAGCAATGACCGACGAAAGTCGATTTCGGACAGAGCAAGCGGTGGAATTCTGGTAGCCGTGATCACCCGCCAAGGTTCGCTCGATTCGATGTGGGTCGATGCGCTCAGCACCCTCCCTGTGCGCGAAATCTCGCGGCGATCGAACGGCGATTTTGTGAAGGTGCGCTACGAGTATGAGCGTCGGGGAATTTCGATGCTCGTGCAGACACTAACGGAAACAGAAGTATTCACGAAATCCACCGAGAACTCACTGGTTGTCCGCCGGAGGCTGAGCAATGTCAAAGCGCGCGAGTAGGCTCGTTGCCAATTTGATGGTCGCCATCTGCTGCCTCACGTCGACCCACGAAGTCGACGCACAGCAAACGGATCGGCCGGTGGCGTTTGTCCACGGTATCTCGTCTGACGGCGGCACCTGGCAAACAATGGCGCCATATCTGGCGTCTTTGTATCGCATCCGTGCGGTCCAACCAAGCCTACCGAGCAACGGCCATGCATCCTTCGAAGCCCAAGCTGTTGCACTGAAGTCTTATCTGCAATCCGACACCACACAGGTCATTCTTGTTGCTCATAGCAACGGAGGGATTGTTTCTCGTCTCGCCAGGCAGAACGGCCTTGATGTGCAATCAATCACGACGATTGGCTCTACCCATTTGGGCGCGCCGCTCGCGGCGAACGTTCTCAACGGCAAGGTTGGGGCATGGGGCGGCAACTTCATCTTTAAGCTCACAGATGCGTTCGCTCAAGCACCTTCGTCGTGGTGGTCCTGGATCCGATGGTTGCTGAACCTCTTTCGATTTGCGGCAGATCAGTGGTCAAGCGCTATTCAGGCTGCCATATCGCTGTTCACCAGCAGTTGGGCGGTCCTGCCACAGATGGTGCCGTACGGCCCCTTCCAGTCGAATGTTATTGGCCAGCCGAACGGCAATGGCAGCCCCGAATCGGCCATCCCCAGACGCGTTTCAATTCAGGTTTTTACTCAGCAGCCTACGACTGGTATCTTTTTTGCGGGAACGGCTCCCGCTCATCGCAGCGCTGGCATCGCGGGGCGCACCGCTATGATTGCGATCTACTCCATGATCTCGCAGTACTATCAATCCTCGGCATGGTCTGCAGCACCGTTAAGTCAGAAGCGCGCGGAGCACTCCGCTGCGGCCGCGCGGTTTGCTGCAGGTGCGACCGCGCTTCTCGCGATGGACGCCAAATGGTGCGAGATGATCGGTGCGGCGCCAACGTCGTTCACACTTTCGCCGAACAGTTGCGCGCTGTCTGATGGGGTAGTACCTCTGGTCAATCAGAACTGGTCAGGGGCGACTTCAATTCTCACGACGGCGGCGGGACATGGTGCGGAGACCAGCAACGTAGACATCGCCGGTCTTGTCGGGCAGTTAACGTTTGATTTCAATGGCGCCGTTCCAAGACGATGAGCAAGGTGTCTTGCGCCTTTCATCGCGAAGTGATGGCAGTTGCCGCCACGCTGATCCTAAATTCTTGCAACAACTCCGTCGCCGAGCCATCGGCGGCCGGGTTTACCGTCGAGGCCGTTGCGCGAGGATACAGGTTCTCTGCTGCGATCATCCACGGGGACACGGCGTTCAGCGGTCGACAAGATGGTTTCTTCGAAGCGACGTCGATATCGACTGGGGACCGATATTGGCAGACTCGCCTCACCACGCCCCAATGGGCGTCCAACCGCCTCAGCGACGGGCCAGGCCTCATCTACGTTGGGGTTGGCTCTGAGGTGGTGGCTATCGCCCGCGCCGACGGTGCCGTCGCGTGGCGATTCTCCGACCCGACCCTCGAGATCGTACCCACGTCCTCCATCACCAATAACGGACGCTACGTCGCCTTCGCACAAAACCGCGGGATGGCGACTGTGCTAGATGCGCTGACCGGCAGGCGCGTATGGCAGCGACGATTGCTCCCAGACCTTCCGCTCAGCACCATTTCAGCGCCGGTCTTCGTTGATTCAATGCTGATCTACAGTCGACGAGAAGCAACCGGCCTTCCGCCCGACGGCGAGGTAATCGCCTTTGGCGTGAAGGCTGCAACCGGCGACTCGACGTGGACACTGCAAGTCAATCGCGCGCAGGGGCTTTTGCAGTATGGGGGTATCTCGAACATTCGTTTTGGAGACCGTGCGCTTATCACCACGAAGGACGGCCTCGTCTTGAAAGTGCACCCCGCCACCGGAGCGGTCGAGTGGAAAACAAAAATTCCAGCGACCAGCGACACTGACATCCTCTCGATTTCCGCCGTCGGCAATAGAGCGTTTGTTGGATCTGTCGCGAAACCAGGCGTTGAGTCGCTCGATGCGAACACAGGACGCAGCAATTGGTCTTTGATCTCACCGATCGGGAGCCCGGCCTTCGATCTGGGGGTCGGTACGAGCTCACTCGCATTTCTCACGTATGGCGCACAGCTCGCGATCGTCAATCTCGAAACGCGTTCCTTTCGATTCGTTGACAGCGAAGAACTGACGTTCGAAAAGGTGCCCGTCAATTTTCTTGGTTCACCAGCTCTCGTGGGAGATCGCATCGTTGTGGCGACGAACGTAGGCCTGATGACGCTTCGGCCCAAGTAGTCTGATTTATCTTCGCACCCGCCTCTTACCGACCCGCTACTCAAATCTCCCAGTTCGACAACACCAGCCCGCTGCTCGGCGCTACCTCAGACCACCCGTGCGCACTCATACGCAAATCCGTCCACCGCACCCGCGCACCGAGTCGCACCAGCTGTCGATACGCGTCGGGATAGTCGCCCTGCAAACGAATGGCAAACCGTCGAGTGCCACTTCTTCGCGCGAGCTCGGCCAACACACCAACCAGCGCCGCCAAATCATCACGCTGCGCGAGCACCACTTTCAGTACGCGCAGCTCATCGCGTGCGCGCCCCTCAACCAGCGGCACGGTGTGATACAATGCGAATCCCGTGATCGACTCAAGAGTCCCCATCAGCACCGTGTCGCCGAGCAAGAGCTTTTCGGTAAGTTCGACCTCGCGGCTGAAATCGTAGCCCGCCAGCACACGCTGGGTGAGCGCGCGGCACTGCTCCAACGCGCGTTCGCGCTCCAACCCAAACAGGCGAGACAGCAACAGCGGCTCTTCTTCGCTCCGCCCCGCCTCCATGGTAAACGTGACCGTCAAACGGCCCGGCACAAACCCAAGCGACGAATAGAAGCCGATGTTGTCCATCGTGCGCGGCATGGTCTCCAGACCGATCACGGCGGCGCCGTGTGCTTTCAGCCACGCCATACCCTCCTGCACAATCGTTTTCCCCAGCCCCGCACCTTGGGCGTCTGGGCGCACACAGAGCGGGCCCATCCAGCCTTCGGTACCGGCCAGATGCACCATGTTGAACGCGCAAATGACGCCCCGTTCGTCGCGCCAGCACAACGCACCCGTACCGGCATCCTCGATCGCGTATTTCCAGATGGACGGATTGAGCGCCGGCACCCGCACACCCGTCATACCGTCGCGACGATAGCGTTCCGTAAACGCTTCGGTGAACACGTCATTCAGACCGGCAATGTCAGCGGCCGTCGCGACCTGCGGTCCGCGCGTTGGTCGAGTGGGCCCCCATACGCGAGACGAGGAGGTCATGTAGTCGCCACGCTGCCAAACTCGGCAAACAGGTCATCGCTGTCATCGCTCGCGTTCACCAACACGTTACGCTCATCCTCCTCAAGCACACGGCTCTCAACGCCAGAGGTCACCACGCTCGCGCCGCGCTCCTCATCAAAGCGCACCACCAGCACGCGGTCCAGTCCCTCACGCACCTGTTCGATGTGGGTAATAACAATGACCTGTTCGAACCGATCGTTCAATCGACGCAACAGCTCCACCACGTTGGCCCGCCGCGCATCATCCAGCGAGCCGAAGACTTCGTCGAGAATAAGCAGCGAAAACGCCTGACCCGCCCGCTCCGCAATCATCTGCGAGATGGCCAGGCGCAACACCAGATTGCACAAATCCTCTTCGCCACCGGAAATCACGGGCTTCGGCAACCCGTCTTCCATCACCACGAGCGAATAGTCTTCGTCAAATTCCAAGGCACTGTATCGACCGTCGGTAAGATCAGACAGAAAACGACTGGCGATATCCGATAGCTCGGGACGCAACTGAAAATTGAGATCAGTGCGTAGATCGGTCAGGGCACGATCCAGCTCGTCGTGGAGTCGCTTGTCGGCGTCCAGACCATCTAAGGCTTCCTGCAGTCGTGCCAGTTCGCGCTTTCCACGCTCGGCGGTTTCCATCTCCGCGCGCGCCCGCTCTGCATCACCGACCGCCGACACGGCATCAAGCTCGGCGCGGCGCGCATCGTTCGCAGCCCGTTCGTGCGCATCGCGCACGGCACCGAACTCCGCCTCACTGTGTTCCCCCGAGCCACGTTGCGCATCAAGCCCCACGACGCGTTCACGAGCCGCCGTATGCGCAACCACAACGCGCTCGCGTTCACTACGCGCGCTCTGCTCGCGCTCCATCAATCCGCTCAAACGGGCGGCCCGCGTTTCGATGTCGGCCAGATGCGCCACCGACCCACGCAGCGCACTGTGTGTCGCCGCGTCATAGCCGGTGGGTAAGGCGTCCAACTTCTGCTGCGCTTCTTCCAGCCGCACGGAGAGTGCGCCCCGCTGTTCCTGCAACGTGCTGAGTTCCGTCAAGCCCGTGTGAATACGCGTGAGACGCCGTTCACAGGACGCCACCTCCTGCTGGGCAGCTTTGCGTTGCTCGTCGAGCGCTGCGATCGGCTCCGGCACGGGCGTGAGTTGTTCGACCCGTTGACGATAGTAGTTGCCATCGATGCGCACGGTTTCGATCTGTTCGCTGAGCAACTCCACCACACTGCGATACGATGCGCCAAGTGGGCGACCGCAGGTCGGGCATGGGCTCTCCTCGCCGAGTCCTTCCAGCGTTTCGCGCTGTTGCACAAGCTCGGCATACTGGGCGCGCAGCGCTTCCAGTCGCGTTTCCGCTTCCTGACGGTCACGCACCCACGCGGTGCGCTCTCGCTCGACGGTGTGCTCTGCCGCCGTCAACGCGCTCCGCGACGCGCTCAACTGCTGTTGCGTCTCCACTTCGAGCGTTGGGGCCGTTGCGAGCTTGGCCAAGCGCTCCTGAAGACGCGCCTCTTCTTCGTCCAATCCGCGAACACGTTCCAGGAGTGCTTGTCGCCGAGAATCCGCCACCGCGAGCGCATCGAGCCCCGCCAGTTGCGCGCGGAAGTCAACGAGCGGGGCGAGTTCCGCAAGCAACGGCGCACGCTCTCGCTGCGCGTCACTGATCGTCTCCAACTCCCGGTCAAGACGTTCGAGGTCGCGCGCCATCGAGAGCACCTCGCTCTCCGCGATGCGCAGCTCGGCGAGCACCGCCTGCACGCGTTCACGTTCCACCTGCGCGTTCGCCCATTGTGGCGCGAGGCGTTGCAGCTGTTCGGCGGTTCGCACGCGCGCGGCATCGGCTTCACTGGCTCGGGTCTTGGCGACCGCCACGCGCGCTTCCGCCTCCGCCAACATGCGCCAGACGGCGTCCGCATCCGGCATGCCTTGCTTGAGGCCATTGATCTCGGCGACGAGCGCACGACGACGCTCACGCACCAATTCCTGCGCGCCGCTCAGACGATCGTAGCCCAGGACGCGAGAGAGAAAGCGCGCACGTTCGGCCGGCCCCAGCGTAGCCATCACGTCCAGCTCTTTCTGTCCGGTGAAGTACGTGTGAAAGAACTCCGACCGCGTCATGCCCAGTCGGCGTTGCAGTAACTCCGTCACGCCGGTGATCGTGCTTGCAATTGGCGCGTCGCCACCGTCCAGAAAGCACTCGGCGGTCGTCAGGCCACGCAACACGCGATAGTGATGCCCGGCAAGGCTGAAGTCGAGTTCCACGCGCACCGGTGCGCGGGATTCGGCGCGCGCATTGCGAATGCCGTCTCGCGTACCACGCGCGGCCGCATTGCCGTAGAGTGCCCACGCGATCGCCTCCAACAGCGTGGTCTTGCCGGACCCATTCGGTCCGATGATGCCCGTCAGCCCGTTCTCGAAGGTGATCGAGGTATCAACGTGCTGACGAAAGTTCTGGAGACGGAGCGAATTCAGGCGCACTAGCTCTCCACAACCGGCATCGCGGCGGCCGCCGAATCTTCGGCTTGCTGCAGATAGCGCAACCCCGTCGTGACGAGCAGCTCGCGCGCCATGCCAGGCGGCAACGTCCGTTCCTTGAGTCGTTCAGCCAGCAACTCCGGCAACGTGGACCGTCTGCCGGGCGAGCCCTCACCCGTACGACGTCGCACGATCGGATCCGGACGGCGTGTGTCCAAGTGGAAATTCATGGCGCGCTTGCGATACTCCCGGAGCGCCACGTGATCAAGTTCCCGTACCGTATGCCGCGCCACGTTCCGCACCGTCGCGCGCACCACGCGATCCTCAATGCCGCCGGGTGCGGTATCCACACGCGCACGGAGTGCCGCGTCGAGCTCGGCGGCGCCCATGCCCGACGCGTCGATTGGCTCGAGGTCGATCAATGGCCGTGATGGCGCAACGCTGTGAAATCGATGCGCGCCAGTGGCGAGATCGTGTTCGATGAATCCCTTGCCACGCACGCCCTGCTCGCGCTCTTCGCGCAGCTCGCCCCACGGGTTGGAGCTCGTGTAGTCGATCGAGCCACTGTAGTACGTGCGCGTGGCGACTTCGCGATACACGTGATAATGACCAAGCGCCACGTACGACCATTCTCCTGCATGCAACTCCGCCAGCGGGATCTCGATCGCGGCGCGATCGGCCGAGAGGGCGTGCGCGGCGAGCATCCCCGCCACTTCCCCGTGCATGAGGAGGATCGTGTTCGCAAACCCCTCTGGCGGCGTGAGTGGTGGCCGGTCGATGCCAGGCACATCGGGAACGGCCAATACGGCGAGTGATCGTGAGGCAAACGTGAACAGTTCGGCTTTGGCATCGGCAACATGGATACCAATCTCGCGAAACAGTCGAAGGATGCACCCCGTCTCACTCGTGCGCGGTGCGTCATGGTTGCCGGCCACCATTATCACAGGCGTTTCCGGCAATTGATCGCGCAACATGGAGAACGCGCGGAAGGCATGCAGGATGGCCGGATTGGACGGACGGACGGAGTGAAAAACATCCCCGCCAACCACGATCACATCGGGCGCCAACGCAATGATTTGCGAGATGGCGCGCTGCACCGTGCCGGCCACGTCGGCTTCGCGCTGGTTGATCCCCGAGGGGGTCAGTCGCTGGTACTGCCGGAAGCCGAGGTGGAGGTCTGCAAGGTGGACAAGGCGCATGCCTCAATCTAGAGCCGACGACTACTCCGGACGACCATGATCGGGGTCTATTTTACTCGGACGCGCTGCTGGATTCGGAGATCCATGACCAGGGGCGTTTGCGAGGACCCCGGCCCCTGGGAGAGCTCCGACTGCACGTCCATGGTCGTTCTCGCGTCGACGATCCAAGCCCGCTGACGGTCGACCACCAACACGCCGCGCATCGTCCCAGCGACGATGACCCGCGTACCGGCCGCCAGTTCGCGCGCCGGGCCATCACGCTGCAGCGATCCTTCCATCGAGATCCACGCGTCGCGGCCACCGCGGGACAGAGAATCCAAGCGAAACCGCGCTCGAACAACGCCATCAGCGCGATACCCGCTGACGGGAATGGACGGCAGCACAATATCCCGCTCCCACCGGTCACCGACCCGCACCGCCTCACTGGGAAGCATGCCCGGCATGGCGGCCAGCGTGGAACCAAGTTCCATCGCACCAGGAGGTGGATCATTCACCCGCATCGCGCCGTCCGGGGTGACGCGCACGCGGACCTGCCGGCCTTCGCTTGGCAGTGGCATCATCTGCAGCACGCCGCGCTCTCCTGGCGAGCCCGCCCAGACGGCCATCGAATCACTGGTCGCCAACAGCGTGGTGACGTACAAATCGCTGGCCTCAACCAACGAGTGCGCGAACAACACGAGGCGAGTGATGCGCATCGTGGCCCGAGTGCGCCGCGGCCCATACTCGGGGGGTGGGGGCTGCGTTTTGGGGCCGTCGAGAACTGGTGCGGCGGTTTTGTTTGCTGGCGAGGACGGTCGGCTGGACACCTCGATCGTCTGTTCCATTTGCAACTGCAGCGTGTCGCCGACCCGCGGACGCACCAGCAACAGCATGCCCTGCGCTCGAGTCGCACCAGCGCCCGCGTCCGAACTGGCTACGGCGGTGCGCGTACTGGCGGCCTGTGCGCTGGCGACCTGCGCGTTCGCCCCGGGAACCATACAGGCAAGCACGACGGCAGTCACCACACGGTTACCCACCGTATTCGTCCGGCGCAAATGTGCGCAATGATCGAGGCTTGGGTGCGACCGATTCCGCGTCGATGGCGCCGGGACGTGACCGCCGTTGCAATTCGCGCGCGAACGTGGCCTTCACGTTATCGGGACGCCGCCGGAGCACCGCGTTGCGCGCCGCAAGGACTTCTGCTTCTTCGTACAGCAAAATCGCCTGCTGCACCCAGCCGAGGTCGATACCGCTGTCGAGCCGCCGAAGATCGCGCGCGACGGCGGCGGCCAACGAAGGCTCCGGGGCCTGCGGAAAACGTTCCACGCCTTCGCGGCCTGTCATCACGGCCGGACGCGGAAAGCGGACAAACACCGGCTGTGCGAAATGCGGATGCCGCACCATCAACTGTCCTTTATCAAGTGTTGCCAGACGCGCTTTCACTGCCGGCGACAAAACCTGATAGCCAGGTGTGGCGAGTTCGTCAGCGTCCATGCGTCCGTAGATGGCGGTGCCCGCGTTCCCGGTCACGCGCCGATGCACCTGCGAGCGGAATTGCTGCGCGCCAAACAGCACGAGGCCCAGGTAGCGTCCTCGCTCGGAGATATCGAGCAACATCTTGCGAACATAGGTGTCCGGGCCATCGTTCGGCGCATATTTGTTGAGTTCATCCACAAAGACGATGAGATGATCGACGCCAAGGTCACGTCGCTCAAGGTGCTCGCGCAGCTTGGAGACCACTCGCGCGAAAACCAGGTCCTGCGCGTCTTCGTCCACGTTGGCGACGTCCACCACGTACACCGTGCGATCCACAAAGCTCCCGAACGGCAGATCAGACACAGCGCCGTCGTCCGTCACCAAGCCGGCACAGCGAGTGGAGAGATTGGACAACCGGTTCCGGACTTTGCGAATCGTTGCCGCATGATGCGTGCGCCACGTATCGCCGGTCGAGTCTTCCAGTTTGCGCAGGACATCCCGAAACCAGGCATCCAAATCCGCAAAGGAGGCCACGCGATGGGTGCGCGCAAATCCGGGCTCCTCAAAATCACGCCCCACGACACGCTCGCGAATAAAGTCGATGAGCGCATCGGCTTTCGCGTCGATGTCATCCTTGTTGAGGAGCACGTCGGCGAATTGCAGCACTTCGTTCAGTCCCCACGTCAGCGGCTGCACGCTGTCGGCAACGGCGGCGTTGGTGCGAAGCGTATTGAGGGCGATCCCGCGCGCGGTGTATGGCGCAAAGTACTGCACGTTGCGGAATGGTTCGGCGGGAACTTTCAGCAGATCGTACATCTCGCGGTCAGCATCTTCCAGTTTCCCGGGCTGATCGAGGAAGCAGAGATCGGGACCTTTTACGTTGAAGCACACCGCCGCGACCGTGCCGCGCTGCGCGGGAAAGTGCGTGAAGATGCTCTGCAGCAGCCATGCAATGGCGCTGGTTTTTGTTGCGAGCCCGGAGACGCCTGAGATATTCACGTGCGCTGCTTCGGGGCCGACCAGAAAGTCGGCGTCAACGTAAATCGGAGACTGGAGCCCACCGGCGCGATACACACCGATCGGAATGGCCGTGCGCGCGTCGGGGCGGAGGTATCCATCCATGCGCAACGCGATGGCGACATCGGCCTCGTCGGCCAGTACCACATCACCGAGTGGTACCGGCTGCAGCGGCTCTTCTGGGACATGGCGCAGGACCTGCGCCGTGTACAACCGGATTTCCGTGCGCTCTGTCGCGCTACGCATGCCGCCCGATGGACGACCATCGTGGCCAAGCACGTCGTGCAGTGGCGACTGCAAGTCGGAATAGCTGAAGCCTTCCATCACCACACCGTACACGCGCGGGAGGTGTGCGCCAACGGGCACCGGGCCGTCGACACGGACAATCGTGCCAATGCCGATCGGCGAGTCGACGGCGGTCCAAAAATGAAACTCGTGCGTGGTATTCGGTTTCCGCTCTGTCGCGACCACACGCCCGATCACCGGTCGCGCGGTGGGCTCGTTGATCGTGGCGTTCTCGGTCTCGGCACGTGGTCGTGAGACTGCGAGGCCCTGCGTGAATACGTTGTCGGCCAACCCATCCGTCATGATCCGATCACTGCCTTGAGATACTGTTCACATGCGTACACGCCGTAGGTCAACGTGTCCCATCGTCCATCGGGAAGCGCGAGCGGCGCGCGTTCGGCCAGAATCCACGCGCTGATCGTGTCGGCGCGAGTGGTCAGCAAGGCCAGCGCAGTCGACTCCGGATGCCTGCCATCCGTATCATGCGGTTGAAAAAGAGTGAGCGGTGGCGCCACTTCCACTCGGACTAACCCATGCAGTGGATCGCCGTCCGCGGACTGGTGCAATCGAAGATACCAACTGGCGACGGCTCGACGCGCGCGGTGTTGCACGAGGAACAAAGGACTGCGCTCGCCCACCGGCAAGGCGAGCGTGGTGCGCATGGTCTGGTCGTCACCGTAGAGCGTGTGGTGCGACTTGACGACCCCGAACGCGGGAGAATGGGCATCGACCGCCAGGCTGCCCGAGACGCCGCCGTCGATCCACAGCCACCGGTCCTCACTGCGACACCAATCCGCGGCCAAGCGCCGCTCAAGGGCCTCTCGTTCCTGCGCCACGACATCCAGCGCGCGAGCCCGAACCGCCAGGGGGTGGAGCGGCGCGACGTTGCTGTTGCCCTCCGACAGATCGAGTGGGGCCACGCCGGCAGCCTCCAACGAACCCCACGCCCCTTCGCCGATCAGCGCCCGTGAGGCCAGGATCATGTGATTAACCCACGGGTCGCCCCACTGCTCCAATCGGCGGTCGCGACGTTCGCGAATGGCGGCGCCAACGGTAGCAAAGATGATCGGCGCACCAGCCAGGTGACCCAGCACCCGACTGCGCTGGACCCCGTCAAGGAACGCGTCAATGCCTGAGCGGTCGCTCGGGGCGACAGCGCGCTCCCCTGGCTGCTCAAGAAGGATGCAACTGGCAACCGTCGGCACGTCGCTGCTGAAAGAGGAACGTTCGAGGGGCGCCGCCGTCCCCGCCGCGCGCAGCGCCTGTCCACCCAGCAAGGGTTCCAGGGCCCGCAAGGCGGCGCGAAGCCCGCCGCCGGGCGATATTGCTGCCACGCGGTGACCATCGATACCGGGAACGTGACCCCGAGGGGCGGTTGGCTCGTCTACCACAATGCGGAGGCTAGCGTCGCCACCCCGCGCACACAACGTCGATCCCTTTGCCGTCCCAACCCCTATGTCGTTTTCTGCTTCGCTTCCTTCCTCGACGCCCGCCCGTGTGGCCGCGCCGACGGCGTCGTTCGCTCGCCGAACGCTCCTCGCCGCGTGGCTTGCGGCGCTGAGCGCGCTGAGCGGGTGCGATCGTGTCAAAGCAGCGATCCGTTCCTCCGAAGGGACCGGCGGTGACGCTGTCTGGCAGCGCGACAGCACGTTGCTGGAGGCCAAGCCAGCGATGCTCTTTCGCGTCGTTGACTTCGAGAAATCGCGCGCGGTGGTGCCCATTGCCACCATTGGCGCCGCGGGGTTTCGACGCGTGACGATGGGCGGACGTGGATGGCGCGCGTTCGATCTGGCGTATCTGACCTCCGGTCACAAGCTGTCTGGCATTCGCAGCGGACGGGTAGCAGGCGAGTTCTCGATGATCCGCGGCATGTGGGAATCTGGCACGCAGCTGGATTCACTCACCGGATGTCCGATGCTCATTCCTGCAGGACTGAGCGACGCAGGATCGGTTGCTCTCGCCGTCAGCGGCCCGTCGCCAAAACTGCTCAACGTGGCCCCACTCTCCGCCGGAGACCTTCAGACCGCCCTCTCCCGGATCCCGACGCTCATTGCTCCATCCAGCGGCATTGGCACCTCTGTCCTCTCTCGATACAAACGCGAGGTGTACGTGCTGTCGACCGGCGCCACACCACGTCCGTCGATTCTCGTGATCTATAACGACCCCGAGCAAGTGTCGGACACCTTGTCCCCAATGGGCGAGCGACCGCGGCAATTCATTGTGCTGTTGGACAACGGGATCTACGGCTATCGGCCGACGTACACGTACACCACCCTCGGTAATATCAAATCGCCGCCTCGCATGCGTTTTGTTGACTACGTAGACGTCGACGCCGACGGCAAAGCCGAGGTATTCTTCGGCTATCTGCGCAACAAGGAGTACGAGTCGACCGCCATGCTGCGCTATGAAAACGAGAAGTGGACGGAAGTGCTGAATCAGCTGTTGCGCTGCCAGATTTAGAGCGGCCGCGCAAGCACTACGCGCGTTCGCGACCCTGCGTAGAGACGACCCGCTGGAGTGGAACGCAAGAGTCAGGAAGCGAGCACGGTGAGTGAACCGCAAAAGATCGTGAACCCGCAGGGAGCGCAGGGGCGCAGAGTCTGGCCGACCGCACGCCGTGCGCACCAGACCCTTCATTCCAATCCGTCCCAGCCGTTCCACCGTCGCCCCCCCTCCCCCCCCTCCCCCTCCGCCCCCCCCCCCCCCCCCCCCCCCCCCCCCCCCCC
>Ga0105049_10006113_pt1 | contig 14017 bp, 16 predicted proteins | sample MAT06_FD_78087 | JGI IMG/M metagenome (GOLD analysis project Ga0105049, IMG submission 78087) | Freshwater microbial communities from Lake Fryxell liftoff mats and glacier meltwater in Antarctica - MAT-06 | ecosystem: Environmental > Aquatic > Freshwater > Ice > Liftoff microbial mat | place...
CCTGATACATACGTGGGTCAAACCCGGTACCCGGATTCCATTTGTTGTAGTCCACATTCACGGCAGGACACGTGCCATCTGAGCTTACGTGGTATAGTGCCCCTGCACTGAAATCGTTGTACCTCTTTTCGAAGCGGGATCAGTTCGTATACACACTTGCCGGCGCATTCGCCACCTGCCACGATCCGTCGGTGGTGGTGGTGGTCTTGAACACATCTACACCATTGTCGAGAACAACTTCAGAGCCGCTCTGATCGGCAATGGTATTGCCATACTCATCGTTCAAGAGCTGCACCGTTCCTTTGATGAGGTTGTTCCCGCTTTTTGCAGGTCCCGTCGGATCCTTTGTGCAACTATAGCAGCACAACGATGTGATGACCAAGGCAAGAAGCCATGGTCGTGCGGTTGGATTTGATGATGGGATCATGGGTCGTTCCTATGGGTAGTGCGGTAGGTAGGATGCGCACATGCACCGTACACTGGTCAAATAACGATATTTTTCTGTCATGAACACACTCCAACCCAAATCGCAATTCGTTGCACCCCTCATCCTCGTCGTTGGCAACGTACTTCTTATCTGCTTCCATGCCGCCGTGCTCCTTCACATGGTTCCATCATCCCTTGTGTGGAGCGGTGGAAATCGTGTGCAGGGCGATGTAATGAAACTTGAGATCGTGTCGCTGTTGCTAGCGTTTGTGTTTTTGGCGATCTCCTGGAGCGGACGTCGGGCGATCCAACTGGGACGTCCTTCACGCTGGGTCCGCGCCGCCACGATCGCCCTTACCGCCATCTACACACTTAGCATTGTGGCCAACATCGCCAGCGCCAACCCAGTCGAGCAGATGATCTTCATCCCGGTCTCCACCCTGTTTGCCGTATGTGCCTTCGTGAGCACGCGAAGCCTGCCAAAGAACATATCTATTTAAACAGTTAGTTTAATCAGATGTTTAATCCTTAGATTTGCCTTGTCATTCAACCAAGGCAGATATGGACCCGAGCACCGAAGAGCGAATTAAGGAGGCCGCCAAGCGCCTGTTCATGCAACAGGGGTTTGAGGGGACGAAGACGCGAGATATTGCGAAGGAGGCAGGGATCAATCTTGCCCTCATGAACTATTACTTCCGCAGTAAACAAAACCTCTTCGACATCATCATGATGGAACACATGCGTTCCTTCATCGGTGGTATTGCCATTGGCTTTAACAATGAAACCACGTCGTTCGATGAGAAGATCGAGTTCTATGTGAACGCCTATATCGATCTGCTGACGGCTCAGCCGGACCTACCGCTCTTTATCATGACGGCCCTACGATCGAATCCAACCCTGATCACCGAAAAACTTGGCGTGAAGAAAATGCTGATCGAATCGCATTTCATGCGCCAATACACCGAGGCCGTTGCAGCCAAACGATTTGCTCCGGTTGCTCCGATGCAATTCGTGATGAATCTCTTTGGACTTACCGTGTTCCCATTTATCGCGCGACCGTTCTTTCAAACGATGTCCGATATCTCTACTGAACAGTTCAATGCCATGATGCAAGAACGCAAACGCCAGATCCCCACATGGATACATGCAATGCTCGAGGTGCAGTCGTGAAAAAATATCTCCTCTTCCTTCTTGCATTGACGTTGTCGAACGCCGCCGCGCAGGCGCAACGTCCGTCCACCATTACGCTCGACACGTGCCTCGCACGCGCTGCAACGTATTATCCGCAGCAGAAACAACGAGCCTTGATCGCTGCCAGCAGGGACTACACTGTAGAGGCGGCAGGGAAGGGATACTTGCCGCAGGTTGCGATCAACGGACAGGCAACGTATCAATCTGCTGTAACGGAAATACCCGTGCGGATTCCAGGACTTACATTTGAATCGGTTTCCAAAGACCAGTACAAGATCTACGGCGAGGTAACGCAGACGATCTACGACGGTGGCACCATCCATCAACAACAACGTGTGCAAGAGGCGAATGCCGATATCGAAGAACGCAAGCTCGACGTAGATCTGTACAAGCTGCGAGAACGTATCAACCAGTTGTTCTTTGGCGTGCTCCTGCTGAACGATCAGATCGGGCAAGTGCGCGTGTTTCGGCGCGACGTCGACACAGCCATCAAGAGCGTCGAGGGAGCTGTTGGAGCAGGTGCGGCGCTCAAGAGTAGTGCGCAGATGTTGCGTGCAGAATTGCTCTCGCAACAACAGCGCGAACTAGATCTTCGTACGGCACGCACAGCGTACGTGCAAATGTTGGGTCTCTTCATCAATACGGATCTACATGACTCGACGGAATTCATAGAGCCGCCGATCGCGTCGTTAGAGGATGCCATACGCCGACCTGAACTGAAGGTCTACGAGGCGCAGCGTACGTCGCTCGCTGTACAAGCGGATGTGATCACAGCACGCAGTATTCCACGCCTTGGACTTTTTGCACAAGGCGGATTCGGACGTCCGGCATTGAACATGCTATCGAACGACTTCGAACCGTACTATATCGCAGGCGCGCGACTGACGTGGTCGCTCAGTGGACTCTACACATCCACCGCAGAACGCGAAGTGCTGAACGTTCAACGCTCACTCGTAGACGTGCAACAAGAAACCTTCCTCTTCAATACAACGCTCGCGCTCCGCCAGCAAGGTGCGGAACTCTCCAAGTACGATACGGCATTGCAACTCGACGACGAGATCATCGCCCTACGAGCTGCCGTTCGAGCATCGTCGAATGCACAATTCATGAATGGAGTGCTTACCACACGCGACTATTTGCGTGACTTGAATGCGGAAGATCTCGCACGCAGACAACGCTCGTTGCATCGCGTGCAACAACTCATGGCCATCTACAACTACAACACGACATCCGGAAAGTAATGCGATGAAGCGCTCCATTGTCTATCTCACTCGATTCTGTTTACTCGGCCTTGCCGCCTTCACACTTGCCTCTTGCGGCAATGGCAACGTCACGTATGATGCATCGGGGACCTTCGAAGCAACGGAGACCATCGTGTCTGCCGAAGCCAACGGCCGTCTCGAAGAATTCTCTGTCACCGAGGGTCAAACACTCGCAGCAGGATCCGTTGTTGGCTCGATCGATTCCGTGCAGCTCTGGCTGCGAAAGAAGCAGCTCGAAGCACAGATCACAGCCGTGCTCAGCAGACGTCCGCAGATCGCCGCACAAGTTGCGTCGTTGCAGGAACAACTCGTTGGCGCACAACGAGAACAAGCACGACTTGTAAAGCTTGTGCAGGCCGATGCTGCAACGCCAAAACAATACGACGATGCCACAACGCAAGTGCAAGTGATCAAGAAGCAGATTGATGCCGTGTACGCAACACTCAACACTTCTACGCAGAGCATTTCTGAAGAGTCCATGCCCCTGCGCGTGCAAATAGAGCAACTCAACGATCAACTCGCAAAATGTACACTCGTGAATCCCGTGAGTGGTACGGTGCTCAGCACGTATGCAGAGCGGCACGAAGTAACTGGTGTTGGGAAGGCGCTGTATAAGATCGCTGATCTTTCTACCATCTACCTGCGTGCGTACGTAAGTGGAGGTCAGTTCTCGCAGGTCGAGTTGGGTCAGCGCGTGAACGTGATCGTCGACAACGGACCCGACGCAACGCGCACACTCCAAGGAACGATTGCTTGGATTAGCGATAAGGCAGAATTCACACCCAAGACTATTCAAACAAAAGATGAGCGAGCTAACCTTGTGTATGCAGTGAAGATCAAGGTGAAGAACGACGGCAAACTCAAGATCGGGATGTACGGTGAAGTCAAATTCTAACATGCTGTCCAACGACGTTGTTCTCGAAGGCATCGGAAAAACGTACGCCAAGGGCGCCGTCGTTGCCGTGCACGATGTGTCGTTCAGCGTCCGTCCAGGCGAACTCTTCGGATTGATCGGACCCGACGGAGCCGGCAAAACGAGCTTGTTCCGCGTCCTTACCACCTTGCTGCTTCCCGACGCGGGAACGGCCACGGTGGCGGGTTACGACGTGGTGAAGGACTTCCGTGCCATTCGCGGCATCGTGGGATACATGCCGGGCAGGTTCTCGCTATACCAGGATCTGTCGGTAGAAGAGAACGTGAAATTCTTTGCAACACTCTTCGGCACAAGTGTCGAAGAGAACTACGAGTTGATCCGCGACATCTACGTGCAACTCGAACCATTCAAATCACGACGTGCCGGCAAGCTCAGTGGCGGCATGAAGCAAAAGCTTGCACTGTGTTGCGCTCTCATTCATAAGCCACAGGTGTTGTTTCTTGATGAACCCACAACGGGCGTCGATCCAGTGTCGCGCAAAGAGTTCTGGGAAATGCTGCAGCGCCTCAAGGAGCAAGGCATTACCATTCTCATCTCGACGCCGTACATGGACGAGGCCATGATGTGCGAGCGCATTGCATTGATTCAGAGCGGCCGCATTATGTCGATCGACACGCCGGAGAACATCATGCGCGCCTTCCCCACCACTCTCTTTGCCGTACGCGCTGCAGATGCCTATCACCTTCGCATGGATCTGCTAGCAGAGCCATTCACAGAGAGTTGTCATGCCTTTGGAGACGAAGTGCATCTCACACTGCTTCGCGATGAGTCTGGCAAGGCGGCAAGGCAGCAAGAGGTGATCGACGCTATGCGCGCGCGTGGACATGCAGACGTTGAACTGCGTGAAGTGGAGCCATCTATCGAGGATTGTTTCATTCGACTGATGGGACAACATCATGCCTGACATTGTGATCCAAGCTCGTGAACTCTCCAAACGTTTTGGAGCATTCGTTGCCGTAGACAAGATCACGTTTGATGTTCCGAGTGGTGAAATCTTTGGCTTCCTGGGCGCAAATGGTGCAGGGAAGACCACGGCCATGCGCATGCTCAGCGGATTGTCACGGCCCACGTCGGGGGCGGCTACGGTTGCGGGTTTCGACGTCTTCACGCAGCCGGAAGAGATCAAGCGCACCATCGGATATATGAGTCAGAAGTTCTCGTTGTACGAAGACCTCACGGTGCGAGAGAACATCACGTTCTTTGGCGGCATTTATGGGTTGTCGAACCGGGCCATCAAAGAGAAAAGCGATCAACTCATCGTTCAGCTCGGTCTGCAAGCAGAGGAAAAGAAGCTCGTTGGATCGTTGCCATTAGGATGGAAGCAAAAGTTGGCGTTCTCGGTGGCCATGATTCACGATCCGCGCATTGTTTTTTTGGATGAGCCTACGGGCGGCGTCGACCCGCTTACACGGCGTCAGTTCTGGGACCTCATCTATGCTGCGGCCGATAGGGGAGTCACCATTTTCGTCACAACGCACTATATGGACGAAGCGGAATACTGTCACCGTGTGTCCATCATGGTGGATGGGGCCATCAAGGCTCTGGACACGCCGCGCAATCTCAAGCAAACATTCAATGCACCAACCATGGATGCTGTGTTCTACCACCTCGCGCGTGGCGCGCAGCGTACGGCCGACTAATCACCATGAATCAGCTCCTCTCCTTCGTCCGTAAAGAGTTCCTGCATGTTCTGCGAGATAGGAAGACCTTGCTCATTCTATTCGGTCTGCCCATTGTCCAGATTCTGTTGTTCGGCTTCGCTCTTACCAACGAAGTGCGCAATGCCAACATTGCCATCATTGATGATGCGCACGATGTGGCCTCGCGCAAGATCATTGGGATGGTCTCTGCCAGCGGGTCGTTTCGTGTTCGCGAAGTGCAGGGCGGTCATGCATCGATAGAGGAGTTGTTTCGCAACAGTGGCGTGAAACTCATTGTGCTGTTTCCAGCGAACTTCAACAACGACCTCATGCATACGCAGCACGCACGAGTGCAGATCATCGCAGACGCGTCGGATCCCAACACCGCGTCGACGCTCACAACGTATGTGTCGGCTATCATTGCAGACTATCAGAAGTCAACCGTACAATCCACGGCCTTGCCGTTTGCGATCAACACACAAGTACGTATGCTGTACAATCCGCAGCTTAAGGGCGCACCAAACTTTGTTCCTGGTGTGATGGCTCTTGTGCTTATGCTCGTCTGTGTGATGATGACATCGATCGCCATCGTGCGCGAGAAGGAACTTGGAACCATGGAGATCCTCTTGGTCTCTCCCTTCCGTCCGATATTGGTGATCGTTGCCAAAGTGGTGCCCTACCTCCTTCTCTCCCTCGTAAACGTGGCCACCATTCTTGTTCTGAGCACGTATGTTCTGGACTTACCGGTACAGGGAAGCGTACTTCTGCTCTTCGGAGTGAGTACGATTTTCATCCTAACATCGCTCGCGCTTGGGTTGCTCATTTCAACAATTACCAACTCTCAGCAGTCGGCCATGCTCTTCTCCATGATGGGCATGCTGTTGCCCACCATCATGTTTAGCGGCTTCATGTTCCCAATCGAGAACATGCCGATCCCTCTTCAAGTGATAAGCAATGTTGTGCCGGCGCGTTGGTATTACACGATCGTGAAGGCCGTCATGATAAAGGGGCTCGGCATCACGTCTATCTGGCGTGAGCTTCTTGTCCTCGTGGGAATGACCGTGGTTTTGGTAGTGATTAGCGTACGTAAGTTCAAGGTTCGCCTCGCATGAGAACAATCCTCTTCCTGCTTCGCAAAGAATTCCGACAGATATTTCGGAACGTCACTATTCTTCGCTTGATCTTGATTTTGCCTGTGATGCAGCTCGTGATTCTCCCGAATGCGGCGAATTTCGAAGTCAAGAACATTACGGTGTGCATTGTGGATCACGATCACTCCGTGGGCTCGCAGCGTCTCGTTACGTCGATCACGGCATCGGGATACTTCAAACTCGCACACGTGACGCCTTCGTATCACGACGCGATGGCCTTGATAGAAGCAGACAAAGCCGATCTCATTCTTGAGATTCCACAAGGGTTCGATCGTGCACTGATACGTGACAACAAGCAAACACTCTTCATTGCTGTGAATGCGATCAATGGTGTGAAAGCAAACCTTGGCGCCGCGTACTTGAACACTATCATTACACAGTACAATGCTCAGCTGCGATCGCAATGGATCCAGCCCGCGCGATTCGGTCCGGTGTCGCGAATCGAGATCGCGGCCCTGAACAAATACAATCCCTATCTCAGCTATAAAGTATACATGGTGCCGGGCATTTTGGCATTTCTGGTGACGATGGTGGCGGCCTATCTTTCTGCGCTCAACATCGTGAAAGAAAAGGAGTCAGGAACGATCGAACAGATCAACGTTACACCCATTCGCAAGTATCAGTTCATCCTAGGAAAGATGATTCCGTTTTGGGTGCTTGGACTCGTGGTGTTCACGATTGGTATGCTCGTGATGCGACTCGTGTACGGCATTGTACCGGAGGGAAGCGTGCTGTTGCTGTACAGCTTCGCCGTGGTCTACATCTTCTCGGTGTTAGGCATGGGATTGCTTGTCTCGACGTATGCAGAAACGCAACAGCAGGCCATGTTCGTGGCATTCTTCTTCATTATGATCTTTATCATGATGGGTGGACTCTTCACGTCCACAGACAGTATGCCGGCGTGGGCACAAATGATCACGCGCTTCAATCCGGTACGCTACTTTATCGAGGTGATGCGAATGGTGGTGATACGTGGTAGTACATTCGATGATATCAAATATCACTTCCTTACCGTGTTCGGTATGGGCATTTTCTTGAACGGTTGGGCGGTGTTGAACTATCGCAAAACGTCGTAACGACTAACGCTTCGAGAATACAAAGAGGATGTTGCGGTCGGCAGGCATTGCCGTGGGTGCCGAACTACCAAGGCTCCGCACGCGTGCTGTTGGCACACCGCGCTTGACGAGAAGTTCACGAACGGCCTCCGTTCGAAGGAGGGCCATTTCGGCGTCTTCGATTGACGCGCCTTGCTGACGGGACGGATTCGAGATCTCTACTTCGATGTCTTCGCGTTGGATCAAGAGTGTGGCCACCGAGTCGAGCGATGCCGCATTGCTCGAAGTGATCGTGGCGCCATTCTCAAAGTCTACATGCATGCGCATCACCAATGCGCCTTGCGTCTGCGCCTCATCGGGGATGGATGCGTTATGTTTCGGAAGCAACTGGAGAATGTCGCGCGTATGAAGGTCTGCCTGTACGGGAGCACGCAACGTTGTAACAGCGGTCAACACGTTCTCGGATTGATCTGGCGCACGATTGTTAATCGAGATCGTATACGTGTGGCGCAACGAATTGTACAAACCCAGAAATACCTTATCAAACGAATCGGCATCTACCAACTCGCGCACCTTGCCACCAGTACGTCGGGTGAGTGAGTCGAGTGGTTCCCGATTGGTGAGGCCATACACAATGGCATGAATCTTCACATTCAACTCTTGCGCACGTTTGGCAACTTGATCGAGCTCGTAGGACGAGGAGTTGTCTTCTCCGTCCGAAAACACGATCAGCGCGCGATCTGTAGAAACCGGTGTAGTTGAGAGCTGCTCAAGAGATGCCATGATGCCATCGTAGACCGACGAGCCGCCGCTACGTGGGTTGAAGCTTGTAGCGTTCGAATAGGTCTCAAGGGCTTGCAGATGGTCGGACGTGAGAGGCACGGTCGTTGTGGTGCGACCCGCAAAGTTCACCACCGATATCTGGTCACGCCTATCGAGGACGGAGATAAGATGCTTCACAGCGCGCTCCATTCGCAAGAATCGAGGACGCGTCATGGAAGGGCTGGCATCGAGCGCTAAACCAATGGCATAGGAGTCTACCGTGGTGTCGTTCTGCTCGCTAATGTCTAGGTCCGACATGTTGACGGGCAGTTTCAGGGTCTCCGAAAGGTAGTCCTTCCAGAGGCGCTTATAGTCTTCGTAGCGCGACACATAGGGAGGCGCATAGTTTAGAATCCGCTTCCCATGGGTAGTGCCAAAGAGAGAAATGTCGAACTCGGTCTTCGTCGGAAGTAACCGCATATCAAGCACTTGCGCCGTTGCATCACCCGTCAGCACCAGTTCTGCCACCGTCAATTTCTTTGTAGAACTTGGTGGCGTGATGTCTATTTGCCCGTACAGCGGAAGCAGGGCAAGGACGATGAAGGGGGCAAGGATGGAGATGCGGGTTCGTTGCATAGGAAGGCAAAACTATAGGTTATCCACACGAACGGCGACGGTAGTATTGCGTAAAAGGTGGAAAAGCAGTAGTAATACATGTCTATAACCTACCATTAGCGACTTCGATACGAAAACCTTTCCAATCCCAAGCTCCCTGAAGAGCTCGATCATCGAAGCCTACAAGGCAGGTGAAACGAGTTATCCGCCAGCTCATGGAATATCTGAGCTGAAATCAGCCATCCGCACCTTCCTGAACTCACGCTGCGCCTTGCCGTCGGAGGATGACGAGGTGGTGGTGGAAGGGGGCGGAAGGCCGCTGGTCTATGCGGCCTATCTGAACTGTTGCAGTACGGGTGCACACGGAAGCCTCTCCACGTTTGGTATGATCATATACTAATGGAATCTGCGCCCGGATGGCGTCTACCATGTTTATCCCGTCCAATTGGGCGAAGCAACGCAGCCGCACCCAGCGTGCCGAGCAGGCTGATGTACCCATTCCTCCTTGCCGCCTTACATCTCTTCTTCGTTGAACTTGTACTGATAGATGTCGTCTGGGTACTCGCCGGGCTCGATCTTGATGAGTTCTTTGAGGTAGCCCGTGTGGATGTCGTAAATCCAGCCATGAAGCATTGGACGTTGTTCTTTGCGCCATGCCTTCTGCACGAAGGATATCTCTGCCAAATGATTTACCTGTTCGATAACGTTGAGTTCAACAAGGCGGTCGAAGCGCTGAGCGTCTTTTTCGATTGCAACAAGTTCCTTCTCGTGAATGCGATAGACGTCCTTGATGTGACGAAGCCACTTATTGATAAGACCCAAGTCCTTGCGGGTCAGTGCGGTCTTGATACCGCCGCATCCATAGTGTCCGCACACGATCACGTGGTGCACTTTGAGCACGTCAACGGCGTATTGCAGCACGCTCAGCATGTTGAAATCTGTGTGAATCACCAGGTTCGCAACATTACGGTGCACGAATAACTCGCCGGGTTCCGTGCCTGTTACTTCGTTGGCCGGAACGCGTGAATCAGAGCAACCAATCCACAGAAAGTCAGGATGCTGTTCGTCCACCATGCGTGAAAAATAGTCTTCACGTACGTTGAGTTTGTCTTGTACAAAGGCTTTGTTGTTTAGAAGTAGTCGCTCGTACGATTCCATGTCATATCCTTAGGAGTGACGTCCTTTTCCGAAAATGTGTCGGTATTCAACCGTGATGCTTCGATACGGCGCACCAGATGCAAACTCGCTCATCTCCTCGTAGATGTCGTGATCAATGAAGTGGATCTTCGTTCCATCGATGATCACTTCCGAATTATCTGGAATGCTGCGCAAGTTATGTTTGAGTTCTGCTTTGTTCACAAACGACATGTCCTTGTTGAATCGCAAGAGAAAATGCGCGCCGTCGTTCACCAGCACAACGCTCTTGATCATGTTCGTGCGAATGATGTAGGTAACGCCAATGGCAAGTCCGATCCCAATGCCGATCAACAGGTCTGTTGCCACAATAGCCACAAGCGTTACAGCGAACAACGCAAACTGCTGCCATCCTTGCCGCCACATATCCTGTATCACTTTCATCGACGTGAGTTTGTACCCCACACCGATAAGAATGGCTGCCAGAGCCGAAAGTGGGATGTGATTCAGGACTAAGGGGATGGCGAGTACGCAGACAAGTAACATTGTGCCATGGGTAAACGAGGCAAGGCGGCTGCGACCTCCCGCATAGACATTTGTGCTAGAGCGGACGATTACGGACGTGATGGGCAGACCTCCAATGAGACCCGAAACGGTGTTGCCAATTCCCTGCGCAACGAGTTCGCGATTGGTATTCGAGATGCGCTTTTCCGGATCGAGCTGATCTGCTGCTTCAACAGAGAGCAACGTTTCCACACTTCCTATCAAGGCAATCGTAATGGCAACAAGGAGCACGTCTATGGTAAAGAACTGCGAGAAGTTCGGCAGGACGATCATGGAGGAGAGCGAGGCGCCAACAGGAAGTTGGACAAGGTGGCCGCTCTCGTGCGTGAGCGTGAGGGCAGAGGCCGACATGGTGAAGGCCTCGTTCATCACCATGCCAAGAATGACGGCCAGCAGCGGACCCGGTAGAAGTTTCGTCCACGTGCGTTTCTTCATGAACGGACTGTCCCACAACAACAACAATGCAAGGCACGATGCAGAGATGATCATCGCTCCGGGAGTAATGTTATCGAAAATGTTGGCAAGGTGTTCAAGCGGACTATGATGGAATGGTTGGATGACCTCTTCATCCATCTCGCCACCAACATCCCACCCCACAGCATGCGGGATCTGCTTGAGGATGATCATCACGCCAATGGCGGCCAACATGCCGCGGATCACACTCACGGGTACGAAGTCTCCGATGACTCCGGCGCGAAGGATGCCGAGCAACACCTGTATCAAGCCTGCAATCACAACGGCACATAGAAACACTTCGAAGGAGCCAAGGGATTGGATGGCGTGGAGCACCACAACAGCAAGACCTGCGGCGGGTCCGCTTACCGACAGTTCCGATCCCGAAAACAAAGCCACTATCGTTCCGCCAACGATACCCGCCACCACGCCACTCATAAGTGGGGCACCCGATGCAAGGGCAATGCCAAGGCAAAGCGGCAGGGCAACAAGGAAAACAACAATGCCGGCCGGTATGTCGCGACCTGATGAACCGAACGAAGGGGGTGTGAAACCGAATCTCATTGCGTCAATATGGAAAGGAAACCAGTTATGCACTACTTTGCGCTATGAAGATTGCCATTATGCTCTTGGTGGGACTCTGCTGTACATCGTGTGCGTGGATCACCGGCTCTGACCTTCGCGAGAACATCGTTGTACATGCGCCGCCGCATACAACGGTGCGTGATGTGTACAGCGGAGAAATAATTCCGTTGAATTCACTCTATACGGCCGACTCATCGTTAGGCCTTGCGGTGTCTCTGCGAAATGGACAGCGCCACGCCCTGCAGTTTATTCATGACTACGGCGTGAGCTATCGCACGTTTGATCTGCAGCGCAATTGGTGGGGAGCGCTGAACGTCTACAGTCCGGCGGGTGTTGGATTCGTGGTAGACCAGTTTGTTGGCACTGCCTACCACATCTCACCGCGGGCCATTCGGGTACTCACGTTTGATACCATGTCCACGCAGCAACAGCAGCATATCGAAGACTCCCTTCGGCTGATCAACAGAGATCCAATTCCGCATTCTGTCATTGACCAACGCACGAAGTATGTTGGGAGCGTATGGGGAACGATTGGAATTGCAAGCCAATCGTTTTCGGACTTCGGAGTTATCCCTCTCCACCTTGGCATTGGTTTCTCTCCCATTCCCTACATCATGCTGCTCTATGAATATGGATGGCTGGGTTCGCAGTCATATCCAGATCTTAAAAATCTTCCGTACGGTTCCTACAATACCTCGGCAGAAATCAGGAGTGGTGGAATCTGCGTGCAAGAGCCAGTGTACGGAGTGTTTGCATCGTGGAGATATGGCACTGGCTTCACGAACGAACGTGCTAAGGAGGCAGGCGCGTATGCAGATCGCAACGCAACCATCACGCACTACTCGCTTGGTGTGGGCTTCTTCGGTCAGTGGGGGCGTATCGAATACCGTGTCCTCCGATTCACCTCGTGGGACGCCAACTACGCCAACGCAAACCTCGGTGTGATCTCCCAAGGCCTGTATTTTACGACGCAGGTGATGTTCTAGGGAGGGAAGGCGGAAGAAATCTGTGCTTGCTCTTCTGCTCCAGAATGGTATTATTGGCTTTCGGGGATCAACAACGGACCACAACGAAACACTTTTCATCGGAGGATGACCATGACGAAACAAGAATTGTACGACGAAATGGCGAAGCTCATGACCGAGTTTCAAGCACAACACAACACCACCACAAAGAAGGGTGCTGCCACTGCCCGTAAGGCTGCCGGCGCCCTCAAGAAGCTCATCACGCCATACAACCAGGCATCTATCGCGGCCGATAAGGTTGCCAAGTAAGGCGGCAAGGACGAAGCTCTACCGAATATTCAACAAGAAAGGCCTCCCGATACCGGAGGCCTTTCTTGTTTTCACTGTCGTAGATTGAAAATCTCATCAAAGCCCCTGCATCTAAGCACCTTCAGATAAAGTGCGCCGAAGTTTTTGCTGCAACCCCTTTTACCCATGTATTTCTCCTGCTATCAAAGAAAGTTTTGACAAACGTTCTCCTTTCTTGGGTACTTCACAGCTGTTCCTGCGCTGAAAATGCTCAGAACAGGACTCCACCACGAACTCTACGATTCGCACAGATAGCGACGTGAGCAATGAGTGCCACGTCATTGTATTTCGAATCTATAAGAAGTTGGTCGCGCTTGGACGGCATTTACTCAATGGAACAGATGCACTAATGCAATCTAATTAGCATGCGGCGAACAGATCTGCGATGAACAAACCTCACGATCAACTTGGCGAGCACGAATTCACTCACGAGGCAACTGAGGTCAATCATTTGGCACCTCGCTCGCTGTAGTTCTCGTAGTTGGCCGGTTTCTATCCGCTTTTTGTGCACTTTCTGACCCTTTCTGGCCAGCGATGCCGACTCCAAAACTTGATTTCAGGCCGATGCTCTCAATCAGAACACTGGTTTGCGCAGTGCAGCACTCAGATCTCCCATAAAAAAGCGTCAATGATTACATGCAGTTCAAATGAACCGTGCAGAAAGACCTGATATTGTGCAGAAAAGCGGGATTATTGCGAAAATCGACCTTCCCACCCCTCTGATCTCGCCACCACCCCCAAAGTTCGCCAGCTTCCCAAACGTTCGCCGAGCTTCCAAATCAGGAAGGGCGCGTTGCTTGCAGTAGTCGAAATCCGTACCGCCCACACAAGAGACGCCATGCTTGCAGGAGTAAAATCGCTTCGATGCAAGTATTTTTTCGACTGCCAGTTTTCGCTCAAATCCCGCACCAGTAGATGCCAAGACGGTCGCC
>Ga0105049_10006114_pt1 | contig 14014 bp, 13 predicted proteins | sample MAT06_FD_78087 | JGI IMG/M metagenome (GOLD analysis project Ga0105049, IMG submission 78087) | Freshwater microbial communities from Lake Fryxell liftoff mats and glacier meltwater in Antarctica - MAT-06 | ecosystem: Environmental > Aquatic > Freshwater > Ice > Liftoff microbial mat | place...
GCGGTTGCTGTCGATGCGATAGGCCTCCAAGGCCGTGGCCACGGACCGCAGGTCGCTCTGTACGCGCGAGACCTTGGCGCGCGTCTGGGCACCCAGAAGGTTCGGAACGGCGATCGCCGCCAATATGGCGATGATTGCGACCACGATCAACCGGTCAAGAAGTGTAAAGGCATGACGGCGAATGGTCGGCTTGGGCATGGTTCCAAGTGGATGGATGAATGAAATTGGGGCGCACGATTCGCGCCCCGGGGGTGGCTTGGATGGATCCCGCATCCGGACAGTTCCCGGACCCTCGGATGCCTGCGGAGCTATGGCGTGTAGTTGGAAATGCGTTGGAAGGCAATCTTCTCCAGCACCGGGCCCAGCGTCTGGCGCAGGTCCACCTTGAGCGCGGCGAAATCCCACTCCATCACCTCGCACTTTTCGGCGGCCATGATCGTGGCGGTGCGCGTCTCGTTGGGGTTGAAGAGGCCGACCTCGCCCAGAAGGGTACCCTTCCCATAGCGCATAAGTTCCTTCCTTGCCGTCTCGTCCAGCAGGGAAAGCTCGCCGGACACCAACAGGAAGAACCGCGCCTCGGTTGGCTCGCCCTTGCGGAACACGATGTCGCCCGCCGCGAAGGCCTTCGCCTGTGCGCCCCAGAATAGCTCCGCCAGCATTTCCCCGGGAAGCATGCTGCCGATCTCGGATTCGATAAGAGCCTGGCGCGCGGCTGCATAGTTCATGGCGTGGTCCTTACTGGGGGGATGCGGAAAAGGTTGCGGGCGTGCTGGCTGGGATCAACCCGAAAGGGCCATCCATCGGCCGAGCGCGCGCGGGCCGGGCATCGGCCAAGTCCAGGGTAACCATTCTGCCCAGATTGGAAGGCGAATGTTGGGGAATTGCACCATTGCAATGGGGTCACTTGTTTGCCTTGACTGGGAGCACCAACATGGACAACTTATATCTACTTTATCCGAAGGAGTGCTGTCATGCTCAATCAAACGTCCGAAACCGCGATTCGCGCCCTGATCCTGATCGCCATGGCCGACAAGGAAAAGTTGATGACGCCCAAGGGAATCGCCGAGCAGCTCGGGACGTCGCCCAGCTATATGGCCAAGATTACTGGCGCCTTGGTGAAGGCGAACCTGCTTCGCTCCCAGCGCGGCGCAGCGGGCGGCGTGACGATGACGCGCGATCCCAAGACCGTTACCCTGCTCGCGATCCTGGAGGCCTGCCAGGGGCTCCTGATCGGCAACTACTGCGAGGCCATCGGCGATCACCCGGAGCCCGTTTGCGCCTACCACTTGGCGATGAAAGAGGCCCATCAGGCGTTGGTCTCCGTCTTCTCTCGCTGGACACTCGCGATGCTTCTCGCCAACCCCGGCCCCGCCGCCGACGGTCCCACGAACTGCAAGATGGGATTCTTCTGCCGCGACGGCAAGTACGTCTGCCTCGGCGCCAACGGTCTCGCATGCGAGTCGGCGGTGTAGGCGACGGATTCCCGTTGTCGGCGGAACCCCCACCGGAAAGGCTCGCGGCGCTGGACAAGGAGCCGCCGCCCGATGCCGGAAATTCGGATCGAGAAAAACCCACTCACGATCGGCGAAGGCTTTCTGGCCTTCCTGCTGAGCCCGTGGGTGTGCGCGGTGGCATTGGTCGGACTGCTGGTCGGGGTGCTGGTGATCCCGCCACAGGGCTTCACGGTATCCACCTGCGGCATGATGCAGATGATGCACACGCCGTGCCCCGGCTGCGGGCTCACGCGGTCGGTCTCCTCCGTGCTGCACGGGCGATTCGTGGCGGCGTGGGAGTACAACCCATTCGGCTATCTAATTGCCGGGCTTTTCATCGTGCTTGGCCCCATGACAGCCATGCCGGGACGCTGGCGTGCGGCGCTCAGGAATCGGCTCGGGCGATGGGGAAACGGAATTGCCATCGCGGCGGGGATCATTCTGGCCGGATTGATTGTCCACGGAGTGGTGCGCGCGGCGCTAGTCATGGGCGAACACCCTAGCTACCTGTGGTGGAAGCAGGGCGGCCCCGCCCCGACGTTGCAGCGCGAGGGCATCGTGCCAGCGAAGAACATCCCCCTCCTATGGGGATCGCAGGACGAGGAAAGCACCACAGGCTGAGGGAGAAACGACGCGATGGCATACCGGATGATTCTTGGAGCCGCAACGCTGGCGCTGGCCGCCACCGCCCCCGCGCAGACGGGCACTTGGGAGGACATCGGCGCGGGTTCCGGCAGCCTGCCGGGGACCATGCGGCTTTCGGAGTTTGACGACGCCGTTCCCGCAACGAATCGCCGCGAGTATTTCCCGCGCCTCGCGGTGGTTCAGGAGCAGTTGCCCGTGCTCCTCTTCAACTCCTCCACCACGAATCTGGCCTTCAATCGCAACACCACCCACGCGGTCGCGTGGTCGGGGACGGCGTGGGCTTTTCTCTCCTCCGCCAGCGGCGGGCGCGTCCTTCCCGGCATCGAGACGTGGCCCGGTACGGGTGTCTCCATCGCGGCCACGGCTGATCAGCTCTTCGCCGGCGCGCGCGGCACGGTGAACCGCATTGCGGCGGACGCCAACGCGGCGGCCTTCGACAGCTCCGGCGTATGGGAGCCGCGTGGGACATCGCTCGCTGACGGCGGCATCACGCTCGCCGATTCGCTGGAGACCCAGACATACGAAGTCGCCGCGGGCATCGCCCCCAATGGGAGCCCAGCCCTTGTCTATACGAAGGGCCCAGCGCTCCAGCACGAGCTTTACTTCGCGTTCTTCAACGGCACGGCATGGATCGGCCTGGGAGGTTCCCATACCACCCCCATCGCCACCAGCCCCAACGACACGGTCACGAATCTGCACCCGGCCATCGCGTATCTGGGCAATGATCCCGTTGTTTTCTGGACCCGGCGGCAGAACATCAGCGAGACGGTGCTGGCGTTGCGCTGGAGCACCACCAACGGCGCGTGGGGTCCGCTCACCGGCACGGTCTCGCCGACGGTGGTCGGCCTTGGCCGCAGGCCGCAGGTGGCCCAGCTTTCCGGCTCTCCGCAGTTCCATCTCGCTTTCGAGAACCTGACCGACAACAGTCTGAAGCTGCTCCTATGGAACGGCACCGCCCTCGTGGACGATGGCAATCCGCTGGCGCCGTGGGACCTCACCGCCATCGCGCCGCTGAACGATGTGGCACCATCCGCGCCGGACCCCGCGGCATCGTCCATCGCGCTCGCGTTGGATTCTTTCGAGCGCCCCCTCGTCGCCTTCCGTGCCGAGTCCCCCGCCGACAGCGGCGAGTACCAGATATTCGTCTCGTGGAAGGACGAGCGCGCCCGCTGGGCAGCGATTGGCGACAAGACAACCGGCACCGGGTCGAGTGGCGTGGACTACTCGCTGGAGGGAATCGCGCGCAAGGTCCTCGGCGCCCACGCGCCGACGCTTTCCATCGCGGAGGACAACCGCCCCGTGCTGTCATGGGATTTCGACAACGGCATCGCCGCCCAGGCGATCCTCGTCAAGCGCTGGAGCAATCCCCTCTTCATCCGCAAGCCCGAACCGGCGGTGGCGTTCCGCCAGGCCATTGACCGCATCCTTGGCAGGATCCCCAGCGATCCCATCTTCGAATTCACGCTCGACGAGAATGTGGACGGCAAGATCGACGCAGCGGATGTGCGGCGCATTTTCCTGCTGCTGTAAGCGCTACTTTCGCGGCAGCTTCGAAACCGGCGTCACATCAATCCACGGCATGCGGTGGTCGCTTGCGTGCTCCGCCACAACCGTCCCCCAGTAATCGTGCTGGGCGGCGGGCCAGTACACTCCCCCGCCGAGAACGCGAAGGCCGCGCGATGGCAGCGCGTAGTCGATCTGGCTGGTATCGCCCGATCCGAAGGTGTGGCGCTCCCGGAACATCGGCGCCCCCGGGGTTCTCCCCTTCAGCGAGCCGAAGCTGGATTGCAACGGCGTGGAATCCACGACGCGCGGATGGGTCAGGAGTTGCTGGATGGCGAACATGCCATCGTAGCGCGCGCCCTCCACGGGGGAGGCATTGAGGTCGCCGAGGACGACGAATTCCTTCTCGGGCGCGAGGCCGCCCCGCGTTCCGGTGTCGTCGTAGATGGATTCGGCGTTGTCCAGATAGAGCCTCCAGAATCGAATCTCATCGAAGTTGCGCCGCCCGTTGCGGTCCTCCGCGCCGTCGAAGCCCTGGGGCGTGGGGTGAGACAGGAGCAGGTGGATCGTACTGCCGTTGACCGTGACCGGGACATCCCAATGGGACTTGCTGGAGAGGCGGAAGACGCGCAGGGCCTCCTCCGAATAGTAGCCTGCGGGGATGTGGCTTCCCGGCAGGTCGATCCACCGGAAGAGCCGAAACGTCCGCGCGGCATCATAGTCGATGGGGAACATCGAATAGAGCGCCATCGAGTACTGGCCCGGATAGTTCCCGTATCCAAAGCAGTCGTTGCCATAGTCGCGCGTGTTGACCTCCGCCATGGTGGCAGCGGTGCCGTTGTTGTCGAGATCCCGCCCGCTGAGGATCCCGGTATTGCAGGGGCGGACGTAGATGTAGGGATAGATGATCGGCGAATCCCCGCGCATCAGGTAGTTGTCCTGAAATCGCACGGCGTTGAGCCACGGTTCCCGCTCGGCCGCGGGGGTGGAGTAGTCGTGATCCATTTCGTTGATCGCGAGGATGTCGGGTCTCACAGCCTGGATGACGCGCGCGGCGGAGAGCGCCTGGGCGTTGATCCCCGCGCCCTTGGCATCGACCTGGGTGAGCATCGCCGTGGACAGCTCGCGAATGTTGAAGGTGGCAACCCGGACGCCGCCATCGATGGGCGACTGAACGGGGTCGAGGCCGGGGCCGCGCGCGCATCCGCCGAGGAGTACGGCGATGGCCAGCAGGGGGGTGGCGATCCGGAGAAATTGCATTGCGCTGGCCTCTTGGACGGCTGGCAAGGTGGTTCTGCCCAAGGAAAAAACCCTTGTGCGGACAACGGCAAGCTGACTTTCTTACGCCCCGTCGCGAAGCGGCCGTTTTTTGGCCGCCTTTCGCGGAAAATGACCCCGATCAGAGGCATTCTTCATGTACCAGCCGGATATCAAGCCAGCCGCCGTCGTCCGCCACAAGAAGTTTGGCGTTGGGAAAGTCGTCGTGCGCTATGGCGAGGACGAGTTGAGCAAGGTCATCGTGAAGTTCCAGGAAGAGGGCGAGAAGAAGCTCTCCATCAAGCATGCCAAGATGGAAGTGGACGCGCCCGAGCCCGAGCCTGTTGTTCCCCCCGCCGAGTAAGGCGCCCGCGTCATGGCCCTTTCCGCCAAGGATGTCGAGCATGTCGCGCTGCTCTCCCGCCTCGAGCTGGGGCCGGAGGAGACGCGCAAGTTCACCGACGAGCTCACGAAGATCTTCACCTATGTCGAGCAGCTCGACCAGCTCGACGTGACCGGCGTCCCGCCGACCGCGCACCCGCTGCCCATGAAGGACGTATTTCGCGAGGACGTTGTGCGCACTCCGCTCTCCAACTCGGAGGCGCTCTCCAACGCGCCCGAGAAGGAAGACGGCTGCTTCCGCGTTCCCCAGATCGTCTGAGCGAAAAGTATCGTGGGCGTCTCGCCCACGATACCTTGATATCATCGACAACCCGGAACTCCCATGAGCCTCCACACCGCCCACGCCCTCGCTTCGCAGCTTGCCGATGGAACGACGACCGCCGTCGCGCTCGCCAACGAATATCTCGAGCGCATCGCCCGCACCGAGCCCACGCTGCACTCCTTCGTGACGGTGATGCGGGCGGAGGCACTGGCCGCCGCGGAGGCTTCGGACGCGCGCCGCGCGGCGGGGAAGCCGCTCTCCCGATTCGACGGCGTCCCCATCGCCATCAAGGACAACATGATCACCCGCGGCACGCGCACCACGTGCAGCAGCCGCATCCTGGAGAACTTCGTCCCGCCCTATGACGGCACCGTCGTCGGCAAGCTGCGCGCGGCGGGCCTTGTCCCGATCGGCAAGACGAACCTCGACGAGTTCGCGATGGGCAGCTCCACGGAAAACTCCGCGTTTGGCCGCTCCAAGAATCCCTGGAACCTCGACCTCGTTCCCGGCGGCAGCAGCGGCGGCAGCGCCACCTGTGTCGCGGGCGGCCAGGCCCCGTGGTCCCTCGGCTCCGATACCGGTGGCTCCATCCGCCAGCCGGCGTCATTCTGCGGGCTGGTCGGCCTCAAGCCCACCTATGGCCGCGTGTCACGCTATGGGCTGGTGGCGTTCGCCAGCTCCCTCGACCAGATCGGGCCCATGACGCTCGATGTGGAGGACACGGCGGAACTGCTCTCGATCATCTCCGGCCACGACCCCCTCGACAGCACCAGCGCCAACATCGCCGTCCCGGACTACGCGGCGGAACTGCGCGAGGGGAGCCTTGCCGGCAAGCGCATCGCGCGCCCGCGCGAGTTCTTTACCGGCGAGGGCATGGACCCGGAAGTCACCGCCATCGTGGAAGCCACCACAGAGAAGCTCCGCAGCCTGGGCGCGGAGATCGTGGACGTCTCGATGCCGCACCTGCAGTACAGCGTGAGCTGCTACTATCTGGTGGCGACCGCCGAGGCATCGAGCAACCTCGCCCGCTTCGACGGCGCTCAGTACGGATTCCGCGCGGCGGATACGAAGAACATCGTGGAGATGTTCAGCCGCACCCGCGCCCAGGGCTTCGGCCCCGAGGTCAAGCGCCGCATCATGATCGGCACCCACGCGCTCTCGGCCGGGTTCTACGACGCCTTCTACGTGAAGGCGCTCAAGGTGCGCACGCTCATCAAGCAGGACTACGACAAGGCGCTCGCCCAGGCCGACCTCATCCTCGCGCCCACCTCGCCCTTCCCCGCGTTCGCCGCGGGCGCGCGCTCGGCGGACCCACTGGCGATGTACCTCTGCGACATCTTCACGCTGTCCCTCAACCTCGCCGGCTACTGTGGTCTCAACCTCCCCGCCGGATATACAAGCGCGGGCTTGCCCGTCGGCATCCAGCTATTCGCCGGCGCCTTCGAGGAGACCAAGCTCCTCCAGGCCGCATGGCAACTGGAGCAGGCGATTGGCGTGGTGGGGACACGGGTGCCCGCGCTGGCGAGCGTATAGACCCCGCGCATCTACAGCCCCTGAACGACGAAACGGCCCGCGATGATCGCGGGCCGTTTCGATATTCTCAGCCGTGCTCAGGCGGGAGCATCAGGGCACGCCGCCGGAGGCGTAGCGGATCACATAGCCAGATGAAATGGTGCCGTTGCTCGGGTCATATCGGGCATCGACGACGAAGCGCGAGCGGGCGCTGTCGCCGGGACGCGCGGGGGGAAGCGCGTTGGACGGACCGACAGACCAAAGAGCCCAGCGAAGGGGGCTCTGGTTTACGTTTCTAGTCTGGACTGTGACGGCTCCGTTCGCGCCGAGGCCGGCGGCGAAGTCGGTCGGAAGCTGAACCACAAAGCCACGGCCCGACGGGTCAGACGTCGTGAAGAGGGAAAAGACGCCGTTGGGGTATGACCCGGTGGAACTGAAGCCGAATCCGGCCTTGTCATATCCGAAAGGGGGATTGCCGGGGGTGGACTGCGTGGTGCTATTGATGAAAGTGGAAAAAGGATCGCCGGGAAGAGAGGTCATGAACGCGATCGGGGTCGTCATGCTGCCTGCAGGGATTCCGCCAAAGAGCACCCGGGTTGAATTGCCAGAGAACTGCACCGACGCGGGATAGGTGTTATAGTCAACGAAGTAGGCCTCCGCCGCGATGGCGATGCTGCGCTGATCGGCCTTAACACGGCTAACCTTGGCCCGTGTCTGGGCCTCCAGGAAATTGGGAACGGCGATCGCAGCCAGAATGGCGATAATGGCCACGACGATCAGCAGTTCGATCAGCGTAAATCCGTACTTACTAGTGGGTGCCTTCACGGTGAAGTCCTCTCTTTTGGGGGGGGTGTGGGCCCGGGGAAGGGCTCCGCGTCCTAACCTGCAAGTGTCACCCAGCCAGTCCGGTCCTATCAAGCAGTTTGTTCAAGGACAGTAAGAATTCACGGGACCAATCCGGGGGGGCGACGCCGCAGGCTGCAAACGCAGGGAGAGCAGAAAGCCAGCGCGCCCGGCAAGCAAGATGAATCCCGCCCGCCACTCAGAATTCAACGCGCCGACACGGCGGGTCGCCAGCCCCCGCATCAAATTCTCTTGAGGGGATTGCTTTCCCTGGCGCTGGCGCGGACATCGGCCTTGGGGAATCCCTCCTCGGCGAGGGCCATCGTCAGCAGTTCCGCCATGCGCGGCGTCGCGATGGCCTCGCTCGTCCAGTGGCCGACGAGTAGGACCGGGACGCCGCGGTGATGGGCCTCGGCGCAGTCGTGATGCGTCATCTCTCCGGTGACAAGGAGGTCGGCGCTGCCGGGACGCCAGCGGCGGATGGCTTCTCCGCCGGCGCCGGTAAGGATCGCGATGCGCTCGATGGACTTCTTCGCGTCGCCGACAAGCCCGACGCTGTCTATACCGAGGCGCCGCTTGAGCAGCGCGACCAGCTTGGCGATGGTGGATTTCTCCTTCAACTCCCCCACCAGGCCATAGCCGAAATCGGCGCCTGGTTCTGGTTGCAGGGACAGAATATCGAAAGCGATCTCCTCATAAGGATGCACCTTTCGCACGGCGGCGATCAGCGCGCCGAGGCGCGCCCGAGGGCACAGGCACTCGAGGCGGGCCTCCTCGGCCTCCTCCAGCCTGCCAACGGCGCCGACGTGGGGATTCGCGCCCGCCAGCGGCCTGAACGTCCCCGTCCCCGGCGCGCGAAACGTGCAGTGGGAGTAGTTGCCGATCTCCCCCGCGCCCGCCGAGGCAATCGCCCCCACCACGGCGGTCACATGGCTGGCGGGTGTATAGACAACGTACTTGACCGACGAGGACTCGCGCGAGATCGGCATCAGGAAGCCGCGCCCCGCCGCGCGCAGCTCGATCACATCCGCCAACACCCCGTTGGTTCCCCACGCCACCGCGTCGAAGTTCGTATGCGCCGCGATCATCGCCATCCCGCTGCGGATCAACTCGCTCGCGAGCGCGGGAACAGAGCTGTCCTCGACGAGCGACTTCAGCGGGCGAAACAGCAGCGGATGGTGCGTAACCAGCGTCCGGGCCTTGAGGCGCTTCGCCTCCGCGATGACTTCGCGCGTGACCTCCAACGCAACCAGCACCCGCCCCGCCGGCGCGCCCGGGTCTCCGATCTGAAGCCCCACGTTGTCCCAGCTCTCCGCGAGCCGCGCGGGAGCCACGCGATCCACCGCGGCGGCGACGTTGGCGACAGTGGGTTGGGTCGATGCGGCGTGCTTGGCCAAGGGCGGGGCTCCGGGATGGGCGGGATGGGACCGATGACAGTTGGTGAGGGGGGGGTGGTGTCGGCCGATGATTCTCAATGGCATTTACCTCCTCCCCCTCACCGCCGAGGGAAATAGAAAAACCGCGCCGACCGCCCGCCAATGGAATAGGCGGGCATGGAGCCTTCCAATTCATAGCTGGCCAGAATCGCGTCGCGCATCTCCTCGGTGAAGCCGAAATAGAACTCCTCCTTGATCGGCTTCTCCGTCACGATCAGGGCGAATCGGCGCGCGGCCACATCGGCGAGGAAGGGGGCCGGGTCCCACTTCCCCTCGTTGGCGAGCTGGGCCATGATGAACGATTGATAGAGCACCGGGCGTCTGGCGAGCAGGAGCGCTTGCACGTCTTCCGAAATCACGGGACCATCGGCGTCGGCAATGCGGACAGCGATCTGGGCAGCGGCCTCCGCGTCGGCGGCGGTCGGTGGGCGTGGCGCGAGGATCGGAAGAAAGCTGGGCGAGCAAAGGCGCCAAGCGTGAAGCGCCAGCAACATCGCCAGCAGCGCCAACACGACGCCGATACGAGGTGGCACGCCCCCCCGCAGCCGCCGGATTCCGAAACCAACCGCCAGCCCCGCCATCAGCGCGCATGCGATGTGGAACTCGATGAAATAGTTCGCCGCGGCCCCACGCTTGGCAATGGCGACGAGCGAGATCGCCGTCAGCAGCGTATAGACAATTGCCAACGCGGCGGCGCGATTTTCCGGCGCGGATGCGAGGGGCCGTGCCAGCCAAAGAACCACTCCCGCCACCGGAAGCGCGAGGAGCAGCCATCGCTGGAAGAACCACAGATGCACCATCCATCGGCGCAACTGCCACCAGTCGAATTCGTTGGCGTTGTAGGTGACGGTGTGGCGCCAGAACTCCCCGCCGGTGACGATCGACAGCGCCGCCACCGCCAGCAGAGCGACGCCCGCCGAGACTGCGCCAAAGATTGCGGCATCGCGCCAGCGCCGCTCCATCATCAACACCGCCAGCACCGCCGCGGGCGCGAACAACTGAGTCTGGCGCGTGTGGAATGCCGCGGCAAAAAGCAACGCCGCCGCGATGAGGCCCGCCCTCCGCGGAGCCAGCAGGAAAACCGCCATCCCCGCCACGCCCAGCGCCGCCGCCATGAAGTCCACGCGCGCAAATGGCAGCCAGTGTGCCACGTCATACGTTGCCGGAAAAATCGCCGCGCCCAGCGCCGCCGCCGCAATGCTGTGCGTGAATCGCAGAGTCACCAGCGCCACCAGCGCCATCGCCACCAGCGCCGACACCAGCGTCAGCAATCGGCACGCACCGATCTGGGAAGGCGACAAGAGCCCCATCAGCGCCGACACCGCGGGATAGAGCGGCGTATAGTTCCCCACCAGATACGGGTAGTCCGTCAGCGACGGATAGATCGTCTCACCCGCCACCAACCGCGCCGCTTGGTTCACGAGGAACCCCTCCTCGCGGTCGATCTGATAGGGATAGGCGAGCACCACCACCACGGCGGGCCGTATCGCGAGGAATGCGACCACGCCAAGCGCGAGAGCAACCAGCGCGGTGACGATTTCTCCAGCAACCGAGGGCTTCGAGTGACGCCCCACAGTAGCATGGGCATCCTGCCCATGCCCCGGCGGCCCAGCCTGCTCGGGCACGGGCGAGACGCCCGCGCTACCGTGCCCCGCCTTCCCGGCCAACTCCTGCACGGGCGAGGCGCCCCTGCTACCTTGGGGCGGCTCGCCGCCGCTCACGCGAGCGCGCGGTCCAGCGCCCCCCGGACGCTGTCGATGCTCATCGCGTCGAGGCAGAACACCGGCTTGGGGCATTCCTTCAGGTAGCACGGCGAGCACGGGAAGTCGGTGACGATCTTCTCACCGCGGCCAAAGACATCGACTTCCGCATGGCAGGTCGGGCCGAACCAAACCACCACGGGCCGGGCCAGCGCGATGGCCACGTGCATGCCGAGGGAATCCGCACTCAGCACCGCGTCGCAGCGCTCCACCAGGCCGAAAAAAACCTCCAGAGAATTCCCCGTTCCCGCGTCGATCACGCGCGAACCCGCAAGCGGGCCCGCCGCCTCCATCAGGCGGCGATGGATCGCCTCCTCGCGCTTGCCGCCCAGCAGCACAAACACGCGGTCGCCGCGTGCCGCCTCCGACGCCACGAAGTCCGCCATGCGTTCCACGGGCCACGCCTTGGTGGCAAACACAGGTCCGCACCCCGTGTTGAGCCCCACGACCTTCGCGCCCGCGGGCTGCGCGCCGCCGTGCTCCGCAAAGAGGCGCGCCCAGATCTGCGCCGCCTCGAATCGCGCCGCCGCGCCGATCTGCAAGCCATAGGCCTCGCCCTGATAATCCAGCTCACACATCTCCGCCACGATCTGCGGCACCGTCTTCTGGTTCTGGAAAAACTTCAGCTCGTCGGAAAGCCCCAGCCTCAGCGCATACATCGACGCATCGTTCCACACCGTCGCCGTGTTATAGGCCGTCGGCGCGAAGCCCAGGCGGCGCCCGGCGTCCAGCTTCGCCGAGAGAGCCATCGCATGGCGGTCCTTGTCCAGGCAGTAAACCGAATGGAACGGGCGCCCCTCCAAAGCCAGCAGCCCCTCGGGCCCGAGCGCATGGATTTCATCCACCATCGGATCGCGCACCAGGCTCTCGCTCCCCGGCGCCGTGATCCACACGATCCAGGACTCGGGAAAGCGACGCTTCAGCGCGGGAAGGATCGCCTTCGTCCGCAGCACATCCCCCATCGCTCCCAGCTTGATAATCAGAATCTGAACCCCGCGCGGCGCAAAGTGCGTGCATCCCGGGCATCCGTCGTTCTTGTGGCACGGCTTGTACCCCGTGTAGAAACGGCAATCGGTGCGGATGTCCTTCAAGTCGATCTCGGCGAAAGTGGACATTCCGGGTGGCGCGTGGGGGGTGGGTTGCATTGCGAAGGGAGGAATCGCCCGCCGAGCCCATTGGGACAAGGGAAAGCCGGGGCGGGATCGGACTTTGCTTTACAGGGGGATCATGCACCGCGCACCATTCGCCGGTGAGACCATCCTGACACAGGTGCCGAAAACCATGCCTCGCTACGACTACCACTGCGATTCCTGCGGAAAAGACTTCGAGGCCGTCCAACGGATGTCCGAAACGCCGCTGACCGACTGCTCCTGCGGCAGCCGGGGATCCGTCCGCCGCCTCGTCAGCGCCGGAAACGGCGTCATCTTCAAGGGATCGGGTTTCTATCAGACCGACTACAAGGGAGGCGGCTCGTCAAAGAAGGGCTCCGAATCGGCCTCCCCCTCCCCAGAAAGCTCCACCTCCACGGCCACGGAATCCGCGACGGCCACCACTGCGACCCCCGCCAAGTCCACGGGCTGCGGCGGCGGAGGCTGCGGCTGCCACTGAGTCCCCCAAAAACCCTTTGACCGCCGGGCCCCCAGCCCCGACGTTCACAGCCCCCCGGCAAGGCGCGACCCGCGCCCAGCCAGGCCCAGCGGAGAGGTGGCCGAGCGGTTGAAGGCGCACGCCTCGAAAGCGTGTTTACCCGGAAGGGTAACGAGGGTTCGAATCCCTCCCTCTCCGCCATACCTTTCTCCATCATTGATACAACAGCAGTTACGGCCTCTGGCTCCGGTTTTGTGCCAGAATTTGTGCCAGAATTCGGCGCGTCGGCGTCGGTCATCGCCATCAGGAGCGCCGCCAGCGACGCGGCTTGTTGGGGAGAGAGCCGCAGAACGACTTCGCCCTGAGGCGGGTCGTTCGCGATGATCGGTGCGGGCCCGCCGTAGAGCGCGGCGAGCTTTTCCATCGTCTCGCGCTGGGAGGAGGAGTTGAGGGTGAGGTAGTGCTCGCGGGCGACCTCGGGGGTCTGGCCCGTGACGGAGGTGATCTTCTCCATGGTGACGTCGGCGGCGGCGAGGTTGGAGACGGCGGCGCGGCGCAGGTTGTGAACGCCGCGCGGCGGCACCTTGGCGATCACCTGGAGCCGGTACCACGCGCGGGCGTTTGGCGGGAGCTTGAGCTTCGTTGGCAGAGGTTTGTCGAAGATCTTCGTACTGAGCGGTTTCCCCTGATCGTTGAGGAACAGCCGCTCGCGTGGCCCGCGTCCGGCGGTGATGCGGGTGAGCACCTCGATCGCATTGGCGGGTAGGTGATAGGCCTGCCCGCGATCGTGCTTGGATATCTCATCGCGCGCGATCAGGGTCCCCCTTGTGGGATCGAAATCGCGCACCTCCATCAGAGGGATGGGCCCGCGCCGCGATCCCGTGAGCGCGGTCACGAGGATCGGCGGGAAAAACCAGGGCATTTCGTCTCGCGCCGCGCGGAGTAACTTGGCGACTTCCTCTGGGCTGAAGGGCGCCTTCTCTCGCGTGGGCGTCGAGACGACTCGCGTGATCTTTCGGAACGGGTTCTTCTCCAAGATGTCCATGCGTATCGCCCACTCCCACATGCGCTCATAGAGTTCCATGCGATCCTTCACGGATCGCGTTGAGAGCGTCTTTCCTTTGCCAATGGAGCGCGCGAGAAGCCACTGCTTCATCTCCTCGGCGCGTTTGGCCGAGATGTCCCTCAGAAGTGTCGGCTGACCAAGGCACTCCTCTAGGTTTCGCATCCACAGGGAGTAGTTTTTGATGCTTGTCTTCTTCCATCCCGCCGAGTGGGCCCGCGAGTAGGCGTCCGTCAGTCCAAGGATCGTCA
>Ga0105049_10006122_pt1 | contig 14009 bp, 15 predicted proteins | sample MAT06_FD_78087 | JGI IMG/M metagenome (GOLD analysis project Ga0105049, IMG submission 78087) | Freshwater microbial communities from Lake Fryxell liftoff mats and glacier meltwater in Antarctica - MAT-06 | ecosystem: Environmental > Aquatic > Freshwater > Ice > Liftoff microbial mat | place...
CGCGTCCATGCCGATTGATTTTCATCGTCAGACTGTAGAACTTGTGATCCACAGCCTATAACGATTTGACACCGATTAGTCAGAATTGCTTGACCGAACTTAGTGAAGAGGCAGTGTAAGGTTAGCATCATAATAAGAAAATTTGATAATAGATAAACCTTAAAATAAGGAATTGCCATTATCAAGTTTTTAATTGCAACCAACTATTGTACTAACCTTGATATCAACGATATCAACATTTAATTTTTTACGAAGAACGTTAAAAATTGCTGTTAAATTATCCATAGTAGGATTTCCTTTTGCAGAAAGCATCCTATGAAGACTTTTACTTGGTTTAGAAGTTTCAATTGCAAGTTCTTCAAAACCTACAGTCCCATTCACAAGTTCTTTCAATATAAGTCTTGCAGTGTCTGGTTCACCATTAACGAAAAGAGTAACTGCTTCCTTAAATAAAGCTGTTGCAAATTCAGGATCATGTTTAACTCTTAAGTTAACTGTTTCTTTAAAGTCTCTAGTAAGTTCCATATTAGCTACCTCTTCTTAGACCCTTTGCCTTTCTCTTCACTAGCTTCTTTTTTTCTGTTTTTGTACTCTTCGTACAATTCCTTAGCCCGATCAATATCAGCTTCCTGAGTTTTCTTTGTTCCGCCACCAAATAAGACTATAAGTTGCTTGCCTTCTTGAGCAAGATAAATTCGATATCCAGGCCCCCAATTGATTTTATACTCGCCAATTCCGTCAAACCATTTTACATTCGATGTATTGCCCAACTCAAGTCGTGACTTAGCCACTGTCACTTTAACCGCAGGAAAAGTATCTAAGCTATCGAACCATTCTTTATAAGGGCTAGAACCATCTTCTTTAATGTATTCTTGAACTTTTATACTACACACCCCTATATAGTAACTTATATGTTACTATCTGTCAAGCCAGAAAATATACGTCGCCTACGCGAGTTGATGAACAATTCTGAAACCGATAGCGATGACTAGCCAAAAGCCGTTGTAACCATATCTAAAAATTCCCTGTTGCGCGATCGCGGCGACGGGGAATTGTCTTTTGTGGGCTTATCTAAGTATAAAAAGCTTAATTTGTATCAGGTTTGGACTTTTTTTCTAACCAATAAGTTTGTGACACCTGTAAGCTATACGAGCTAAGGTTTTCAGCCGATTGAATGTGAAAAGTTTCTTGCATTTTAGCAGTTAGAATAGGCTACTGAGAGCGATCGCCTTCATCTAAATTGCAAAATTAGTACAGTTCATATTTCATTAACTGACAGGGTAGCGCTCCGTTGTACACCGCAATCCGCTGGGATGATTTTAGTCCAATGGATTGAGACAGTTCCTTGTTCCCACTCAGCACAAATGCAGTCCAGCCTTTGAAGCGTTGTTTCAGCACATCGCCCAAAAGTTGATAGAATGCCCCTAAATCACTATCTCGCCCCAGCCGTTCGCCATAAGGTGGATTGCAGAATAAAACCCCACTGTCTGCGGGGGCGACAACATCGGCAAGCTCCATTTGAGAAAACCATACATGGTTATCAACGCCGCAGTTTTCAGCATTGTTAATCGCTTGCTCAATTATATTTTCATCGCGATCGCTTCCCCAAATAGGTGCGGGAAGAGTATCCAGTTGGCTATCCTTAGCTTCTTGCAGCAGCTTTTCTAAAAGGGATAAATCAAAATCGAGCCAATTTTCAAATCCAAAGGACTCACGAAACAGCCCTGGCGCTATGTTCAGTGCCTTTAAGCTAGCTTCCAGGGGTAAAGTGCCAGATCCACAGAGAGGATCGTAGAACATCTGGTCTGGCTGCCAGCCCGAAAGTTGAATGAGGGCAGCAGCCAGAGATTCCTTGAGAGGGGCTACTCCAACCGCAGGGCGGTAGCCTCGGCGGTGTAGACTATTTCCAGAACTGTCGAGTTTCACGGTACAACTGTCGCGCTCAATATGAACATTGATCCGCACATCTGGATCATGAAGCTCTACATTTGAACGCTCGCCCAGATTCTCTTGCTGCTGATCAACGATCGCATTTTTGATCTGGAGAGATGTGAAGTGGGTGTGATTGAGGCGATCGTTTTTGCCCGTGGTAGTTACCGCCAGCGTCATGTCTGGCGTGAGATAGTTTACCCAATCGATTGTTTGAATGCCGCGATAGAGATCCTCAGCATCAAGGCATGGAAACTCATGGATATTCACCAAGATTCGGAACGGCAGCCTAGCCCAGAGGTTGACGCGATAAAGTAGGGTGCGATCGCCCTCAAAGGCGACACCACAAAATCCTGGCTCTACGGAATCGGCACCCAGTTGCTCTAACTCTTGAGCCGCGAGGGTTTCTAATCCACGAGCAACCGTTGCAAAATAATTCATAATTCGTAATTCGTAATTAATAGCTGCTAGCAACTCAAATTCTCTTAGTTTACGGAAGTGGACTTCTTTGCAAGACGCTATGGGTAGCTTACTTCTCCATTCGCGCAGCGAGGAGTACGTTTGTGTAGTAGCGTTCGCGTCAGCGTGCCGGAGGCTCTATTCTATTCGCCCAATACTTTCCCAAGATTCATCTAGAATTTTCTAAAATCAATCATTGTCTGGCGATAAGCATCTGGCAAACCTGTATCAAAACACTTGCCTTTAACAACATATCCTGTCATTCCTTCTTCCTGACGCAATCTTTCTAGACAAGATGTTAACTGAAATTCACCTCGTTCTCGGAAATTTTTATTGATGTGTTCTGCAAGAAAGTTAAAAATTTTCGGCGTTAGTAAATATAAGCCAAATATACCTAAAAAGTCATTTTCTGCCATTCCCTCGACACGCAAATGCTTTTGTGCATACTCAATGGTCGGTTTCTCATAGAGTTGTGTAATTGACAAAATCGAGTTTAACTCTTGCCAAACTCCTGTTATACACCCAGCTTTATGAATAATTTCTGCTGGCATTATAGATAAGCCTACAACGCTTTGATTAACTTGTTCGTAAACATCTAAAACTTGACTAGCACAAGATTTTTCAATGTCAGATGTATAAATGTGGTCGCCCAACAATAGCAAAAACGGCTCATCTTGCACCCAATCTTTGGCACAAAATACCGCATGACCATAGCCTAATTGCTCCTCTTGCAATAAGATGGTAATTTTGTTGCCTAAATCTTGCAAATATTGGCTATATTCTTGATTTTGCGGTGAGAGTTTATCTAAAAGTTCTTTTTTGGGTGGATTTTTCAATAAATTTTCAAATACTTCTTGATCGTCCGGCTGCACCACGATCGCCACTTCTGTAATTCCAGCACTAATTGCCTCTTCAATAATTGCGATAATCACAGGTTTTGCCCTACCATCTCGATCAATAATCGGGAAAAGTTCTTTTTTCACAACTTTGGTAGCTGGAAACAACCGAGTCCCAAAACCAGCTACCGGAATTACAGCTTTTCTAACTTTATTTTTTTGCATAAGCAGTTCGTCACCCCAACTTTTCAAATAACTCCGCCAACACCACATTAGAAAATAAAAACCCTTGGGGATCACTCAATCGCAACCTTCCACCTGCAACTTCCACCCAACCTTTCTCAATGTAAAGTTGCAAACAGTTGCAAATTTCCTCTACCTTTTCTTCCCCAAATGCTTCCGCCAACGCCGCCAAACTTACACCCTCTGCCAAACGCAATCCCAACATTAACGTTTCTAACAATACTTCTTTTGGAGGAGTTACTTCACAATCAATCACAGCACTAGCTTGTACCCATTGATAATACTCCTTAGTTTTACGCGGACGAGTGAAGCGTTTCCCGTCTACATAACTCGCCGCACCCATACCAAAACCATAATAAGGGCGGTTTTCCCAATACACTCGATTATGCCGACACTGATGCCCAGGTTGGGCATAATTAGAAATTTCATAATGTTCATAACCTGCACCAGTCAAAACCTGCTGCGCCATTTGGTACATTTTGACAGTGGTTTCATCCGTAGGCAAAGGACTGTCACCAGGTTTGTAGTAACGATTAAAAGCTGTACCGGGTTCGATGGTAAGATCATAGATAGATATGTGAGCAGGTAGAATCGCTACTGCTTTTGTTAAAGAATCTTGCCATTGATCCAAAGACTGATGCGGCAACCCAGAAATTAAATCTAAACTAAATTCGGGAATCTCGACTTGGTGGATTAGTTCCACAGCTGTAAAGATATCTTTAACCGAGTGCGATCGCCCGGCAGCTTGCAATAATTCTTCTTGAAAGGCTTGTACACCTAAACTTACTCGGTTGATGCCGACACTGCAATAGCCTGCGATGTGTGCTAAATCAAAGGTGGCTGGATCTATTTCCATAGAAATCTCTGCCCCAGACGCAATATCAAAACGCTTCTCTAGCTCTTTGACTATACGTTCTAGCTGTTGCGTTGATAGTAGCGAAGGAGTACCACCGCCAAAGAAAATTGTCTTTAAGGGTTGACCAAATGTTGGTGTAATGGCGATTTCTTGACATAATATCTCAACATATTGGGAGATAGTACCAGATGTTTCACCCCGCAAGCGATCGCCCACAACAGACACTGGGAAATCACAATAAAAACACCGCCGACGACAAAAGGGAATATGTACATAAGCAGAACTCGCAATCTTAGAAACACTAAAATTTTGACTCATTTTGAAAAAAGTTTTAAGGTAACTCAACTGCAAGTTAGAGACAATGAAAATCAGTAGTTTGTTTACAAATTTTTAGCACTTTATAACGAAATAATGAAAAATATTAAGATAAAAGCCTTTGGTTATAATAATTACAGATATTGCCTGCCTAAACCCTTAGTGTAAGTCAATATTGATTATTGATGAATCTATTTTACCGATGAAATAAAAAATACCTGACTTTATTAGTTAACACAGTTGCAGGAAAACAAGACAATCATGCTTGACGCCATTATTATTTTCTCATTTATCCTGGCAGCGTCGGGAATAGGGTTCTACAGCACTGAATTACTGCCCAATGGTGCGCTAGATCAGGTCACAAATTTAGAAGCTTTACGCTTAGTTGTTGCCGTATTTGGCTCTATTATTGGTGGTGCGATCGGTCTGAGTTTTCAGACGACATATCGTCGCTTGGAGGCACAAGTCAAAGAAATGCCTCTGGAAGTGATCTTAACTCGTGCCATTGGCTTAGTGATTGGGCTATTGCTAGCTAACCTCATGCTGGCACCATTATTTTTGCTACCCATCCCGGCAGATTTTGGATTTATTAAGCCACTAGTCGCAGTTGTCGGTAGTATTATCCTCTCCGTCACTGGGATGAATTTGGCAGATACCCACGGGCGAGGCTTATTGCGCTTCATTAATCCCAATACCGTCGAATCGATGGTAGCGGAAGGAACGCTAAAACCCGCCAATACCAAAGTTTTAGACACCAGTTGCATTATCGATGGTCGTATTGAAGCCTTACTAGAAACAGGGTTTCTGGAAGGGCCAATTATTGTGCCGCAGTTTGTCTTGCAAGAACTGCAACAAGTAGCCGATGCTAGCAAAGATCTAAAGCGGGTGCGGGGAAGGCGAGGACTCGAAATTCTCAACCGCATTAAGGAAACTTACCCCGATCGCATCCTAATTAATGGACTTGACTACGAAGATATTCCCACAGTGGATGCCAAGTTAGTCCGCTTTGCTCAAGAAATCAGTGCGACACTACTAACCAACGACTACAACTTGTCTAAAGTTGCCAGTGTCCAGAAAGTACCTGTTTTGAATGTCAATGATTTAGTAAATGCTGTTCGTCCCAGTTATTTACCTGGCGACAACCTTGATTTAAAAATTCTCAAGGAAGGCAAAGAACCTAGTCAAGGTATTGGCTATTTAGATGACGGCACAATGGTAGTCGTTGAAGAAGGTAGTAGTTATGTGGGTGGTGAATTGCGGGTAGTAGTCACCAGTGCTTTACAAACTACAGCAGGACGGATGATTTTTGCCAAACCCCAAGCTTCAGCATTGGCGTGAGGGAAATGTCAGGTGCAATTAACGGCACTCCCCTGTGATTACAGAAGCCCACACTGCACTTGGTACTCCAAGTCAGTGTGGGTAGTTCACGCAATACTCCCTCGCTTTCTAGCTTCTTTGTAAGAAGTTCCCACATTTTTCAAACCAGCTTTAATCATTTGTTGTTCAAGGAGGGCAAAAAAACGCGCTTTATCGCCGCCTTTTACCACTGCTTGATTATGCGCTTCAGCGATCGCCACAGGGTAGCCGTATCCTTTCTGCACTTGTGCTAGCATTAGTCCCAATGCTTGATCTAACATGGTTGCATTCTCTGCTACCCATGCCGGAATTTCTATACGGGCGATTTCGGTGCCAACGTGGACGTAGCAAAAGTAAATGGTTTGATCGCCGTAAAGTTCGAGAATGGGTGAATTACTGCGCCACAGGGTACTGCGTTGTCCTGGTTTGAGTTGGGTTGTCCAAAGGGAAGTATCTCGCAATTGTTCAAAAATTTTACAAGGTACTTTTTCTAACTGATTTGGGCAATAACTTTTACAGTCTGGCACTGGATGGATACAAGCCAACAACCGTAAAAAGTTCATGCCGTCGATGCTGCGAGAGGCGCTGAGATAGCCCATCAAAGGAATTTGAGCATCACGCAACTGCTGCCAAGCTGACAGAATTGGGGGTAAAATGCGATCGCGTGCATCCATCGGCAACTGTTCTAAAAACCAGTAAATTAACGAACCATCTACCATCGCCAAGGCTGGTGCTTCCGTTTTCACTGCACAGGCAAGTTCTGCCAACACCGTTATTTCTGAAGCAGTGCGGCGAAAACTCATCCATTCCTCGGTTTTAATTCCCCACTGCCGAGACATATATAAATCTTCTGGGCGATAAAATACCTCTGGCAAACTATCTAGTAATGGATGGCGATTTTGTCCGTAGTGCAAGACGACTCTGCCGATATTTAGGAGATAACAGTAAGCAATTTCGTGGTGGTTGGGGGAAATTTGCGAACCATCGGTAGCGATGACGGTATGTATTTTGGGGGGAACTGAAATATCAATGCAGGTTTCTAAGGGTTCAATTGGGGTAGCATTAGCAAAGAGAATGCGATCGCGCCATTTTTCCTGGCGATCGATTAAATCTTGTTGACACTCATAAGCATTTTTTAAATGTTGTTGCGCCAATTCTAAACGCTGGCGACTCGCAGCAACTTCTAAGGTAAGATGCTGACTTAAACCTTGCATTTGTCGCGCCAGTTTTGTCAGGTCAAGCATAGATTTTTAGACTTTATTTGCCGCACTCAAGCTGTTAATCATACAACATAAAATAGAATTCAATATATAAGCTATCGGTCAAATGACCAAAGAATGTTACAGATGGTACAGTTTGAACCTTATTGTACTCTACCAACTAGCGCTGAATTGCCCTGTTCAGACGATACACCCGTGGATATAGCAGTTCTCGTTTACGTGAGGTACACCCGTAGGGGCACGGCATGCCGTGCCCCTACACCTTGGGATATAACGTTGTACCGCATCTGAATGGGAACCGCTATAATGAAAACCAAAGTTTTATACCCAATTTGCTGCTGTTTCTTCTCGAATCTATTTAGGCAGATAATATTTGATGCTTAGTACATACCAAATTTGGAGAAAATTTTCAATGCCAAGCCGAGAAATCTTTTGCAAATTGAGACAATGATAACAACTGAATTCGCGGATCATTTTGGGCAGTTTCCCGTTCTGCTTGGGTATTATAGCCCCAATCTGCAAGGAAGAGTTTCACATCTTCAAGGTCTGGTTGTTGTTGAACTAACTGCAAAGTCTTGAATCTATCTTCGACAAACCAAAGACTAACTTGGTTGTTTCCTGCTGCCTGGATTAATTCTCGTATAATTTCATATTTAGGACGCTTGACTTCTTTACCAAAAATTGATTGTGGTGGTAAATTTATCCCTTCTTGTCGCAACAACTGCTGCACAAAACGCCCTTCTTTAGTTGTTACAATGTATAGTTTAACTCCACTGTCAAGAGTTAATTTGATTTTTTCTATTACACCCGGATAAAATCTATGCAGACTCAGCCAACCATCTAAATCTGTGGTAATCCATTCATCTCGTTGGTTATCTAGTTTCGTACCAATTTCTTTTGGTTGTAGATTGTCGTCTAACAAAAGTTTTGGAGCGATGCTTACCCATTCATGAAGAATCTTTTCATCAGAAATTCCATCTACCAACGCTTTGATTAAAACAGGCATTTCCCAACCTGTTTCAATTACAGGTCGTAGGCGATAGAATCTTAAAGCTAAATCATCTGGTGGTGTGTCGTTAGTAGGCGACCAAATTTGACAATAGGTGCGCCATGCTACCTCAAAATATTCAATTAGTCCGTCGCAAATCACTCCATCAAAGTCTAGAGCTAAAATTTTGGGGCTACTTGCTGTCATTGTTTTGAGGATTAAACTGCTGTTGTCAGCTTACCCGATTTTAGAATTATTTTTCTGTATCATAAATAGTTACTACCGCCGATTTTGACTGCTCTTTGCGATAAGTAAAAATACCGTGTTTGGGACTAAATAGTAATGCTAACAAAAAGAATCCCGATACAACTAAAACGATCGCAGGGCCAGAGGGCAAATTATAAAAGTAGCTAAGATACATACCGCTAATACTAGAAATTACGCCAATGACCGCACCTAAAATCATTACTTGGTTGAGACGTTTGACTAATAAATAGGCGGTGGCTCCCGGTGTAATTAAAAGTGATAGTACTAAAATAACACCGACAGCTTTCATGCTAGCGACGATTGTTAAAGCTATTAGCACCATAAGTCCAAAGTTCAACCGATTGACTGGCAAACCTGCGGCTTGAGCGCCTAATGGGTCAAAGGTGTAAAATAAAAGTTCTTTATATAACAAAACAACAACTATTAAAACTATAGTGGCAATAATAGCAGTGTCCCGGACTTCATCAATAGTCACGCCGAGAATATTACCAAATAAGAAGTGATTTAGATCGATTTTGTTATCTTTTTGAATAACAGTAATTAACGTAATACCAAGGGCAAAGAATGCTGAAAAAACTATGCCCATTGCCGCATCTTCTTTGATTGGCGATCGCACTCTAATCCAGGCGATCGCCATTGTACTCAAAACACCGGCAATAAACGCCCCAATATATATATTTGCTCCCACCATAAAAGCGATCGCTAGTCCTGGTAAAACTGAGTGACTGATTGCGTCACCCAATAATGCTAATCGCTGCACCATCAAGTAGCTACCAACAACTGCACACAACATCCCGACCAAAATTGCAATCACGAGCGATCGCTGCATAAAGCCGTATTGCAACGGCTCAATTAATGCTTGTAACATATTTTATCAGTTGTCATTTATCAGTTGTCATTTGTCCTTTATCATTGGTCATTTGCAAATAAGCAATGATCAATGACTAATTACAGTTTAGGCAGCATCTGAAAAGTACATTACTTTACCACCGTAAGCCAGATTTAGATTCTCTTCTGTGAGTACTTGTTGCCGTGAACCTGTGGCGATTAATTCCCGATTTAGTAATATTAAGTCATCAAAGTGGGCGATTGATTCACCTAAATCGTGATTAACTACTAGCACAATTTTTTGATCGGCAGCGAGTTCATGAAAGACTTCAAAAACCACCGATTGAGTTTTTTGATCAATGCCTACTAGAGGTTCATCAAAGCAGAAAATTTCTGCTTGCTGTGTTAAAGCACGGGCTAAAAATACCCGTTGTTGTTGTCCTCCTGATAATTGTCCTATGGGGCGATCGCAATATTCAATCATCCCAACTCTTTCTATGGCATTTTTTGCTACCTGGCGACTAACTGCCGAAAAGCTACGCAACCAGCCTGTTTTCTTTACCCGTCCCATCATCACTACATCCCAGACGGTGGCGGGGTAAGTCCAGTCAATTTGGCTGCGTTGTGGGACATAGGCAACTTTCTCTAATTGTTGCATCAACGGTTTGCCTTGGCATAGCACCGTACCACTACTGACGGGAACTAAGCCTAACATTGCTTTCATCAGCGTACTTTTGCCAGCACCGTTGGGGCCAAAAATCCCCGTCAGTTTTCCCGGTTTGACAATACAGTTAACGTCCCTTAAAGCTTCTTGTGTCCGGTAGTGTACCCCTAGATGAGCGATGTTAATTGCTGCTGTGGAACTCATATCAGAAGCTTTGATAACTTGGGCAGGGAACTTCCCTATATTTCTCTGAGATAAGTAAAATTTTGGGTCAAAAGAGACGTTTTTCATAATTTTGTTTAAATACTCATTTTTTGAGCTTACTATAAAAATGAGAGAAATATGAAAAAATCTATAATTAGATGTAATATTTGAGATAAATGAAAGTAATACTAGAGATAGAGGGCAGCAATCCTTACGGCAAAGCAGTTCACAGAATCAAGAGAAAAATTCTTTTCCGGTTTTGCTTGGGAATGCTTGTGCCTTTGGCTTTATTCAGTTGTACCCAAAAAAACTCTAACCCTGACACTGCCAAGGGAGATAAGCCGCGAGTAGTAGCAACTAGCAACATCATTGCTGATTTGGCACAAGAGGTAGCAGGAGACGAGATTCAACTAAGTGGAATCCTGAAACCGGGTACTGATCCCCATGTTTACGAACCGGTACCAGCAGACAGCAGGGTTTTGGAAGAAGCCGACTTGATTTTGTATAACGGCTACAACCTGGAACCCGGATTGATTAAGTTAATGAATGCCTCTGGTGATAAGGCGCGAAAGATACCAGTGGGAGAAGCTGTCAAATCTTTGCAGTTAGACAAAGGCAAAGGTGAAATCGTACCAGATCCCCACGTTTGGGGTAGTGCAGAAAATGCGATCGCCATGACGAATACGATTCGGGATGCTTTGATTGAGTTATCACCTGAAGATAGAGAAAAATTTACTCAAAAGGCATCGCAACTTACCAACGAATTAAAACAGTTACATAGCTGGATTAATCAACAGATTCAAACTATCCCCGCAGATAAACGCAAACTGGTAACAACCCATGATGCCTTCCAATATTATGGACGTGCTTATGGAATTGCGATCGCAGGTACTTTAATTGGCATTAGTACCGAAGAGCAGCCAAGCGCTCAAACAGTCCAGAGATTAGTAGAGTCAATTAAAAAGATCGGTGTTCCCGCAATTTTTGCTGAAACTACAATCAATCCAGCCTTAATTAAAACCGTTGCCGAAGAAGCAGGAGTAAAATTAGCACCACATCACCTTTACTCTGATTCAATTGGTGCCAAGGGAAGTGATGGCGATTCCTACATCAAAATGATGGAGGCAAATACCCGCAGCATTGTAGAAGCATTGGGAGGAAAATATACACCGTTTCAACTAAAGAAGTAAATTCAGCCAAATGGCTCCGACTCCGTTCAGTTTCAGACGGAATTTTAACCCCGTCTGAAACTCTCTTCAATTTTGCAGAAAGTCTGAGCGGAAGCTTGCGACGCTATCCGTTGGCGCATTCCGCCGCAGACATCAGAACTTTCCAAGACGAATTTTGAATTATTAACTGTGGTTTAATTTTCAGCAAAATTGCTTTTTTAAAAGTTTTTCTGAAACTTTTATTTCTGAAGTAAGAGATTATTTATAACCTTCTTAGCTAATATCTAACCTAAGACGTGTTTCTTTTAAATTTCTGCTCAAACTCTCTCCAGAGAAAGAACTCTTTATGCCTTTGATTTCCTAGAATTTCAATTAGTAAAGGTACATTTATTAAAACCTGCAAGAATCATGACTGACAATAACCAAGAAAATCAAACCAATCAACCAGTAAGCGGAGATTGGGATTCTCACGAAAAGCCGAATGTGAACGAAAGAAATTTAACCGCGAATCCAGGAGATAAAATCGCTGATGAGTCTCAATCTATTGAAGAGAAGGGTAAACAGTTAGCTGTTGATCATGTACCAGACATTACAGGCGACAAAATCACAGTCCCGACTTACTTCGTTGTAGATGAACCCGACGGCGAAAAGAAAGCACTCCATCACGTTAAAGATGCTGAAGAGATTTCCGATGTAATTCGGCAAGCACGAGTTGACGAAAATGGAAACCGAATTTGGTGGTAGTCTTTTATTTCAATTAACCATAATTCCCCATAACTTCACCTCACACGTCAAGCCGTGTGAGGTACTTTATTTTGGCTAAACGCTTATTCTACAACGTTGGTTCTTTGGCGTTTTAAGTTCAAAAGAGTACCTAAAGCACCAATTAAAACTATACCCGTGAAACCCTCAGCGTAAACCTCCGGCTGATTATTCGTCGGGTTAATGCGATAGATACGTGCCTCACTTTGTGGGAAAGGAAATCCTGTGAGTTCACCTACATAGTATGCACCATCAAGACCCTTTGCGATCGCTGTGGGTACTGATTGCATCAAAATATTTTCACCAAAGAGCGGATTAGTCACTTTCTTCTTTTGAAACTGGGCTTTATACTCAGAACTATGGTTCCTAAGCTTGTCGAAGGAAAGTTTTCAATCATACTTCTTTCCTCATGCCTCCTGACATTTCATTATTAATGAGGAGTGAATCTGGTAAACTCTTACCTAGTTGTTTAACCCAAGTGATAACTGTGGTGTGATCAACACCTTTAACTCGTTCAATAGACCTAAAACCTATACCATTGAGATACATCCGAAGGCATTCGAGCTTTAGCTCATTGCTATAAGTTTTAGATGGCTCGTAATCCTGAATAAACTGGCGATGACAATCACAGCAAATGTGATTCTGTTTACCTCTTTTAATTCCATTTTTACGGATATGGGACGACTCACAACGCGGACATTCCATCTAGTTTCACCTCAATTCATCACGCCATTATGCGACACCAGTTTTCTTTATACTGCTATTCCTTGATAATTAGCAGATATGGAGCCGGAATAATTGGCTTAGTATATATTGATTGAATTTTCTCAAAACTCTCAATTGTGAAATACACTTCTTCATCAACTATCTGAACCGTTGTAAGCGAGATCAATTTGGGTAGAGTAGAGGAACTTATCAGATACTTAATGAAGCATGGTATAGATTTAAGCCTTACATCTTCATTAACTTCAAAAACTTGATGTTACGATTATTATTCGTTCAATAGGTTAAATGCACTTTATCTTCTAATTAAATCTAGTTAAAATTGGGAGAAAGCGTTTTCTGTTCTGCAAATACATGACTTATAAATAATACATGATTTCTAATAATACATCACCTGATTTCAAAGATTAAATAACTTGAATATTATCTGGCAAGAGTATATAAAGAGCGATCGCCTGGAATCCTGAGATTTTTTTGTGTATTTGAATACAAAATTCTAAAATTTTTTTGCACCTTTAAAATATTTTTTGAAAACCATGAACTTGAGTTTACACAACAGTTTCAGCCTCCTAAATATTAACAAAATCCCGTGTACCTGCTGACCTCTCATGACTTTTCAAACACCCTCTCATAGTTTTCTCAGCTAAATCTAATATTTTTAAATGCTTCTGGTCTTATTGTTTAAACTGTGAAGCAAAACAAATGCTAGCAGTTCCCCAAGTTAAAAAGTGTGTTCATTAGTGTGTTCATTATGAATTGGAATCAGCCCTTAGAATTCATCCCTGGTAAAGTCATTACCCTCAGCACTCATCTCGAAAAGCCTAGTCCATTTTATTTTGGATATGACATCGAGAAAAGTTTTACAGCAGAACTAGAGAAATATAGTTTTGACAAAATCTTTTTCTTTACAGAGCCACATCTATTTGCGATTGTACGGCAAAGATTTGTATCTCAACATCTGTGAGAAATATCGTTGCGAACTCGAATTTGTGCCTACTGGCGAATACAGATACCAAATATCTTAAAACAGATCCCCCAACTTCTCGCCGCAGTGGAATTATTGAAGGCGTTAAAAATGGGTTCATCTCTGATGTCAAGCTAGTAATAAAAAGTTTGTAGTAAGCACTTTAGTGCTTAGAAAATAAGGACTGAAGTCCTTACTACGAACTTTCTTACCCATCAATTTAAAC
>Ga0105049_10006123_pt1 | contig 14008 bp, 8 predicted proteins | sample MAT06_FD_78087 | JGI IMG/M metagenome (GOLD analysis project Ga0105049, IMG submission 78087) | Freshwater microbial communities from Lake Fryxell liftoff mats and glacier meltwater in Antarctica - MAT-06 | ecosystem: Environmental > Aquatic > Freshwater > Ice > Liftoff microbial mat | place...
CGATCCTTCCGGCGATCGGTCTGGCGGCGCTTTACTTCATGCCGCAGTTCGACTTGCTGGCGAGCAAGGTGCCGCCCCCGGTTGCTAAGCCGCCCGCGGTGGTGGCGGCGACACCGGAGGAGCGCAAGGAGGCTTCGGAGCGGATCAAGAAGCTGGCGGAGTCCACGCGGACGACGATGGAGGAGATCGAGGCGGCTCTGGGGTTGGAGTTGGCGGACAAGTTGGATCGCCTGTCGGAGGATGTGGCGCTCGGGAAGAAGAGCGAGAAGGAGGCAGTGGCGGAGATGTCGCGCCTCTCCGACGAGCTGAAGGTCGAGGAGCGCGAGATTTCCAAGAAGACGCAGTCCTTCAAGCAGCTTCAGGGGCTTGCGAAGTCGGACAAGACGCAGGAGCTGATGAAGGATCTGAAGAACCAGGATTTCAAGGCCGCCGCCGAGCAGATGAAGGAAATGGCGGAGCAGCTCCAGAACATGGACGCGGCGGAGATGAAGGACCTCGCCGAGGAGATGAAGCAGCTCAGCGAGTCGGTGAAGGATAACCCGGAGATGAGCAAGGCGTTGGAGCAGGCGGCTCAGGCTATGGAGCAGATGGCCCAGGCCCAGCAGGAGCAGGAGAAGGAGAAGGAGCAGGGTGGCGGCGAGGGGCAGCAGCAGAGCCAGCAGTCCGCGCAGCAGGAGGAGAGCAAGTCGGGGAACTCCGACCAGAGCCAGCAGAAGAGCCAGCAGGCCAACCAGCAGGGGAGCCAGAGCGGCGAGCAGAAGAGCCAGCAGAGTGCCTCCCAGCAGCAGGCCGCGGCTCAGGCGGCGGCGGCGCTCCAGCAAGCGGCGGCCAGCGCGGAGGACCTTAGCCAGATGATGCAGCAGATGGCCGCGATGTCGCAGGCCCAAAAGTCCATGGGCGAGTGCATGAGTCAGTGCATGGGCGGCGGTGAGGGCGGGGCCAAGCCGGGTCAGGGCAAGGGTCAGGGTCAGGGCACCCAACCGGGTCAGGGCGAATCTGGCGGCGGCTCACCGAGCCAGCAGGCTGGTGGAAGCCGCCCGGGCAACACTGCGGGCCAGAGCGACTGGAAGGAAGGTATCAATGAAAGCAGCAGCCTTGGCAGCGGCGGCCCCGGCCGTGGCGAGGGCGGCCAGGTTCCCCACGGCGGCGATGGCAATTTCGACTTCAAGGACGAGTTCATCCCCGGCCAGAAAAACGAGGGCGAGATCATCGCCGTCATCGAGATCGACGCCCCCGCGCCGCGCGGAGAGTCCAACGTCAGCTACACCCGCGTCCCTCAGGAATACCGCCAGAAGGCCGCCGACGCGATCACCGACAACGAGATCCCCGCTGGAATGAGAAACAGCGTGAGGGACTACTTCGAGGCGATCAATTTCGGCGAGACGAAGAAGTAGGGATGAGGTTCGAGGGACGAGGGATGAACGGCAACGGCAGGGATGAACGGCGGGGATGGGAGTGGTGAGAGGCAGGACCAAAGGGACGAAGGGGACTTATGGGACAAGATGAGGCAGGGCCACATTTGGAATCAGCAGCGAGGGATCAATTGGCGCAATCATCCCTCATCCCTTATCCCTCATCCCTTCTGTTCATTTCTGTATTCGCCATCCTCCTTCTTGCTTCGTGCGGCCGCGACAAGTCCCAGTCCAATTATGGCGGCGCCGTTGCCATCGGCCACGCGGGGCGGCAGCCCGGTCAGTTCACAAAGCCGCGGGCCCTGGCGATTACGGCGGCGGGGGAGATCGCGGTGATCGACCGCTCCGGGCGCGTGCAGTTCTTCGAGGCGGAGTCGGGGGAGTTCATTCGCCAGTGGCGCCTTGCGGAATACAGCAACGGCACGCCGACGGGGATGAGCGTGGATCCGGTCAACGACTCGCTGTGGATTGCCGACACGCACTACAGCCGCATTCTGAACTACAACAAGGAGGGCGAGTTGCTTTTCTCCTTTGGGGTGAATGGCGAGGGGCCCGGTCAGATGATCTTCCCGACGGACGCGGTTCCGGATCCCGACGGTCATACGTTGTGGGTGACGGAGTATGGCCGCGCGAACCGCATCATGCGGTTCACGCGGGAGGGCGTTTTCGAGAAGGAGTGGGGGAGCCCCGTTTACGAGAGCGATGAGTTGTTGCGGCCGATGGCGCTGAGCGTCTCGCCCGACGGCAAGTCGCTGTATGTGGTGGACGCGGGGAATCACCGGATCGTGGTGTACGACCGAGAGGGGAACGTGCTGCGGCGCTTCGGGCATCTTGGCAAGGACTGGGGCGCGATGAAGTACCCGCTGGACATGGCGATGGCAGCGGACGGGAGCGTTTTCGTGTTGGAGTACGAAACGGCGCGGATCAGCCACCACAGCCCCGATGGCAAATTCCTGGGCTCGTGGGGAGAGCCGGGAAAAAAGCTGGGCCAGCTCTTTCTCCCCTGGGGAATCGCCGTGGGGCCGGGCGGGGAAATGGTGATCGCCGACACCAACAATCAGCGCTTGCAGCTATTGCGGAATCCTGTTCGCTTCTTTCGCGGGGAAGCGCCCGGGGGCGTTGCCAGCGCCGTTGCGGAATCGGTGGCGAGCCTGTTCGATTCAGCGGGCAGTGCGCAGTAGGGGGGAATTGGGAATTGGGAATTGGGAATGGTTGTCTTGTGCGAGATTGCAGGAAATTCGGAACTCTGATCGGTAGGGCGGGCTTCGTTGGATGATCCATTTCGCCGAGCCCATTTTCCTGTGGCTGCTGCTGTTGATACCACTCTCGTGGTACTTGTCGCGGAGGTTGCGCCTGATCGCGTGGGGGCGGCGCGCGGCGATCGTAACCGTGCGGACGTTGCTGCTGCTCGCGCTGGTGCTGGGGCTGGCGCGGATGGAAATCCGGTGGGAGAGCCGCGACCTGGCGGTGTTGTTCCTCCTCGACCGTTCCGATTCGATTCCGGCGGAGCTTAAGACGGAGCAGGGCAACCTGCTCAAGGCGCTCTCCGGGCGGGCCGGCGTCCGCGACGAGACCGGCGTGATCGCCTTTGGCGAGAAGCCCTCGATCGAGACTCCCGCGACGCGGACGTTCGACTACGAGGGGCAGATCCTGAGCGAGGTGAATGGCGAGCGCACCGATCTCTCCGCCGCGCTGCGGCTTGCGCTGGCGGCGTTTCCGTCCGACCGGATGCGGCGCATCGTGGTGATGAGCGACGGGAACGAGAACTTGGGCTCCGCCGTGGAGGTTGCCCGCGTGGCGCGCAACGGCGGCGTGGCGGTCGATGTGATTCCGATGAACTACGAGGCGCGCAACGACGTCCAGCTCGAGAAGATCGTCGTTCCCCAGCGCACGAGCAAGGATGCGCCATTCGATATAAAGATATACACGAGCGCGGAGAAGGAAACGCCCGCCCTGCTGCGCGTGTACGAGGACGGCAACGTCATCATCGAGGAGCGCGTAACCGTGCGCCCCGGGCGCAACGCGCCGCTCACGGTGTCGCGCCGGCTCTCCGAAGGCGGGTTCCACACCTACACGGCGACGATCGAGGCGGAGGGCGACCTGAGGCCCCAGAACAACCGGGGGAGCGGGTTCACCTATCTGAAGTCGGAGCCCCGGGTCCTTCTGGTGGAGGGCGGCATGGCCGAATCGGCGCGCTATCTGGCGGGCGCTCTGCGCGCGGAGAACATCGCCGTGGAGATCGGCGGCCCCGGGGAGATACCCACCAGTTTCGACCGCATGCAGCGCTACGACTCGATCATCCTTTCCAACGTGCCGGCGGATGCGATGAGCGTGGCCCAGATGCGATTGCTGGAGCGCGCCGTTCACGACCTGGGTATCGGCCTCATCATGATCGGCGGAGAGAACTCCTTCGGTGCCGGCGGCTATCAGGACACGCCGGTCGAGCTGGCGCTCCCCGTGTCGATGGACATCAAGCAGAAGAAGATGCTTCCCAACGGCGCGCTCGTGCTGGTGCTGCACACCTGCGAAATGCCGAGCGGCAACGATTGGGCGCGAGAGATCGCGCTCGCGTCGCTCAACGTGCTCTCCGCCCAGGACTACTTCGGGATCAACTACCTTGGCATGGGCGCCTCGGGCCGCGGGGGCTGGGGAGAGGAGTGGCTGTGGGACGCGCCCATTCAACTCGTCGGCGACAAGCGCGCGATGCGCACGGCCATCAAGGGCGTGACGCCACTGGACGCGCCGTCCTTCGACAGCCTGATGAAACTGGCCGCCGATGAACTGGTGCCCATCAAGGCCCAAACGAAGCATATCGTGGTCATCAGCGACGGCGATCCCGCGCCGCCCAGTCAGGCGGTCGTCCAGAAGATCCGCGACGCGGGGATCACCGTCTCCGGCGTGGCGATCTTTCCCCACGACCCCAGCACGGTTGAGTCGCTCCGGCACATGGCCACGTGGGGAGCGGGGAATTTCTACTTTCCCAAGACGGGCGCCGAGCTGCCTCGCATCTTCACCAAGGAGGCGACCGTGGTCCGCAAGTCGCTCATTCGCGAGGAGACGTTCACGCCGCGGTTCGGCGCGCCGAGCGAGATGCTCCTGGGATTCGCCGCCGTCCCGGACATGAATGGCTATGTGATCACGACGGTTAAGGATCTGGCGACAGAGGCGCTCTCCACCGGTTTCGACGATCCGCTCCTCGTCCACTGGCGCTATGGCCTTGGCAAGACCGTCGCGTTCACGTCAGACGCCAAGGACAAGTGGGCGACGAACTGGGTGGCGTGGGGGAGCTTCTCCAAGATCTGGTCCCAGATGGTGCGCTGGTCGCTGCGCGAGGCCAACAGCCCCAACTTCCAGGTCAACACGGAGATCGTGGGAGGCACCGGCAAGGTGACCATCGACGCGGTGGACGACGGGGGGAATTTCCTGAACTTCATCGACTTCGACGCGAGCGTGATCGATCCCGAGTTCAAGTCGGTTCCGCTGGACGTGCGTCAGGTCGCGCCAGGGCGCTATGAGGCCAACTTCCCCGCAACGCGCGTGGGCACTTACATGCTCAGCATGGCCACGGGGGAGGAATCGCCCACGGGCTCGCCGCAGTTCCTCACCAGCGGCGTGGCGCTGTCGTACTCTCCCGAGTACGAAACCAGCCAGACCAACACGGAGTTCCTGAAGAAAATCGCCGAGGCCGCGGGCGGCAAGTTCGTGGAGGGCGGCGTCGCAAACTACAATCCCTACCTGCGCGACTTGGCGCCCTCGCGCCGCCCGCTGGAGATGTGGCCGTGGCTCCTGCTGCTGGGTGTGATGCTGCTGCCGATGGACGTGTTCTTCCGCCGCGTCTATGTGAATTGGGGCGAGGCGATGGGCTGGCTGGGAGAGAAGTTCCTGGGCATGATCCCGCGCCGCGCCCCCGCGGAATACGACGCGCGCATGGCCAGTCTTCGCGCGGCCAAGACCCGCGCCACCCGCGACAAGGAGGAGGAGAAGGCCGAACGCGACGCCCGCGCCGCATTCCGCGACCGACTTTCCGACACGGAGTCCCGCGGCCAGGGCGAGAGCGTCTTCGGCGCCTCTCAGGATGCCGACACCGCCGCTCGCGGGCAGAAGCAGGCCAAGCCAACCGATGCCGACCCGCCCACGCCCGGTGCCCCGCCGCCAGGGGGGATGGCGAGCCTGATGGAGGCGAAGAAGCGGGCGCAGCAGCGGCGAAAGAAGTAGGGATGTGGCCTTCGCTCTTTCTTCGCCCATCTATTTCCCTTTCCCCCTCCGAAGTCATCTGATAGCCTGCTTGTTCAGCGGTGGGGTGTGAGCCAAAATACGTCACGCGCCCCGCCCTCACATCACGACCAGGTATGTTCAAACCCATGATGAAATTCAAAATCGGTGAGACAATCATCGAGCCCACCAATGGTATCTGCACCATGGAAGGCATGCGCCGGATGAAGGTGGATGGTCAGGAGATGACGGTGTACATCTTCCAGGCCCAGAGCGCGAAGGTGTATGTTCCCGCCGCGCAGATCGAGAACCGGAACATCCGGCGCCCGATGGACCGCGAGGAGGTGAAGAAGGTCCTCGCGTCGCTCAAGGTGCCCGTCTCGCCCAACCGCGACGACGCCCGCCTTCAGTACACCCACTACCGCGACATCATGAAGTCCGGCGACCCGATGAAGATCGCCCGCCTCCTCCGCGACCTGTACATCCTCGATCAGGCGGACGACCTGAAGGGTAAGGAGAAGGAGATCATGGAGCAGGCGAAGAAGTTCCTCTGCGACGAGGTCGCCTACATCCGCCAGGTCAGCAAGACACAGGTGATGGAGCAGATCAACGAGGCGCTGCGCCAGATGTTCAAGAAGAAGGTGTTGAAGGACAAGGAGCGCGCCAAGAAGGGCGGCACGGGCCTCTCGATGGGCGTTCTCGGCTACGAGGACGAGCCAGAGGAGGTGGAGGACGACGAACCGGAAGAGGAAGAAGAGGCCCCCAAGCCCGCCGCCAAGGTCAAGAAGGCGGTGGCGGTGGACGAGGACGACGACAAGGAAGACGAGGAAGAGGACGAGGACGAGTGAGCGCCTCAGCCGAGCGCGCGATCATGGCCCCGGCGTCGAGGCGCCGGGGCCGTTTCGCGCCGCGCGGCGTGCGAATTTTCTCCCTGCGACGGATGAACCTTTCGTGAGCGACAAACAGAAGCGAAATGCGGCGCGGGCAGCGGCGGCGCTGGTGGGATCGGGAATGCTGGTGGGGCTGGGATCGGGCTCCACGTCGGCAATCGCGGTTGAGGAAATTGGCGAGCGAATCCGCCGCCGCGAGCTGAGCATCGAGGCCGTCTGCACGTCCAAGCGCACCGAGGAAATCGCGCGCCGCGCGGGCATCCCCGTGCGGCCGCTGACGGCGCGCGTGATCGACCTGTATATCGACGGCGCCGATCAGGTGGATGCGCAGGGCCGCATGATCAAGGGCGGCGGCGGCGCGCTGCTGAGAGAGAAGATGGTGGCCGGGAATTCGCGCCGCCACGTGATCGTGGTGGACGAGAGCAAGCCCGTCACCAATCTGGGCGTGGGCTTTCCCGTTCCCGTGGATATCGTCCCGTTTGGCGTGGATCACCTGATCGACCGCATCCGCAAGGCATCGGGCGGGCATCCGGTTCTGCGGCGCATCGCGGGTGCATCCGATCCCCGGCTGAGCGACGACGGAAATCTGATCGTGGACTGCCATTTCGAGCACGGCATCGAGCAGCCCGAGGAAGTCGCTGCGCGCATCCGCGACATCGTGGGCGTGGTCGAAGTCGGGTTGTTTTTTGGCCTTTGCGACACGTTGATCGTGGGCCACGATGACGGGGTCGAGACGCGCGATTTCACCGCCACTTCCCGGAGCGCACCGTGACGATCAAGGCCGCCTGCATCACGTTTCCCGGCTCGAATTGCGATCAGGACATGCACCGCGCCATCCGCCACATGGGTTGGGAGCTTGTGAAGGTGTGGCACAGCGATCCCATCGAGCAATCGGTGGACGTTGTGCTAGTGCCGGGCGGGTTCAGCTATGGCGACTACCTGCGCTGTGGCGCGCTGGCCCGGTTCTCCACGGCGATGCGCTCGGTAAAGGAGCACGCTGATCGTGGCGGGCTGGTAATGGGCGTATGCAACGGGTTCCAGATCCTGTGCGAGGCGGGGCTCCTCCCCGGCGCCTTGACGCGGAACAAGGGGATCAAGTTTCGCTGTCTGTGGACGCACCTGCGCGTGGCCCATTCCGACTCGGCGTTCACCGCGGCGTGCGAGCCCAGTCAGGTGCTTCGCATCCCCATCGCCCACGGCGAAGGCAACTACCAGATCGCGGCGGCGGAGCTTGCGGGCCTGCGCGAGCGCGGGCAGATTCTCTTCGAGTACTGCGACGCCGGGGGCCTTGTCTCCGACGCGGCGAATCCCAACGGCGCGGTGGCTCACATCGCGGGCGTCGCAAACGCAGCGGGGAACGTGATGGGGATGATGCCCCATCCGGAGCGCGCGATGGAGGATCTTCTCGGCGGCACCGACGGACGCTTCATTTTTCGCTCGATCGAGGCGGCTCTCTCCCGCGCGGGGGCCTAGGCCTTGCACGCGGCGCGGGCGATCGTCGCGGGGCTGCTCTGCCTCGGCGCGATCCTCTGGGCCGCGGGGTTGATTCGCCAGGACAATGCACGTCGTCAGTTCGAGGCGGTTCGCCGCCAGGGCGAGGCGGCGGTCCTTTCCGCTGTCGATATTCCTACAACCGCCGAGGCACTCCGACTCCGTGCCCAGTTCCGCGAGGAGAAGCTCTTTCCCGCCGACCGTGCCGGCGCCATCGCGGATCTACGCGACGCGATGCTGATCGAGCCGATGCGCTCGGGCCTGTGGTTTCTGCTCTCGCGCAACCTCCTGTTCACTGGCGATTCATCGGGTGCCCGCGTGGCGCTCTCCCGGGCGGACGAACTCGATCCGCGCTATCCCCGGCAGCGGCTTCGCGCGATTCAGCTATGGAGCCTTCTCGGCGAACGACAGAAAGTGGAGGACCTGGCGCGAGACGTGTCGGGACTCGGCCAGATATACAGGCTCGATGCGGCGCGCCAGCTTGTGGAGATGGGCCTCCCCGTTGATCGTGTCTACGAACTGGTGCAGAGCACCGAGCTTTCGCCCGTGGAGCGAGGCGAATTGCTGGAGCGGCTCCGCTCGCGCGACCGACCGGCGCTGGGACGCGTCTTCGACGCGATTCCACCTGCCGCGTGGGACACTCCGGATTTCCGCCTCGCGGCGCTGGCCCGCGCGTCCGACCCGCTCCTCTACGACGTGGCGCGGCGCGCTTGGGAGGCGGAGGGCATCGAGCTACTGGATCGCGCCGATGTGATTGTCTATACGAATCCCGATCTGGCCGCGCCGCCGTTTTCCTCGGCGCTTGCGCTGGGCTGGCTTCCCTTCGCGCCGCGCGGGGGCGAGTCGGGATCGTGGTCGGCGCCGGGACTCCTGCACGACGATCCACACGGCGTCATGGCGATTCGATTCGCGCCTCCGCTCAGGGAGCGGGAGGTCAACTTGCGCTATCGGTTCCTGCGGCTTCCCTACAGGTCGGCGGAGCCGCTGCTCTTTCGTGTTCGCGTTCGGCCCACGCATCCGGGGCAGACCTCTGGGTGGCTGCTGGCCGCGGCGGGCGAGACCGCAACGCGCGGGCGCTCGGTTGACTTGGCGGAGGGCTGGCAGGAACTCGCGGTGATGCTTCCCCCCGTCGCCGAGCCGACGATGCTGGAGATCACGCTGGATGCGCGGTTCACACGGCGCAGCCTGATGGACGATCCGATGCTCTATCTCGGCCCTATTGGATTCGGGGCGGAGACCAGCTATGAGTGACGCGCCGCGCCGTCTCTCCCAGTGGGCGATCCTGAGCGACCGCGTCTCGCTTTGGATTGTTGCTGCCCTCTTTGCTGGGGCATTCTTCGCGGAGGGATATGCAGCGGATTCGGTGCTGAGAACGAGCGCGTGGTTGGCCTGCGCGGCGCTGGGCTGCCTCGGCATCGCCGGCTGGGCGGCGGGCCGCGGCGATGGGGAGCGATGGAACGCGGCGCGGTGGTTTGCGGCGCTGATGCTGGCGGCGGTTGGGTGCGGGGCGCTGCACTTGATCCCGATCGCGCCCGAGCATGCGCGCGAGCTGTCGCCGCTGTGGCGGGATATCCTCGACTCGCTGGCCGCCGGGGGGATTGCCGCGCCTGAGTCGGTAACGCTCGCGATCGCGCCGGAGCACGCGCGCCGCGCGCTGAATCAGCTCATCGCCTCGGCGCTCTTCTTCATCGGAATCGTGCCGCTGGCCTCGCGCAGGAGCGGTGCCGTCGCACTCGTTTCGATGGTTGCCGTCGCCGCCGTGGCGGAGGGGATCGTGGGCCTCTTTCAATTCCTCGCGTGGGGCCTGCCCCGCGCGCGCGGTGCCGTGTTCAATCCCAACCATCACGCGGCGACGGTGCTGATGGGATTGCCGCTCTGCTTTGCGGGGCTGGTGCAGTGGCGTCGGCTGAACGCGCGCTTCTCGGAGGACCTGCTGGGCGGGACGAATCCGGTACTGCTGCTCTATGGAGTGGGCGTGGCCGCGACCCTGGGGTGGCTTGCGGCGTTCTCCCGCAGCTCGCTGCTGATCGCGGTTCTGGTGCTCGCCGTGTATGTAACGATCGAGGGGGTCGGGCGCTGGCGGCGGAGGGAGAGAGACGTCCGCCTAGGCATCGGTGCGCTTGCCATTGGGACGGCGTTGCTGGCGATGGGCGCGGCGCTCTCGGCGGTGCTGGTTGAGGGAGTCTTCGCGCGGCTCATGGACGACGATGCGCTGAGCGGGAACTCGCGACTGCACATCTGGGCGGCGAGCTGGCGCGGCCTGCAGGAAACCAACTGGTTGGGCCTGGGCCTTGGCGGGGTGGAGTTCACGATCAACCGCTATGCGGAGTACCCCCTGTTGACGATCCCGATCTGGTCACACAACGACTGGCTCCAGTGGGTGTGCGATCTGGGGGCGCCGGGGGTGGTGGTTTTGATGCCGCTGCTAGCCGCGTTCCTGGTCTCGGCCACGCGTGATTACCGCGCTCGGCGCCCGCTGGCGGGATTCGCGGATCGGATGCTGTACCGGGCGTGCCTGGCGGGGTTGGCGACGGCGCTGCTGCACGCGGCAACGGATTTCCACCTCAGGATCCCGCTGACGGGGTTCATGGTGCTGACTCTGGTTGCCTTGGTGGTGCAGTCGGGGACACTCAAAGTCAATCTGACGCGGTGAGTACATGACGACGGCATTTCCCGGAACATATTGGTGGCGGTGGGCGCCGATGGCGCTCGCGGTGATTCTATTTGGCTGTGGCACGCGCGGCCCTAACAGCGCCTTCATCCCGCCACCGGAGGATCCCGAGCGCGAGGCCGTGCAGTCGCGCATCGACCGGCTGCTGCGGTCGCCGGAGTTGCAGCTTGGCGCGGCGCGCGACTACTACATCGGGCCCGGGGACATCGTCTCTCTGGCGCTGGTGGGGCGGCCCGACGTGTTTGGCTCGACCGCCGAGGGCCCCGAGCGCATGCGCATCACCGTGACGGAGAATCCCCTGATCACGCTCCCCTTCATCGGCGCCATCAAGGTCCACGGAAAGACGGCGGGGGAGTTGCAGGCAGACCTCAAGACGGCCTTTTCCGTCTTTGTCAACGATCCCGAGCCCATCGTGGTGATCGAGGAGTACAACTACAACCAGGTCACGGTGCTGGGTTCCGTGAAGGTTCCGGGGCGGTATCCGATGGATTTCGGATCGACGCTGATGGACGCGATCTTTCGCGCCGGGGGCCTGACGTTTGGCCGGGACACCGGCGGGCCGCCACCGGGGCGCTATGTGAAGGTCTATCGCGACAAGGTGACGCCGCGGGAGAAATCGAATCTATCCATGGAGGAGCTTCTGGAGCGCCTGCAGGAGGAGGACCGCATCGCGCCGCGCGAGGAAATCGTGGTGCCCATCGAGGATTTCATCAACGCGGGCCAGCTTGCCTACAACATCCCGCTGCAACCCAACGATATCGTGTATATACCGCCCGCGGGAACTGTGCTGGTGCAGGGACACCTGAACCACTCGGGAGTGGTTTTCCTTGGGCCCAGCCTCCGGACGCTGGGCGGCGTGCTGACGGAGAAGGGTGGCCTGAAATGGGGCGCCGCGTCCCGGGTCGAGATCGTCCGCCACCAGCCGGGCGGCGAGCCGATTTCGTATTTCCTAAACGCGCGGCGCATCATGGAGCGGCGCATTCCCGATTTCCTGCTTCGCGATGGCGATATCGTCATCGCGTTCCGTCATCCGACAAGGGCGCCGCTCGAAACCATCGGCGAGATCTTCAGCGGCTCCGTTCGCGCTGGCGCCAACGCAACCTACAACCCCATCTCGCCGTAGCGACCCGAGGCACAACTTGAGGAGAGACGCAGCCAACAGCCCCCAGGACGATTCGCGCGCGCGCCGCACGGAACTGGTGATCGATCCCGAGGCCGACGAGTCGATCGACTTTCGCCAGTACCTGCATGTGCTGCTCTATCGCAAATGGCTGATCGCGGTGACCACGCTGGGGTTCCTGCTGCTGGGCGCGTTGCAGCTCCGCAATTCCGATCCCGTGTACTCGTCCACGGCCACGATCAGATACGATCCCGTGGGCCTCCAGATCGTGAACTTCACGGAGATCGAGGGCCGCACCAAGTTGACGGAGGAAATCCGCACGCAGATCGAGGTAATCCGCAGCCCCCGTCTCGCGCGCCGCGTGATCGACTCGCTGGGGCTTTATGGATCCGGCGCGCCGGTGCCAACGGCGGAGCCGGGCGCCGCGTCGCCGCTAGCGCGATTGAAATCGGGCATCGGCGGAGCTTGGGAGGCCGTGCGGTCGCGGCTGGTGACGTTCGAGCCAGAGGCCATCGATCCGGAGGTCGCCACGCGCCAGCGCCAGGAAGAGCACCTTCGCGCGCACATAGAGGTCTCCCAGATCCGCGACACAAAGCTGATCGAGATCGCGGTGTTTGACACCAACCAGTCCCGCGCGGCGCGCATCGCGGATGAGTTCTGCAATCAGTTCATCCTTAGCCTGCTCGAGGACAAGACCAACACCTATCGCCTGGCCTCCAAATGGTTCGAGGACCAGCTGACGGAGAAGCGCGGGCGTCTGCTGGATGCGGAGCGCGCGCTCTTCGAGTATCAGGGGCAGTCGGACATCCGCGTGCTGCAGCAGAACTATGAAATCGCCAACGACACGATGAAGAACCTGACGCTGGCGCTGGAGGAAACCCGGAACGAGATCGCCCGGTACGAGGCGGAGAGCAAGGCGGCGGACGATACAGGGCTGCTGGCGGCGCTGCTGGAGGAGGACGCTGTCTATACAGCGGTGAACGCGCGGCTGAACGAACTGCGGCTCCAGCGATTCACGCTTGTCGCGGAGAACACCGTGCGCCACCCGTCGGTCCGCAAGATTGATCGCGAGATCGAAGTGCTCACGGCGCAGCAGGGCGAGATGGCCACGAAGCTCAAGGCGGAGGTATCCGCGAGGGAGCAGATCGCCCGCTTCCGTCTCGCCTCGCTGGAGGAGCGGCTGTCGGAGCAGGAAACCTCCATGCAGGCGATGCAGAAGGACCTGATCGAGTTCCGCGCGTACCAGCGCGAGGTCGACTCGACGCAGCAGATATTCACGTCGCTCCTCGATCAGTCCAAGAAGATCGACGTCTCGGCGGACCTCGATCCATCCAATGTGACGTTGATGAGCCGCGCGCCGATCCCTGAGTTCGCCAGTTCGCCCAAGGTGATGCGGACGCTGATGCTGTTCAGCCTCTTCGGCTTCTCGCTCGGCGTGGGCATGGTGCTGCTGATTCACAAGCTCGATCGCTCGATCAAGGATCCCAAGATGGTGGAGGCGCGGCTCGGCCTGCCCACGCTCGGGATGATTCCGCATCTGAAGCTGCCTGGAAAGCTCTTCGCGCGGCGGCGCGCGGGGCACTCGCCGCTGCTCAGCGACTTCGATCCGAAATCCACCGAGGCGGAATCGTTCCGCGTGCTGCGCACGGCGCTGCAATACTCAAGCGCCGGGCGCCCACCCCAGGTGATTCTCGTGAGCAGTTGCTTCCCGCAGGAGGGGAAATCGACCGTCGCCGTCAACATGGCAATCTCGTATAGCCAACGCGGTGGAAAGGTCCTGCTGGTGGACGCCGACCTCAAGATGCCGGTCGCCCACAAGTCGTTCCACAAGGACCGGATGCCCGGGCTTTCCGATGTGATCGCGGGGCAGAAGAAGCTGGACGATGTCATCGTGCCCACCGGGGTTGAGAATCTCGACCTGATCCCCGCCGGCCATGCGACGCCCTCTCCGGCGGATCTGCTGGAGAGCGACGCGATGGCGGCCACGGTCGAGGCCCTTCGCGGGCGCTACGCAATGGTGATCGTCGATTCGGCGCCGCTCACGGGGATGGCCGACACGTTGGTGCTGACGAAGATTTCGGATGGAATCTGCATCGTGGTGAATCGCGGAAAGACGCCTTTCGACGCGATGGGCAAAGTAGTCTCGACGCTCGATGGCCTTCAGGCACACATCCTCGGCGTGATCTACAACTCGCGCGCGCGCACGGTGGGC
>Ga0105049_10006124_pt1 | contig 14007 bp, 5 predicted proteins | sample MAT06_FD_78087 | JGI IMG/M metagenome (GOLD analysis project Ga0105049, IMG submission 78087) | Freshwater microbial communities from Lake Fryxell liftoff mats and glacier meltwater in Antarctica - MAT-06 | ecosystem: Environmental > Aquatic > Freshwater > Ice > Liftoff microbial mat | place...
CAGCGCGATGCAGCGATACGGACTTTACCCAGCCAGAAACTTGCCACCAGGGCCAATTCGTAGTTAAGCGCAACTAATTAAAGCTGCAGTCGACCGATTTTGAATTATGGGACAGGCTCCTAGAGACATCAAATGTCTATTATTGCAGTTTGCCTCACTGTCACCGTCATTTCTGTTAAGCCAGTTATGCACATAGAACGAAAAGGAACTCGCGGTCTAAGCACGAGTTCCTTTTCGTTCTGCAGCTTTCAGCACAGGCGAAAGCTACAAAATTATTTCAATCACTCTTGCCTACTCTGCCAAAATTGGCATGATTGGCTGGTCAACGATGTGAATCACACCGTTGGAGCACTGAATATCAGCTTCTTTGATGCGAGCTTTGTCGACATAGAGTGCTTTCTTGCCATTTTCATCTTTGCTCGACACCGTAATTTTATGTTTTAGATCCATGGGTTGCAAAGTTTTTTGCATAGCAATTGCATCAGAATTGAGTCTCTGGCCTTTGAGGACGTGATAGCTCAGAACTTCAGAAACACGTTTGGGATTGCCGAAAAGTGAAGTCTGATCTTCTCCAGGCATTTTGCCCCAGGCCTTATCGTCTGGCGCAAAGAAAGTGAATGGTCCGCGTCCTTTAAGCTGGTTGTCCATGTTGTAGGCAATGGAAAGGCCATCTAGAGTCTTATGGAAAGAGCCGCGACGTTTGAGTTCGTTGACGATATCAAGCTTGCTGGCTGTTGCACCGCTGCCGATGATTGTCTCGTCTTTAGCAATGCTGGGGGCTTGAGCCAGAGCAGTTAGGGCTAGTGCCGATAGGCTAAAGGAAAGCCATTTTTTACTGGATGCTTGCATGTGTTTTCTCCTGGGCGTTTGGCACCTGATGCGGTGCGTTAAACTGTTTTGGTATTCTGATTCTAAAGGGCAATTCAAACCTTATTTATGGATAGTAATATCCGGGATGGTGATCGAATTTGCTATGCGCTTTACTCCCGACTGACCAGCTCGCGGAAAGTTTCTTTCTGTGAACAAATTATTCTTTGCTAAGCCCACGAATGCTGTCGAGCCTGGTGGAACTTCTGTGGCGTGCTATGGTCTATGTCTTGCCGGGCGACCGTCGGCAGCTGGAGCATGTTGCCCCTACGGGTCAAATGCGTCAAGAGGTAGTCTTTGGCCATTTCTACATATGAATTACCTGAACAGAAGGCCATAGGAGATACTCCTTTACGGGCCGAGCTGTTCAGTGCCGGACAAATGGAGCAGCACGGTTATGCCCTGGCGAGGCAGCACGTCCTCGGCTCCGGCACTGGCGGGGACCGGCTGCTTGACCGCCTGGCCGAAAACGAAGAAATTTTATTGCAAGCTGTGCGCATTCTCACAGCTACGGTTAAAGCTAATAGCCGGGTCAGCCCTGCAGGCGAGTGGCTGCTTGATAACTTTTATCTGGTTGAAGAGCAAATTCGCATCGCCAAAAGCCACTTGCCCAAAGGATACAGTAGACAGCTGCCCCGGCTTCTGGGTGGCATTAACGCTAACTTTCCTCGGGTATATGACGTCGCTCTTGAAATCATTTCACACGGTGACGGCAGGCTTGACGCTGAAAGTCTCAGTCGCTTAATTACCGCCTATCAGACTGTTACACCCCTAACTCTGGGCGAACTTTGGGCTATTCCCATTATGTTGCGCATGGCTTTGATTGAAAATTTACGCCGGGTGGCGGCGCGCATTGCTTCTGACAGCCAGGAAAGAGATTTCGCCGTCAGCTGGGCGGCGCAGATGATCGAAACGGCTGAAAAAGATCCAAAGAATTTAATTCTCACTTTGGCCGATATGGCTCGTTCTGGGCCACCCAGGGCCAGCGCTTTTGTGGCAGAGCTGACGAGACTGTTGCGCGGTCAGGGCCCAACTCTGGCTCTGCCGATTTCGTGGATCGAACAATGGCTATCAGAAGTAGGTTTGACCACCGAACAACTGGTGCAGGCTGAAAGCCAGCTGCAAGCTCAAGATCAAGTTTCGATTTCTAATACCATCACTTCTTTGCGCTCGCTGGCATCATTCAACTGGCGCGATTTTGTTGAAAGCCATAGTCTAGTCGAACAGATTTTGCGCGAAGATCCCGCCGGCATTTATGCCAATATGGATTTTGCTACTCGTGACCACTACCGCCACGTAGTAGAAAAGTTAGCCAAGCTGACGCATTTATCTGAAGGCGAAGTAGCTAGACTTGCGATCAGTTGCGCACGCACGGCTGCTCAAGCCAACGGAGGGCCGCAGCTCAGTCACGTCGGTTATTATCTGGTTGATAAAGGTTATCCGCAACTGGAAAAAACCATTGAAGTGGATCTTTCTCTGCTAGACCATTTCCGCCGGGCTGCTAAACGCTATCCGCAGTTTGTTTATTTTGGCACCATAGCTGCCATCACTTTTGCCGTCACCTTCGTTTCGCTCTGGCGTTTTTATAATTACAATCACCTCTCGAAGTTAGTCTGGGCCGGAGTAATTTTGCTTCTCTTGTTGGCTAGCAGCCAGTTTGCTGTGGCCATAGTCAACTGGCTCTCCACTACTTTTGCCAAAGCTTATCCTTTGCCAAAAATGGATTATTCAAAAGGCATACCGGTAGAGGATTCGGCACTGGTGGTGGTGCCGACCATGCTCAGCAGTTTGACCGGTGTGGAAGATATGGTGGAGGCCTTAGAAGTAAGGTATCTGGCCAATCAAGACGATAATGTCTTCTTTGCTTTGCTCACCGATTTTACCGATTCGCCTAGCGAAACTAAGCCCGAAGATGAGCCGCTTGTCAGTCTTGTGGCCAGGCGTGTGCAAGAATTAAATATCAAATACGGTGACGGTAAAGATGTCTTTTATCTGTTTCACCGGCCCAGGCTGTGGAATTCGCTCGACAGTATCTGGATGGGACACGAACGCAAGCGCGGTAAGCTAGGTGATCTCAATTGCCTTCTGCGTGGCGGCAAAAATCATTTCTCAACAGTAGTAGGCGATCTGGCCACTCTTAGTAATGTGCGTTATATCATCACCCTTGACGCAGATACGCAGCTACCTCTGGAAGCAGCAAAACAGTTTGTCGGTGCTATTGCTCATCCGCTTAATCGCGCCCGTTATGACGATGCCAGAGAGCGTGTGGTGCAGGGCTATGGTATTTTGCAACCGCGGGTTGATGTCAGCTTGTCGCCCCGTACCCACCGCTCGCCTTACGCCAAACTTTATGGTGCCGGAGTTGGCATCGATCCCTACACCAGAACAGTATCTGATGTTTATCAGGATCTCTTCCATGAAGGCTCATTCATCGGCAAGGGCATTTACGAAATCGATGCTTTCGAACGGGCTCTGCGCGATCGTTTTTGCGAAAATCAAATTCTCAGCCACGATCTTCTTGAAGGCTGTTATGTAAGGTCAGGCTTGTTGAGCGACGCTCAGCTCTACGAAGAGTACCCCACCAGTTACAGCTTTGACGTGGCCAGACGCTCGAGGTGGATTCGCGGCGACTGGCAGCTTCTGCCCTGGCTTTTGCCATTCTCTGGAAACGGTGATCAGCGGGCGGGCAAAACACCCCTATCGCTGCTCTCACGGTGGAAGATATTTGATAATTTGCGCCGTAGTTTGGTGGCAGCGGCCCAGGTAATACTTTTCGTCCTTGCCTGGACTGTGCTTGCACCGCACGCTTTCTGGACCGTATTGCTGGTCGCTATGATGTTTTTACCTGCGGCAGTGGCAGTGTTCAGCGAGCTGATTCGCAAACCGGAAGAACTCGACTTAACGCAGCATTTCACTACTGTGGCAGATTCGGGTCGAGTCCATTTCGCTCAAGTGCTATTCACTCTTGTCTGCCTGCCCTATGAAGCGTTCTATAGTTTGTCGGCTATAGGGCGCACGCTCTTCCGCATGTATTTGACCCATCGCAAACTGCTTGAGTGGCGCACTGCAGGCGAGACAAGGGTAAGCGACAGCATGATGTCGTTCTTCCGCTCTATGTGGATTGGCCCGGCGGTGGCACTAGCATGCCTTGGCTATCTGTTTGCCAACGACCAGAAAACTCTGGCTTACGCCATACCGGTAGCAATGTTCTGGTTGGTCTCGCCGGCGGTGGCCTGCTGGTTCAGCCGTTCGTCACCGGTGGTGGTGGCTGAGCTGACTTTTGAGCAGATTCTTTTCTTGCGCCAGATGGCCCGTAAGACCTGGCAATTTTTCAAAGCACTGGTGGGGCCCGAAGATAACTGGTTGCCACCGGACAACTATCAGGAAGAGCCTGTTGAGCGCACTGCTCACCGCACCTCGCCTACTAATATAGGTATGGCCCTTCTGGCCAATCTTGCTGCTTATGATTTTGGTTATATCCACGCTACTGAGCTAATTGAGCGCACTCACTCTACCCTTACCACTCTAAACAGGTTAGAGAGGTATCGCGGCCATTTCTACAACTGGTATGACACCATCAGTCTGGCGCCCTTGCATCCGCGTTATGTTTCAACTGTGGATAGCGGCAATTTAGCCGGTCACTTGCTGACTTTAAGACCAGGTTTGATTGGTCTGGTCGAAAGCCCGGTACTGCCGCCGCACCTTTTTGACGCGATTGCCGATACCTGCCGGCTGCTAAAGCTCGCCCTCGGTAATAACGGCAATCAATTAAATAGTTTTGAGACCATGCTTGAAGGCATACGCCGCAGGCCGGCTAATAATCTCTCTTCGATGCGCACCGATTTGATCGGATTGGAAAAGGCGGCCTTAAGCTTTAACGCCGGCTTGATCTTGATGTGCGATCCGAGGGTGCGTACCGATAGTTCTATTGAAGTGGAAATTTGGTCAGCGTCTCTACTTGAGCAGTGCCAGTCGGCTTTGACCGAATTGAATTTGCTAACACCCTGGGTGCAGGAAGAAGCGCTGACTAAGTTGTTGCCTTTGCTTCCGGTGCTGGACAACGTGCCATCACTGCGGCTTTTAGCAGATTATGACGATCTGGTGGCGCAATTTGACCTTGCCACTCTTGGTGAGCTCGCGGAAGTCGAACGCGACAAAATCGACAATGTGCTGGAATTAGTTCGGCAAGCCAGTGTGCGCGCTCAAGAGCTGATTATTACCATTGAGAATTTGGCCTCGTCAGTGGGTAAGCTGGCGCAAATTCCCTTTGATTTTCTCTATGACGAATCGCGCCGCTTGCTCTCCATTGGTTACAACGTTGACGACCACAGGCTTGACGCAAGCTTCTACGATTTGTTGGCTTCGGAAGCCCGTCTGGGCAATTTCGTCGCTATTGCTCAAGGGCACCTGCCTAAAGAAAGCTGGTTCTCACTGGGCCGCTTGCTCACCCGTGCTGCCGGAGAATCAGTTCTATTCTCCTGGAGCGGCTCGATGTTCGAATATCTGATGCCACTGCTGGTGATGCCAGCTTACGAAGATACGCTCTTAGCTCAAACTTATCGCGTCTGCGTAGCCAGACAAATTGAATACGGAAGACAGCGAGGCGTGCCGTGGGGTATATCTGAATCTGGATACAACAGTGTCGACGTCAATCTTAATTATCAATATAGAGCGTTTGGCGTGCCCGGTCTTGGTTTGAAACGCGGCCTGGTGGAAGATCTGGTCATTGCTCCTTATGCCTGCGTCATGGGGCTGATGGTGGCACCGGAAGAGTCAGTGGCCAATTTGCAAAAAATGCATGCCAGTGGATTTTCGGGTAAATATGGATTTTATGAGGCGGTTGATTATACTGCCGCCCGTGTGCCGCGCGGCCAGACATATGTAATCGTCAAATCATTCATGGTGCACCACCTTGGGATGAGTCTGCTTTCAATGGCCTATCATCTGCTCGATATGCCGATGCAGAAGCGCTTTATGGCCGACCCTTCTTTCCAGGCGACTGAACTTTTGCTTCAGGAGAGAGTGCCTAAGGTAAGACCGGTGCAATCGCTTACTTCTGAAATCGCCGACTTGCGCACCACCCCTGATACCTCCGAATCTTCCCTGCGCATTTTGACCAGCCCCGATACACCATCACCCGAATTGCAACTCTTGTCGAACGGACGCTATCATGTGATGGTAACTAATTCTGGCGGTGGTTATTCCAGATGGAAAGATATGGCGATCACCCGCTGGCGCGAAGACACTACTGCCGACAATTTCGGTAGCTTCTGTTATGTGCGCGATCGGGAGAGTGGTGATTTCTTCTCCACCACCTATCAGCCTACTTTAGAAATGCCGGATAGCTTTGAGGCAATTTTCTCAGAAACAAAGGTCGAATTTAAGCGCCGCGATGGTGAGTTTGATACCCACTGCGAAATTGTGGTCTCACCTGAAGACGATGTTGAGGTCAGGCGACTGCAACTCACCAACCGCTCGCGCACCCGCAGAGTAATGGACATTACCAGCTACGGGGAAGTGGTAATTACCTCTCCCAACGCCGACCTTGCGCACACCACCTTCAGTAATTTGTTTGTGCAAACAGAAATAGACAAAGATCGTCAGGCCATCCTCTGCCACCGCCGTCCTCGTGCTGAAAATGAGGCCACTCCTTATATGTTCCACCTCATGGCGGTGCATGGCGCGGAGCCGGGCGAAGTCTCTTATGAAACCGACCGATCTCGCTTTATTGGTCGCGGCAATACAGTAGCCGACCCACTGGCCATGAAACGTCTTTCTCCGCTATCGGGCACCGAGGGTAGTGTGCTTGATCCCATTGTTTCAATGCGCCACCGAATAGTCATTGAACCTGAAGCGAACGTCACTATTAATATCGTCTCTGGTATTCATGCAAGCAAAGAAGGTTGCCTTGCCCTGGTTGACAAATATCGCGACCGGGGCCTGGCCGAGCGCGTCTTTGACCTGGCATGGACGCACGGTCAGGTAGTTTTAAGACAACTCAACGCTAACGAAGGCGACGCCCAACTTTATAATCGCCTGGCCAGTTCAATTATTTATCCAAGCAAACCGCTGCGCGCAGACGCCGATATAATTTTGAAGAATACCCGCGGACAGTCAGCTTTGTGGGGATATTCGGTTTCTGGCGACGTGCCCATCGTGCTTCTTCAAATTAAGGAGCAAGCCAATAGCGAACTGGTGCGTCAGTTGGTGCAAGCGCATGCTTACTGGAAACTTAAAGGGCTGACTTGCGATCTGGTTATTTGGAATGAAGACCAGGCCGGTTACAGACAGGTGTTGCAAGAAGAGATTGTCGGTATCATCGCCTCTGGTCTGGAAGCGAATATGACTGATGGCCCCGGTGGAATTTTCGTAAGGCCGGCAGAACAAATTTCGGCTGAAGATAGAATTCTGTTCCAGGCAGTAGCAAGAGTAATCATCACCGATTCTAAAGGCAGTTTGCTTGAGCAGGTAGCCGGTTACGGACTGCGTGAAAAGCGGCCGCCCAGGCTGGTTGCCACACGCATTTATAAACCGGAAGTGGTCAAAGGCGATCGTGATTTGCGCTCAGATTTGATTCTTGTAAACGGTCTTGGTGGCTTTACCAGCGATGGCCGGGAATATGTAATTTCCACCGATCTCAATCAAGTGACGCCGGCGCCTTGGTCAAATGTACTGGCCAATCGCAATTTCGGAAGTGTGGTATCAGAGAGCGGCTCTGTCTATACCTGGGCGGAAAATGCCCACGAATTTCGCTTGACGCCATGGAATAACGATCCGATCAGCGATTCAAGCGGCGAAGCTTTCTATCTAAGAGACGAAGAAACAGCCCACTTCTGGTCGCCATCACCGCTACCTGCGCGCGGTTCTACACCATATACCAGCCGTCACGGTTTTGGATACAGCGTCTTTGAGCACACCGAATCTGGTATCGAATCTGAGCTTCTGGTTTTCGTTGCTCTCGATGACAATGTCAAGTTTTCCGTGCTGAAATTGAAAAATCGTTCCGGCCGACCAAGAAAACTTTCAGCCACCGGATACGTAGAATGGATTTTGGGAGATCTGAAATCAAAAACCAGCATGCACGTGGCCACAGAACTTGATGCTAAGACCGGAGCCCTCCTGGCCCGCAATGCCTACAACACTGAGTTTGCCGGCAAAGTCGCTTTCTTTGATGTCAGTGATACCACACGCACAATCACCGGCGACCGTACCGAATTTTTGGGACGCAACGGCAGCCTCGTATCACCTGCAGCTATGCGCCGCGTGCGCCTCTCCGGTAAATTTGGTGCCGGACTCGATCCTTGCGCGGCCATTCAAGTTCCATTGGAGCTGGCCGATGGCGAAGAGCGCGAAATTGTCTTCAGGCTGGGTGTGGGCAATGATATTAATCACGCCCGCGGTATCATTAACCGCTTCCGCGGACTGGCCGCTAAACGCGACGCTTACGAAAACATTTGCCATTACTGGAAACATACTCTGGGCGCCGTCAACGTTGAAACTCCCGATGCATCTATAAATATGCTTATTAACGGCTGGCTGCTTTATCAAACCATCGGTTGTCGCATCTGGGGACGCAGCGGTTATTACCAGTCGGGTGGTGCCTTTGGTTTTAGAGACCAGCTGCAAGATTGCATGGCTCTGGTGCATTGCGAACCCTTAATTTTGCGGGATCAATTACTCAAGTGCGCCTCCCGCCAGTTTGTCGAAGGCGACGCCCAGCACTGGTGGCACCCACCGAGCGGACGTGGGGTGCGGACTCATTGTTCTGATGATTATTTGTGGTTGCCCTATGCAGCGCATCGCTACGTAACGTGCACCGGAGATACCGGTGTGCTAGACGAAAAAGTTTCGTTCTTAACCGGTCGTCTGCTCAATGCTGATGAAGAGTCGTACTATGATCAACCGCAGATATCGGATCAAAGTGCATCTTTATATGAGCATTGTTTGCGGGCCGTCAAACACGGCTTGCGCATGGGCACCCACGGCTTGCCTCTAATTGGTGCCGGTGACTGGAACGACGGCATGAATCTGGTCGGTGAGCACGGCAAAGGCGAAAGCATCTGGTTGGCATTTTTCTTGTATGACGTTTTATGCCGCTTCTCCGAACTGGCCGCAAAACGTGAAGACCAGGAAACCGTAGATCTCTGTGCCTCCGAAGCAGCCAAATTAAAAGAGAACATAGCCGCTCACGGTTGGGACGGCGAGTGGTATCGACGTGCCTATTTTGACGATGGCACTCCACTTGGCACATCATCAGGCAGTGAATGCCAGATTGATTCGATTGCACAAAGCTGGTCGGTGCTATCGAATGGCGGCGACCATGCCCGCTGCAAGCAGGCGATGGGCAGCCTCAATAAACGGCTGGTGCGCCGAGAAGCAGCGCTGGTTCAATTGCTTGACCCACCTTTTGATCAGGGCGCTCTTAATCCTGGTTATATCAAGGGCTACGTACCTGGAGTGCGCGAGAACGGCGGTCAGTACACTCACAGCGCCGTTTGGGCCGCCATGGCTTTCGCCAAATTAGGCGACAGCCGTCTGGCCTGGGAATTGACCACCATGATTAACCCCATTAATCACGGTAATTCTCCGGAAAAAGTGGCTCTTTACAAAGTCGAACCCTACGTCATCGCTGCCGATGTCTACGGTGTAGCGCCCCACACCGGCCGTGGTGGCTGGACCTGGTATACCGGATCGGCCGGATGGTTCTATCGCTTACTGGTTGAATCTTTGTTGGGCGTCAGGCTTGACGTGGACAAACTCTTCTTTGCACCATGTCTGCCGCCGGATTGGCCATCTTACAAATTGCATTATCGCTTCCGCGAAACAGTATTCCACATCACTGTCAGTCAAGTCGATCAAATGGAAAGCGACGTGGTCATTATTCTCGATGGTGTTAATTGTGGCAAGAGCTTGCCTCTTTCAGCTGATCGCAAAGATCATTTTGTGGAAGTGCAAGTGCGGCGCCGCGGTTAAGGTACTGAGTACAAATTTTGGTTAAACATTGTAAGAGAGCAGGGCATTAGCCCTGCTCTTAATTTCCTGGCGCTTATATGAAAGCTTAAAATCCGAATTGAATTATTGAATAATGCTTCGGCGTCTATTTGTTTCTTGCACTTCAGGAATGAACATATGATTAGACATAGCTTGGCGGGATAAGTTCCAATTTTTTTAAAAGTTTTAAAAAATGTCAGCTCGGCTGTAATTTTGGAACCAACAGCGCCCGTGGCAGTCTCTATCGCCAGTCAGCAAATGGCTGTAGAAGAAACTCATTTGGAGATACAGAGATGATTAACACCTTAATTTCGCTTTTGATTCTGTTCTGGATTGTTGGTCTCGTATCCCATATCGGCGGCGACTTTATTCACACCTTGTTGGTGTTGGCCGTCTCAGTCTTCATTTTCAATATAGTCATGGGCCGTGGCGCCCGCGTCTAATTGACGTTTAAAGTATCAAGTTGCCCGTCATCACATTGATTAGGCAGAAGCCCGTATGGTCCCAATATAATAAGGAGTTATCAATGAAAAATTTATCTGTATTCTTAGCAGCTGCAATACTTGCAGGGTCTGTCGCAATGCCGGTGTTGGCGGATGAAATTACAACAGTAAGAACCACCACCACCACTACTGACAGCGCTCCGGCGGCGGTCATTACCTTAACTCCCGGTGGTAGCTATATGGTGGTAGACCCAGTCACCGGTACGATGAAAGGCGTTTACGATCCGGTGCGTGGTCTGGTCGGCTCCTCTGTCGCTCCAGGTCTTGTGGTTATAGACAATACTTCGAATCGTGTTGTCGCTACATTTGATGCCAGCGGTAGGGTGATTGCCTTAACCAATGTGCCTGCTTACGATAGCCTGGTGGTTTCCATCGATGCTCGACGAGCCGAATTGGAAAAAATGATCGCTAATGCCCGCCCCGTGATGAGCGACTCAGTAGCAACAGTGTTGCGCGAAGAATTGGTCAGTATCGCTTCTCAAGAATCGGCCTATAAGTTGTCTGGTCGCCCTTTAAATTATGAAGAAGCTCTTTCACTGGCAAACAGGCTCAATGCGCTGAGTGATCGGGTGGTGCCTTACGGAAAGAATGTTACTTTCACACCGCTTATCGGCAGTCGCTTCATCACTACAGCAGGCAATCTGGTGATGGTAGACGAGTACTCAGCTCGTAATGTCAGAATGCAAAGACGCATTGATGACGAATATGCTGCTGGCAGGCTATCAAACGATAATGTGGCCAGGCTGAAAAGTGATCTCAATGACGTGGCTTCGATGCAGACCAGATACACAAAAAATGGCCGATTGAACCCTAGCAAAACCAAAACTATTTCCATGCGTCTAGACAAAGTGCAGACATCGATGGATCGCAATATCGCCAACATCAACTCCAAGCGCGCTAATATTGGCATTAAAGTGAACTGACGTTAAGTGACGTGACAGCTAGCCGACACTCATGGCCGGTAGCCGATAAGGCAGCTGAGTTGCAAACCAGAGCTGACAAAAAGGCTTTTAAAGAGGCTAAGTAAAGGCCACCTGCTGAGCTGTAAGTGCTGAAAAAGTACTAGATTGATATCAATCTAGTATTTTTTTCAGAGCTAGATTGATATCAATCTAGTTTCCAGTATTTCAGTCCAGAGCTTCGGGATCGGGCACTGGCGCCGGTTTTAACTCGGGAATTTTAGGCATAGGAGGTTTTGGCTCTTCAGGCTTAGGCGCTGGCTGGCCCGGAACAGGATTGGGAGAAGGAGCCGGATTCGGACCAGGGCTTGGTTGACCAGGCATGGGAGATGGGATTGGCACTGGTACCGGCACAGGAACCGGGATAGGCAGTGGCTCGGCCCGGCGCAAATTTCCGGGTAACCCCTGGGGCGCTTCACGCTTGGGCAAATTTGCCCCTGGCGGGTGGTTGGGCATGATTACCGCATGGGCCGGCGCCAGAAAAGATGCCTGACAAAGGGTCTGGCAAAACAGTGCCACTATCAAACAACTTTTGGTTGCAGTCATTGCTCAAACCTCAGGAAGGCGTCGTAAACAGAAATAAGATAACTCCGAGACCCGCTACGATGACATAAAAATCACACTCTGGTTCCCAAATGTAATGTTCTTTTAGCAGACAACGAGCTTATTATGTGGCTAGCTGGCCCTTTCCTGAATGCCGCCATCGATTTTTTCGATGTTGTCTATCTGTTGCATCTGTTTAATCTGTTCGAGCGTACTTGTCCTTTCCAGTGTATCTACCGCTGCATGGTTTTCTAGATTGATATGGTCAAAGATAGCCGGCGGCACAAGGACGTTCACAGCGTTAGGCACTACTGTTACGCGCATGGGAGTGGTTCCTGCCTCCTCGCCGTCAATCATTGCCGTCACGGCATTGTTGCGGGGGCTCAAGCTATTTTCTGCGCGGGTCAAAAGCGAACGGGTTTTTTTAGCTGCTTTTTGGAATGCCGAACGCAGACCCCGGCGGGGCACAACATCGACAACTGCTTCTTTTACTTTTAAAACGATGTGTGGAGCTTGGCCGTCTACATGACCGCCGGCAAAACGAAATCCGATTTTCACATAGTCGTTGAATTTTTTGGGATTGAGTATATGAAGTTCGAGCAAACCATCATGCAACATACTGGTGTCCGCAGTTTTGCCTAAACCTAGATCTTCTACATTGGCAAGAAAGACTCCTGATGCCTGAACTTTAAAGGTTTTTCCACCAGTAGTAATTTTAAAAATAACAGGCCTTTCGGCAATTGTGTTTACCATCGCTACAGCGTAAGCCATCATTTTGAACTTGGTTTTTAGTTGTCTGGCCGGGAAAACGAACGCATCTGAAAGCGGCCCTGCTCCGGCCATGCCGGCAAAAAATTCACCATTCATCATGCCCATGTCGATGCGCACCGGCTTGCCGTGTCTGATTACTTCAAGAGCATTTTCCAATGGATCCGCGAAAAACTTTTCAGCTACTATGCCCAGGTTGCGAGCTAGCACGTTGCCTGTGCCCAGGGGCATGATGGCTGCGGGAATGTCTGATTTGGCCTCGGCCAGCGCCGCTAGAGCAAATCGTATAGTGCCGTCTCCACCGGCGGCAATCACCAGATCTAGAGGCGGCTTTAGTAAAGGCACAAGGTGCTGAGCCGTGGTCTCAATCGAGGTTGGATAAAGAGTGACAAGGTATTCGCCGTTCTTAGTCAGTTCAGACACGAACTGTCCGAGCCATGCTTCGGCGTGAGTTTGCGAACGAGCAGAGGGGTTGTAAACGATCAAGACATTTTTTGGCATGGTGTTTTTTTTATTGGGGTACCGTCGAGTTCTAATGTCGCTAAAATGTAGACTTAAGTTCCATATTTTATTGAAGTTGTCTGCCTGGAACTCTTTACCAACTCTCCCGTCTCCCTGTTCAATCGATTTCTCAATGGTGCGCACAAAAATGAATAGCGAGTCTACAGAGCTGGATGCAGCGGCTAAAGCTAAACTTAAGTCAAAATCAGACTCCGATGTCGTCAATCGGTCTAGCAATAAGCTAGTAATGGCATTAATCGGTCTTGCTATCTGCGGAATTATCGCCTATCTGGTTTTCGACAGTATGAAAACCAGGTCTGTTAATGAAAAACTCTTGGTCAGCGGTCGCATTGAAGCGCCCGAAACATATATTTCTTCGGCTACAGCCACCCGAGTTCAATCTGTCAATATAAAAGAAGGCGACCACGTTCGCAAAGGTCAATTGATTTTGACACTGGATGCGTCATCTGTGGAAAACAAGCTTGATGCGTCGGGTTCCGCAATCGCCATGGCTCAGAGCGCTAAAGCGAGAGCCAATGCTCAAATAGCTGCTACTCAGAACGAAATTAATACAGCGAAGAAAAAGTCAAAAGGGTTTTTCGCCAAGATTTTCACCAGCAAAAAGAAGAAAGAAGAAGTTAAAGCTCACTTCAAGCAAGAGATGACCGAAGCACAAATTTTGCTTCAAAAAACCCAGATGGCTGAATTGCGGGCTCGTGCCATACGCGCAGAAGCTTCATCCAAGCTTTCTTACTTTTATCTTAAAAGCCCCATTGACGGCGTTTGCACGATTCGCAGCGTACAACCGGGAGAGCTGGTGGCAGCTGGTCAGATACTTTTGACTATCAGCGATCCCAAATCGGCTTTCATGAAAG
>Ga0105049_10006127_pt1 | contig 14005 bp, 14 predicted proteins | sample MAT06_FD_78087 | JGI IMG/M metagenome (GOLD analysis project Ga0105049, IMG submission 78087) | Freshwater microbial communities from Lake Fryxell liftoff mats and glacier meltwater in Antarctica - MAT-06 | ecosystem: Environmental > Aquatic > Freshwater > Ice > Liftoff microbial mat | place...
GCCGGCCTGGGTGAAGAGATCGGCCCACGGCTCGGGCTGCCAGCCCGCATGACCGGCGAGGAACTGGGCCACGAAGTCGGCATAGGGTCGGTTGCCGTGCGCCTCGGCGTGGTGCAACGCCGCGGGGCTCCCCTCGATGGCGATGGAGTTCTGGTACCACTCGACGTACGGCGAGCAGCGCATCGCCTCCTCCCAGCCGCCCTCAGCGGCGAGGTCGAACGGTGAGTCGGTCACGGGTGCGAACGCCGGCACCGCCGCCGCCGTCCAGTGCACGAAGATCCCGAGCTTGGCGTCATCGAACCAGGGCGGCAGCGGTCGCGTCATCAGGGGGACGGTACGGGATCTGTGGACGCTCACGCTCGCCATGCGAGCGTGAGCGTCCACAGAACCGCTCGGGTCTCGACGGGTAGGGTCGGATCATGGCCATCGAGCACCGCGCCGTCACGATCGGCGACATCGAGCTGACGATCACCGAGGCGGGGGTGGGCGGTCGGCCACTGTTCCTCGTCCACGGCTTCACCGGCTCACGTCACGACTTCGCCCTGGCCCTCGAGGGCCTGGCGGAGGCGGGCTGGCACGCCGTGGCGCCCGACCTGCGCGGTCACGGGGAGAGCACCAAGCCCACCTCGGAGGACGACTACTCGCTCGACCTGTTCACCGACGATCTCCTCGCGCTGGCCGACGCGATCGGGTTCCACCACTTCACCATCCTCGGCCACTCGATGGGCGGGATGATCACGGGCCACCTCGTGCTGCGGACGCCCGACCGGATCGACGCCATCGTCTTCATGGATACGTCGCACGGTCCGCTCCACGTCGACCCCGGCCTGGTGGAGCTCGGTGTCGCTGTCGCGCGAGACGAGGGGATCGACGCGGTTGCCGACGTGATGGCGGCCAGCTCCGGGCCGTTGGACAACCCCGCCTACCAGCGCAAGGTGGCTGAGGACCCGTCGTACGCAGAGTACGGCGACCGCAACCTCCGCGCCTCGTCGCCGGCCATGTTCGCCGCCATGCTGGCCAAGATCCCGGAGCAGGATGATCGGCTCGAGGCGCTCGCATCGCTCGCCGTTCCGGTGCTCGTCATCGTCGGCGAGGAGGACGCGCCGTTCCTCGACGACAGCGCCCGCCTCGCCGGCGCCATTCCCAACGCCCGCCTCGCCGTGATCCCCGGCGGCGGCCACAGCCCCCAGTTCGAGGCCACCGACGCCTGGTGGGATGCACTCTCCGGCTTCCTCGCCGAGCTCCCCGTCGCCGCGTCGCACTAGATCTGTTCTGGCGTCCGGCTCGTGGGTGCGATCGACGTCAACGGGGTGAGCTGCCGCACGCCCGACGGGGCTGAGCTCCTCCAGGACGTCAGCTTCGGGGTGGGCGACGGTCACCACGTGGCGCTCGTGGGCGCCAACGGCGCCGGCAAGACCACCCTGTTCCGAGTCATCGCGGGCGATCAGGCTTCGAGCGCGGGCAGCGTCCACGTCGACGGCCGGCTTCGGGTGATGCGCCAGCTCGTCGGTTGGCGGGAGGAGGGGCGCACCGTGCGCGACATGCTGCTCGACCTCAGCCCCGACCCGCTCCAGCAGGCCGCGGCCGCGCTGTCCGCAGCCGAGGTGGCCGCGGATGCCGATCCCAGCGAGCGCACAGGGATGGCCCTCGCCCGCGCCCACAGCACCTGGGGCGACGCGGGCGGATGGGATGCCGAGGTGCTCTGGGACACCTGCTGCACCGTCGCCGTGCGCCAGCCGCTCGCCACCGCGGGGCCGCGGCCCCTGTCCACCCTGTCGGGCGGCGAGCAGAAGCGCCTCGCCCTCGAGGTGCTGCTGCGCTCCGATGCCGACGTGCTCCTCCTCGACGAGCCCGACAACTACCTCGACGTTCCCGGCAAGCAGTGGCTCGAAAACGCGCTGCGAGGCTGCCCCAAGACGATCCTGTTGATCAGTCACGACCGGGAGCTGCTCGCGGCCGTGGCCCAGCGGGTGGTCACCCTCGAAGGCGGCACCGCGTGGGTGCACGGCGGATCCTTCGCCACCTGGCACGAGGCACGCGAGGCCCGGCTCGAACGCATCGACGACGAGCACCGCCGGTGGCAGGAGGAGCGCAAGCGCATGCAGGCCTCCCTGGTGGAGTACCGGCGCCGGGCGTCGATGGGCAGCGACACGTTTGCGTCTCGCGTCCGGGCGACCAAGCACAAGATCGAGCGCTTCGAGGCCGCGCCACCACCGGACAAGGTGCGCGACCAACAGGTGACGATGCGTCTGGGCGGCGAGCGGACGGGCAACCGCGTGATCATCTGCGAACAGCTCGAGCTCCACGGGCTCACCGACCCGTTCGACACCGAGGTGGTGTACGGGGAGCGCATCGCCGTCCTCGGCCCCAACGGCACGGGCAAGAGCCACTTCTTGCGTCTCCTGGCGGGCGAGCCCGTCGCCCACGACGGCACCTGGCGCCTCGGTGCGCGCGTCGTCCCCGGCTACTTCTCCCAGACCCACGACCACCCAGAGCTGAGGGGCGTCGACCTCCTCGACATCCTGCTCGACCGCGGCCTCGAACGCGGCAAGGCCATGGCGGCACTGCGCCGCTACGCCATCCACGGCTGCGCCAACCAGCCGTTCGAAACGCTCTCCGGGGGGCAGCAGGCGCGGCTCCAGATCCTGCTGCTGGAGCAGGCGGGCAGCACCCTCCTCCTGCTCGACGAGCCCACGGACAACCTCGATCTGGCCTCGGCGGAAGCGCTGGAGGAGGCACTGGGGTCCTACGTCGGCACCGTGGTCGTCGTGAGTCACGACCGCTGGTTCCTCCGCGGCTTCGACCGCTTCCTCGTGTTCGACCGCAACGCGCGCGTCACTGAGCACCTGGAGCCCGTGTTCACCTGACCCGGTGCCCTACGTCGGACGGCGCCTAGTCTCGGCCCGTGACCACGCTCACCGCCGGACCGGCCACTGTGCGCGTCGACCGGGCGCGGGGTGCGCGGGTGACCTCGCTATTGGTGCACGGCCACGAGCTGCTGGTGCAGCCGACGCCGGGATCGCCGGGGCAGCCCACTGATCCCCTGCTGTCCGGGTGCTACCCGATGGTGCCGTTCGCCGGGCGCGTGCGCGGTGGCCGCTTCGCATGGGGCGGCGCGATCCACGAGCTCGAGCCGAACCACGCCGGGCACGCCATGCACGGCACCGGGTACAACCGACGTTGGCTCCTCGAGCTGGCCGACGTGGGCTACCTGCGCCTGCGCACAGACCTCCGGCCGGGGTGGCCGTTCGACGGCTGGGCCATCCATGAGGTGGGGCTCACGCGCGACCGCCTCGAGCTGCGACTCGAAGTGCACACCGCCGGCAGCACCTTCCCGGCCACGTGCGGATGGCACCCGTGGTTCCGCCGTCGGCTCGCCGTGGGCGACCCACTGGCGGTCGAGCTCGAGGCCACCCGCTGGTACCCGCGCGACGTCGACGGGCTTCCCCTCGGAGTGATCGAAGCTCGGCCAGCGAACGGTCCCTGGGACGACTGCTTCACCGCCCTCACCTGGCCGACGACGTTGACCTGGCCCGGCGCGCTCTCGCTGTCACTGACCTCCACCTGCGACCACGTCGTGCTCTACGACCAGCCCCGCCACGCGGTGTGCGTGGAGCCGCAATCGGGTCCTCCCGATGCCCTCAACCACCTCGAATGGGCCCAGTTCGTCCGCCCCGGCCGCCCCCTCATCGCCGAGATGTCCCTCACCTGGTCCCCACTCCAGAGCGCCCCCGACCCAACCACGCCGCGAACCGGGGTGTGAAGTGCTTCGGAAGCGAAGCACTTCACACCCCGGTTCGCCCGTTTTCCCGGGTCCCGTCGCGATCGTCTCGTAAGGTCGGCGGCATGGAAACGCTCGGCACGGTCGCCCAGCTCTGGCGCTACCCGGTGAAGTCGTTTCAGGGCGAGCAGGTGGATTCCCTCGAGATCGACGCAGGCGGCGCGACGGGCGACCGCACCCTGGCCGTCGTCGATCCGGCAGCCGGCAAGGTCCTCTCGGCCAAGCGTTGGGCCGACCTGCTGCTCGCATCGGCGCGGGTCGACGGCGACGACGTGGTGATCACCCTGCCCGGCGGCGCCGAGCATCGGGCCAGCGACCCAGGCGTGCACGCGGCGCTCTCGGCCTGGCTCGGGCAAGAGGTGCGCCTCGAACCGCCTCCTGCGGAGGGCTCCCTCCCGATGGAGATGTACACCGGCATGTCCGACGAGGACACACCGCTGTTCGACTGGCCGGGTCCGCCGGGTACCTGGCTCGACCTCGCGGATGCTCACTGGCTCACCACCGCCAGCCTCGCCGCCGCGGCCGCCCTCCACCCTGAGGGCACGTGGGACGTGCGCCGCTTCCGCCCCACCGCCCTCATCGACGCCCCCACCACCGGCTGGCCCGAAGACGCCTGGACCACCATCGCCCTGGGCGAGGTGCACTCCGACATCCTCATGCCCACGATGCGCTGCAGCATGCCGAGTCGAGCCCAGCCTGGCCTCGACCAGGACAAGACCATCGGCACCACCATCCGCGACCAGCACGAGAACAACCTGGGCGTCTACGCGGCCATCGCGCGGGGCGGAACGCTGCACGTGGGCGATACCGTCAACGCCCGCTAGCACTTCGCTAGCAACAGGCGGCCTTCCCGCCTGGCGTGTTGAGTTGACCGATGGGTCAATCGCCCGAAAGGCTTGTCGGATCATGCCCAGCGACGCACCCCTCCGGATCGCCCTCCTGGCCTACCGGGGCAAGCCCCATGTGGGTGGTCAGGGTGTCTACACCCGCCATCTGGCCAAGGCGCTGGTGGATCTCGGTCACCACGTCGAGGTGCTCGGCGGCCAGCCCTACCCGGTCCTCGATGAGCGGATCCCGCTGGTGCAGCTGCCCAGCCTCGACATCTACAACGATCACTTCCCGATGCGCATGCCCGGCCTGTGGGAGCTCAAGAACTGGACCGACTTCCTCGAGGTCACGGCCTTCTCCGCGGGCACCTTCCCCGAGCCCCTCGCCTTCTCGATGCGCGCCTGGGACCACCTGCGGCACCGCCAGGGCGAGTTCGACATCGTCCAGGACAACCAGTGCCTCGGCTACGGGCTGCTGCTCATCGAGCGCCAGCTCGGCCTGCCGATCCTGGGCACGATCCACCACCCGATCACCGTCGACCGCCGCCTCGAGATGGAGGCCGCCGACGGCTGGTACAAGCGGCTCTCGCTCCGCCGCTGGTACGCCTTCGTCGACATGCAGACGCAGGTCGCCCAGCGGCTCAAGCGGATCATCACCGTGTCGGAGAACTCGTTCAAGGACATCGTGCAGGACCACAAGGTCAAGCCCGAGAACATGGCCGTCGTCCCCGTCGGCGTGGACATCGACCTGTTCAAGCCGCTGCCGTCGGTGAAGCCCATCCCGGGTCGCCTGGTCACCACCGCGTCGGCCGACGTCACGATGAAGGGCCTGAAGTACCTCCTCGAGGCGGTGGCCAAGCTCCGCACCGAGCGTGACGACGTGCATCTCGTGGTGATCGGCAAGCGCAAGCCCGGTGGCGCCAGCGATGAAGCCATCAAGAAGCTCGGCATCGAAGACCACGTCGAGTTCATCACCGGCGTGCCCGAGGAGCGGATCATCGAGCTCTACTCCGAGGCCGAGCTGGCCGTCGTGCCGTCGCTCTACGAGGGCTTCTCACTTCCCGCCATCGAGGCCATGGCCTGCGGGGTGCCGCTCGTGGCCACCACCGGCGGCGCCCTCCCCGAGGTGGTCGGCAAGGACGGCGACACCGCCATGCTCGTGGAGCCCGGCGACAGCGAAGCGCTGGCGGCCAAGCTGCGCTGGGCCCTCGACCAGAAGAACCTTCGCAAGACGATCGGCGCCCGGGGGCGCAAGCGCATCGTCGACCGCTGGTCGTGGAAGCACACCGCGGTGAAGACGGTGGAGCAGTACCGCATCCGTCTAGGCCAGGACTGATCCCATGCTCACCGTCCGGTTCGACGCGCTCGGCCTCCAGCCGGGCGACCTCTTGCTCGACATGGGCTGCGGCGCGGGCCGGCACGCCTTTGAGTCGTTCCGCCTCGGTGCCCGCACGGTGGCCTTCGACTACTCCGCCGCGGAGCTCAAGGACGTCGGCGGGCTGTTCGCGGCCATGCGCGAAGCCGGCGAGGCGGGCACGGCACCCGGTTCGCTGGCGGCCACGGCCAATGGCGACGCCCTCCGCCTTCCCTTCGCCGACAACACCTTCGATCGCATCATCGCCTCCGAGGTGCTCGAGCACGTCTCCGATGACCAGCGGGCCCTGCACGAGGTGTTCCGAGTCCTGAAGCCGGGCGGCACCCTCGCCGCCACCGTGCCGTCGTGGCTGCCGGAGCAGATCTGCTGGGCGCTGTCCGACGAGTACCACGCCCCGTTCGTCGAGGGCGGCCACGTGCGGATCTACACCGAGCCGAAGCTGCGAGCCCGGATGCGGGCCGCCGGCCTCAAGCCCGGCAGCGCCCACCACGCCCACGCGCTGCATTCGCCCTACTGGTGGCTGAAGTGCGCCGTCGGCCCCACCAACGACGACCACCCGCTCGTGAAGGCCTACCACCATGTGCTGCTCTGGGACATCGCCCAGATCCAGCCCATGGGCCGGATCACCCGCCTCACCGAGCGCCTGCTCAACCCCGTGCTCGGCAAGAGCATCGTGGTCTACGCCAGCAAGCCCGGCGGGAAGCGGTAGTCCATGCCCATCGACGTTCCCGGCCTCGTCTCCGCCACCGACCTGCACGCCACGGTCGACGGCATCGCGGAGTGGCAGCTTCCCTCGGGGATGATCCCGTGGTTCCCCGGCGGGCACGCCGACCCGTGGAACCACGTCGAGGCGGCGATGGCCCTCGACCTCGGCGGCCGTCACCAGGAGGCCGATAGGGCCTACGAGTGGCTCGTCGGCCTTCAGCGAGACGACGGCTCGTGGCACCAGTACTACATCGCTGGCGATGACGGCAGCACCCAGGTGGAGCAGGACAAGCTCGACGCCAACGTCTGCGCGTACATCGCGGCAGGCGTGTGGCACCGGTGGCTCCTCTCCGACGACCGCGGCTTCGTCGAGACCATGTGGCCGGTCGTCGAGAAGGCGATCGACTTCGTGCTCGACCTCCAGACGCCGCGCGGCGAGATCCTGTGGGCCCGCCATGCCGACGGCACGCCCTGGAGCTTTGCCCTCCTCACCGGCTCGTCGTCGATCTGCCACAGCCTGCGCTGCGCCATCGGCATCGCCGAGCTGCTCGGCCACGAGCGCCCCGACTGGGAGCTCTCAGCGGCGCGGCTGGCCCACGTCATCGCCGACGTGCCCGAGGCCTTCGCCCCCAAGCACCGCTGGGCCATGGACTGGTACTACCCCGTCCTCGGCGGCGTCGTGCTCGGCGAGGCCGGCCGGGCCCGTCTCGAGGCGCGCCGCGACACGTTCGTCATGGACGGTCGCGGCGTGCGCTGCGTGTCCGATCGCCCGTGGGTCACTGTTGCCGAGACATGCGAGTGCGCCCTCGCGTACCTCGCCGTCGGCGATCGCCAGACGGCCGAGATGCTCTTCGGCTGGGCCCAGCAGTTCCGTCACGACGACGGTCGCTACTGGACCGGCACCGTCTTCCCCGACGAAGCCCGCTTCCCCGGCGGCGAGCGCAGCACCTACACCGCCGCCTCTGTCGTGCTCGCCGCCGACGCCCTCGCCGGCACCACCCACGCCAGCGCGCTGTTCGTCGAGTCTGCGGGAGTCCTCCCCCCGCTCATGGACCTCGGCGAGCACTAGCACGTAAGGGCAAAGGCGCGCCGAGGCGGAATCTGGTGGTCGGTGCCTCCACGCCTGCTGTCGGCGGCAGCATCGGCCCGAAACGGTCGCTCTCTGCCGCAGGCTGAACTGACTGCCCTCGCCGCGCCCTTGCCCTCAGCGCCGGATCGTGCCCTTCGCCCGAACCCCAGGCCTGCTCGTGCAACGCCACCACCTGCGATCGCAACTCCGGTGGGACGTCGGCTTCGGGCGCGATGAGAACGCTCACGTCAGGCTCGGCGGAGGACCCGGAGGCTGCCGACGGCCTGCACCTCTTCGAAGTGCCCGCTCTCGATGGCGGGGAGGTAGATCTGCTCGTACGGGGGGCGGCCGCCGTCGGCCGGATCGGGGAAGACGTCGTGGATGCAGAACGTCCCGCCCGGCACGACGTGGGGCGTCCAGCGCTCGTAGTCGATCCGCGCCGGCTCCTCGCCATGGCCCCCGTCGATGAAAAGGAACGCCAGCGGGGTGGACCAGGCCGACGCGACCGTGGGTGAGTCGCCCACGACGGCGATCACGGTGCCTTCCAGGCCGGCGGCGTAGATCGTCTTGCGGAAGAACGGGAGCGTGTCCATCTGGCCGACGGCGGGGTCGACGAGATCGGGCTCATGCCATTCCCACCCGGGCTGGTTCTCCTCGGAACCCCGATGGTGGTCGACGGTGAACAGCACCCGCCCCAGCGACCGCGCGGCGGCACCGAGGTACACGGACGACTTCCCGCAGTAGGTGCCCACCTCCAGCATCGGCCCGGCGACGGCCACCGCCGCGCCGGCCGCATAGAGCGCGTCGCCTTCGTCGGTGGGCATGAAGCCCCGCGCCGCCTCCGCGTGACGGCGGAGATCGGCGTCCATCACCAGGTGTCGGTGTGGATGATGCGGTCGAGGTCGCGCCGGCCGCCCGGCTTGAAGTCGGTGCCACCGAGCGTGTGGGCCACGGGGATCAGCGCGCCCTGCATGACGTGGTCGGGGATGCCGAGCATCTCGGCGGCGGCCTTCTCCTCGCTGAGGTGCAGCGTGGTCCAGCAGGTGCCCAGCCCGCGAGCCCGGGCGGCGAGCATGAAGCTCCACACCGCGGGGAGCAGCGAGCCCCAGATGGCGGCTTGCCAGGCGATCGGGAGGTTCTCCGTGCGGCCCTCGATGCACGGGATCACGTGCACGGGCACCTCGGCGAGGTGATCGGCGAGATGCTGCGCCGAGCTGATCACCTTCTTGGTGGTCTCGACGTAGGCGGTGTCCTCCTGAGGGAGTCGGCCCAGCACCGCGTCCGGGTTGCCGTACATGACCGCGAAGGACGCGGCGTACCACTCGGCGAGCTGGCGGCGCTTCGCCTCGTCCGTGACGACGATGAAGTGCCAGCCCTGGTTGTTGCCGCCGGTGGGCGCCTGCGTGGCCACCTCGATGCACTCCCTGAGCAGCTCCGGCGCCACCGGGCGCGTCAGATCGAGGCGCTTGCGGACGGACCGCGTGGTGGACAGGAGCTCGTCAGGACCAAGGGGCAGCAGCGTCGACATGGCCGCCGACGCTACCTGCTCCGGGTCAGGCCGCTTCCTGCGAGAGCACCTCGTCGAGCTCGGAGCGGCCGAACATGATCTGGTCGAGGAAGAGGAACTTGGCGACCCACAGCACGCCGAAGCCGCCGAGGTTGGCCGCCATCACGAGCACCTGTGACTCGCTGATGCTGTGGGCGACGCCGACGAGACCGGTGGAGAGCGCCAACCCCGCTCCCGTGAACACCCAGAACGGCGCGATCTCGCGCTTGAAGCTGACCTTGCCGTCGCTGCTCCACACCCACCGCTTGTTGAGGAAGAACACGGGGATCGCCGTGATCATGACGGCACCGATGTTCGACGCCACCGGGTGCCAGTCGAAGATCCCGAGGAAGAGGACCAGGAGGATCTGGGTGATCGTCACGCCGATCACCGAGACCATCGAGTACTTGAGGGCCAGCGCGCCGCGTCCACCGGTGACGCGGTCGAGCACGGCGGCAGGGGACATGTTCACTGGATCGGAGCCTAGAGGGCGCCCCTTGAGCGAGCCCAGCCCGTCGGGTTGGGATGACTCAGTCGACGAGCGCGTTGGCCCGGGCCACTCTGCCCAGCCACCGCGCACTCTCCTTGGGGGTGCGGATGAACGAGTGGCGATCGCAGTCGACGATGCCGAATCGAGGGCCGTAGCCGAAGGCCCACTCGAAGTTGTCGAGGAGGCTCCAGTACGTGTAGCCGCCCACGTCGATGCCGTCGTCGATGCACGCCAGCACGCCCTCGAGGGCGGTGCGCACGTAGGCCATGCGCTGCGCGTCGTCGTCCGTGCCGATGCCGTTCTCGGTGACGATGATCGGCACCTCGCCCTTCGTGTACTCCCACGCGCGCCGGATCGTGCCCTCGAGCGACTCCGGGTAGTACTCGTAGCCCATGATGAGCGTGGGCACGCCCTCCTCCGGGCCGAGGACGCCACCGGGACCCACACGGGTGCGGGAGTAGGTCTGCACGCCGACGAAGTCGTCCCCGGTGGTCGCGTCGAAGAAGACGTCCTCCATCGCGGCCCGGATGTGCTCGAGCTTGGACTCGCCTCCGTCGACGGCTTGGTAGTCGCTCATGGCCAGCGTGATGCCCACGGGTACGCCCGGAGCGTTCGCTCGGATGGCCGCCACCCCCTGGCGATGGGCCTGCACCATCACCTCGTTGACGTGGTGGCGAGCAGCTCGATCCTGCTTGCCCGGCGGGAAGTGCCCGAGGAGGTAGCCGATGGTGGACACCATGCTGGGCTCGTTGATCGTGCAGGCGCGCTTCATCACGCCGTTGAGCCGGGCAGCCGCCTGTTCGCAGTACGCGGCAAAGCGCTCCGGCATGGCATCGCTCTCCCAGCCGCCCTGGTCGGCCAGCCACAGCGGCGTGGTGAAGTGGTGGAAGGTGACGACCGGGTCGATGCCGGCCTCGAGCAGCCCCTCGCAGAGCTGCACGTAGTGGTCGAGGGCCACGGTGGAGAACTCGCCGTCGGCCGGCTCGATCCGGCTCCACTCGAGCGAGAACCGATAGTCGGTGAAGCCGAGGTCCTTGAGCAGGGCGACGTCCTCCGGCCAACGGTGCCAGCTGTCGCAGCAGTCGCCGCTGGACTCCTTGCATCCCGATCCGGCCGTGTGCTCCCAGCGCCACCAGTCGTTGTTGACGTTGCCCCCTTCGATCTGGTGGGCGGCGGTAGCGGTGCCCCAGAGGAACCCGTCGGGAAAGCTCGTCGTCGACATGGGGCGGGACCGTACAGGAGCCTGGGTACGCGAGGATGTCCGCCATGTCGCAGCACGCTGTCGATGCTCTCGTGAAGCTGCTCGACCTCGAACCGATCGAGGTCAACCTCTTCCGTGGCATCTCGCCCGACGAGGATCGGCAGCGGGTGTTCGGCGGGCAGGTGGCGGGCCAGGCGCTGGTGGCGGCCGCCCGAACCGTGGAGCCGGGCCGCAGCGTGCACTCGCTCCACGCCTACTTCCTGCGCCCGGGCGATCCCGCCGTGCCGATCCTCTACGAGGTGGACCGCATCCGCGACGGTCGCTCGTTCACTACGCGCCGCGTCGTGGCGATCCAGCACGGCAAGGCCATCTTCAACCTGCAATCGAGCTTTCAGGTGCACGAGGACGGGCTCGAGCACGAGGCGACGATGCCCGAGGTTGCCTCCCCCGACGACCTACCCGACTTCCCCACGCGCATGGCTCCGTATGCCGAGGCCATGGGCGACTGGTACCACCGTCCCCGCCCCATCGACACCCGCCACGTCGACTGGAACCCGCCGGATCGCAAGGAGCCGCTGCCTCCTTACCAACGCGTGTGGCTGCGCGCCGACGGCGTGCTCCCCGACGACCCGGTGCTCCATGCCTGCGTGCTCACCTACGCCAGCGACATGACCCTGCTCGACACGGCACTGCTCCCTCACGGCGGCAGCTGGGGCGACGAAGGGCTCTTCATGGCCAGCCTCGACCACGCGATGTGGTTCCACCGGCCCTTCCGCGCCGACGGCTGGCTCCTCTACGACCAGGACACACCGTCGGCGTCGGAGGGCCGGGGCCTCGGGCGGGGCGAGATCTTCACGGCGGAGGGCCACCTCGCCGTCACCGTCGTGCAGGAAGGCCTCATCCGGGTGGTGAAGAAGTGACGCGCCGCTTCGCCGTCCTCGTCGCGCTCACGCTGCTCGCCGCCGCCTGCTCGAGCAGCGACGACACCTCCACGACCACCCCGAGCAGCACTACCACCGCGAGCACCCTCCCCGGGGCCACGGTCACGACAGAGGCTCCCGTCGTCGGCACCCTCGCCAACGTCGCGCTCGCCACGGAGGAGATCGCCGTCCTCGAGGAGCCGATCGCCCTCGCCGCCCGACCGAGCTCACCGAACCTCTACATCGCCGAGAAGGAGGGCACCGTCCGCGTCGTCAAGGTCGCCCGCACCGAGGCCACCCCCACCGAAGACGCCGAGCTCACCTACGAGCTCCAGACGACGCCGATCCTCGACATCTCCGACGACGTCATCAACGACGCCGAGCAGGGCCTCCTCGGCCTGGCGTTCTCCACCGACGGCCGTCAGCTCTACGTCGACTACACCGCCGAGCCCGATGGTCGCACCGTGGTGGCGGAGTACCAGCTCGGCGACCGCGACAGCATCGACACCGACTCTCGGCGGGAGATCCTCACCGTCGCCCAGCCGTACGCCAACCACAACGGGGGCCAGATCGTGTTCGGGCCCGATGGCTACCTCTACGTCGGCTTGGGCGACGGCGGGAGCGGCGGCGACCCTGAGGGCCACGGTCAGAACACCGACGACCTCCTGGGCTCGATCCTCCGCGTCGACCCCAACGTCGGGGCCGACGTCGGGGCCGACGTCGAGGCCGACGTCGAGGCCGAGGACGGCCCGGCCTACCTCATCCCGGCCGGCAACCCCTTCGCCGATGGCGTCGATGGCCTGCCGGAGACTTGGATCTATGGCGTCCGCAACCCGTGGCGCTTCACGTTCGACCGCGCCACCGGAGACCTGTGGGTCGCCGACGTCGGCCAGGGCGAGTGGGAGGAGGTGAACTACCTCCCGTCCGCCGCCGGGTTCGACGCCGGCCGGGGGGCCAACCTCGGGTGGAACCAGATGGAAGGCACCCACACCTTCGAAGGAGGCGAGAACCCCGCCGGCGCCATCCTGCCCGTCTACGAGTACAGCCATGCCGACGGGGGGTGCTCCATCACCGGCGGCTACGTCTATCGCGGCGACGCCATCCCATCGCTCGCGGGGGGCTACCTCTTCGCCGACTACTGCGTGGCGGGCATCCGGGCCATCCAGGCGAACGGCGGCGTGGTGATCGACCAGCGCACCTTTCCCCTCCCCACCGACCGGGTGATCTCCTTCGGGCAGGACGGCGACGGCGAGCTGTTCGCGCTCCTCGAAGGCGGTCAGGTGCTGAAGCTGATCCCGGGCTGATGGACGAAGCGGCCGCACCCATCTACCACCTGGCCACGACGCCCGAGCTGGCGGAGGCCCAGCAACGGGGCTCGGTGGCACCGCGCAGCCTCGCCGTCGAGGGGTTCATCCACTGCTCCACTCCGGCCCAGCTCGCCGCCACGATCGAGCGTCACTACGCCGGTGCGGCCGAGCTGGCTGTCCTGCACCTCGACCCGATCACGCTCGGCGACGCCCTCGTCTGGGAGGAGATCCGCCCGGGCGAGGTGTACCCGCACGTGTACCGGGAGATCTCCATCGACGAGGTCGTCGAGATCACCACCTGGCGCCGAGACGACGCCACCACCTCCTGAGCGGGCGGGCCCGTCAGGTACGGAGCACACAGGCCGTCCACCCCTCCTCCGTCGAACGTTCCACCTCGACGACGTTGGGGTAGGCAGCCTCCAGCAACGCGTCGACCTGCACCGCGAGCAGCCCCGAGAGCACGAGGAGCCCACCCGGGCGAACCAGTCGCACGAGATCGCCGGCGACCTCGCCGAGCACCCGCAGGCCGATGTTGGCGAGCACGAGGTCGAAGTGCCCCTCGACCTCGGCCAGCGGAACGTTCGACGCCATCACGAGGTCGTCCACCCCGTTGGTGCGAGCGTTGGCCAGCGTCACCTCGGGAGCGGCGAGATCGACGTCGATGGCGAGGACCGACTTCGCTCCCAGCCGGGCCGCCACCACGGCCAGCACGCCGCTGCCCGCGCCCACGTCGAGCACGCGGTCGCCAGCGTGCACGTGGGCCACCAGCGCCGCCACCACCAGC
>Ga0105049_10006133_pt1 | contig 14003 bp, 11 predicted proteins | sample MAT06_FD_78087 | JGI IMG/M metagenome (GOLD analysis project Ga0105049, IMG submission 78087) | Freshwater microbial communities from Lake Fryxell liftoff mats and glacier meltwater in Antarctica - MAT-06 | ecosystem: Environmental > Aquatic > Freshwater > Ice > Liftoff microbial mat | place...
TTGTCGCTTTTGGCATTTTACTTTAATAATAAGGTATTGCCTTATGCCAATTTGAGAGCCTACAGCCTACTGTATGACATCACAACAAAAAAAGCCGCTTTCAATATAAAAGAGGGTGCTTTTTATACTGGTCTTCCAGGCTTTTCAGTTAAAGTAAATGAAAAACAACCCGACGGACCTGGTATAAAAAAAATAATGATTTATAACCACCAGGAAGACAAAGGCAATATCAATGTAACGATGGCTGACTCTGGAAAAATGTACACTATTCTGGATGACCGCTACCTGATTCTTGAACTTTATAAAGGCGACAATTACACAGAAATGATACCTAAGATTCCAAATCGGGAATCAGAATTCACCCATAACCATTTCGATTACAGTAAGTTGGTTTTTAATCTCAGTTCTTTTGAAATGAGCAGAACGGACATACAACTTTTTGCCAGCAACAAAATCATGCGAAAACTGGATGAGCTCCATAGCGACATTGACTCTATTAACAGAGAAGGCAGAAGAATGGATTCATCATTGTTGCAAAACTATTTTAGCTATTTTAGCTATTACAATAGATCTAATGGAAATATACATCTTAAAAAGAGCAGGATTGATTCTTTAAAAAACCGTTTAGAGAATATTAGCAAAACTAAAACTTTGGAAATCAAACAACTTGCCACAAATCAAGTCCGAAGTTTGAAGTCCTTTACAGAAAGCTATGCGGATCGAAGTTTTAGTTTAAAAAGAGATATTGATGTCTTTACAGTAGAAATTTACAGAAAATATACCCAATCTGTTGCCTGCCTTATCATGTTTCTGATCGGCGCTCCTTTGGGTACAATTATCAAAAAAGGTGGATTTGGCATACCAGTTTTGATTTCCATAGTATTTTTTATACTATATTATATATTATCGATCACTGGTGAAAAATGGAGCAAGGAAAATGTAGTCGATGTGCCTTACGGTATGTGGGCTACCAATTTTATCCTTTTCTGGATCGGCATATACTTTCTTTCCAAAGCCCGAAGCGATTCTTCTTTGCTGGAAAACAATTACTTTTCACAATTTTGGTCCTTTCTGGTCTCAAAATTTAAGAGAAAAGATTTGGCAAAAACTTAGAAAATCAGTTCTAAGGCCCTGAGCATCAAACACAAATTCGGAACCATTTTTTTTTCCTGGCTTAAATGATTGTATCTGATCATTCAAATTTTTAAAATCATTTGATTCTATGTTTTGAAAATCGACTTCAAAACCAGCTTCAGATTTAACTACCAATTTCGAAAAAGAACCGTCTTTTTGACAAAGCACAGGTTTACCTGAAAATTGTGCTTCAAAAAACTTTGTTGGCACCTTTCCTTTGTTCGCCTCCGTTTCGATGTAACTTAAATATACTACATCAGATTCTACATAATGATTAAATATTGAAGCTGTTGAAACCCATTTTCCTTCATCAAATATTTCAATTCCTGCATTTTGCTTAGCTGCATTTAGAATTTTACGCTTTAAAAATTGGTTTGGGATATATCCTGAAATAATAAAATGACAATCAGTAAGTTGAATCTGAAAAGCACAAAAAAAATCTATCGCTCTTAAAATTCCCGATTCTTCGGTTATGAATCCAGAAAAAAGGAATACTGTGCCATTTTTATTACTTTGTTTAATTGAATCAGGCTCTTCGTAGCTTTTCCATTTTTCAGAAACCTTATTTTCAAAAACAATTGACTTTGATTTCGATATACCCAATTGATCTGTATAGATTTTCTCTGCCAGCCAATATCGATCTGCAAATGAGTTAAAAGCAGAAAAATAAAGATCAGCAATATCTTGAAGATTAATCCAACTTAAATTTTGATAACTAATTTGAAACCTTAAATTCAAACCAAAATTTTCCTGAATATCAAATATGAGCCTTTTCCCGTAAGCCAATTTATATATGACCGCAGGCAATAATAAATCCGGACTACAGATAATTACCACATCTGGTTTAATCTTAACCAGGTAGCACCAACAAGTCCAGATATTATAAAACCTGTATATCAAGCTTCTCTTAGTTGAAAAAATAGGTAGAAGCTGAGTCCTTTGGTCGGAATTCCCTTTTCCAAAATTGTTACCACCTAATATATAGAGTTGCATCCTGGCTAAACCGGAAAGACTATAAGCCAGCTTATCAAAAATCCTGGATTCAAAAGGAGGTTTTTGGATATGGGCCAAAACTACTTTCATCAATAAATTTTAATAGGAATGATCTGCACTATACTTTTGCCAATTACTTAAGAAATATGAAAGAGCAAATAGAACAAATCTGGCTAAATCCTGAAAGCCTTCAATCCAGGGAAAGTCAAATTGCAATTGAAGGGGTTATAGAGCAATTGGAACTGGGCTTATTAAGAGTATCAGAAAAAAGCGAAAACAAATGGATTACAAATGAGTGGGTCAAAAAAGCTATCCTTTTGTACTTTAAAATAAGAAAGATGGAAAAGATGGAAGCCGGCTTTCTGGAGTTTTATGATAAAATGAAACTTAAAACCGATTTTGCAAAAAAAGGCGTTCGTTCAGTTCCTCTGGCAGTTGCCCGATATGGTTCCTACATTGCGCCTGGTGTGGTTTTGATGCCATCTTATGTAAACATAGGTGCTTATGTGGATTCAGGAACCATGGTTGATACCTGGGCAACAGTTGGAAGTTGTGCTCAAATTGGCAAAAATGTTCATTTAAGTGGTGGTGTTGGCATTGGTGGCGTTTTAGAACCTCTTCAGGCAAGTCCCGTAATTGTTGAAGACGGTGCATTTATAGGATCTCGTTGTATAATAGTAGAAGGTGCAGTTATAGGTAGTGAAGCAGTTCTTGGTGCAGGTGTTACCATCACTGGCAGTAGTAAAATAATAGATGTAACAGGATCTGAACCAATTATCTATTCTGGAATAGTTCCACCAAGATCTGTCGTTATCCCCGGTACCTATACAAAGAAATTTAATGCGGGAGAATTTAATGTCCCATGCGCCTTAATAATAGGGACAAGAAACTCAGGTACAGACCTCAAAGTTTCTCTCAATGAAGTTTTAAGAGAACATAGCGTAGTAATATAAAAAAAGCAGAGATTTATTTCTCTGCTTTTTTTGCTTTTGCTTTAGACTTGGTTTCAGCACCTTCTGACTCAACAGCTACAAGCGCTTTTACTGGCTGCACTTTGAGCATAGTTTCATTCCGTCTTCTTTTGTTTCCAAATGAACCATTGGCCATTTTTCCCTTTTTTGATTTAATATCTCCTTTTCCCATGTATTTTTTAATTAAGCCGCGATATTAGTTAAATCATTCGATAGCACCACCTTTAAATAGAAAAAAGCGAAATCTATAAATTGATGCTTATGGTTATTTTGTAAGTTTTCAGTTTTTTGATGCAAGAAATGGAAGCAAAAACACAGAAATACTAAATTTTAAGGTTTTCCTCCATTTGATAATATTTAGGTAATGTTGGCTGAATTGAAACACTAATATAAAAGCAATGAAAATTATATAATCTATTCTTATTCAATAATATAACAAATAATTTCGAAATGATTAATCAAAATATATAGCATATTAATCTACAAACCAGATTCACTTTTCAATATTCATTTATCAACTAAATTATGGTGAGTTGGATTTTGTCAAGATTAAAATTGAAAGATTTATGAATTATTTTATGTAAGATATTTGGTCAATTCAAAAAAACCCCACACCTTTGTTCTACGCAATTCTTTAAATCATTAAAAAAAAAATGAAAAAACTTTTAGCAATCACCGCAATGAGCGCATTCGCTACATTCGGTATCCAATCAGCTCAGGCTGGAACATGGAATGTTTTGTGCATCAAGCAGGGGCCTGCAAGATGTTTTGCAGGCAATCCTCAAAGGGTTTTAGACCCTAATGCGGTTGTTTCTCCAGGCAACTCAGCTGGATATCCAATTGGTGCACGTTCTATTGCAACTCAAGCAGAAGCCGCTGAAGCTTCTGACGTAGTTGGCGATATGAACTTTGTAAGTCTTGGATTCGGAGGACAAATTGTTCTTGAATACGTAGGCGGTTTATTTGGAAATGGTCCAGGTTTAGACGTTAATGTTTTTGAAACAACCTGGGGCGATCCAAACTGGATTCCAAATGTTTCTGAAACAGCTGAAGTTGAATTCTCTCAGGATGGTTTTAACTGGACTCCAAAGCAAATTGCTGGACACAATGGTTCATTTGACATTGCTCCTCTAGTAGTAGGTAAATATGTTAGAATTACTGATGTAACTAACCCTGCTTGTAATATTGTAGGAGATGGTATTGACGCTTATGATGTGGATGGTGTTGTTGCAAATTATGATTTCGGCAATTCAGTTCCTCCAAATGCACTTTGTGACTATATTCAAGGTACTGCCAAGCAATTTATTGGTGGCTTTCCTGGTCAAGGAATTGTTGTTCAGAGAAAATCTTTCGCTAATGCGAACATCAATGATCCTTCTTTTACCGTTGCTGAATTATCAAATCCAGCTTTGAGAGAAACAGTAGGAAATTACAATTTCTGGTCAATTGGTTTTGGTGGATATGCTTGTTTCCAATTGCCATACACAGTATTTGATGGTCCAATGGGTGACTTCCAAATATTTGAAACTACCTGGAACAATCAACCATGTCCAAACTATCCTGAGACAGTAAACATTTCTGTATCAGTTGACGGTATCACTTATTCTGCCGCTCAGCCTCTTTGTAAGGATGGTTCAATTAATTTAACTGCTTATGGAGCTGCTTATGCTGCTGTAAATTATATCCGTTTTGATGACATCTCTGATCCAACTAAATTCGGAAAAGGTGACGATGCATTCGATATTGATAACATTTACATCGCTCAATTGCCTCCAGGACAAGGCAATCCTCCACTCTGCTCTCCAATTTCTGAAGGTAATCGTCGTGCCCTTCCTAGCATTGAGAATAATGTTGGAACTACTGGTGTTCCTGAGTCAATGTTTCCTCTTGAAATTGTTGGTAGTAATGTAGTAAGCAGTAAAATTGCTTTCGCTGCAACTATCGCCGAAGAAGGTGGTTACAAATATTCTGTTAGAAACCATATTGGTCAGGAATTGGCTAGTGGTCAATTAGAAGGAAATCTTTATGACCTTAGCGAAAAAACTGTATCTACAGATGGTTTCTCTAATGGTGTTTATTTCTTGACTTTGACCTCTGCAAATTCAAAAGAAACAGTTAAATTCATCAAAAAATAAATTCACCCAATGAATTGCTAAAAAAGCCCGTGCGAAAGCGTGGGTTTTTTTATTTAAAAAGGTTTCAGTAAAAACCATTTTTCTTTCTTAATCTGCTATAAAGCAAAAAGGACCTCGATTATGAAGTCCTTTTTGCTTTGTTAAACTAATAACACCTTAATTTCCACGGGCCTTATCAGAATTTTCCAACCACTTTCCAACAATATAACTTGCTATAAAAAGTGCTGCAAAAAACAGATAAGAAACTAGTTCCATTGACATAATGAGAATTTCTTTTTGTAAATTATTTGCAAATATAAACCATAGTGCTGAATACTAAGTTTTAAAACTAATTTTGCGAATCAATGCCGAAAGAAATTTTAAAGCAAATTTATCTGGTCCGTCATGGCGAAACCGATCCCAATAAAAATCAAATCATCCAAGGTAGCGGATTAAATGCCCCTTTGAATTCTACCGGTAAAAAACAGGCTGATGATTTTTTCAGAGCTTACCACCACATACCTTTTGATGCTGTATATACTTCAAACCTTGTCCGTACATGGGAAAGTGTAGATCTTTTTTTAAAAAATGGTTTGAAGCATTATGCCTTGGAAGAATTAAATGAAATTTCCTGGGGCGTAAAAGATGGAACCAAAATAAACCAAAGTGAACAGAAAATCTACCAGGCCATGTTGGATGATTGGCAAGCTGGTCTTCTTGATCAATCTTTCGAGAAAGGAGAAAGCCCAAATATGGTAGCAAAGAGACTAAAAGTAGGTGTGGAAAAAATCATGGCCAAATCACAAGAAAAAACTGTTTTAATTTGTTGTCATGGTCGAGCTATAAGAATATTGCTTTGTATTTTATTGAATCGACCACTTTCGGAAATGGAACAATTTCTCCATAGTAACTTGTGTTTGTATGTTGTAGAGTGGGACGGAAAGAATTGGAATATTATTCTTAATAATGATACAAACCACATTCTTTACTAAACATATCTCTATTGACTAAAGTTAGTCAGAAATGAATATTTTTATTTTAGCAACCTCACCTAGAGAAGGGAGTCAAACCCTCCAGTTTGCCCATTATCTTCGATCAGTTTTCAACAGGCAATCCACAACAAAAGAAGTAAACCTAGTTGACTTTGAATACTTTGACATCCCTGCTTTTGGAAAAGGAAAAGTTGAAATCAACAGTTTAACCCCATTTCAGGAATCATTAATCCAAAATTGGCAAAAATCAGATATTGTGGTTTTTGCAAGCCCAGAATACAACTGGACCACAAATGGAGAAGTGTTTATTATGCTTGACCAATTAGGAAACAAAAACTTTAGTCATCTTTTTGATAATAAGGTATTTGCATTTACGGGCGTTTCATCTGGAAGAGGGGGAAGACAACCAGCCTTGGATGTAGCCAAGGTTGTAGGAAAACTAATTAGCTTTCAGAATAAATATTCTATCATTTCCTCAAAAATATTTGAAGCACACGAAACCGGAAAAAATATTTTAGAAAACTACCAATCTGCTGGTAATATTGTTTTCGAAACTGGTGTCGAAGATTTTGTTGATTACACAATAAAAATAGCTGAAAGATGGTTTCAGCAAAATACAAATCAATAACGAACCATTAATTAAATCTATGAACAGAAGACTATTTTTAGAAAAATCAACGATTGGTCTTTCGTCCGTATTAATTTTTCCTGATCTTGTATTCGCGGATATTGAAGTAATTCCAAAAGTAAAATGGGGAATCGCGACAATTACGTGGGGAGATGCTTATTTAAAAGGAATAGAGGAAATAGGAACTTTAGGCGTAAAAGGTATTCAAATAAGAGGCAATGCTTTTAAAGAGTTTAAAGACAAACCTTTAGACCTGAAAAATCTTTGTCGTAAACTGAGATTAGAGATTCCCATTTTATCAGGAGGAGATGTGAATCCAGACCCAAAAATGTTTGCAGAACAAATAGCAAAATTTGAAGAACTGGCAAAATTTGTAAAAGCCGTTGGGGGAAAATATCTGCAGGCAACCACTTACAAACGTGATTCTTATCCTCCAGGAAAAGAAAAACTAAGTGACCTGGCAGTAATTTTGAATCAAATTGGAGAATCGGTAAAAAAACAGGAAGTTGAACTATTACTTCACAATCACATGCATCAGCTATGCCAGACTCCAGATGAAGTATCGCAAATTTTAAATGAGACAGATCCAAAAAAAGTAGGTTTTCTGTTAGATATAGCTCATTATAGTCAGGCGGGTGGAAATCCATCGGAAGCAATACTAAAGTATAAAAAAAGGATTAAACTTCTGCATATTAAAGATGTTTTGACACCAAAACCAGTGCACAGTGGCCCTCTAAATTATAACTATCAATTTGTCGAATTGGGAAAAGGAAATAAAATAAACTTGCCAGAAATATTGACATCTTTAAAAGAAATTGGGTTTAAAGGTTGGTGTATGATAGAGCTGGATAGTGTAACTGATCCAGGAAAAAGCCCTCTGGAAGCAACAAAAACAAGTTTAGAGTATCTTCAAAATTTAGGATATTCTTTTAATTAACCAAAAAGTTTTAATAGGATCTGGTTCACTTTTCAATCATTTCATTTTCTTTAAATTAGTTTTTGAAAATGTGGGTAAATAGAATACATCAGGTAATTGAAATTTGGTGATTGCGGGAAAAGTAGTTATAGGTGAAAATATGCATTCATATTCAAGGAGTTGACTTAATAATTAAAGAGAATTGATTAAGTTGAATTTGTTTATTTGTTATCGCAATATTAATTTATGAATATAATATTACTTCCAGCCCATAGTTCTCAAATCTAAAGTGCTGTTTTGCAGCAGATATTGGAGTTTAGTCCTTCAAAAAAAATACGCTTATAATGATCAAACAAATTTCATTCCTAATTATTCTTTCTGTACCCTTTTTTGGAAATGGACAAACTATTAAAACTAAGATTCAAGAATCAGGGTATGAAGTAAAACCAGATGCTCAAAAAGTTGAACAATTTGAAGAAGCCCGAATATTTGTATATACCGGTGCAGGTATCGGAATAAGACAAGGTAAAATTACTACTGGTTTTCTGGTAGGTAATGGGCAGGGCCAGAATGTTGATCCAAATATAAAATCACAAACCACGAATAAACCGGATCCGTTCAGGAATGGCTTTCATGCTGAATTGGGATTCAGATACTTTACGGAAAGTAATTTTGGTTTTGGAGCAAAAGGCTCACTATTTGTAAACTCAGCAGATTTCCTGGATACTTCTGGATCTAATCAAAATCCAAATAGTGCAAAACCTGCAAAAGCTACGACAAATATATATAACGGCAATATTGAAGGATTATATCGATTTTATTTAAGCAAAACTAATAAATCTATTTTTGTTTATGGAGGTTTGGCTCTAGGTATTTCGATTATAGATCAGGAACAAAGTTATACCGTTGATAGAAAGACAACCGTAAATTCTTCGTTTTTTTCAACCAGACCTTTTGCTGGTATTCAAATTCCGGTGTGGGATGTAATTCATGTTTATGCAGAAGGTGGTTACAATTTTTCACAAGGAAAAATATCATCTGGTACACTTTCACTTTCAAAATATCAGTTTGTTGCTGGAATCCAGATTAGACTAAACGAATTTTAAAATTTACTTAAACCACTGGGTATTTTTTGAAAGATATTCAAGTTCGGTATCAATACCTTTTACTTTTTTACCAAGATCAGGAAGTAAATAAAAATCTGGAAGAATTCCTCGACCAGGAAGGGCATCCACTTCATGGTTTATATAATACAGAGGTAAAAAAACCCTCATTTTTGTATTAGGTAATGTCAATGTAGGCATAACCATTGCATAACATCCCAAAGCACCACCACCGCTTTCATCTCCGATCAAAACAGCGTTTCTTTTTTTCCTAAGTTGTGCAGCTACCAAACTTGCCGCACTAAAGGTTCCCCCATCCATCATCACAATTAATTTACCTTTATATCTATATTTTTCTTCAGGTGAAAACCTGAATCTATTTATCAAAATATTGCCTCTTTTTTCACAGGTTGGCCGTAATCCTTTAGGCTTGTTAGAAAGCCATGAAAAAACATTGAGGGTAAATCTCATAGGAATATTCAAATTGCTATTTCCGTCAAATCTGATTTTCTGGTCTTTCCTTTCAAATCTGAGAGAAAAAGTATCCGTTAAGAAATAGGTTAGTAACTGATTGGCATTGAATAAATTCCCACCAGAATTTCCTCTTAGATCTAAAATTAAATTATCAAATTTTCGTTTATCAATTTCCTGAAAAACAGTTTTATACCAATTATTTTTACCTCCAAATCCATAAATCTTTAAAATCCCAATCTTTGGATTTGAAGCCATAACACCTAAAGATCTAAAGTTGTCAGACCCAATAAATTTAATACTTTTTTGGGAATATTGTTTTGAAACAGACTTACCCCTTGACCGAAGACTAAAATTATGTGAACTGAATTTTCCTGAAGTATCCAATATGCCTGACTCAAAAGCATAATTTGGACCTCTTGAAAAAAGATAATAAGTTGGAAAATTTAGAGATAAATGAAATTTCTTAAATGATTGGTGATACCCATCTCCGGGTAAAAAATTCATGATCGAAGATGAAATATCTTTGGTTGATTCCTGATTGATTGTCAATATTTTGTCCCCTATTGCAATTTTTGAATCATCAGATTCATTATAACGAACAACCAAATCTTCTTCGGAAGCATAAACCTGTAAAGGATACATAGGTTTTGGTTTTGCATTTTTATAATAATTGTAAAAATCTCGCGATGGGATGGCAGTAGTATGACCACATCGAAGAGAAATAAGTGTTTGCCGGAGTAACCGAAGAAATTGAAGTTCCTGCAATTGCTTTTCTGCTTCATATAGTGCTACTTGAAAAGCGTTATTTACAGAATCGTGTCTAACAGGATCCAAACATGCCGGATGATATGCCAATACCTTTTTTCTCAACCATTTAAGATCTTCCTGAATATCTTCAGGAGAAAAATAATTATCCGGATGCTGCCCAAAACCAATTCCAAAAGAGCAAAGCCAAAAAATAAAGAAGATTACTACTTTCAAATTAACACTTGTGGACTCCCATTTTTTACTAATATGATAATAACTAACAAGATACGATAATGTGAAACTATAAAGGATAAGGTCATTTGTTTTACAAATTCAATGGTTTTGATTTGATGAAGTTTTAATTATTTGTGATAGGTGCAATTTTGAAATTTTTAGACATTTCTTCCCGAAGAATCCGTAGTTGCCGAAATGCTGAACTAACATTGTTTGATGGCAACTTGCATATATTATCCTGACAAACAAATATTTGGGTTTGTCCATCCTCACCATTTCTATTTTCAAGTAAGGGCAGCGTGCTTTCTCCCACAGTTCCACAAATTACTTTATTGGGAAAAAATATCTTATCGATTTCCTTTTTATACTTCAAAGCATTTCTGCCAACTATAGCAATTTCTACCAATGGAAACTTGTCCATAAGCCAGACTTGTAGCCAATGAGACATGTAGCGGCCTTCTGAAAGTATTAATGGTTCTGCTACCGACAGCATTCTTTTTACTATTTTCTCATACTTATCGTCTCCAAACAATGCAGCTAAGCGTTTAAAAGCCATTGCGATTGCTGCATTAGATGATGGAATTACGTTGTCCATAATTTCCTTTTTCCTGGCAATTAGTTTTTCATTTAAATCGGATGTAAAGTGGAACAAACCCTCACTTTCATCATAAAAATGACTAATTGCATAATCTGCCAATTTCTTCGCCTTTTCTAACCAATTTTCATGAAAGGTTGCCTCATACAAAGCTACAAATGCCTCAATAGTGAAAGCATAATCGTCAAGAAATCCATCAATATGTACTTTACCATTTTTATATGTATGCCAAAGCTTACCCTCGGAATCCAACATTTTTTCAGAAATAAAGGTGGCATTGTCATAGGCCAATTTTAACATTTCTGGTTGATCAAAAGTTCTATATGCATCAATTAAACCCTTGGTCATTAAGGCATTCCAGCTTGTAAGTATTTTATCATCGAGACCTGGTTTTACCCTGCGATCCCTTACTTCTGTCAGTTTCCTTTTGCTTTCAACTATATACTTATGCATATCCGAGTGGCTTCGGTTGCTATACAAAAATGTAAAATCCTCTTCCGAAACTGTCCTCCAGAGTACGTTTAACCCATCTTCGAAATTACCATCTTCTGATACCTGAAAGAAACTACAGAATTCTTCGCCACCTGGCCCCAAAATCTCTAAAATTTCTGACTTTGTCCAAACATAATATTTACCTTCAACACCTTCGCTATCAGCATCTAAAGCAGAATAAAAAGCCCCTTCTTCAGAGGTTAATTCTTGCTTAAGAAAATTTACAATTCCAAAACTTACGTCCCTATGCAAAATATCTAAAGTAGCTCCGTAAGCATGGCTATACAGAGAAAGTAGCTGTGCATTGTCATAAAGCATCTTTTCGAAATGCGGAACCTTCCATTCGCCATCTACAGAATACCTGGAAAACCCACCACCTAGCTGATCGTAAATCCCACCATAAGCCATTTTTTCTAAAGAGGCAGTTACCATCTTTAAAGATTCTTTCTTTTCTGTTATATGGTGATAAAAAAGGAGAAAATCATATACACAAGGCATAGGAAATTTTGGAGCTGTCCCAAATCCGCCCCATTCCGTATCAAACTCCGCTTTTAATTTTTCGAAAACACCTTCCAAAAGGTAGATTGGATTTTGGCCATCAGCCTTGACTGAAAACCTATTTGACATTCGCTGAAGTTCAGAAACTGAAAGACCATTTTTCAATTCATTTCCAGCTTTTTGAAGCTCTTCAGGTCTTTTCTGATATGCTGTTGATATTTCATTTAAAATCTGCAACCATTGCTGAGGCGGAAAATATGTACCACCAAAAAATGGCAACTGATCTGGTGTGAGAAAAACATTCATTGGCCATCCACCTCTTTGCCCCATGAGATGGAGGGCTTCCATATAAATTTGATCCACATCAGGGCGTTCTTCCCGATCTACTTTGATGTTTATAAAATGAGTATTCATTACTTTGGCAATAGCCTCATTTTCAAAACAATTTTTCTCCATTACATGGCACCAATGGCAAGCTGAATAACCAATTGAAAGTAAAATAACTTTACTTTCTGCAAGTGCTTTTGACAATGCTTCTTCACCCCATGGGAACCAATCAACTGGATTGTTGGCGTGCTGCAAAAGATATGGAGAAGTACTATGGATCAGCTGGTTAGGCATAATAAGATGTGTAAATTAAATGCAATTATAAACAAGAATTTGCGGAGCTTATGCTAAGAATTAATAAAAACAGAATAGACTTGTTTTGTGCTAAATTATGAATTAAAAATTGATCTGATTTTTTTTATGAATTTAAATATTAAAAATGATGGACAAAATGCTAATTGCCATCAAAATATTTATTAAAAGTTTGTAAAACATGTTTTTTATAAATTATTTAAAATAAACAGGTTATGGAAATTGAGATTGATATTCAAGCAGAAAATAAGGAAATTGTAAGCAGATACAAAAAGCTTATTAAATCTGTAAGACCTTTGATGAAAGACGAGGATTCCAAAAAGGTAAGGCTAGCATTCAGGACAGCAATGGAAGCACACAAAGAGATGCGCAGAAAATCTGGCGAGCCTTATATTTTTCATCCAATAGCAGTGGCTCAAATTTGTGTGGATGAAATTGGGTTAGGGCCAACAGCTGTAATTGCTGCCTTACTGCACGACGTGGTGGAAGACACCGACATGGAACTAAAAGATATTGCAAAGCTGTTTGGCAAAAAAATAGCGCAAATTATTGATGGTCTTACCAAAATTTCAGGTGTTTTTCAACAAGGAAGCAGCCAACAGGCAGAAAATTTTAGAAAGATGCTACTAACTCTTTCTGAAGATGTGCGTGTAATTCTAATTAAAATAGCTGATAGATTGCACAATATGCGTACTCTTGAAAGTATGCCTAGAAATTCTCAATTAAAAATAAGCTCTGAAACCATTTTTTTGTATGCGCCACTCGCACATAGGTTAGGACTTTATAGCATAAAAACAGAACTTGAAGATCTTTATCTAAAATATACAGAAGCCGACGTTTATCGTGATATAGCAAATAAAATTCAGCAAACTAAAGCCACAAGAAATAAATTTATTAAAGAGTTTGTAGAACCAATTGATGAAGCATTAAATTCTGCCGGCTTTAATTATACGATAAAAGGAAGACCTAAAAGTATTCATTCCATCTATAACAAAATTAAAAAACAAAAAGTAACATTTGAAGAGATTTACGACCTTTTTGCAATTCGAGTGATATTAGATACCGAACTTGAAGACGAAAAATCTGCATGTTGGAAGGTATATTCGATAGTAACTGATTTTTACAAACCAAATCCTGATAGACTACGCGATTGGGTAAGCACGCCTAAAAGTAATGGCTATGAATCTCTGCACGTGACCGTGATGAGCAAAACAGGCCAATGGGTTGAAGTTCAGATAAGATCTGAACGGATGGATGCCATAGCCGAAAAGGGATTTGCCGCACATTGGAAATATAAAGAAGCACATAAAGATCAAAATCATGATAGAGAGACTGGAATTGAAGCCTGGATTTCTAAAGTGAGGGAAATGATTGAAAGTCAGGATGGTTCTGCAATTGAATTTGTAAATGACTTTCGCAACAACCTTTTTTCTGAAGAAGTGTATGTATTTACCCCAAAAGGAGATTTGAAAA
>Ga0105049_10006135_pt1 | contig 14001 bp, 13 predicted proteins | sample MAT06_FD_78087 | JGI IMG/M metagenome (GOLD analysis project Ga0105049, IMG submission 78087) | Freshwater microbial communities from Lake Fryxell liftoff mats and glacier meltwater in Antarctica - MAT-06 | ecosystem: Environmental > Aquatic > Freshwater > Ice > Liftoff microbial mat | place...
CGGGTGGCGGGGGTGGATTCACAGGATCATGATAGACACCGCCTTCGCCCTGTAACAAACTGTGGGAACTTCTCCACCGATGCGAGCCGCCCATGACCAGCGCCGCCTTGATTCTCCTCGCCGCGATCGTCGCGGATACGCCCAAGCCCGTCGTCGCCGGCGACCCGGCCCGGCTCGAGCGCATCCAAAAAGCGAAGATGCCGAAGTTCGACAAGCCAGTGTCGTTCGACACACCGGAAGCCGATGCGATCCTCGCGGCGCTCGAAATCTTCCCGGCCGATAACCCGTGGAACCTCGTCGTCCGCGATTGGCCCGTCCACCCGAAATCGAAAGACATCGTCGCGAGTATCGGCGCGGCCAAGCCGCTGCGTTACAACCCGGACATGGCTTTCGTCTTGGTGCCGCCTGGACAGAAACTGATCGGCGTGAAAGCCGTGACCTACCCGGACGAATCGGACAAAGGCCCGTTCCCCGTGCCGGAGAACATCCCCATCGAAGGCTGGCCGGCGCACTACCTGCGCGATGCAAAGTTGAAGCCGCTGACGCTCGACGACGTCCAGCGCGACACGAAAAAAGAAGACGGCGACCGCCACGCCATCGTGGTCGATCCGGTGAATCGGATGCTGTACGAGTTCTACCAGATGAAGAAGACCGACACGGGCTGGCAGTGCTCCAACGCGGCGATCTTCGATCTGAAATCGAACAAACTCCGGCCCGACGGTTGGACTTCCGCCGATGCGGCCGGGCTGCCGATTTTCCCGTCGGTGATCCGGTATGACGAACTGAAGCGCGGCGAGATCGAACACGCCCTGCGCCTCACGGTCGTTAAAACCCGCCGGGCTTACGTCTACCCGGCGACGCACTTTGCCAGTTCGAAGACAGATGAAAACCTACCCCGCATGGGCGAACGCCTCCGGCTGCGGAAAGATTTCGACACGTCGAAGTTCACGCCGGAGGTGAAGGCGATCCTCGAAGCCCTGAAAAAATACGGGATGCTCGTGGCGGACAACGGCATCGACTGGGCGGTGTCGTGCGCGCCCGATCCGCGCATCCCGGTTCTGCACGACGAACTGCGGAAGGTGAAAGGCTCCGATTTCGAGGTGATCGTGCCGCCGGCGGGCTACAAACCCGCTAAGTAGCGGTTAGAAGGGCTGGCGCGTTCTCCAAATGCCCGGAGTCGTCCGAATGGTGCGCGGAATCGGGCCGGGCCGGTCGAAAAGATAAGCACAGCCCTGCCGGCGACGGCGACAACCAGCGAGGATCGCGCGATGAATCTGCAAATTTGGGAACCGACCATTCAACAGGCCCTCGAAGCGTTCACGCTCGCCCCGAACGAACCGGGCAAGCAGCGCGTCTTGAAAGAATGGCGTCAGAAGCTCGAAAAAGAACCCCACCGGCTGCAGGCGTTCCAGATCGACGAGATCGTCCGCGAAGTCCGTCGCCGCTCGATGACGAGCATGGCGAAAGTCGCGAAGGCGTCCTGAGTCGATGTTCGGTGACGATGCCTTCGATAGCGATGGGCTTCGTCACCTGCTTTCATTTGGGGATGCCGACACGACGGGCGCGATCGCCCACAAATTCTTTAGCAACCGATCCGTCTTATTATCGGTGTTTCACTCGGTCTGAGTGTCCTGAGTTGCAAATCCGTTTAATTCCCCTTAAGCTCCTTGGCGATGGGCATTGCCGTTCTCCGAAAGGAGTCCGCCATGCCCAATTTGCTCGCCCCCACACTCGCCAACGACGCACGCCAAAAACTCGAAACTTGGGTGCGCCGCCCCAAGACCTCGCCGCGGCTCCGCTCTCGCATTGTCCTCGCCGCCGCCGACGGGACGTCCGGGGATCGTCAAGGGCTTTCCCGTAGCACATGAGGGATCCACCATGTTCACGCTCTCCGCGTTCGCCGATGAGATTTCCCCCGATCCGGCCGAGCAGATCGCCGTGCTGACGGCCTGCCGGGTGCGCTTCATCGAATTCCGCTCCATCGACAAAACCAACGTCCTCAAGCTCAGCGATGCGCGGCTGCGCGAATTCAAGGCGATGCTCGACGGCGCCGGCCTCGGCCTCTCGGCTGTCGGCTCGCCCGTGGGCAAGATCGCGATCGACGCCCCGTTCGAGCCGCACCTCGACCTGCTGAAGCGGGCCATCGATGTCGCGGGCATGTTCGGCACGCCGAACATCCGCATCTTCAGTTACTATCCGCCGGACGGGTGGACCGGCGATTGGGCCCCTCACCGCGACGAAGTGCTGCGACGGATGCGGGCGATGGCCGAACTCGCCGAGAAGGCCGGCGTCACGCTCTTCCACGAGAACGAGCACCGCATCTACGGCGATAGCCCGGAGCGTGTCGCCGACATCTTCCTGTCAGTGAAGTCGCCGGCGCTGCGGGCCGCGTACGACGCCGCGAACTGGGTCTTCTGCGGGTACGACCCCGTCGACGGTTGGAACCGCACGAAAGAATTCACGTCGCACTTCCACATCAAAGATTGGGAGAAACCGCGCGGCGACGAAGGCCACGGGCACGGCGTCATCCCCGGTACCGGCGATGGGCAAGTGGCGTACAGCATCCGCGACGCCGTGCAGCGCGGCTACCGGGGCTTCGCCGTGATGGAGCCGCACCTCCGCGGTGGCGGGCCGACCGGCGGCGTCACCGGGCCGGATCTATTCCCCTACGCGGTGCAGGCTTTCCGCACCATCCTCGCCGACTGCGGAGCGACCGAAGGCTGATGCTCAACGTCCATCTGCGCTTCACCGACGCCGCCACGAAGAAGCCCCTCCCCGTGCGTTTGCGCATCACGGGGCCGACGGGCGGGACGTTCGTGCCGCTGGGCCGGTTGCCGATCTTCCCGTGCGGTCGCGGCGAAGAACTCGGCGGGCACGTCCGCCTCGGCGGTGAGAACTTCACGACCATCGACGGCGGTTGCGAAGTCCCGTTGCCCGATAGCGTGCCATTGCGTATCCGCGCCAGCCACGGCCCGGAGTACGATCTCCTCGACCGCGAGGTGACGTTGAAATCGGGGCAGATGGCGCTGCGATTCGATTTGAATCGCTGGACCGATTCGAGCTGGGACGGCTGGCAGCGAATCGACTCGCGGGCGCATTTCCTTTCGCCCCATGCGGCGGCACTCGACGGTGCAGCCGAGGGTCTCGACGCCGTAAATGTGCTGGCCCGGGCGTCGTCCGTATTGGCCCGCGACGGCAACACGTACCCCGTCTTCAGCAACATCGCGGAGTTCAGCGGCCAAGTGCCGGCGCTCGCGGCGCACGGTTGCGAGGTCATCGTCAACACGCTGAACACGCACCCGATGCTCGGCGCACTCGGGCTGTTGAATTGCCATCGCATCGTGCATCCTCTGGCCTTCGGCGGTACGAATGGCCCGGACGATTGGAGCCTGTGCGATTGGGCCGACCAGTGCCACCGCAAGAACGGTCTTGTCGTGTGGGTCGATGCTTTCCGACCGGATGCCGGGTTACTCGGTGGCGAAGCGCTCGCCGCGCTGATCCTCGGTAAAGTCGATGCCATCGAATTCGATGCGGCCCCGCGTTCGCAACCATTTCTGCCATGGATCTATCGGATTTGGAACGCGGGGTTCCCGGTGCCACTCGTCGGCGCCAGCGGCAAGGAGAGCAACCGCACCGCCCTCGGCGCGATGCGGACGTACGCGCCGCTCGATGCATCTCCCAACTGGATCGAAGCCGTCCGCGCCGGTCGCACGTTCATCACCAATGGCCCGCTGTTGAAGCTCGCCATCGCGGGTGACACGGCCCGTGCGACGGTGGAAAGCCGGCTACCGTACGAAAAATTGGAACTGATCCGCAACGGCAAGGTCATCGCGGTTTGCGCTCCGGATCCGGATTTCGGGGCGTCATTGGCATTCCCAATCGGCGACGATGGCGGTTGGATCGCGGCGCGTTGCATCGGCGGGGCCGAGTCGCGGTTGTACCCCGGCGGGCCGGTGTTCGCGCACACATCGCCGATCCGGTTGGGAACTCCCCGAGGCGACCCCTCAGGGATCCGGCATTTGAGGGACTGCTTAGACAAGACGCGGAGTTGGATCGAGGCCGAAGGCGCATTCGTCGCCTCGAAAAGCAAGGCGCATTTGCTGGACGGCATCGCGCGAGCATCGACCGTCTTGAATGCGTCGAACGGACAAGGCGGGGCGTAGCAACGATTCTTGGAGGTTTTCGCTGGTCACGCTGTGCGTGACGCCAGACCTCTGCCAGATGCGCACCGGCGTCACGCAGAGCGTGACCTACGAAAACTGCTATCTGCAACACACCTCCAAGAATCGTTGCTACACCCGACAGGCGGGAATTCGTTCGATTCCGCATATCTGAGGGTTATACTACGTGGTTGAAGGATCTTTCCCGTCCATCGTAATCCAGTGACGCCATGATGCCCGACTCCCAATCCGGCGAGCTGTTCACCGAGTTGAAGCGCGCCGAAGAAGCGAGCCGGCGGGCGTATGCGGAGCTGTCGGCGCACCTCGCGCACACCCCGCTGGCGGTGCTCGAATGGGATCGGGATGCGAAAATCCGGCGTTGGTCCGGGTTGGCCGAAAGCATGTTCGGTTGGACGGCCGCGGAAGTGCTGGGGCGGTCGATCTACGACTTCCGATTCATCCACGAAGAGGACGTGGCCCGCGTCGGCGCTATCGTCGGCGAACTGGTGCGGCAGGCGGTGCCGGGCAACGTCTGCCGCAACCGGAATTACCACAAGTCGGGGCGAGTCGTCCACTGCCTCTGGCACAATTCGATTCACCTGGAAGCCGATGGTCGAATCGGCTCGGTGCTTTCGCTCGCGCAGGATCTCACCGAGCAAGTGGGCATCCAAGAAGAACTGACGCTGAGCGAAGAGCGGCTGCGGACCGCGCTGCGCTTCGCCGGAATGCTGAGCTGGGATTACGATGTCCGCCGCGCGGCGATCTCGTATTCGCAAGATGTCCGCGAGTTTTTCCACGCCCCGGACTTGGCCCCCGGCGCCGACCTCGACTACGGTGTGGCGCATCCGGACGACCGCGCCCGAATCCGTGGCGAGGTCGAACTCGCCCGGGAAGTCCGCTCGGATTTTCGGATCGAGTACCGCGGCGTGAACCCGGACGCCGAGGGCCGCTCCCGCTGGTACGCCACGCGCGGTTCGTTCGTGGTCACCTCGGCCGGCGACATCGTCCGCGTGCTCGGTGTCACCGCCGACGTCACCGAACCCAAGCGGATCGAGCACGTGCGCGCCGGCTTGGACAACGAGCTCCGCGAAGCTCGGCACCTCGAAAGCCTCGGGCTGCTCGCCGGCGGCATCGCCCACGATTTCAACAACCTCCTCACGATCATCCTCGGCAACGCCGGCGTGGTAAAAATGCTCGTCGGGCCGGATGAATCGCTCGATAAGAGCCTCGGCGAAATCGAAACCGCTTGCCAGCGGGCGGCCGACCTTTGCAGCCAGATTACGGCCTACGCGGGTGTCGGCCGAATGCTCGCTACGGAGTTCGATTTCAACGACCTCCTGCGCGAATCGGAGGAGAGCTTCCGCGTCTCGATGGGGAGCGCGATCCCGTTGGCGCTGCGACTCGACAGCGCGCCGTGCCCCGTCGTCGGTGAAAGCCGGCAATTGCGACAGGCCATCGGCAACGTGTTGGTGAACGCGGCGGAAGCGATGGAAAACCGCGTCGGCGAAATCGATCTATCCACGAGCCGGGCTTATTTCGAAGCGGCGCCGGACGGATTCTCGCCGCCGATTTCACCCGGCGATTACTTGTTGGTCCGCGTCGCCGACACCGGCTGCGGGATGCCCGAAGCGGACCGCGCCCGCGCTTTCGATGCGTTCTTCTCCACGAAGTTCGCCGGGCGGGGTTTGGGACTCGCAGCCGTTTACGGCATCGTCCGTTCGCACCAAGGATCTGTCCGAATCCGCAGCCGGGTCGGCGAAGGAACCGCGGTCGAATTGCTGCTGCCCTCGCCGACCGATGCGCGGATGCACCCGGAGCTTTCGGCCGCAGTGCCGCACATCTCGCAGAATATTTTGGTCGTAGACGACGACGCCAATATCCGGGAGTTGATCTGCTCGGTCCTCGAAGACGACGGCTACACGGTCTTCGCCGCCGCGAACGGGCTCGATGCGGAAACGCTCTTCGACCGGGATCCACTCGGCTTTCGGTTGGCCGTGGTCGATTTGATGATGCCCGGTATCAGCGGGCACGAACTGATCCGCCGGATGCGCGTGAAGGTCGACGCCTTCCCGGCACTCATCGTCAGCGGTTACGCGGAGCGGGAAATGACCCCGGAACTGATGCGATCCGGCCCGACGATGGTGTTGCCGAAGCCATTCCGGCTCGAACAACTTTCCGCGGCGGTGAAGTCGATCATTTCTTGAGCGCGGTTCGGGTGAACGTCCCGGCGGGGAAGGTCGGGTTCAATTTCACATCGCGGTAGAAGTACGAACCGACGAGTTCCCCGTCGGCCCGGTGCAACTCGGCGCCCAACTGCAGCCACGTCCGCGTGTCGAAGTACAGCGTGACGGATTTGAACGAATCGGCCCGATTCGCGTCCGTGATGCGCGGATTGGCTTCCCCGCCGGCGTAGGGGTCGAGTTCATCCACGGCGCAAATGCGTCGGATGACGTGGCACTCGCGGTCGCCGACCATCCGTTTGCCGAGGTTCTTCCATTCCAACCCGGCCACCGATTTGGCGGTCGTCCAGACTTTCAATGCGCGTTTGGTGCTATGGAAAAAGCCGAATTCTTCGATGGTGTACCGGGCCGAGCCGCGCGGCAGCGTCCCGCGCGGATTGACCTCGCTGATGCGACCGAACAACTTCGGTAGCCAGACGAGCATCTTCCCCGGCACGGTGGAATCGTACAGCGTCCCCTCGGCCAATTTCCGGCTGCCCGAGTCCCAGAGTATCAGCACGGCGTACGGTTCTTCGCGGAAGCTCACGCGGATGACTTCAGGCGGGTGCAGCGTATCGCCGATGCGCTCTTGCTTGAGGAACGTCGCCGAGTACCCGGAGATCACTTCCTTGTCCCCTTCGGGAGCTTTCAATTTGTAGCGCTTGGCCGCGAGCTTCAACATCCGGATGGGGTCGGTCTCGGCGGCGACCGCGAACGCCGCATCGTCCGGCAGCGGGGCACCGTCGAACATCAGTTCCGGATCTTCGCTGCAGGTGTGGGTAGTCGGTACGGCCGGACTGGCGCAAAGGCAAACCGTGGCCATGGCCAGCGTCGACAGAAAGCGATGCAGCATAGACCTGAACCTGCGGCGGAGTTGCGGAATCCTCGGTCTCATGGGATCGACGGGTGCGTGTGAATCGAAACAACCGGCCTTCGGGGAATGCCCGATTCGGCGCGGCAACGCAACCGCGATCCGGCACAAATGCCCCAAGTTATCAGCGCGTCGCGAGTCCGAGCAATCCCCGCGTCGCGGCGGTCGGGCCATCCTTCGACCCGAAGATCGCCGTACCCGCCACGAAAACATTCGCCCCGGCTTCCGCCGCAAGAATGATCGTCGTCCGGTCGATTCCGCCGTCGACTTCGAGTTCGCAGCGCGGGTTCGAGCGGTCGATCAGCTTCCGCAGCAGCCGAATACGACCGTCGCTCTCGGGGATGTACGCCTGCCCGCCGAAGCCGGGGAAGACCGTCATGCACAGGGCCAAGTCGATATCGGGCAAATACGGCTCGATGCGGTCCACGGGATAATCCGGGTTGAAGGCGAGGCCGACTTTCTTGCCGAGCCCGCGAATCTGCTGCAACAGCGGCACCGGATCGGGCTGCACCTCGAGGTGGAAAATAATCGTGTCGGCCCCGGCCGCGGCGAAACCATCGACGAACCGCATCGGGTCATCGACCATCAAGTGGACTTCGAGCGGCAGCTTGGTGATCGGCCGCAAACCCTTAGCGACGACCGACCCCATGCTGAGGTTCGGCACGAAGTGGCCGTCCATGACATCGATATGGATTCGGTCGGCGCCGCCGGCCTCGGCGAGATTCACGAGTTCACCGAGTCGGCTGAAATCGGCGGCGAGGATCGACGGGGCAATCGAAGGCATGGCGGTGTTCCGTGGGAACGGGCAAAGCAAGGGCGTTGGGCCGAAAACATCGGCAACGTCTTCAGTGCATCCCCGCTATTCTATTTTTCCCCGGCGTTGAGGAACACGTCCATTTGCTGGCCGACGTACAGCGACTGCCCTTTGGTGTCGATGGAGTAGACCACTTGCAGCACGCGGGTGTCGACGCGCTCGGTGTTCGCGCCGGTGAGCGAGCGCTTCGGGATCACGTACGGTTCGACGCGGACGAAGGTCAGCGGGAATTCGATGTCCGGGTTGCCCCGCGGCTTCGCCACGCCGATCAGGTTCGGCCGGAACCGGACGATGTCGTTCTCGTCGATGTCGGCCCGGACGTGGAGCTGGCCGACGTACCCGAGCACGATGAGCGCTTGCCCCGCGGCGGCGCCAACGTACTCGCCGGGGCGAATACTCACTTGCAACACCTTGTACTTGACCCCGGCGTCGTCGGGCACTTCGACGCCGTTCGGGCCGGCTTTCCATTTGGCCCGCGGGGCTTTCGCCGTCAGTCGGGTGATGTCGACTTCGGTCTGCTTCCGCTGGGCGACGCTCTGGGACAGCGACGCTTGGGCGATTTCCAAATCGGGGAGCCAGGTGCCCGCGTCCCAAAGATTGAAATCGGCTTTCGCCTTGGCGACTAGGGCCTTGGCCAACTCGGCGGCCATAAAGCGGCGTTCGAGTTCGTCTTCGGAAATCGACTTCGTATCTGCGATCCGCTTCACGCGCTCGTATTGCTGCGTGAGGTCGCGGAGGCTCACTTCGGCTTCGAGAATTTTCGCATCGTAAATGGGCCGCTCCGCTTTGCGCGGCGCGTCTTTCAATTTCTTCACCGTCGCTTCGGCGCTCGCTTGCATCGATTTCCGCACGTCCAACTCGGCCCGTTGGTAGCGGTCGTCGAGTTCGAACAGCCGTTGATCGGGCTCGACCAAATCGCCGACCTTCACGAAGACTCGGGCCACGACCCCCGGCACGTGCGAACCGACGGCGATGTTTTCGGTCTCCGGTTCGACGATGCCCGCCCCGGCCAACTGCTTGAGGTACGGCGACTTGCCCGGCTCGATCGGCGGCGTCACCGGCGCCGGCTTCTGTTGGGCTTTCGTCATCTGCAAGATGGCGAACACCAGCGTGCAGACGGCGACCGCCGGCAGGACGTAACGCGTGAACATTCAGAGCTCCCATTACGCGTCCCAGACCGTCGCAACGCCGGTCTGGGCTGGGGTAAACCGGTGTTGCGACGGTCTGGGACGCAATCAGGCGAAGTTCGCACGATCCGTTTCGATTTTCTCGATGCCGCCATCGTTCATCGACACGATGCGGTCGCCGAAGTCATACACCCGGCTGTCGTGCGTCACGACGATCACGGCCCGATCCGGCTGCACCGCCACCTCGCGGATCAAACTCATCACGGTGCGACCCGAGGCCGCATCAAGCGCCGCCGTCGGTTCGTCGCAGACAAGCAACTTGGGTTCGTGAACGAGCGCCCGCGCAATGGCCACGCGCTGTTGCTGACCGCCGGACAGTTGATTCGCGTACGATTTCATCCGGCTGCCCAAGCCGACCTTTTCGAGAATGCTCGCGGCTTTCTCGATGGCCTTCTTGCGGTTCCATCCCGCGATCAACAACGGCACGCAAGCGTTCTCCACGGCGTTCAGAGCCGGCAGCAGGTTGTACTGCTGGAAGATGAAGCCGATGTTCTCGCCTCGGAAGCGAACCTTGCGCGTGCCGCCCATCGTCGTGAGATTCCGCCCCAGCACTTCGACATCGCCTTGGGTCGGATCGAGCAAGCCGGCGACGATGGAAATCAGCGTCGTCTTTCCACAGCCGGATTGGCCGACGAGCAGCACGAGTTCGCCGTAGGGGAGTTCCAAGCTGACATCGCGCAGGGCGAAGGTCTTGGCGTCGCCGACGCCGAAGGCTTTCGTGACGTTTTTGAGCGCGACGCTCTTCGCATTTCGGATTTCGGATTGCGGATTTCGGATTGGCCGAACCGCAGCATCTGAGACTGCATTCATGGCACCGACCGTGGGTGTGTGAAAATCCGAAATCCCAAATCCGAAATTCAGCGGAACACCACTCCCGCTTCCAAGAGCAGCACCTTCTTCAAGCTCATCGCGGCCGAGAGTGTGATGATGACCGCCACCGCCACGGCCGAGATCACCAAGATCTGCCAGCCGAAGTAGAAAGCCGGGGGCGTCCCCTTCACGAATTCTTCGAAGAACAGGCCGAAGCCGGCCGCGCCGCCGACGCCGAGGCCGTAACCGATCAGGCCTACGACGAGCGCTTGCAGCATCACCATGCGGATGATGCGGAAGTTGCTTACGCCCATCGCCTTCAACGAGCCGAACTGCTTGAGGTTTTCGAGGGTGAACAAATAAAACGTCTGCCCGGCGATGGCGCACCCGACGATGAAGCCGAGGAACACCGTGATGCCGAAGTTGATCGGGATGCCCGTGCGCTCCATGTAGTATTGGATCGTCGTCCAGAAAAACTGGTCGTTCGTTTGGGCCTTCATGCCGGTCTGCTTGGCGATGTTCTCGCAGACCTGTTCGTGGGGCACGCCGTCTTGGGCCTTCACCAAAATGAACGACAGCGTCTTCGGTTCCGGCGGGTTGTATTGGAGCGCCTGCGAATACTTCGTGTACAAAATCGGGAAGGTTTGGAAGGTCGGTTTGCACTTGACCACGCCGACGATGTCGGCCCGCTTATTGTTGATCTCGAGCGAGCGGCCCGCTTCGTAGGGCGTGTCGCCGAAGAGATAGCGCCAGCCGAATTCGTCGATGAAGACCGCGTCCGGTTGTTCGAGGTCGTCCCAATTCCCGGCGAGGATTCGCTCCGGGCGGGGCTGCCCGACAACCCGCCCTTGCGAATCTTTGTTGTCGTAATCGAGACCCAAGAGAATCACCTGTTGGAAGGTGCCGTCGGCGAGTTTCGCCCGGCCGACCGACTTGTACAATTTCACGGCCCAGGCCACGCCTTCGACGCCGCGAACCCGGAGCAGGCGGTTCTCGGACATCGGCTTGATGTCGTCCACGAACTGCACGCTCTTGTCCATCACCCAGATGTCGGCCCCTTCGAGATCCTGAATCTGGCTGGTTGTGTTCCGCATCAACCCGCAGAAAATGGCGCTCTGCTGGGCCATCAAAAGCGCGGCGAAGCCCACGCCGAACACGATCCCCATGTACTTGGCTTTGTCGCCCGTCAGCATCCGCAGTGCGACCCAATTCATGGCGTGCCCCCGGTGGAAATCGGCTCGGCGAATCCGAGGGCCGCCAAACAGAATCGCACGATGTGACCCGCCACCAGCGCCTCGCTCAGTTCATCCACTTCGGCCTTGCTGAAGATCAGTTCCGAGATCGGCCGGTTCTGGCGGTAGTACAAAATCTGGCCGATGATGCTGAAACCGATCATCAACAGCTCCGCATCGGGATGCCCGGGGAGCAGTTCCCGCAGGATCGCCCGGAGACGGAAGGCCATCGGCTGAATGAATTCCTGCACAACGACGTGGGCCGCTTTCCCCGGATGGGCCAACTCGCGCATCATCAGTTTCATGGCGGACGGCCGAGTTGGGCCGTGCATCCGCGCGACCATCCCCCGAATGAATAGTTCGAGCTTGCGAACCGGTTCCATCTCGGCTGGAAAGCCGGGGATCTCGCCGAGTGTGCTGCAAACGTGGGCGTGCTTCACCGCCTCGATGTACAAACCTTCTTTGTCGCCGAAGTAATATTTAATCGAAGCCAGGTTCACCCCGGCATGCTGGCTGATTTCCCGGATGGATGCTCCGTCGAAGCCGGAATCGGCGAAAATCGCCTCCGCGGATGCGAGCAACCTTTGCCTAGCATCCGGAAGTTCCTTATCAGAAACGAGTTCCGACAAAATGTCAGTCGGCATGATTAGGGAATCGCGATTGAATCAAACGAATGATTACAATCATACCTTCAGTTCGGATCGTTGTCAAGCGGCTCGATGCAACTTAGAGATGTTTGATGAGTCGAGGTTGTGAAAGTGTCGTTCTGGCGTGGCGACGAGTTTCGCAGTTGTCGGCACGCCTCGTGAACTGCGGCTCGATGGAACTATTTCGCAGCGAGCAGTTTCTCGATCGGTTCGCCTTCGGCGAACTTGACAGTCCGGCCGATGGGCGTCTGGCTGACCTTCTCGTAGTCGATGCCCAAGCTCTTCAAAATAGTCGCGTGGATGTCGCCGACTTGGACGGGATCCTTCGGCTCGGCTTTGCCCTCGGGGTCGGTCTCGCCGATGACTTGGCCGCCGCGGATACCGCCGCCTGAGAGAGCGATGCTGAAGCCGCTCGGCCAGTGATCGCGCCCGCCGAGCGGGTTGATGCGCGGCGTCCGGCCAAATTCGCCGGCGCAAAGCACCATCGTTTTGTCAAGCAATTTGCGGTCGCGGAGGTCTTGGATCAACGCGGCGAAGGCGGGGTCGAGGATCTTCAACTGCGACGCGGTGAAGGAGTGGTTATTGGCGTGCGTGTCCCACCCGCCGAGGGTGACTTCGACACAGCGGACGCCGACTTCGATGAGCCGACGGGCCGCCAAGCATCCACGGCCGAAGGGCGTGTCGCCATACTGTTTTTTCAGAGCGGCCGGTTCCTTCGAGACGTCGAAGGCTTTCAATTGTTCGGAGCTCATCATCTTGCGGGCGTCGGCGACGGTCGATTGGTGCAACGTCGCTTGCACCCGTTTGGTGCGGCCTTTGGCGAAGGCATTCTCGACGACATCGAGGTGCTGCAGGCGATCCGTGTCGCGCGCCGTCGGCAGGAACGACTGCGTATCGGGCACCGGGCCGGCGGGGTCGTCAGTTCGGAAGGCGTCGAAGCCGTCGCCGAGGAAGCCGCCGCGGGCGGGCCACTGCGACGACAGAATGCTGACGTGGCGAGGAATATCGCACCCGGCGACCGGGAGTTCATGCGCGGCGATAGCGCCGATGCTCGGATAGACGACCGTCGGGTCGGGGCGGTAGCCCGACTTGATCGTGATCGTGCCGCGCTCGTGATCCCCTTCTTTGCTCATCACCGAGCGGACGAGGCTGATGTGTTCCATCTGCTCGGCGAGGCGACCGAAGCCTTCGCCGAGCTTCACGCCTTTCACCCTGCTGTCGATGGCTTTGGAGCCGCCGGCGATATTGGTGCCGGGGTGCGGGTCGAAGGTTTCGAGTTGGCTCGGCCCGCCCTGCATCCAGAGAATGATGACCGACTGCGCCGTCGCTCGGCGATCCGGCTTCTTATCGGCGGCGCGGGCGAGCATGTGGCCGAGGGGCGTCAGCCACGTGGCCCCGGCGAGCGTGGCGGTCGCCACGAAGTTCCGGCGGTTCAATGGTTCCATGAGAACTCCGTCGAATTGAGGAGCGACCAGAAAAGATCTTCCATCCGCTGCGATTTCGGCAAGGATTTATCGGCGAGGAACTGTTCGAAATGCGTCCGCTCGGCCGGGGTCGGCCGGCGCGTGAGCACGCCGAGGTAGGCGACTTCGAGGGTCTTGGTTTCATTCGGGGCTTGGATTGCGATCCGCGACGAGGCGTTGAAGGGCGACTCCTTGATTTTGTCGCGGATCAGTTCGCCGTTCATCAGGAGCAGCCGCTGCGGGATGGTGCCGCCGCGACCGTCGAATTCGTCTTCGCCGCTGTCCCCGTAGCGCTTCACGAAGTCGTTTTGATTCGACGCCCGGATCGTCCGCCAGAGGATATGCGTATCGGCGTCGATGGTGCGGATCGACGAGGCTTGTAATAATCCCCCGGCGACTTGTTCGGGTCGCAATCGCGTCAACGGGAAGATGGCCCAAGCCTTTTCCTCGGCGTCGGTCACTTCGTGCTCGCTGGCGCTGTCGAGTTGGAAGACTTGGGTCGAAGCGATGATGCGGATCAAGCGGCGGAGGTCGTAGCCGTGGGCGGCGAAGTCGGCGGCGAGGATGTCGATGGCCGGGTGGAGCGCATCGCCGCCGC
>Ga0105049_10006142_pt1 | contig 13997 bp, 7 predicted proteins | sample MAT06_FD_78087 | JGI IMG/M metagenome (GOLD analysis project Ga0105049, IMG submission 78087) | Freshwater microbial communities from Lake Fryxell liftoff mats and glacier meltwater in Antarctica - MAT-06 | ecosystem: Environmental > Aquatic > Freshwater > Ice > Liftoff microbial mat | place...
CCGATAGATGTCAAAACCTACTGGCGCGACGACCTCGTTTCGTTCCTCATCGGTTGCTCGTTCACGTTCGAAAACGCACTCGTTCAGCAGAACATTCCCGTACGGCACATCGAAGAAAATCGCAACGTTCCGATGTACCGCACGAACATCGCCTGCCGGGCGGCCGGGCGGTTCCACGGGCCGATGGTTGTGAGTATGCGGCCCTTGACATCGGCCCACGCGATTCAGGCAACCACGATCTGCGCTCGTTACCCTCTCGCACACGGTGCGCCGATCCATTTCGGCGACCCTGCCGCCATCGGAATACCCGACATCGACAAACCCGACTTCGGCGAGGCTGTGACGATTCATCCGGGTGAAATCCCCGTGTTCTGGGCGTGTGGCGTCACCCCGCAAGCCGCTCTGATGACCGCAAAACCGCCGTTCGCCATCACGCACAAACCGGGCCACATGTTCCTATCAAACCTACGCGACCACGACCTCCAAACAGACTGATTCTAGTCGAGCAGTGGGTGTATGCCATGTATGCAAACTGCTATATTAATGAGTACTATAATATATTGCTAAAGTGAAATTGGCGCTTATTTTGCACGCAGCGTCATGCCTTGGGTGCTGCCGGAGAACATTCCCGACGCCGACTTCTTCGTGGGCCTGTCGTACATGCAATTCAGGGACGGGCAACGTCTTCAACAGATACGGAAAGTGGGTTCTACGCCGGGACACCATATAGCGTTTGACTCCACGAGGCGCAGCGAACACTTGGCTTCGCTGTCCCGTTAGGCTCTCGAACGCCTGAAGCGTGACCACTCCCTGCATGCCGCCCCGAATCTGGTGTTCCGTCATGCGGTAAGAATCTCGTAAGGACGCCTATACAGCGATCCTGGCGGGCGTTCGCGGCGGTGGATCCGACGACATCCGACAACGACCAACGGCGAACTTCCGAATAATTTTGCCCGGTACGTAGGATAACGCTATACTACTAGAGTATTAAATAGTATAATTACGATTTTACCACCGAACAGAGGCATCCGATGAAGCATTTCGCTTCGTTTTCTCGCGATCCCCGTCGGGGTTTCACCTTGATCGAACTACTGGTCGTCATTGCGATCATCGCGGTGCTGATCGGGTTGTTGCTTCCGGCTGTCCAGAAAGTGCGACAGGCGGCGGCGCGGATGCAATGCCAGAACAACTTGAAGCAAATCGGTCTCGCGATACATAACTTCTGCGACGTAAACGACGGCCGGTTTCCGCGTTCCACCCACAGCGGCGACATCACGAAATCGTGGATCTTCACGCTCGCGCCTTTCATAGAGAACGTGAACAAAATCCGCATCTGCCCGGCCGACCCTAAGGGGCAAGAGAAACTCACCAACGACGGCACGAGCTACTCGATGAACGAGTACATCTGCGAAAGCTACCCGCCCGGTGCGATCGTTCACCTGTCGAAGCTACCGGCCACGTCGCGTACGATCGTCGTCTTCACGCTTTCTGACGACAAAGGCACGGCCGTCACCGAAGACCACACGCACTCGTCGAACTGGTTCCGACCGCCGCCTGACACCGCCGATGCCCGCTGGACGCGGATTTGCCGCGACATCCAGCCCGACCGCTTCGGCGGTCGTCCCGGCGACCCGCCCGCGAACCGAATGAGTGGTCTTTCCAACTACTTGTTTGCCGACGGCCACGTCGAAGGGATCGCGGCGACGCAGATCCGCCAGTGGTCGGACGACAGCTTCAACTTCGCCAAGCCCGCCGAATGACGATCTTTCTTTCTAGAAAAATTTCCTACTTCTAAGGCCTCACCATGACTCGTTCTGCACGAAACCGTCGGTTATTCGCACGCCCCCGCATGGAGCAGCTCGAAGCCCGGACGACCCCGGCCACGCTCTCCACTTTTCTGACGACGGAACATACAGACCTCAATATGACTTTCTCGGGTGGAACAAACTTTGACGTGGGGCCGCGCGACGCCGACAGTGCCATTCAGTACACCGGGGACGAAGGACTTCTCTACGTCGGCACAAACGCGGCTCAAGCCCGGCCGGCCGGCAGCGAGTTCGACTTCATCGGCGTGGCGAGCGGCCAGACCATTTACCGCTTGCTGCAGGATCAGGATACCGATCTGCTTTACCTGGGATTCGCAGCCAGGGGCGTAGCGGGTGGCGCGTTGAACAAGTACGACGTAGCGGCGGAGTCGGGTGGCCGTGTGACCGGTACGGCTCAATGGACCAAGTTAACGCTCGAAAGCGTCACCGGGCCGGGAGAGTTCTCGGTGTGGCAAAGTGGCGTCACCGGGCCGGTCTCATTCATGAGTACGTCGAACGGGGTTTCGGCCGCCGATTCGCTCTGGGTCCCGGCCGGCGGCCACCTCCATTACAATTTGGCCTTCACCGCACTGGGCCGGTACGAGGCGAAGTTCCACGTCTCCGGCAACGTCAACACGGACGGTAACACGAGCACCCTGGAATCGGTCGTCACGGGCAAGTCGGTTTCGGTCTTCTTCTCGGTGGGTAACGTCGGTAAGTTCTCGATCAACCCGGCCAGTTACACCGTGAATGAAACGGCGGGCACGGCCAGCGTGACCGTTACGCGAACTGGCGGTAGCGATGGTCGCGTCACCGTCAATTACGCCACGACGGACGGCACCGCGAAAGCTGGGCAAGACTTCACCGCCACGTCCGGCACGCTCACGTTCAACGACTTGCAAACATCACAGACAATCACGGTTCCCATCATCGACGACACCGCGGAGGAAGGGGCCGAGAACTTCACGGTAACGATCAGTCAACCCGGTCCTTCCTCGATTGCGAACCACATTCAAAATGTGGAGTTCGGCGGATCGGGTCCGTCGATGCTGGGTGCAACGACGTCCGCACTGGTGACGATCAGTGCGAACGATCCGAACACCGCACCGACAATTTCGGCCATCGCCGATAAGACCACGGCCGAAGATGCGGTCGCCACAGTGTCGTTTACGGTCGGCGATATTCAAACGGCTGCTGGCAGTCTGGTCGTCACGGCCATGTCCTCGAATTTGACGGTCGTACCGGCCGCCGGCCTGTCGTTCGGCGGTAGCGGGGCGAACCGAACGTTGACCGTCACACCGGCTGCGGATGCGAGTGGGCAAAGTACCATCACCGTGACGGTGCGCGACCCCGGCAACTTGACGGCTCAATCGACCTTCGTGCTGACCGTTACGCCTGGGGCCGATGCGCCCGGCGTCACACCAGCTACGACACTGGAAGGCCAGCAAACGACGAGTGGACTCGTCATTTCGCGGAATGCGATGGACGGTCCCGAAGTCACCCACTTCCAAATCACGGCCGTCACGAACGGCACGCTGTTCCAGAACGACGGGTCCACTGCCGTCACCAGCGGCCAGTTCTTCACGTTCGCGCAAGCGAATGCCGGGCTACGATTCACACCGGCCGCCGACTTCGCGGGCACGGCCAAGTTCAGCGTGCAGTCTGCCACAGGCGCGTCGGTGGCTAATCTGAGTGGCGGCCTTACCACCGCCGTCGTGACGGTGACTGGAATCAACGATGCCCCGGTCGGCACGGTCATTTCGTCCGTGACATCGCTCGAAGACGCCGGGCCATTCACCCAGGTCAATGTGCTGACGGCCGTAGGCGGCGGGGGCGGGGCGGATGAAGCGAACCAAATCGTGACGCCCACCATCACGACCGACAACAAGGCTTTGTTCACCGTTCAACCGGCCCTCGATTCGTTCGGCACGCTGACGTACACCACGGCCCCAAATGCGTTCGGCACGGCGAAAGCGACCGTCACCCTCACCGACAACGGCGGTACGGCGAACGGCGGCGTCAACATGCGGACGCGGACGTTCACGATCGGCGTGACCAACGTTCAAGAGCCGCCGGTTGCCGTCGCCGATACCGCAACCGTGAATGAAGATGGTTCCACACTCATCGACGTGTTGTTCAACGACACCGACTTCGAGAACAACCCGTTGACCGTCGCCTCGTTCACAAAGGCTTCGAACGGCAAAGTCGTCCTGGAAGGTACGAAACTGCGTTACACGCCGACGGTGAACTTCAGCGGCGCGGACACGTTCGATTACACGGTAAGCGACGGCAATGGTGGACAAGCGACGGGCACGGTGTCGATTACGGTTACCGCCATTCCCGACGATCCCACGGCCGGCAATGACGACTTCGGCGTGACGCCGGGAAATGTGCTGCGTGGCAACGTGTCCTTCAACGACGCTGACGGCGACGGCGACGCTTTGACTGCGGTGGTGACGACCGGGCCGACGCAAGGCACTCTCGACCTGCAAGCCGATGGGCGATTCGTTTACTCGCCCGGTGCGACCCTCGCGGGGTCTGACAGTTTCACCTACACCGTCAACGACGGCACGGGCAGAACGTCCACCGCCACGGTAACGATTACCGGCCGATCAGCCACACCCGCAGTGGAAGTTATCCTCGCGGAAGGCGATGTCGATATTGGCATCGCGTACGAAGGTGACGAATTCGAACCCCACATCCACGACGAGGAAGCCGAACTCGAGTACGAACCGGGTCAGGGTCTCTTTCACCTGCGGCCGATCGGTCTCTTGGCACGGCCGGATTCGCCCGCGTTCGACTTCATCGGTGTACCCGCCGGCGCCGACTTCTATCGCTTCTCACAAAATCCGATCGGCGGGTTGCTGTACCTCGGTTTCGGCGCGGAAGAACTGGTGAACGGCGTATTCGCGAATGACGAAGTCACATTTCGCGTGCTGGCCGTCGACGGGCCGGGCCAAATCTCGATCTGGAACAACACCGACACGGGACCGCAGGTGTTGGTCGCCACGACCGACGGGCTGACCGCAGCGGACCAACGCCCACTCGTGGCGGGTAGCCACACGCACTCGAATTGGGGTTTTAGTGCCCGCGGCCTCTATGCCGTCACGGTGCAATTCAACGGTGTTCTGGTGGACGGGACTTCCAAAGTCAGTGAACCCGCAACGTATTTCATCGCCGTCGATCCGGTGAATGCCGCCCCAGTGCAGACGACGCCGGCCACGGTCGTTACCGATTATCGCGCAACCTTCGCCTTCACCGGGCCGAACGGCGTAAGCGTTGCCGATGCCAATCCTCATTCAGGGCCGATGCAAATCACCCTGACTGCGAACAACGGTACGGTCAACATTCCGACCATCATTGGCGTGACCTTCCTCACCGGTGATGGTGTCGCCGACACGCAAATTGTGATCGCAGGCAAGCTCGCGGACTTAAACACCGCCCTGACCGGTTTAACTTTCTCGCCGAATGTCGGGTTCAGTGGCGATGCCAGTGTGGTGGTCACGACCGACGACCGCGGTTTCCTGGTGACGGAAAACAACCAGACAACAACTACGACCATCCCGATCGCGGTGGGTCCCATACCCACCGCCACGATCACGGCCACCGCCACGAACGCGGCCGAACCGAGCACCAACGGCGAAGTGCGGCTCACCCGTTCGGGTGGCGATCTCGATTTGCCACTGACCATCACGCTGAATCTGAGCGGCACCGCGCAGGCGGGTTCCGACTATGTCGCCTTGCCGACAACTGTGACCTTCGCAGCGGGGCAAACCATTGCCGTTCTCCCCGTCTCCGTCATCGACGACACCGCTATTGAGGCTGACGAAACGATCGTCGTTACCCTCCCGAACGGCCCCGGCTACACCGTAACCAGTAGCCCGTTGACGCTGACGGTCACCTCTGAGGATGTCGCGCCGTTGATTCTGCCGAAGGGCTTTGCCGCCGGGTCGGGTTCGGGCGGTTCCGTCATCACCTATAACCCCGATGGCTCCTTCCGATTCCGGGCCGATCCCTTTGGGTCGTCGTTCAGCCGAGGCGTTCGTGTCGCGACGGCCGACGTCAACGGCGACGGCGTGGACGACCTCATTAGCGGCGGCGGTCCGGGCGGAAATTCGCGGATCGTGATTCTCGACGGTTCGTCCCTCGCCCTGCTCGCCGATTGGGTGGCATTTGAAAACACGTTTACGGGTGGCGTGTTCGTGGTGGCGGCCGACCTCGATGGCGATGGCATGGCCGATGTGATCGTTACACCCGATGTTGGGGGCGGGCCGGTTGTCTCGGTTTACGACGGGGCACAACTGACAGCAGGATTGAACGCGGCCGCAAATTTGTACCGCTTCTTCGGGATCGAGGATGCCAACTTCCGTGGTGGTGCCCGCGCGGCAATCGGCGATGTCAACGGTGACGGTCGGCCCGATCTTGTGGTCGCGGCCGGTTTCGGCGGTGGCCCACGAGTCGCGGTTTTCGACGGTCAAACGCTGGCGAATGTGGACCGGCGTAAGTTGATGAACGATTTCTTCGCTTTTGAGGACACGCTGAGGAACGGCTTGTTCCCAAGCGTGGGGGACTTCAATGGCGATGGGTCTGCCGACCTCGTTCTCGCGGCGGGGCCAGGTGGCGGCCCGCGCGTTCGTATCCTCAACGGTCCCGCCATGCTAGCGGGGCGTGAGGAAACTCTCGCAAATTTCTTCGCTGGTGATCCGACTGCTCGCGACGGTGTGCGTGCCGTAGCCGTGGATCGGAATGCGGACTCTATCGCGGAATTGATCGTCGGCAACGCGGGAGGTCCGGGCCGGGTGTTCGTCTATTCGTTCTTGGGTGCACTCCCGGAATTGGTATCGGAACTCGACATCGACGACGGATTGAACGGAGCATTCGTGGGATGAAGACAGTAAGTGCGTGCTTCCGCTTCTTCTTTTAGCTGCAAGTAACCGAGTACTTTCTTCGCGGACACGGTTTCGAGGTAGGCGGAAACGGCTCCAGGACGAACTGACTCGGCTGCTCGCATCGGCCCACTGGAAGTTGCTCAGACCCAATGTTTATGAGCGGGGTGAGCGATGACCCGTCGCACCACCAAACGCCGTACCTGGCCTACGGTCAGTTCCAGTTCCTTCAAGAACCCCCCGATGCGGCCGGGGTTCATCCGCACTTCCAACGGTTCCCGCTGTTCGTAACTGCGGTGGTACACGGCGTTGACCACTGCTTCTTCGATTGCAGGAAACGGATATACTTCTCGCGGTCGAGAACGGGACATCGTGCCAGCCCGCAGCGCAAGCAAGGCGAACCCTCGGAAAACTCCACGCCGTGCCTCGAACGGGAAAAGCGCACACCTTGTTTGCGATGCGGTCTGGCACGAAAACGTATCAAGTGCCCCCGGTCGAAGTATTTCTGCATTCCGAGGCAAGTCGCCGCACTTTGCGGTAGTACCTGCTTTTCTGATGGTTTTCGAGGCTCATGGGCAGAAATCCTGTAACAAATTCGGCTCGACCAAACACGCCGGAATTGTTCGGTTTCTTGAAGAGACGAAAATCGTAATACCAGAATCAGTAACGACTTGGGAAATGTATCATTTTGGAATTCGATGTGAAGCGGAAAGTGAAATCCTGCGACAGACTTCTTAACGCAAACCCCTTCAGAATAAGGTTTTAAGCAGAGCGGGATACGAGAGTCGAACTCGTTTCACAGCCTTGGGAAGGCTGGGCACGACCGGTATACCAATCCCGCTACAAGCACAATTTAGCGAACGACGCGGATTTTTCAACCGCATTCTTACGGTTCCACTGTTACGGGTGGGGCTTTGGGTGCGTCGAGGTCGGCGGTGTCGAGGCGGCCTTCGGCGTGGAGTTGACGGAAGATCGTTACCGTTTCCTTGATGCCGTCGTCGAGTTTCGTTCGCGGCATCGGCCCCAGATCGCGCTGGAGTGCGGCATCCGAGAGATCGAACGCGATCGCGATTTGCGTCGTGCCGATGGTGACCAGTTTCTCGGCTTGTGGCAATACGCGGCAAAGTGCGGCGTAGAACTCGCTCATCGGCACGACGGCACCGCGCAAGTTGTAGCTCTTCGCGCCGGTGTAAGGTCGTTCGAGACTGTAAATGAAGGTCTTTGCCACGTCATCGACGTACTGGAAATCGGTCCAGCCACCGAAGCTGATGTCGTACGGTCGCCCGAGCATCACGGCTTTGATTGCCTTCGTCGGTTCGCTCGTCATGCCGAGATCGCGACCGACGCCGTAAACGGTCCACGGTCGCAGGCCGACGCTGCTGAGGCCATTGTCTTGGAAGTAAAGCCTCGCGTTCGCTTCGTTGCAGCACTTGAACGCGCCGTAGTGCGTGCTGGGCATTAACAGCACATCATCGCTAAGCGGGCTGTTCGTGTACTTGTCCGGCCCACCGTAGACGGCAGCGGAACTGGCATAGACGAGGCGCTCGACCTGCTTGCCCGTAGCACGGATTGCCTCGAACACGGCAAGGGTGCCGATGATATTCACCTTCGCGCCGAGGATCGGATCGGCACGGCAGGTCGGTACCTGCAAGCCCGCGAGATGGATGATGTGCGTGATCGCTTTATCGGTAATCGTGCGAACGAGTGCGGGCAGATCGGTGACGTCGCCTTGAACGAACTCGACCTTCGCCACTTCGGATTCGGGCAAGATCATCCGCAATCGGCGCGCATCTTCCTTGAGGTCGAAGACGAAGACATCCGCACCGCGATTGAGCAGGTTGCGGATAATCCAGGCCCCGATAAAGCCGTAACCGCCCGTGAGAAGTACTCGCATAATCGACGACTCCGAAAAGTTATTCTGTGACGGAAGGGGAAGGTGGTGTTGGTGGGACCACGCCTTCGATGGCTTCTTCGGCGATCGTTTCGCCGACGTTTTCGCTAGCGACTTTCGCGAGAGTAATCAGCTTGTCGCCGTCGTTGAGGTTCATCATCCGCACGCCTTGCGTGTTCCGGCCGACGAGGCGAATCGCAACGATTTTGTTGCGTGTGACCATACCTTGCGAGGTAATCAGCATCACCTCGTCGCCATCGCGTACGGCTGCTATCGCGATGACGTTGCCGTTTCGGCTGCTGGTTTTGATGTCGCGTACGCCCTTGCCGCCACGGCGTTGTTTGCGGTATCGCATCGACGCGCGATCCGTCGGCCCCTCCGCCTCTTCGCCTTCCGGAGTTTCGCCTTCCGGAGTTTCGCCTTCCGGAGCTTCAACCACTTCCTCAACCGGCTCAGGTGTGGTGGCGTCGTCTTCGAGTTCTTCGGCGAGTTCCCCTGCGGTGTTCGGCCCGAACGGGGTGCGTTTGCCGTAGCCGTTTTCGCAGACCGTGAGCAAGAAGCCATCGGGGTCGGCAACGACCATACCGATCAGCACATCGTCGGCAGACAGTCGAATGCCTTTGACGCCGCGAGTATTGCGGCCCGTGTCGCGGGCATCGGATTCGGCGAAGCGGATCGCCATGCCGTTGCGGGTACTGAGCATGACTTCATCGCCGATTTTGGTCATGCAAACTTCGATGAGCGTATCGCCCTCTTCGAGCGAAATGCCGATGATGCCACCGGCGCGTTGACGGCGATAATCGGTGAGTGGCGTCTTCTTGATGATGCCTCGCCGCGTCGCCATCAACAGCGAATACCCTTCTTCGAAAGAACGCACGGGGATGACGCTCGTGATTTTTTCGTCGGGCTTCAGCGAGAGCACGTTCGCGATCGAACGACCCGATGATGTGCGGTTCGCGGTGGGAATCTTAAACACGCGCAGCCAGTACAACTGTCCGCGATCCGTGAAGCAGAGCAAGTACGCTTTCGTTGAAGCCACGAAGAAGTGTTCGACGAAATCGTTGTCGCGCAGGCCACCTTGCACGCCTTTTCCGCCACGCCCCTGCACGCGGTACGTGTCCAGCGGCATCCGCTTCATAAATCCTTCGTGGCTGATCGTGACGACGTTGGGTTCGTCGACGATCAGATCTTCGAGGTCGAGGTCGCCACCATCGTCGCAGATTTCCGTGCGTCGGTCGTCGCCGTACTTGTCGCGGATTTCTTCGAGGTCGCTGCGGATGATCGCAGACACTTGAGTATCGTCGCCGAGGATTGTATCGTAGCCGCGGATCTGTTCGCGGAGCGATTTGAATTCCTTCAAAATCTCGTCGCGCTCGAGGTTCGCCAGTTGGCCGAGTTGCAACCGCACGACGGCCTCGGCCTGTTGCTCGGTCATCCGGTAGATGTCGGTGATGCCGAGTTCGCCTTGCAGCGTGGCGAAGCCTTCTTCGCCGAGTGCGCGTTCGAGAACTGCGGCGGGCACTTCCATTTCTTGCAGGCGAACCTTCGCCTCCGAACGGCTCGGAGAGGTACGAATCGTGCGGATGACTTCGTCGATCGACGACAGTGCGATCAGTTGCCCTTCGAGGACGTGGCTGCGCTTCTTCGCTTCGCGAAGCAGGAACATCGTGCGGCGACGGATCACCTGGACGCGGTGGTCCAGGAATTTCTGCATCATCGCTTTCAGCGAGAGCGTCATCGGGCGGCCTTCGACGAGCGCGAGCATCCCGACGCTGACCGTCACTTGCAGCTTGGAAAACTGGTAAAGCTGATTCAGCACCATGTGCGGATCGGCACCGCGCTTCAGTTCGATGACGAGGCGGACCGGCTCGCCGTTGCGAGCGCTCGATTCATCGCGGATGCCGCTGATGTTCGGGATGCGTTCGGACTTTACCAGCTCGCCGATCTCGGCGGCCAGCTTGTTCCGCGTCATCTGGTACGGCACTTCGCGAATCAGGATGCTCGGCGTCTTGCCCTTGCCTTCTTCGACGATGTCCGCCCGCGCACGCAATGTAATTCGCCCGCGTTTGTTAGGGTTGCCGAGGTAACCATCGATGACTCCCTGACGCCCCATGATGATGCCCCCTGTGGGGAAGTCGGGGCCGGGGATGATCTCGAGAATTTCCTGTAGCGAAACTTCGGGTTCTTCGAGGAGGCGAATCAGGCCGTTGCAGACTTCGCGCAGGTTGTGCGGCGGAATGTCGGTCGCCATGCCGACGGCGATCCCGTCGGAGCCGTTCACGAGCAAGTTCGGGAACTTGCCGGGCAGCACGAGCGGCTCGCGATACTTGCCGTCGTAGTTATCGATGAAGTCGACGGTATCGTAATCGAGGTCCGCGAGCATGTCGGCGGCGATACCGGCGAGGCGCGCTTCGGTGTAACGGTGTGCAGCAGGTGGAAGTCCGGCAATCGAGCCAAAGTTACCCTGGCCGTGAATCAACTTCGTCCGCATGACCCAGTCTTGCGCCATCCGCACGAGCGTATCGTAGATCGATTGGTCGCCGTGCGGGTGATACCGCTTCATCGTCTCGCCGATGATGCCCGCACACTTGCTCGTCGCCGATGTCGGCGATAACCCGAGGTCGTTCATCGCCACGAGAATGCGGCGTTGCGATGGCTTCAGTCCGTCGCGCACGTCGGGTAACGCCCGGCTGACCATCACCGATTGCGCGTATGCCAGGTAACTGTCTTGAAGCTCTTCGCCAATATCGATGGGGTCGATCGGCGCGAGCGTGGGAGGGGGCGGCGTGCCGCCGGGCGGTACGGAGGGGGTTTTTGCCTTAGCCAAGGTGTGTGCTCCGGTGCCGTAGCAATGGTCTGTTCGTAAAGAGTAATTTATGAATTTGTGGTGCGATTAACTACCCGTGAAGGCCCGAAAAACGCTCGAAATCTTGACAAATACCGATTCTGTACCCTACGCCAGTCGCTATCGCTTCCCCGAACGCACTTTTCGGGTTAGTATAAGGTACTTCATTTCCCGGCTGGAGCGGTTGTATGCGTTCGATTGCAGCATTTGTTACGGTTGTCCTCATAGCGCAAGTTACACTGTTTGCGGAAGACAAAACGACGCCCGCGGCCACGTATACGCTCGAAAAACGACTGCGGGTGCCGATTACGCTCGATGTGAAAGAGCAATCGTTGAAGGCCGTGCTGGAAGCGGTCGCCGAACAGCTCGAGGGCAAAAAACAGGGCCGGCTCGGGCATATTGTCGCGATATCTGCGATTCCCGATGGCCGCATCAACTACACTTGCATGGACAAACCCGTTGCCGATGTTCTCGATGAAATTTTTAAACCGCTCGCACTCGGTTACGTCGTGATTTCGAAGGCAGACGACAAAACCGACGGTTATCTCAGCATCCGGAAAGGCAACGAACGCGGTTACGAGCCGGGCAAGGAGCCGAAAGTCTTTACGGCGAGCGCCGAGGACGAGAAAGCGGCGGGCGTCAAGCTGGCACTGGCGAAGCGATTGATCGACGACAAGAAGCGCCCCGATGCGAAGATTCAACTGAAGTTCTTGATGAAGAAGTACCCGGACACGAAAGCGGCGGCCGAAGCGAAGGAACTCCTGGAGACATTCGACAAATGAAGCGACCTCCTGCGGATCCCGTTCCCTGGACGCCACCCGACGAAGCCGACGGCGAAGGCCTCGTTGGCATCGGTGGTGACCTCGACCCGGCCATACTGCTCCGTGCGTATGCCGATGGCGTGTTCCCGTGGTTCAACGAAGGCGACCCGATCTTGTGGTGGTCGCCCGACCCGCGTGCGGTGATCGAACTCGATGGCTTGCACGTCTCCAAAAGCCTCGCCCGTAAGATGCGGAAAGGCATCTTCCGCGTCACGCTGGACCGACGCTTCGAGACCGTCATGCGGCAATGCGGCGAACGCCGCGACGAAGGCACGTGGGTGACCGAAGGCATGGTGAAGTCTTACGCCGAACTGCATCGTTTGGGGTACGCGCACAGCTTGGAAACGTGGGTACCCCTCGAATACGCGATCGCATCGGGACGCCTTCAGCAGATCGAAACGCTATCGGACGAAACCGGCATCTGGGCATTAGCCGGCGGCGTATACGGCGTCGCCATCGGCGGCCTGTTCGCAGCCGAGTCGATGTTCCATTACATCACCGATGGTTCCAAAGTCGCGCTCGCATCGCTCATTCACCACCTCCAGCAACGCGGCTACACACTCTTTGACGTGCAAATGACGACCGACCACACATTAAGCATGGGCGCAAGGGAAATCTCGCGCAAAAGCTATCTGAGAAGGCTAAGGGCCGCGACCGCAAATCGCAGCATCGCGTATACCGCGACGCCGGGTTGATTTGCATTTTCTACCCCACGAACGCGCCTTGCAGCGTGGGTAGCGAGAACTCCTCTGCGGGGGTTCCCGATGCGGCGATCGACTTGCCGAGGTAGCCGATGATCCTGGCGTTTTCGCCGTCGCCTGCCGATACAATCAGGTCGGCCAACTTGTCGCTATCGAGGTTTTTTACGGCGAGCCGCGCGCCGGTGCGGCTGTCGATGTCACCCGCAAAGAAGTTCGCCAAATTCACGTACTGATTGCTTAGCAAGCTCTTGCCGTCGAACGCCAGCACACGCGGTCCCCCACCTGGGCCGCCACCGGCAAGGAGGTCAGCAAAGCCATCGCCGTTGATATCGCCCGCCGTCACGAAGATGCCGTTCCGCAAGCCTTGCTCGAACGCGAAGAAGTCGCCGAAAAGTTTGACCGGCGTACCACTCAACGACTTGCCGTCGAACGCCGCCACGCGTGGCCCACCACCGAACCCGGCGACCACGATCATATCGCCTACGCCGTCACCGTTCATGTCCGCAATCGTCGACCGCGCTCCGCCACGGAAATTCGCATCGTCGATCGCAAAGAACGAAGCGAGCTTCGGGAATCCCGTCGCCCCGCTGTAAATATCGACGCGCGGCCCGCCACCCTCATCGGGCGTGATCGCCAGATCGGGCTTGCCATCGCCATCGACATCGCCCGCCGAGACATAAATACCACCCGTAAACGACGATTCGAACGGCTGAATGCTCATCAACTCTTGCTGCGTGTTGCCATCGAGAATCCGCACGCCCGTAACGCTCCCTGGCCCCGTGCCCACGATAACATCGGGTATGCCATCGTTATTGAAGTCTGCGCTCGCGGTGCGAACGGTGACGGCCCGACTCGGAAACGGATTGACGGTGTAACGCGGGCTGCGATCCGGGTTAAGGAACTGAATTCCCGAGACAATGCCAACCGCCAACGGCGGCACCCCAACAAGCAAAGGCGACGGAATGAATATCGGCGGCGGTGGCACAACTGGTGGCACGACGGGCGGGACCACAGGCGGCACCACAGGCGGCACCACTGGCGGCACGAC
>Ga0105049_10006145_pt1 | contig 13995 bp, 9 predicted proteins | sample MAT06_FD_78087 | JGI IMG/M metagenome (GOLD analysis project Ga0105049, IMG submission 78087) | Freshwater microbial communities from Lake Fryxell liftoff mats and glacier meltwater in Antarctica - MAT-06 | ecosystem: Environmental > Aquatic > Freshwater > Ice > Liftoff microbial mat | place...
CCAGCGGACTGGACTCGGCCCGCCCCGCCACCGGATCGGTGAGCAACCATCCGCCGCGCGAATCGCGCTCGAAGCGCATGTGCAGGTCGCGCTGCACGTTCTCGATGCGCAGCGCGACGACCAGGTTCTCGTCGAGCCCCGGGAAGAGCGCGACATCCTGCTCGGCCAGCGCGTGCTTCTCGACGTCGGCGGTACGTAGCGCGAACCAGCCGAGCCCGGCGACGACGAGCACGAGGACCAGCAACGTGCGCCAGCTCACGCGCGCCGCCTCCGTTGCCACCACGTCGCGAGACCCAGGAAGAGGCACAGCCCGGGCAGCAGGATCACGGTTACCGTGTACACGCGCGAGACGCCGTCGGGATCGCTGAGGTCGAGCTTGCGCGACTCGCGGCTCGAGGACTCGACGCGCACGCGGTACTCACGCGACGCCAGCCAGTCGAAAGCGTTGCCGATGAAGTCGCGGTTCGAGCTGACGAGATGATTCGCGAGCACGTCCACCGATCCGAGGGCCAGGATGCGCGCTTCGACGCGCGCGGTATCCGCCGCGGGCGCCGCGACGCTCGGATCGCGAGCCGGCGGGAAGACGATCTGCATCGCCAGCGTGTAGCGCGTCCGCTCCACGCCGGCGTCGGGCACGTAGTCGTAGGCGCCGGTCGCGTCGATCGGCGCCTCGATCCACGATTCGGGCGCGGAACGCAGGAGGTCGATGACGCGCGCCGCGCGCGGCGGCGGTGACCGGTCGAACGCGCGCGCGGCGTAGAGCATCACGCGCAAGTCCGCCGTGCGCAGCGGATCGGTGATCGGGTTCTGCGCGGGCATGCCCTCGTAGCCGATCACGGCGAACGCACACTGCGGGATGCCCGTCTGCAGCGCGCCGGTCGCGGACGGCATCGGTGTGCAGACGATGCCGCCGTCGCGGGACTTCGCGCCGAAGCGCGCGAGCAGCGCCTCGGGGCTGCCGTCGCCGGCGACGGGCCGGGACCCTAGCGCGACGAGCAGACGACCGCCGCGCTCGACGAAGCTCGCGAGATCGGCGAACTCGCCGTCCGTGAAGCGCTGGCTCGCGCCGAGCACGACCACGATGTCGGCTGAGGTCGGGAATGCCGCGCCGCGCACGCCGTTCCACGACTCGACGCGGAAGCCCTGGGCCGCGAGCTCGCTGGACAGGAGGACAGCGCCGCGATCGGTCGCGCCTTTCAGGTCGAGCTCGCCGTGCCCCTCGGTGAACACGACGAGCGGCGCGCGGTCCTCGGACACCTTGAGGACCGCGCCCAAGAGCGCTTCCTCGCCGCGAAAGCCGGCCATGCGCGCCGGCGAGACCGGCCCCTGTCGCGGGTCGGCGTTGCCCGGATCGAGGTCGGCCATCTCGACGCGCAAGCGCAATACGTGCCGGCGCCCCTCGGACGAGACCGCGACGAGTCCGCCTGGCTCGATCGCCGCGATGCCGAGTTCCTGACGGCGCGCCTGCGTGCGCGCCCCGAGCTTGGTTCGATCGGAGAGGTCGTGGTCCTCGACCGTGATGCGGCCTCCCGACTGATCGGCCGCGAGGCGCACGAGACGGCGCATCCGATCCTGCGCCTCGCGGCCGACGATGTGGAACGGCGGCTCCGGCGGGCTGAAGAAGACGTCCACGGCGATGTCGCGCGGCAGTTCGCTCAGCACGCGCTGGGTCGCGGGATGCAACGTGTTCTCGCCCGCGGCGGTCAAGTCGTGGCGCCAGCGCAGTTCCGAGCGCTCGGCGATCCAGCCCACGAGGATCGTCGCGGCCAGCGCGAGCCCGGCGGCCAGCGCGACGCGCGCGCCGATCGAGAGGCGCGAGCGCCAGTCGTAACCGCCGTGACCGCGCTCTACCGCCATCGCCGAGCCTCCACCGCGCGGATGGCGAGGAAGACGAAGAAGCCCGACCAGGACACGAAGAAGACGACGTACGAGGTGTCGAGGACGCCCGTGAGGAACGCGCCCTTGTGGTGGTCGATCACGTCGACGCTCGCGACGGCGCGGCGGACCCATGGTTGGTCGGAGAGACCGGCGAGGAGCGGCGCGGTGACGAACACGAGGTTCAGCACGATCGCACCGAACGCCGCCACGATCGGGGTCGACGTGATCGAGCTCGCGAAGAGCCCGACGCCGACGAACAGGCCGGAGCACAAAACTGCGCCGATCCAGCCGCCGAAGAGCGTGCCCCAGTCCGGCGGGACGCCGAGGCTCGCCACGACGAGTCCGTAGACGAACGCACCGCTCCAGAGGAGCGCCAGGAACACGAGCGCCGCCACGAACTTGCCCGTGACGACCGCCGCGTCGGTGACGGGCGCGGTGAGCAGGAACTCGAGGATCCCCGTGCGCGACTCCTCGCTGATCATGCGCATCGTGAGCAGCGGCGGCACGAGGATCAGGAGCGCCCAGTAGACCCACGACTCGCCGAGCGTCCAGCGCAGCGCGAGGTCCACGTCGCCGCCCAACGACTTCAAGTAGAGGACGAAGAGCCAGCCCTGCAAGAGGACGGCGATGAAGAGCAGCGCCCAGGCGAGAGGACCGACGAACAGTCCCGCGAGTTCGCGCCGCGTGATCGCGAGGAATCCCCTCAACTCCGCGGCGCTCCGCTGGCGTCGGGGTCCGGGCCCGCCGACGCGGGCGGCGCGTTCGGATCCTCGACGACCTTCGGGACCGAGAGGCTGCGCGTCGCGCCGCGATCGAACGGGTTCAAGTTGTAGACGGTGCGCTGCGGCGCGGTTCCGGCGGTCGACGGCATGCTCGGCTGGAGGGTCGGATGGACGGTCGGCTGGACGGTCGACGCGCGCGGCACGGCGGAAAGACCGCCCAACACGATCGGCGCATCCGGCGCGGAAATGGCCGGCGCGCGCGCCGGACCCGCGGGCCGTTCGACCTCGTCGCTCGCGCCGGTCGCGATGCGCGCGAAGATCTGTTCGAGCGTCGGGCGGCGCCACGAGAGCTCGCGCAGAGCCCAGCCGCGCGAAGCGGCGATCGCGCCGACGTCCTCGCGCAAGTCCTCGTCGCAAGCGAGTTCGAACTGGTGGTGGATGCCGAGGCGACCGTGATCGACGACGTCGCGCACGCCGCGGATCGAACGCAGGATTCGCTGCGCCGCAGCCGGGTCCGCGCCCACGACCGCTTCGAGACGCACGTGGCTCGCGCCCGCGAGCTTCGCCACGAGCTCGGCCGGCGTCCCGTCGGCCGCGATGCGTCCCTTGTGCACGATCACGACGCGCGGACACACGGCCTCGATCTCGGGGAGGATGTGCGACGAGAACAGCACGGTGTGCTCATCGCGCAGTGCTCGGATCAGGCCGCGCACTTCGAGGCGCTGCATCGGATCGAGCCCGCTCGTCGGCTCGTCGAGGATCAGCACCTCGGGCCGCGGCAGCAGCGCGACGGCGAGACCCGCGCGCTGGCGCAGTCCGCGTGAGAGGTTGCCGACGAGGTCGCGGCGACGGTCGGTGAGCCCCACCTGCTCGAGCGCCTTGTCGATGCGGCTCGCGCGCTCCTTGCGCGGGATCGCGTGCAGACGCGCCTGGAATTCGAGCATCTCGACGACGCGGTGCTCGCGGTAGAGCGGCACGGTCTCGGGGAGGTAGCCGATGCGACGGCGCACCTCGAGCGATTCACGCAAGACGTCGAAGCCGGCGATCTTCACCGTGCCCGAGCTGGCCGGGAGGTATCCCGACAGGATCCGCATCGCGGTCGTCTTGCCCGCGCCGTTCGGGCCGAGGAAACCGACGACCTCGCCCTTCGCGACCTCGAACGAGATGTCGTCGAGAGCGCGCAGTGAGCCGAAAGTCCGCGTGAGGTGTGCGACCGAGATCAAGGTGGCGGCAGGGTATCCGCTGGGCTGCCGGGCTCGAAGGGTGCGACGTCGGGCGAGCGCTCGGAACGCGGGGGCGGGACTCGCAGCGCTCTGGCGCCCGGAGTCCGCTGAGCTCGATCGTGCCGCGGATCGTGCCGCGGACCGTGCCGCAGATCGTGCCGCAGATCGTGCTCCAGGAGCGGGCTCCAGATCGCGTGCAGGGAGAAAGGAAGAGGACGCCGGAGATCTGGACCTGGCAGACGAAGACGCTCCGGCGTCCTTGGGGTTTCCCGGGCAAGGACAGGCAAGGCGCGTACCACGGCGCGGGATCCGCGTCAGAGAGGCTGTCGGGGCCGCACGCCGCGCTCGGAACGTGCGCCCCCGCTCGCCCTCGGGATCGCGAGCGCACGCTCGCGAGAACGAACGCGCGCGGGTTCGTCAGCGCGTCGGTGCGCGCCAGAGCGCGATCGAGGCGCGCCGGCTGTTGAACCGGCCGCCGCGGAGAGGCTCCTCGACGGCCGGCTCGTCCTCCGCGCGCGCTCGGCGCGCGGACCTCAGGCCTTCACTTCGAAGTCGGCGTCGACCGGCTCGTCGGGGCCGGACGCGCGCGCGCCGGGCTTCGCTTCCCGCGCTCCGCCGGCCGGGCCCTCTGGACCGCCGGCCGCCGCACCCTGCGCATGGACCGCTTGCCCGAGCTTCTGCGCCTTCGTCTGCAGCTCGTTCAACGCGCGGCGCAGCACTTCGACGTCCTCGCCCGCGCCAGCCGTCTTCAGCGCGTCGCGCGCGGCCTCGATCTCCTTGGCGTCGTCCTCGGAGATCTTCGCGCGGTGCTCGGCGAGCTGCTTCTCGACCTCGTGAACCGCCTGATCGGCCTGGTTCTTCAGATCCACGAACTCGCGCTTCTTCTTGTCCGAGGCCGCGTTGACCTCGGCGTCGCGACGCATGCGCTCGATCTCGTCCTTCGAGATGCCCGACGAAGCTTCGATGCGGATCGCCTGCTTCTTGCCGGTGCCCTTGTCGGACGCCGACACGTTCAGGATGCCGTTCGCGTCGATGTCGAACGTGACCTCGATCTGCGGCAGACCGCGCGGAGCGGGCGCGATGCCTTCGAGGTTGAACTCGCCCAGGAGGCGATTGTCGCGCGCGAACTCGCGCTCGCCCTGGAACACGCGCACGGTCACGGCCGGCTGGTTGTCGGACGCGGTCGAGAACGTCTGGCTCTTGCTCGAGGGGATCGTCGTGTTGCGCTCGATGAGGCGCGTGCACACACCACCCAATGTTTCGATGCCGAGCGAAAGCGGCGTGACGTCCAGCAGCACGACGTCGCGCACTTCGCCCGAGAGGACGGCGCCCTGGATCGCGGCGCCGAGCGCCACGACTTCGTCGGGGTTGACGCTCTTGTTCGGATCCTTGCCGAAGACCTTCTTCGCCAGCGCCTGGACGGCCGGCACGCGCGTCGATCCACCGACGAGGATGACGTCGTCGATCTTCGACGGGTCGAGGCCGGAGTCCTTGAGCGCCTGCAGGCAGGGCCCCTTCGCGCGGTCGACGAGCGGCTCGATGAGGCTCTCGAATTTCGCGCGCGTGATCGCTTGCTGGAGGTGCTTGGGACCGTTCGCGTCGGCCGTGATGAACGGCAGGTTGACGTCGGTCTGCGGCATGCTCGACAAGTCGATCTTGGCCTTCTCGCAGGCCTCCTTCAGGCGCTGCATGGCCATCGGATCCTTGCGGACGTCGATGCCGGCGCTCTTCTTGAACTCACCCGCGACGTAATCGATCAGCACTTGATCGAAGTCGTCGCCGCCCAGGTGCGTGTCGCCGTTCGTGGCTTTCACCTCGAAGACGCCGTCGCCGATCTCGAGGATCGAGATGTCGAACGTGCCGCCGCCGAAGTCGAAGACGGCGACGACGCCGCTCTTCTTCTTGTCGAGGCCGAACGCGAGGGCCGAAGCCGTCGGCTCGTTGATGATGCGCTCGACGGTCAAGCCGGCGATGGAGCCCGCGTCCTTGGTCGCTTGGCGCTGCGCGTCGTTGAAGTAGGCCGGGACGGTGATGACCGCGCGCGTGACCTTCTCGCCGAGGTAGGCCTCCGCGGCCTCCTTCAAGTACGAGAGCACCTTGGCGCTGATCTCGGGCGGCGTGAGCCGCTTCCCGTCGATCTCGACCTTCACGAGCTCGTCGGCGCCGCCGGAGAGCTTGTAGGCGACGAGCTTCTCCTCGGACGCGACCTCGTGGTGTCGGCGGCCCATGAAGCGCTTGATCGAGGCGATCGTGCGCGTCGGGTTCGTGACCGCCTGACGCTTCGCCGGCGCGCCGACGAGCGCCGAGCCGTCGGCCTGGAACGCGACGACCGACGGCGTGGTGCGCCCGCCCTCGGCGTTGGGGATGACCACGGGCGCGCCGCCCTCCATCACGCAGACGACGGAGTTCGTGGTGCCCAGGTCGATGCCGATGATCTTGCCAGCTTGTGCCATGTGCGTGGGGTCCTCTCACCCGCGCTGGATGCCGCGCGGACGGTCCGCCGAGTCAAGTTCCGTGCCATGCCGTTCAGGGCGTAACACCTGGAAAGCCAAGGGTTTAACTGCGAGCTCCCGCCAGGCGCCTCCGCCACATTGGCAGGGCGCGAACCCTGCGATTCGGCCTTCTGCCACCCTGGCACCTCTTGATCCGTGTCACTTATGCGGCGCGACGCGCCGAGGGAGCGGCGCGGCTCGCACGTGAGAGCGCGCCGCTCGAGGGCCTCAGGCGCTCTCAGGATATCCCGTACTCCTTGAGCTTGCGATACAGCGTGCGCTCGCCCATCCCGAGCACCTTGGCCGTCTTCTCGCGGTTCCCCTCGCACACGGCCAGGTTGACCTCGATCGAGGCCTTCTCGACCTCGGCCAGCGATCGGCCGGCGAGATCGAACCCGCCCTTGTGACCGCGCTCGGTCGACGCGCCGACGGCCTGCACGGAGTCGGGCATGTCCTCGACGCCGAGCATGTCGGAGTGCGCGAGCACCACCATGTTCTCGATGACGTTACGCAGCTCGCGCACGTTGCCGGGCCAGTCGTGGCGCACGAGCACCGTGCGCGCTTCGGGCGTGATGCCGCGGATCGCGCGCTGGTGCACGCGCGCGAACTCGGACACGAAGTGCTCGATGAGCAGCGGCAAGTCCGCGCGTCGCTCGCGCAGAGACGGCATGCGCAGCGTGACGACCTTCAGGCGGTAGAGCAGGTCCTCGCGGAATGTGCCCTCCTTGACCATGGCCTCGAGGTCGCGATTCGTGGCCGAGACGAGACGCACGTCGACTTTCACGGTGGCGTTGCCCCCGACGGGCACGACCTCGCGCGTCTCGAGCACGCGCAAGAGCTTCGCCTGTGTGGCGAGGGGCATGTCGCCGACCTCGTCGAGGAACAGCGTGCCGCCGTCGGCGTAGACGAAGCGTCCTTCCTTGGCCGCGAACGCGCCGGTGAAGGCGCCCTTGACGTGGCCGAACAGCTCGGACTCGATGAGCTCCTCGCTCAGCGCGGCGCAGTTCACCGCCACGAAGGGACGCTTCGAACGCGGACTGTTCGTGTGGATCGCGCGCGCCGCGAGCTCCTTGCCCGTGCCGCTCTCGCCCAGGACGAGGACCGTCGCGTTGGTGCTGGAAACGTGCCCGAGCACGTCGAAAACGCGCTGCATCGGCGCCGACTGCCCGACGATGCCCTCGAAGCCGAAGCGCTTGTCGATCTGGCGCTGCAGTTCGGTGTTGGTGCGCTTCAGCTGGACCGACTCGACGGCGCGAGCGAGACGCGTGCGCAGCTCGGCCAGGTCGACCGGCTTCGACAGATAATCGGCGGCGCCCTCGCGCATCGCCTCGACGGCCGTGCGCACGGATTCGTGGCCTGTGACGAGCAGGACCGCGCAATCCGGCTGCAGTCGGATGGCTTCGCGCAAGACCTCCATGCCCGATCGATCGGGCATGACGAGGTCGGTCAGCACCGCGTCGAACGTCTGCTCCGAGAGACGCGCGATGCCCTCCGCGCCCGAGTGCGCCAGCGTGCAGCGCGCGCCGTCGACCTCGAGGCCGTCGGCGAGCGCTTCAGCGTGGCCTTCGTCGTCGTCCACGATCAGGACGCGCGGCGGCCGCTCGGTGTTCACGCGCTCCATGCTCAGGCGCTCTTCGTCTTCGCGCTCGACGCGCTGCCCGGCACGTTGACCGTCGCTCCGCCGGTCGTGGCGGTCGACTCGGCCGACCGCCCGTGAATCTCGACGAGGAGCGGCAGGACCATCGAGAACGAGGTGCCGCGGTTGGGCTCGCTGATCGCCGCGATGCGCCCGCTGTGCTCCTCGACGATGCGCTTCGTGGTCGGCAGGCCGAGGCCAGTTCCGCCCTTCTTCGTCGACCAGTACACGTCGAAGCAGTGGTCCAAGGCCTCGGGGCTCATCCCCGTCCCCGTGTCGGTGACCGACAGCTCGACCCAGTTCCCCTCGCGCCGCGCGCGCACGATGAGTTCGCCGCCCATGGGCATCGCCTGCCGCGCGTTCACGAACAGGTTGAGCAGAGCTTGCTTGAACGCGCCCGCGTCGAGCATGACGAGCGGCAGACCGAAGGGCAGATCGACGTGATGGCGGATCCCGGCCAACGTGTCCTCGGATTCGACGAAGTCGAGAACCTCGCGCACGAGCGCCACGAGATCGTGCGGCGAGCGATTGATCTCGCCGCCACGCGCATAGCGCAGGAAGTCGTCGACGATCGTCTCGAGGCGTTTCACCTCGCGCTGCAGAGTGTGGACGCGCTTCTGACAACGCTTGTCGCGCGCGCTGGGATCGGAGCCCTCGCGCGCGCGGCTCCATTCCTCCTCGAGCAGCGCCAGGTTGATCGCCATCGTGGAGAGCGGGTTCTTGATCTCGTGCGCGAGGCCCGCCGCGAGCCGCGCGAGCACGCGGATCCGATCCGGCGCGTGCTCGGCCTCGCGCTCGCCCGCGACGCGGTCGCGCCCGCCGAACTCGGGCGGACGCGCGTCGGTCGGGGTCTCGGAGGGCGGTTCCATCGGTGTGGAGCGCGCTATCGCCGGGCGCGCGGGGCCGATAGGCTAGCGCCGCGCGCGACGACCTACCACGCGCGGACCCGACCTAACCGCGCGCGAGCGGACGAGCCCGACGACCTGTGCGAACGACGGAGCGCGAGAGCCTGGCCGACCCCCGTGCGGAGAGCGCCGCCTTACGGCGCGTGCTCGCGCTCCTCGAGCAGGGCGAGATCGTCGCGCTCCCGACCGAGACCGTGTACGGCCTCGCGGTGCGCGCGGACTCGCGCGACGCGCTCGAAAAGCTGGCGCGCGCGAAGGGCCGGGCCACCGAACTCGGGCCCACGTGGCACATCGGCGGGGTCGCGGCGCTCGAGGAGTTCCCGCGCGTCTCGCCCATGACCCGGCGCCTGGTCAGCCGCTACTGGCCCGGCCCGCTCACGCTGGTCCTGCCGGGAGTTCCGCGCGGTCTCGAGCTGGCCGCGCGCGAAGGCTGGACCGCGGTGCGCGCGCCGGCCCATCCGTTCACGGCCTCCCTGCTCTCGATGGCGCCGTTCCCGATCGTCCTCACCGGCGCGCAGCGACCGGCCGAGCCGCCCGCCAGCGAGGCCGATGTCGTGCTCGCCCGGTTCGACGGCAAGGTCGCTCTGGTCGTCGACGGTGGACCGGCGCGCCTGCGCGAATCGTCGTGCGTCCTGCGCCTTGGACGCGGACGCTTCGATCTCTTGCGCGACGGTCTCTTCACCCTGGAGCAGTTGCGCGCCGCCGCGGGATTGCGCATCGCGTTCGTGTGCACGGGCAACACGTGCCGCAGTCCAATGGGCGCGGGCATCGCGCGGAAGCTCCTCGCCGAGCGCCTCGAGACGACGCCCGGGCGACTCGGCGACATGGGCTTCGAGGTGACGTCGATGGGCGTCTTCGCGGCCGTCGGCGACAGCGCCTCGCGCCCGGCGATCGCGGTGATGGCCGAGGACGGGATCGACCTGTCGGACCACCGCTCGCGCCCCGCGGTCCCGGACGAGATCGCGCGCCAGGATCGCGTCTACTGCATGACGCGCTCGCACCGCGAAGCGCTCTTGGCGCTGCTCCCGCCCGGCAAGGCGGCTCACGTGGAATTACTCGACCCGCGCGGCCTGGACATCCCCGATCCTTTCGGCGCCGGGCGCGTCGAGTACCGCGCGGCGGCCGATCGGATCGCGGCGGCGGTGCGCGCGCGGCTCGAGGAATGGGCCTGATCGCGCGTACTTCCGCACCGCGGCAGCGCGGTACGGTGCCGCACGGTGCCGCGGGGGTACGGTGCCCGGAACGACCCCGACACATTCGGTCATGCGCGCAGAGCGCGCATGACCGAATGTGTCGGGGTCGTTCCGGGCACCGTACCCCCGCGGCACCGTACCCCAATCGCGGTCACTTCGACTTGGGCAACCAGCGCAGGAACTGACCCTCGAGACAGTTCTTGTCCACATCGGCGTTCGAGAGCGGCGAGCCCTCGTACACCTCTTGGAACACGGCCTCGAAGTCGGTCGTGAGGTTCGGATCGGCGAGCTTGCGCAGGAGCGTCGCGAAGCGCTCGCGCGAGACCTTCTCGGGACCGGCCGCGGCCGTCTGCAGGAAGTGGATGAAGCCGCTCTTGTAGGCGCGCAGGAACTCGGACCAGTCGCCGTTGAACTCCGACGGCGGCGGTTTCGTCTCGGCCGCGGCCGAACCGAGGAACGGCGCGCGCACGACGTGCTTCGCGCCGCCCGCGTCGTTGCGCACCGAGAAGCACGCGATCTTGTTCTTGTCGCCCTTGGCCTCGTCCCCGCCCTCGTTCTGCGCCAAGCGCAGCGTGGGCAGGAAGTGATCGGCGCCGTGGTTCTCGCGCCAGCGCGTCTCGGCCGAGTTCTTGCCCAGGAATCCGCCCTCGGACGCGCCGCCGGGGATGAAGATCTCGCGCTTGGCGGTTTCCTTCGAGCGCGTGTCGCCGTCCACGCGCGTGTTCACCACGCCGTACGTGTCCACGACGAGGTTCATCGAGAGCCCGCTCACGAACGCACCCGGCACGCGGTCTTCGTAGTGATCGAGGAACAGCGCGTTCATCGCCAGTTGCGTGACCTGCTGCTGCATGATGTTCGGATCGCGCTCGTTCATCCAGCTGCCTGAGGTGTAGTCCAGCGGCGGCCGACCGCTGATCGAGTACTGGAGCCCGATGACCTGCGCCTCCTTGACGAAGCACTGCGTCCAATCCGGCACGTTGTCGAGCCACAGCGCGGCCCGCATGTCGGGCAGAACCCAACCCGCGAAGTACACCCACTCGGTGAAGTCCTTGCGCGAGGGCGCGAAGACGAGCTTCACCTGCACCGGCTGCTCGCGACCCGGACCGATCGGCGTCAGGCGCTGGAGCGCGTCGTTGAAGCGCTTGTGAGCCGCGGTCGCGGTCGGCTGCTGCGTGAGCAGCTCGGTGACGTCCTGTCCGCCCTTGCCGTGGGCCAGATTCTGCACGCTCCAGCCCGAGACCCACTTCAGCACGGTCTTCAAGTCGGCGCGGACCTCCTTCTGGTCGGAGGCCTTGATCTGGACCCAGTCGAGCCAGGTCTCCTGGCACTTCACGAGCGCCTCGCAGCAATCCTTGAACTCCTTGGCGCGGCTCGGGAGCTGCGCGATCGGCCACTCGACTTGGAACGCGCCCAGGCTGGCGTGCACGAAGTGCTTGGCGTACACGCCTTCGAGCGTGACGGCCTCGGGCCGCGACGTGTCGATGCCAAGGCGTGTCGCGTACTCCTTCGCGATCTTCTGGTGGTCGAGCTTGGGCTGCTCGTCGGCGACGAGCCTCGATCCGACTACGAGGGTGATGGCCAGCAGGAAGAAGGTGCGCACGGTCTGGGAAACTCCGGACTGAACTCGGGTCGGACGCAGCGGGGGCTCGTGGGAAGGCGAAGCCGGGAACGGCCGGTCTCGGCGCGGAGATCGTGCCGCACGACGGCACGTCGTGGAAGCGGTCGAACGAGCGCAGACGGAACCGAAACACGGTCACCGTCGTTTCGGCCAGCCCGCCGCGCCGCGAATTCGTGCGCGGGGCGAGCTCAGGGGCATTCCGCGGGCAGCTCGCGAGTCCTGACGTCTCGCCGGGAATTCAGCGCACGGCGTCGCGCGCTGCGCGAGCCGCGCGCGCCTTGCCCAGCGGATCCTCGCTGAGCCAGGCCGGCCGCGCGGGCACCACGCCGTGCTTGGCCATGAGCTTGCGCGTGAGCGTGTAGTGCTCGTGGCGGTTCTCGTACCAGGTCGCCGTGCAGCTCTCGCACTGCGGCCAGTCTTTGAAATCGAAGTTCATGTGCGCCTTGCGCAGGCTGTTCATCGCGTCGCTGCGCCACAGCTCCTGGATCGTGCTCTCGCCGAAGCGTCCGATGCGGATGCGCGCGTCGAAGTCGAACCGGCACACGGACATCGTCCCGTCGGAGAGCAGGAACAGCGCGTCCCACGGGTAGTTGCACGTGTGCCGCAGCGCTTTGTAGACGCGGTCGCGGATCGTGAGCGGCAGAACGCCCGCATGTTCGAACTTGCGGTCGGCCACGTAGTCGGCGTGGTTGTTCGGGAAGTGGAACAGGAAGTCGTCCACGAGCGGCGCGTAGACGTCGAAAAACGTCTGCTCCACCTTGGGCGTGAAGAGCTGAGTCACGACGCACGTCATCGTGATCGTGGGCATGCGCACCCGGCCCCAGGGGCCGTCGCGGATCGGACCGACCTCCTCGCGCAGGCGGCGTAGCGTGCGCAACCCCTCGATCACGACCGAGGCCTTCAGTCCGTCGCGGGTCTTGCCCAGCGTCTCGTCGTCGGCCGCGTCGGCGGAGATGTTCAAGAGGTGCGGGCCGGCTTCCACGAGCGCGCGCGCCAGCGTCTCGTCGTGGAGCCGCGTGCCGTTCGTGCTGATGGTGACGACGCGCTCGCGGTCGGTCGCCATCTTCACCATCTCGGCGATCCGCGGGTGCAGCGTCGGCTCCCCCACCGTGTGCAGCGTGATGCGCGGGATCCCCAGCTCGACCATCTGGTCGAGCAGCTTCTCGTACAGCGCGATGTCCAGGTTCGTGCGCGGGCGCAGCATGTCCTTGTTGCCGCAGTACGCGCACTTCAGGTTGCAGGCGTTCGTGGGCTCGACGATGACGCGCTTCGGGACGTCCGGGATGATCCCGAGCGGGTGCTTCTGCCGGATGTGAATGGTCTTGCCATGCGCCACGGCGCGCTCGAGCAGGGTGTGGCGGGCGACGAAGTCACGGACGAGCTTGCGCACGGTCATGGTGGGATCAGGGGAGTTCGAGGGGCGAGAAGGGACCGGACCGTTCGCCCTTACCCCCGCGAGAAGGATCGTTGCGCCTACCCGGCGAATTCCGGCTTGAGGTACAAGTCGGGGCGGATGCGCATCCTCGTCAGCGGATCGGCCGGGTTCCTCGGCCGCCATCTGGTCCGTGAGCTGGTCCGGCGGGGTCACGCCGTGCGCGCGTTGGTCCGACCGGGGTCCGGCCCGGTGGCCTCCGAGACCGGCGAAGTCGAGCGCGCCGAGGGCGACCTGTACGACGAAGCCTCGTTGCGGCGGGCGCTGCGCGGCTGCGAAGGTGCCGTTCACGCCGCCGCGTTCTTCGCGAAGACTGCGGCCGAAAACGCGACGGAACGCGCGACGAACGTCGAGGGGACGACGCGCTTCCTGCGCGCGGCGCAGGCGGCCGGCGTCGCGCGGATCGTGCACGTGTCGTCGATGGGCGGCATCGGCTTCGCGCGCGAGCCCGCGCCGCTCACGGAGTCCTGCCGCTGGAACGGCGGCGAGCTCGGGCTCGCGCACTTCGACTCGAAGAAGGAGTCCGAGGAGAGGGCGCTGGCCGGCGCGTGGGCCGGGATGGAACTGTGCGTCGTGAACCCGGGCACGCTGCTCGGCCCGCGGCTCGACGGGCGCGCGCACGAGCTCGTCGAGGCGCTGCGAACGGGGCAGCTGCGCGCCAGTCCGACCGGCGGCGCGAACGTCGTCGACGTCGAGGACGCGGCGCGCGGGTGCGCGCTCGCGCTCGAGCGCGGCCGGCGCGGCGAGCGCTACCTGTTGGGCGGCACGAACGTCGCCTGGCACGCGCTCGACACGGCGCTCGCGCGCGAGCTCGGCGTCGCGGAGCCGGCGGTGGGCGGCGGACTGCTGGCGCGCTTTCGCGCGGCGCCCGAGCACGACGCGCTGCGCCCCACCGG
>Ga0105049_10006147_pt1 | contig 13990 bp, 14 predicted proteins | sample MAT06_FD_78087 | JGI IMG/M metagenome (GOLD analysis project Ga0105049, IMG submission 78087) | Freshwater microbial communities from Lake Fryxell liftoff mats and glacier meltwater in Antarctica - MAT-06 | ecosystem: Environmental > Aquatic > Freshwater > Ice > Liftoff microbial mat | place...
CATTTTTTTTAGTTTGTAATTACTAGTTGCACCACGTTTCTGCTTTTTTGTTCTATTAAAACAGATTTACCTTTTGTAAATTGATTTACAAGATTATCGGTATAATTTCTTATGGTAATTAAGGTACAATTTTCGTTGTATTTTACTTTAAATTTTGTGTCCAACTCTGCTAAAAAAACAGCAAATTTCAACTTATCAACAGTGATGCACACCGAGAAATTAAGCGCAGAATGCTGCATTAAATTCGCTTTTACTCTCCATTTAGAAAATAGCTCAAAAATATCGCGTATATTTTCTTCTACAATAAATGAAAAATCTCTAGCAGAAATGGACAACAACACTTGCTCTTTTTTAAAAATATAAGTGGGAATTTCTTGCTTAAAATTATCTTGTTGAATTACTGTGCCTGATAATTGAGGATTTATAAATGATCTAACTCTTAGAGGAATATTCTTATTTTGTAAAGGCTTAATTGTTTTTGGATGTATAACTGTAGCTCCGTAATACGCCAGTTCTATTGCATCATAATAAGACAAAGTAGAAAGCAACACAGCATCTGTGAATTCTCTTGGATCTGCATTGAGCACTCCAGGAACATCTTTCCAAATGCTTACTTCTGTTGCATTTAAGCAATAGGCAAGAATTGCTGCAGAGTAATCAGAACCTTCACGCCCTAATGTTGTCGTGAAATTCTCGCTGGTTGCACCAATAAAGCCTTGTGTAAGCATGCAATTGCTACCTGCATCAAATCTCGATTGAATAAATTCTTGCGCGTTTGCTGCAGTTTCTTCCCAATTTACATTTCCTTCTCTGAATGTATTATCCGTTTTAATAATATCACGTGCATCTATCCATTGCGTTATAATTCCAACTTTATTGAGATATGCTGCTACAATGCGTGTGCTGAGTAATTCTCCAATACTTACAATTTGATCGTATTCATAATCAAATGTTTTTATCTGCTCTTCTTCTATTGCCCAATGTAATTCTGCAAATAAATCTTCTACCTCGCTATAAATTGCATCATTTTCATCAGGAAACAATCCTACTACTATTTCTAAATGTTGCGCTTTTAGTTGATTAGATAAGTGAATGGCCTCGCCTGTTTTGTTAAAAAAAGCAGTACATATTGCTTCTAATGCATTGGTTGTTTTTCCCATAGCAGAAACCACTATCAACAGTTGTTCATTTTCAAAGCTCTTAACAATTTTCGACATATTGATGATGCCTTCTGCTGTATTTACTGAAGCTCCACCGAATTTGAATACTTTCATACGTTACTAAAGTCAATTGCTTGTAATTGTTCGAATGTAAATTTGCAATTAATCCATGTTGGGTCTAAAACGGCATCAAATTTTTTGTAAAAATCTATTGCTGTTTGATTCCAATCGAGCACTTGCCATTCCATTCTGCCCATATTTTGTTCTTTTGAAATGTTGATAATTTTTTTGAATAATTCTTTTCCAATTCCACGACCACGCTCGCTTTCTTTCACAATAATATCTTCCAAAAAAAGACATTTTCCTTTCCAAGTTGAATATTTTACATAGGTGAGAGCAATGCCTAATACGGTTTCATTTTCACGAGCAACCCAACAATCGTAAATCTTTTTTGTTCCAAAACCATCTTCCAACAGCATTTCTTCTGTAACGGTTACTTCTAATGGAGCTCTCTCGTAAAGTGCCAATTCTTTAATAAATGCCAAAATTGATGGAACGTCTGATTCTACCGCAGCTTCAATTGTAAACATGCTGTTTTATGAATTTACTTTTAATAAACTTCTCAAGTCTTCGTGAAACGACAAGGCATTCAATCCCAATGAAATGGTGAAATCGGAATCAATTTTATCTACAATTTTTAAAGCTTGACTTAAGATATTTTCACCTTCCTCACTCAGCGCTAATGTTTTGGAACGGGTGTCCATTTTATTCCGTTTTCTTGAAAGTAAGGACTTTTTCTGCAAGGTTCTTAAGATTTTTGAAGTCATCATTTTGTCTATTCGACAATGTTTGGCAAGGTCTTGTTGGGAAACAATATTTTTTTGTGTTCCTGTGTATTGAAGTGCGGCCAATAGCATGAATTGTGCGTGTGTAATTCCAATTTTATCAAGCCCGTTTTTGAGTTTTCGTTGCCATGACATACTGACTTGCCACATCAAAAATCCCGCGTTTTCTTCTGGGTCTGCGAAAGGGTGTTTATTTACATTCGGTTTTGTTTCTGGTAATTTTTTTGCCATTGCACTACAATTAAGTTGCAAGTATAATCAAATATCCTAACTCTTGGTAGCAATAGAAAAAACAAACTATGTAATATTAATTACAATTTTGTCCTTGACTCATTTTGTAGCAGTAACCCAACGCGGCAATCCATTTAAATCAGTATGTTGTTTTACAGATAAATACCCATTTTCTGAAAGCAATTGAGCAACCTCATTTACTCTTTCTGTATGACATTCCATGAGGAGCATTCCTCCTTCATTTAGTAACTTTTGTCCCCAATCTGAGATAGATTTGTAAAAAATCAAAGCGTCACCATCTGGAACAAATAAAGCAATAGAAGGCTCAAAATCTATTACATTTTTTGCAAGTGAAGGCTTTTCGTTATCTGTAATATAGGGTGGATTCGTAATAAGATAATCTAAATTATAAAATATAGGTTCTGGCTCTTTAAGCGCATTAGCTTGATAAAAAGAAACATCCAAAGAAAGTGCGGCTGCATTTGCTTTAGCAGTTTTTAGCGCATCAACAGAAATATCGCAACCTAAAATTTCTGCGTTGGGCAGGTAATGTTTCAAGGCTAAGCCAATACATCCAGAACCAGTACAAACATCTAAAATCTTGGGTTGCTCAATTTTGTTATTTTCTAAAAGACAATTTACTAATTCTTCCGTTTCTGGTCTTGGAATTAAAACCGACTCATTTACTCCAATTTTAAGGTCTGTAAACCAGGCATAACCAAGTATGTATTGCACAGGTTCATGATTTTTTAACCGTTTTACAAAAAAAGAATACTTTATTAATTCGCTTTCTAAAACACGTGTGTCTGGAAAAAGATGCAAATGTGTCATTGAGAATCCATTGATGTGCTCGGTTGACATTCTATATAAAACAAGGATTTCATTTTTCGCGTAGATTGAAATTAATTCACTTTCAAAATAGCGTTTTATATCAGAAAGTTGATTCCCTTTTATTTTCATGCCGCGAAAATAATGTATTTACAGGCTTTCCACTTAATAATTTACATTTACTCCATGAGAAAGTACATGCAAAGAGCCTTAGAATTGGCAGCTTTCGGAATAGGAAATGTGGCACCTAATCCATTAGTGGGCTGCGTAATTGTGCACAATGATAAAATTATAGGCGAAGGATGGCACTCTAAATTTGGTGGTCCACACGCAGAAGTAAATGCAATAAATAGCGTAAAAACTCCCGAAATCCTACACGAATCTACTTTATATGTTACGCTAGAACCTTGCAACCATTTCGGAAAGACGCCTCCTTGTGTTGACCTTATTTTGCAGCATAAAATCCCGAAAGTTGTTATTGCTACTTTAGATGTGAATCCAATAGTTGCAGGAAAAGGAGTATTAAGACTTAAGGAGAATGGAGTAGAAGTAGAGCTTGGAATGTTAAAAGAAGAAGTTAATTTTCAGAACAGAAGATTCATCACTTTTCATGAGAAGAAGCGTCCTTACATTTTGCTAAAATGGGCACAAACGGAAGATGGATTTATGGATAAAAAAAGGCAAATAGGGGAAAGGGGGAGTTTTCAAATTTCAGGCAAAGCTGCACAACTTGCAGTGCATCAATGGAGAAGTGAGGAAGCCGGAATTTTAATTGGAAAAAATACGGCGCTTAACGACAATCCAAAATTGAATACTAGATTTTGGTCAGGAAATAATCCACTAAGAATTATTATTGACTCGAATTTAGAAATACCAAGAACACATAATGTTTATGATAATTCTGTAAGGACACTAATTTTCAATCGATTAGAAACCCGCACTCTTTTTAATACGCAACTCATTCAACTCGATTTTACAAAATCTGTATTACCAGATATTCTAAATTATGCAGCTTATGAAAATATTCAAAGCATTATGGTGGAAGGTGGAAGACAGACTATTAAAACATTTCTCGAATTAAATTTTTGGGATGAAGCAAGAGTAATTACTGCACCCATTCATTTGAACGAAGGCTTGATAGCACCAACCTTAAATATTAACCCAACTGAAATGCTGCAACTGGGAAAAGATAGCTTGAAAGTTTATTACAACTTTTAGAACTATTTATTAAAAGGAAAAATTGGATTATTCACCCAAATTGGCAAGAACTTCAATTTCATCTTTTCCTAATTTTATGGTATCTCCAACTCTAATTTTGTTGCGTCTACGGTGTTCTACTTTGTTATTTACCATTACTTTTCCTTGATCAATTAAAGTATTAGCATGTCCGCCCGTTTCGGCAAGGTTCATTCTTTTGAGCAGTCCATTTAATTCTATATAATCATCTGAAAGATAAAATGTTTGTTTCATGTTGGGCATTTAATTTTGGTCCAAATAAAAAAAGGAACACGAGAAATTCATGTTCCTTATTTTAATCTTATTATTTATAATTAAAACTGCTCTAGTTTAGAGAAGAAGAAGTTACTTTCAATTTCAGCATTTTCGTCGCTATCAGAACCATGCATAGCATTGGCATCAATAGATTTTGCAAATAATGCTCGAATTGTTCCTGGAGCTGCTTTAGTCGGATCTGTTGCTCCAATTAATTCTCTAAAGTCTAATACAGCATTGTCTTTTTCTAAGACTGCAGCTACAATTGGTCCTGACGACATAAAAGTTACTAAGTCGTTAAAGAAACCTCTTTCGCTATGGATTGCATAGAACTGTCCAGCAGTTTCTTTTGTTAATCTAGTATATTTCATCGCTTTGATGCGAAAACCAGCTTCATTAATTTTTTGTAAAATTGCTCCAATGTGGTTGTTTTCAACTGCATCAGGTTTTATCATTGTAAAGGTTACTTTACCAGCCATTGTATAATTGTTTTTAATTCGGGCGCAAAAGTAGTATTAATTCATCAAATAAAAACGCTGGTTTCTATTTTCCCCTGCCTTGAATGACGATAAGAAAAGTGTAAATCAATATTTTAAAGTCTAATGCTATGGTCATATTTTCAATATAGAGAATATCGTATTTTAACCTTTCAACCATCTCATCTACATTTTCGGCATAACCAAATTTTACTTGTCCCCAACCAGTTATACCTGGTCTAACCTTGTGTAGAATTCTGTAATGAGGCGCTTTTTGTACAATTTGATCGATGTAATATTGTCTTTCTGGTCTAGGTCCGACAATGGACATTTGCCCGATTAATACGTTAAAAAACTGAGGTATTTCATCCAAGCGCGTTTTGCGCATAAAACGACCAAACGGAGTTATTCTTGGGTCGTGTTTGCTCGAAAGTTGCGGTCCACGTTGTTCTGCATCGCAAAACATCGACCTGAATTTGTAAATTTTAAAGGATTTACCATTTAAACCTAACCGCTGATGACTATAAAACGTGGGCCCTGAAGAGGTGCTTTTTACAATAATGGCTGTAATAATGTATACAGGGCTGCAAATAATCAATACAAATAAGGAAACAAAAATATCGTAGAGGCGCTTGAAAGATTTTTGCCATTGAGGCATTAAGCTTTTGTTAATTTCAATTACTGGTGCACCAAAAATTGCCGACATTTTTACAGAGCCCAACATAATATCAGTAATGTCTGGAATTACTTTGATAATAGCATTTGTAATTTCTAATTCGGTCAATATTTTACCCAAATAAGAATGCTCATTATTCTCAGGTGCAACTATAACTTCTTCAATATCATTTTGATTTATTATTTGCACCAAGTCTTGGAAATGTCCTAATTTCTTTAAATGCAAATCTAGCTTAGGTTCAACAGCCCCATTTACGGCTACATATCCATAAAATTTGTTACCACTTTTAATCGTTTGTGTTTCAATCTTTTGGAAGATTTCTAATGCCTTTGGCCCAGAACCTACGAGTACAGTTGAAAATGATATTTTCCCGTTTTGAACATTTCTAGCATTAATTGTCGCGACAACCATGCGCTGAATGGTAGTAATGATAAAATTGAGTAAAAATAAAGCGAAGAAAGAGGTGTAGTAAAATCTATAAGAAGCAACTACATCATCTAAAGAAACTGCAAAAAACAATAATATACTTCCTGCTAATATGTTGAAAGTAGTAGTACCTAAAATTCCTAACCTCGATTTCCTATATACATCATAATAAGTACCGCTAATTTGATAAATGATTAACCAAAATATTGGAACAATTAGTAACCCTAAATAGAAAGTGTCATTATATTCTAGTTTAATGCTATGTCCGAAGCGAATGGGTTCTAAATATATTTTTCTGAATGTAAAATATAGTGTCCAAGCAGTAGCTGCTGAGACTAAATCGAGTATAGCCTGCAAATATGCCTGTTTCCTATCTCTTTTTAATGCACTCATCCTATTGAGCTACAATTTTTAAATTGTCCATAAATACAATAATAGGTTCAGTTCCTCCTAATTTTGCAGCAGTAAAATAGACTTGATAACTACTCGCATTTACTTGAGTACTTACATATTTTGTAAGGTCGATGTATATTTTATTCCAATTATCTGTAGGATTAAGCGTAAGGATATTGTCAATATGCGGAGCTGCTGAAATGTAATTGGAATATAATACAACATTTAATAAATCAGTGCATTTGTAATTCATTTCTAAAAACACAAATGCTCCTTGTTTAGGAAGTTGCACGGCATCAACTTGTCTGAACTCTAAATAGGCTGAATCTTGGTCTAGAACAGCTTTCAAAGAACCACTTCCTTCAAATATTTCAATTGGATTTGTAGTTATTTCTAAACTAGTATCACTTCTTGGAGTGGCTTCTAATGCAATTCCTGCGGCATTGTCAAAATTTGTTTTAAAAGCAAAAGAAACACTATCGAAATACGTGGTAACAGGACTAATTTTTATTTCACCTTCTGGAATTAAATCGACTTCTGTAAAATAATTTTTATAGAATGGATAAACCGCGCGCGTTGCTGAAATACCGTTTATTTTAATCCCTGGTCCAACAGAAATTTTACTATTTCCTTCTACCAACGCTGGAACTTTACAAGGTAATTCGAAAACTCCTATTGGATTGTCGTTCACATAAATCCAAGCATCTGTAATTTTTGCCGCGTTGCTGCCTTGCAAACCAACATCAGTATTCAACAGAAAGGTATCTATTGAAATGTAGGCAGGAATTTTTTCTGTAGGATTTATAATATTACAAGAACAGAAAACACCAATTAAAAAAAGAAAAGATAAGTAATAGTGCTTCATTCTTTAAACTAACAAATGCGAGGTAAGCGTGAGTTTATCAATTATTCTATACGCAATATCCAAGGCTATTAAACCGTCTTCGGCAGTAACTGAGGGCGCTGTATTATGCATAATTGCATTTGAAAAACTCTCTAACTCGGCTTTTATTGCATTTGTTGGTAAAATTTCGGGACGTTCCATAAAAATCTGCTTCATTCCTTTGTCTTGGCCCAATTCAATAATGAGTGCCAACGGGTCAGGTTCTCCTACTACTGTATTCATTCGAATTACTTCAACTTCTTTTTCTAAAAAATCGACACTTATATATGCGTCTTTTTGAAAAAATCTTGTCTTACGCATATTCTTTAATGAAAGTCTTGAAGCCGTAAGATTTGCCACACAACCATTATCAAATTCTATTCTTGCATTCGCAATGTCTGGAGTATCACTCACAACAGCAACACCACTTGCGCTAATTTTTTTAACGGGTGATTTTACACTGTGCAAAACAATATCAATATCGTGAATCATTAAATCTAAAACCACTGAAACATCCGTTCCCCTTGGATTAAATTGTGCTAACCGATGTGTTTCGATAAACATTGGATTTTTACAAAAAGGAAGTGCGGCTGTAAACGCTGGATTGAACCTTTCTACGTGTCCTATTTGTACTTTTTTACCGGCTTCGTGCGACAATTGCACAATCTCTTTTGCTTCATCTATACTGGTAGATATTGGCTTTTCAATAAATACATGTTTACTTGCGCGCAATGCTCTTGTAGCATAATAATGGTGTGATAAAGTTGGTGTCACTATATCAATAACTTCACATTGTTCTAGCAGCATTTCAAAACTTTCAAAAGCTGTAACGCCCAAATCCTGAGCTACTTTCTTTGCATTATCGGCATCGGCATCAAAGAATCCAACCAAATGATAAACATCCAGCTCCTGTATCAATTTTATATGTATTTTCCCTAAATGACCTGCCCCAACAACACCAATTTTAAGCATAGATATTCAATTTTGGGTACAAACCTAATGGTTTTTGTTCCATAAATGGACAGAGCTTTCACGATTTTGCAATTTTTCTTTGCATAAAAAATGAACATCACAATGTGGATGAAACCATTATTTGACTAATAAATCACCTTAGTTTATCCTTAATTTCGAAACGTTAGAAATAAATATGTTAATAGAAGATACTTACCGCCACAAAGGATTGCGCAACAGAATGGTAGAGGCATTAATTGAAAAAGGTATAACAGACCCGAAAGTGTTAGAAGCCTTAAGAAAAGTTCCTAGGCATCAGTTTTTTCAGGATCAAATTTTTGTTCAAAAAGCATATGAAGATATCGCTTTTCAAATAGGTGAAGGTCAAACAATTTCTCATCCTTCTACTGTTGCAATGCAAACGCAATTGCTTACTATTCAAAAAGGTGAGAAAGTGCTCGAAATTGGCACTGGTAGCGGATATCAAACTGCAATTTTGCATGCAATTGGTGCAAAAATTTATAGCATAGAAAGGCAACACGCGCTCTTTGTGAGAACCAAAAAATTGTTAGACAATATGCAAGTTAAAGCTACTTTAACTTTTGGTGATGGGTATCTTGGTTGGCCTGCTTTTGCTCCATTTGATAAAATTATTGTTACAGCTGGTGCTCCATTTATTCCTCCTGCACTTTGCGAACAACTAAAAGTTAATGGTAAAATGGTTATTCCTGTTGGGAGTAATGGCGTGCAATTGATGCACATTGTAAGCAAAAAAGAAAACGGTGAAATTGTAATTTTGGTGGAAGGAGAGTTTAAATTTGTGCCTTTATTGGCCCATAAAAATTAAGAATTTACCTATGGATTTTCACTTTACCATCGAAAATAACATTACAGTTTACTACATCAGAGACATAACTCAGCTAAATCAACACCTCGAAAGTTTATCTAAAACCGATACCATTTCTGTAGACCTCGAATTTGACAGAGAAAGATATACCTATGGCTCAAACATCTGCTTAATTCAACTTTATTACAACAACAAATGCTTGCTAATTGATGCAACAGTTAGTAATTATTACCATGCAATTTTTCCAATTTTAGAAAATCCATCTATACTCAAGATCATGCATTCTCCTAGCGAAGACCTTACTTTGTTGCATGAAATGAATTGCTTTCCAGTAACTATTTTTGATACGGAAAAAGCTGCCAGATTAATTAATGTAAAAGCATTTTCCTTAGCTAATATTTTAGCTGAATTCCTACAAATTAGTATTGATAAATCGCAACAAAAAACCAATTGGACAATTTCACCTTTAAAAGCTGACCAATTAAAATATGCTGCTAAAGATGTGATTTATTTACCTCAATTAAAAGAAGCCTTAATGCTTAAAATCAATAAATTAGGTATTGAAGAGTGGATAAAACAAGAAAATAAATATTGGGATAATTTTAGAGTTGAAAAAAAATATGAAGGACAACTAACCAATAAAGACGATGCAAAGAAACTTCCTCCTTTTCAATTATTTGTGTTAAATGAATTGTTGAAAGTGAGAGATAAATATGCCATGAAATTTAATAAACCCGGATTTTACATGGTTTCCAAAGAAATACTGAGTGATGCCGTTTTTGATGAAGAAATATTCAACAACTGGAAGCAACAGCATGGCATTTACCATCAGTTACAAAATGAAACTGTAAAAAATGAGTTTTACACTGCTTTTAAAACTTCTCAGAAAACTGCAGAGGATTTAAAATTGAAAAAAAGAAAAGAAAATTCGTTTTTATCCTTAGATGAACGGATTGAATTAAGTAATCAGCGTAAGTTAATAGACGAATTGGTAAATGAAAAATACAGACCTATTCACCTCGAAATAGTTGAAAAATATGGAGAAAATACTGCGATGTATATTCTGAATGAAAAAACAATGTTAGAATTGGCAACAAAGAAAATTAAGGTGGATGATTTACCTTTTGAGTATCGTAAGAATCTTATTCAATCCATCAGCAAAGAAAAAGGTATAATTATTTGATAATGATAAATATATCGGTTGTTTCCTATTTAAATACAGCTCCTTTTTTATACGGATTAAAGCATTTTGAAACCGTAAATTCTAAATTATTTAAAGTAAGCCTCGATATTCCATCAGTTTGTGCTCAAAAGTTAATTAATGGTGAAGCGCAAATTGGCTTAATTCCAACTGCAGTATTACCACTATTACCAACTTACCAAATAATTGGAAAAACCTGCATTGGTGCTGTTGGAAAAGTTGATTCTGTATTGCTTTTTAGCAATGTTCCTCTAGAAAATATTGAGAAAATCCTCCTCGATTATCAATCAAGAACCTCCGTTAAATTGTGTCAAATTTTAGCTGCCAACTATTGGAAAATAATACCAGAATATGAAAATGCTTCTGCTAATTACATCTCAGAAATTATCGGAGCTACCGCTGCTGTTGTTATCGGTGATAGAGTTTTTGATGTGATGCATCAATTTAAATACAGTTACGACCTTTCTGAGGCTTGGTACAAATACCAGCAATTGCCATTTGTTTTTGCTTGTTGGACTTCCATAAATCCAGTAGATAATGAAGTTATTGTTCAATTAGAAGAGTCTTTGCAATTTGGAATCAATCATTTACAAGAAACTATTGAGGAAAATATTCATAAATATCCATCTCATTACAACGTTGAAAACTATCTAACTAACAGAATTTCTTACAACTTAGATGCTTTAAAATTAAAAGGAATGGAAACTTTTTTACACTTACTCGGTACATTTGATACGGAATTAAAATAAATGCTAATTTCGAAATCAAATAAATCTCTCATGAAAGGCTTTCAAATCAAATCACTCATCGCTTTAATTGTGTTGACTTTGTTCAATTTTAGTGAACTAAAAGCAGATAATGGCACGAGCAAAGTACAACTGATTCGATTGAAAAATATGATGATAGGAGGCGATTACGCTGCTGCATATCGAGCGTTAAGAGACTTAGAAAAATCTGACACTACTTCAGTAGAATTGTATGCCATAAGCGGAGAATGTAATTATTACTTGAAGAATTACCCGGAAGCGATTGAAAGATTGAATCGCTCTATTTCTTTAAATCCTGCAACTTTTCCGGAAAAGTATTTTTTTTTAGGCAGAACCTATCAAGTTCAAGGAGAATTAGAAAAAGCATCTTCTGCTTATCAAATATATTTAGAAAAGCAACCTAAGGATGCTGATAAAAAGAAAGAAACTATTGCTTATTTGGACCAATGCAGACGGGCAATTGAAATGCTTAAAAATCCAGTTAATGTGACCATTAAGAATTTGGGACAACTCATAAATACTGAATATCCAGAATACAATCCATCCATATCTGCTGATGGTAACACCTTGATTTTTACTACAAGAAGACCGGAGAATACAGGTAAATTACAAGATCCTGAGGACGGAAAGTTCTTCGAAGATATTTACATTTCTAGGCGCGATTCTGCTACAGGAATGTGGACTGAATCAGCTTCAGTAGAAGGCAAATTGAATACAGATGGGCACGATGCTAACATGGGACTTTCTCCTGATGGAGCTCAAATTTATGTGTACCGCAATTCTTCGTATGGTTCTGGAGAAATTTATGTTTCTAAGCGAGGAAAAACAGGCAAATGGGGAGAAGCAAAAAAAGTGGAAGGAGACATTAACACTACTTATTTTGAAAGTTCTGCGAGTGTTTCTGCTGATGGAAAAACCCTCTATTTTGTAAGTGAAAGACCAAGAGGCGGGTTCGGAATGGGCGATATTTACAAATCAAAACGAATCAGTAAAACAGAATGGGGAAAAGCCGAGAATTTAGGCCCTTCAATTAATGATGAATATGACCAAATAGGCGTGTTTATTCACCCTGATGGTAAAACGTTATACTATGCAACGAATAGCCCGAAAAGTTTGGGTGGATACGATATTTTTAAATCAGTACTTGAAAATGGAAAATGGTCGGAACCACAAAATTTGGTATGTCCAATTAACACAACAGGTGATGAAAGATTCTTTGCATTGAGCACAGACACCCGCACAGCTTGGTTTAGCAGCAATAGAAATGGTGGAGTAGGCGACTTAGATTTATGGGAAATTGACTTTAGTAAATTAGTGATGGATACGGTTGCAAAAGAAATAGCGGTGCAAGTTCCTAAAGGACCAGTTTTATCAATAATTTCGGGTAAAATAATTGATTCTGATGCGGGTCAAACCATCGAAATAGAAATCAACATTATAGAAAAGGCAACAGGCAAACAAATTTCTGCCAATAGCGATGAAAATGGGTATTACTTCGCCACCCTCGAAGGCGACAAGGATTACACCGTTGCAATCAACAATCCTTTATACAAATCTTACATGTTTGACTTTTTTCTGAAATCAAGCGAAAAAGGGACCTTTACACTTGAGAAGATAATTGTATTAGATAGAATTAAAAAATAATAGTGATGCTTTGCTGTGGTAGTAGTAAATTTGCCACATGATTAAATATTGCTTCTCTTTCCTGCTAATAAGTTTTTCGTTCTTAGCATTTTCCACTGCAAAAAGTCAAAGTTCATCCTCCTCAGGCGCAATTATACAGGACCTTAAAAAGTTAGGTAATACTGCTAAAGTATTATATGTAGCAGCGCATCCTGATGATGAAAATACGCGTTTGCTAGCCTATTTTGCAAATCAAAGACATTACCAAACAGCATATTTATCTTTAACACGCGGTGACGGTGGTCAGAATTTGATTGGTACCGAACAAGAAGAACTGCTTGGATTAATTAGAACACAAGAGCTTCTAGCTGCTAGAAAGGTAGATGGAGGAGAACAATTTTTTTCTCGCGCTTTTGACTTTGGTTATTCCAAGAATCCTGAAGAAACATTTGATATTTGGGGAAAAGACAAAATTTTAGCAGATGTGGTATGGGCAATTCGAAAATTTCAACCAGATGTTATCATTACTCGCTTTCCTACAACTGGAGAAGGTGGACATGGGCATCATACTGCTTCAGCAATACTAGCAGTAGAAGCTTTTTCCGCAGCAGCAGATGAAAAACGTTTTCCAGAACAATTGAATTACGTTAAGACTTGGCAAGCGAAACGACTTTTCTGGAACAACTTTATGCCTTCTCGAGATGAAAAAACTGATGTTTCGGAAATGATACTTTTGGATGTAGGCACCTACAATGCTGCATTAGGAGAGTCAATGGGAGAAATTGCATCTCGCAGCCGAAGCATGCATAAAAGTCAAGGATTTGGTGCAAAAATAAACAGAGGCGAGCAATTCGAATATTTTACGCAATTAGCGGGAGATAAAGCTTCTTCTGATATTTTCGAAAATATTCAAGAAACATGGAAAAATGTAAAAGGAGCAGAACTATTAGACGAGCAACTAGAAAAAATAAGTGAAAACTTTAATGTACAACATCCTGAAGCTTCTATTGCAGCGCTTAAAAACAGCCTTACAATTCTCGATAAATTACCTGAAAATCCTTTGAGAACTGAAAAAATAAAATTGCTGGAGGATATTGTTTTGAAATGTGCTGGAATTTATGCTGAATTCTTTGCACCGCAATACAACCTTGTCGTTTCAGAAAAAATAGAAGCTACTTTTTCATTTGTTTAC
>Ga0105049_10006149_pt1 | contig 13988 bp, 14 predicted proteins | sample MAT06_FD_78087 | JGI IMG/M metagenome (GOLD analysis project Ga0105049, IMG submission 78087) | Freshwater microbial communities from Lake Fryxell liftoff mats and glacier meltwater in Antarctica - MAT-06 | ecosystem: Environmental > Aquatic > Freshwater > Ice > Liftoff microbial mat | place...
CATCTCAGTTCCAATCCTTTCAGGACTGATTGGGGCCGTGCATAACGCACGGCGCTCAGCCGCACCGCCGCCCCCGACCCCAAAGCCACAAGGTGGCCCTTTTTGTCCAGAAACGGCCAACACTCGCACCCCCTGCTCAATATCGACCACACATAAGTCTCCTTTCACGGCGCTTTATCTGGAAAGTGGTGGATTTCGCCCTGATTGAGATTGAGCGTGCATCGAAATCAGGCCACTCCGTGAACTGCGCGGAACCACCCGCGCGGGTGGCCCAATTTATCCTGTGGAGTGTCCAGATGGCAGAAAGAACTCTTTTCCGTCGGGCCGCACCGATCGCTGGAATGTTGCTCCTTCCGGTGATCGCCGCCGCCCAGGACGCTGTGGCGACGGTGACGCCGGAGCAAATCGCCGCGCTGGAGGCGAAGCTGTCCGCGGCCCAGATGGCGGGCGACAACGCCTGGGTCATGGCCTCGGCGGCGCTGGTGCTGATGATGACGGCGCCCGGGCTGTTCTTGTTCTACGGCGGGCTCGTCAGGTCCAAGAACGTCCTCTCGGTCTTCATGCAGTGCTTCTTTCTGATGGCCGCCATCTCGGTGCTGTGGCTGGTGTACGGATACAGCTTTGCGTTCTCCAAGGGATCGCCCTTCATCGGCGGCACGGAGTACCTCTTCCTCAAGGGCGTCGGGACCGAGCCGAGCGGCTATGCGGCGACGATCCCCCACCTGACGTGGTGTTTCTTTCAGTTGATGTTTGCGATCATCACGCCGGCGCTGATGTGCGGCGCCTTTGCGGAACGCTTTCGCTTCCGCGCCTTCGTTCCCTTCATGATCGGCTGGTTCACCATCGTGTACCTTCCGCTGGCCCACATGGTGTGGGGCGATGGCGGCTATCTGAACGCGTTCCTTGGCGGCGACAACAACGTGGACGCGCTGGACTTTGCCGGCGGCACGGTGGTGCACATCAGCTCCGGCGTCTCGGCCCTGGTGCTGGCGATCCTCCTGGGCAAGCGTCGGGGATATCCCTCCAGCCAGTTCGCGCCGCATAGCCTGGTGTTGAGCGGCATCGGCGCCGGCCTGCTGTGGGTCGGCTGGTTTGGCTTCAACGCGGGAAGCGCGCTGTCGGCCGGCGGCCTTGCCTCCGCCGCGTTCCTCTCCACCCACATGTCGGCCAGCGGCGCCGCGCTCTCCTGGCTGGTCGCCGAGTGGATCTTCCGCGGCAAGCCAAGCTTCCTCGGGGCCATCTCTGGCGCCGTCGCGGGCCTGGTCGCCGTCACTCCCGCGGCGGGATTCGTGACTCCGGTCTCTGGACTGTTCATCGGCCTCATCGGCGGATTCGTTTGCTTCCTGGCCTGCGTGAAGCTGAAGGCGGCCTTGGGCTATGACGACGCCCTGGATGTCTTTGGCGTCCATGGCGTGGGCGGCATCACCGGCGCCATCCTCACCGGAGTCTTTGCGGAAAAGTCGGTCAACGCCGTCTATGGCGACGGGCCCGTGGGCCTGATCGACGGCAACCCGGGCCAGGTTGTGAACCAGGCCATCGCCGTGCTGATCACCGTGGTCCTGAGCGTGATCGGCACCACGGCGCTCTACTTCATCGTCAACTCGGTTGTCCGCGCCAAGGCCACCGCCGAGGAGCAGGAGACGGGTCTGGACCTGGTGGATCACGGGGAGTCGGGCTATCACGGAGCCGGCGCCGGCGGCATGTAGCACCCCATCGCCTTTCCGCGCGCGCCGGTGGCCCGATGTCCGGGGCCACCGGCGCCGCCCCCCCCCAAATTATCCTAGCCGACCAACCGCAAGCGCCCCACCCTTAAAGGGTCCGGGGGCACATTGCCTTCGGCGCGAATCGCGGAAAAGGCGGGGCTGGACGGAGGGATGCGACTCGTTTTTCTTAGCATGCACGACCGTTGCCGGGGCCCCATGGCCCGGGCGGTGGCGGACCGGCTCGCGCGCGAGGCGGGAATCGACGGCATGGCGTTCGACTCCGCGGGCGTCCGCGCCAAGGCAGGCGAATCGGCCGAGGTCGCCACCATCGCCTTCATGATGCAGGAGAAAATCCACCTCGTCAAACACCAGAGCAAGCCCCTGACCGAGGCCAGCGCCGACGCCGCCGATGTGATCCTCGCCATGACCAACGAGATCGCCCAGGCCGGCCGCGCCGCCGTCGGCGACTACTATGCCCCCAAGATCGTTCTCCTCAACGATGCGGTGGAAATGGTGAGTTCCCGCATGGACGTACCCCCGCCCGATGGCGAGTCGGGCGCCGCCCATCGGCGGGTATATGCCGCCCTCAGGGCCTCCATCGGGCGACTGTGCCGGATGCTCGAGGAGTCCGACGTCCGCCCCGAGCTCTTCGGCGCGCTCACCATCGCCCGCCGCCACGTCCCCAGCGCCGCCGGCCCGCGCGCCTCCACGCTCGACCCGGAGAAGCGCCTCTACCTCGCCAATACCATCTTTGATCTTCTCGAGCGCGCATTCGACACGCCCACGTCGGCCCACCTCCTCGAACTCCTCGCCGCCAGCGGACAGCGCGCGACCCTCGGCGAGGTGGAGGAAATCCTCCGCCAAGACCTCCACGGCTTCGTGGGCCAGGACCGCGACGGCGCCTGGACGATCATCGCCGGTGCCGCCCAGCAGCGGCGCGACCGAGCCCGCGCCGAGGCACAGGCACGCGCCCGCTCCGGCGCCGACCAAGGGCGCGAGCAGAAGCGCTCCGCTCCCCCGCCCCCGCCCTCCAACGGCAAGGCCGAGAAAATGACCGAGCCGCTGGCCCTCGACATCCTCGGCCTCAAGCCCGGCGCCCCCTTCGAGGAAATCCGCGCCCGCTATCGCTCGCTCCTCAAACGCTACCACCCCGACCGCTTTCAGGACGACGCCGACTTCCGCGACATGGCCGAGGCCAAGGCCCGCCGCATCAACGAGGCTTGGAACTTCATGGAGTCCAAGCACGCCGACGCCGAGTAGCCCCTTGCAGTAGCCCCCATCGTTACCGGCGTAGCGTTGCGCAATCGGCCGGCCAAAATGGAGCGATTTGCCGGTCAAACCATTGGGGCTGCTAGAGTTGCGAAGGCTCCGCCCATTGTCAAGTATCAGAAATGAAAAGGAGCGCTTTTGGACAGAGCATTCGATACCGGCGGCAATTTTCTCTTGCAGGGGATGGGTCCAGTACGAACTCCTCTTCTATGTCGTTCGTCAAACCCCACTATGGAGAACTTCAGATGAAGAAAGCAATTCTTACCGCTGTTGCCGCGCTGGTAGTGGCCGGATCCGCCAACGCGGCCATCGTCCTTACCGAGTCATTCAGTGCCGCCCCTGCCCCGGGCACATTTATCGAGTTGATCGAAGGCTCGGCAGCCAATGCCGAGATCGTCTACGCCTTCGATTACGCCACCCTGTCCATCCCGTCGGCCCCTCGCTCGACCGGTGGCTCCACCACAGGTCTTTCGCTCCGTTCCAACATCTCGGCCGCGGCTGTGAGCACCGTCGGGGTGTACACGAGCGCCTCCTACAGCGGAGATTACCAAGTCACGGTGGATGTGTATCCCTACCTGAACCCGGCAGGACCAACCGGCACGTCCGAGTACGCCAACTTCGGTATCAACCACTCCGGCACGCGCCAGATCAGTTTCCAGCAGGCCGTCTCCACGAGCACCGACGGCTACTGGCTCACGTTTCGCACCGATGCCAGCGCCAACGACAGCATCATCTTCCAGGAAGGTTTTACCACGGCCTTCAGCGACAACGAATACCCGGGCCTTGTCTGGGCAGATAGCTCGGATGGCTCGGTTGCCGGTGGCGCCCGCAAGGGCAACGCCACCCCCTTCGCGCAGAGCTTCTTTGGCGCCGGCGGTGTGTTTGTGAACCAGTGGAAGACGATTCAGATCAAGCAGGAGGCCGGCATCGTCACCGCCTCCATTGACGGCGCGCCGCTGTTTACCCGCAACGACCCCGACGACACGTGGACCAGCGGTCGCGTTCTCCTCGGCGGCGACGATCCCTTCGCCTCCGTCAACGCCGATATCCGCGTGATCTACGACAACCTGCTCGTGGAAACGATCGTCGCCAGCGATGCAACCAACTGGACGTCGTATTACTGAATCCAGGCCTGCAGCGCATCGAAGGTCCGCGCCGGGTGTGCTCTCGCACACCCGGCGCTTTCATTTTCTCCAAGGCCTTCACGGCTTCGTGGGGGCGGACCGCGACGGCGTATGGACGATCATCGCCGGTGCCGTCCAGCAGCGCAGCGCCCGCGCCCGCGATATCCACGGGGCATGGAACTTCATGGAGTCCCAGCACGCCGACGAAGAGTAGTTCCTGGGAACGCCAATCTCCCGATTGGCGCCGTCACCCGACGCCCCGGTGGTTCCTTGCCGCTTACTCCCCCCAGCCGATCGGGAGATCGGCGTTCCCAGTGCCCCGGAAGGATTTGACCCCGCGGCTCCCCACACCCCATGCTTGTTAATCGGCCCCAAAGGACGGAGAACCTCCCCGATGACACCACCACAGAAATTCCGCGCGGCGGCGATGCTGGACCGCGACGGCAACCTGAACGAGGACGTGGAGTACCTCGCCGATCCCGAGCGCCTGGTGCTGCTCCCCAACGCGGCGCGGGCGGTGCGGATGCTCAATCAGGAGGGTGTCGCCGCCGTCCTGACCACCAACCAGTCGGGAATTCCCCGCGGGTTGCTGACGGAGGAGACGCTGGCCCTGATTCACGAGAAGCTGAACGCGATGCTGGCGGCGGAGGGCGCGCATCTGGACGGTATCTACCACGCGCCGGCGCTCCCCGATGCCGGCGACCCGCGGCGCAAGCCGATGCCGGGCATGTATCATGACGCCGTGCGCGACCTGGGGCTGCAGGGTCTGCCCGCCTACTCGATCGGCGACCGCTCTCTCGATGTGGAGTTTGGCCTCAACTTTGGCGGCAAGGGCATCCGCGTGCTGACGGGGACCCAGGTGAAGGCCGACATCCAGTTCGACCTGGCCCACCTCTATGAGGAGCGGAAACGCCACCGCGTGTTTGTTGAGGAGACGATCTTCGACGCGGTGCATCGCCTGCTGGCGGACCTGATCCTGGACGCGGCGCCGGAGAACTTCTACCTGCGCAAGAAATTCGGCCATCTCCAGAAGACCGCCAACGACGTCGCCACCGAGCGCGAGCGCGGCAACCGCGTGGTGCTGGTGAACGGATGCTTCGACCTGCTGCACGGCGGACACGTCAGCTATCTGGAGGACGCCCGCGCGCTGGGCGACCGGCTGGTGCTGGCCGTGAACTCCAGCGCCTCCATCGCGCGGCTCAAGGGCAACGGGCGCCCGCTGATGCCGGAGGCCGAGCGCATGGTCCTCCTCGCGAGCCTGCGCCATGTGGACTACCTGACGGTGTTTCACGAGGACTCCGCCGACTATGTGCTGGAAACGCTGAAGCCCGACATCCACGCCAAGGGCACCGACTATCGGGATGACAACGTGCCGGAACTGCAAACGTCCCGCCGCCTTGGCATCGAAACGCGCATCGCCGGCAACCCCAAGGAGAACAGCAGCCGCGACATCATCGACGTGGTGATGGAGCGGGCACGGGCGGGAATTTTGTAGGGGGGAATCGGGAACGGCAAACTTTTCACAGGTCCGATAATTCCCATACCTCCCATCATTCCCATTTTCAATTCACGAAAGGCACTAAATGAAAAAACACACATTCGCAACCACGGCAGCGACATCACTGGGGCTGATCCTGTTGGCCGGATGCTCGTCCTCGGGCAGCCGCACACTGGACACCAGCAACCTGCGCATGGCTCCAACCGATCTGGCGCAGACGTATCTCCTCACCCAGCCGGAGGTCGTGGACCTGGTGGGGCCGGTGACATCGGTGGCGGAGACGGGGAGCGGCGACATGCAGAGTAGCTCGCCGTTTGGCCTGTGGAGTCGCGAGAGCAAGATGCGCCACTTCACTGTCTATGGCCCCAAGGGCGAGACATTCGTGCTCGTCAACTTGTCGAGCCGGAACAGCGGGCCGTGGCGCGTGGACAACGCCACTGTCTATACGCGCGACGCCTATCGCCTGCGCGGCATCGCGCTTCCGCCGCACCCGGAGCAGGACGCGATCATGCAGTCGATCACCACCTCGATCCGCGGCAACGCCGAAGTCCTCAAGCAGGTGGGCACGGTGACCGCCATCGATGCCATCGAGCCGCGGTTTGGAATGCCGGAAGTCGAGAAGGTGTCGTCGGACAAGGCGTCGGCGAAGGCGCTGGAAATCAACGTCGTCACCGAGCCCCTCGGCGAGTCACCCACCGTGGAGGAGGCGCGGACGAAGATGGCGAAGGAATTCGCCGGTCTGCGATTCTACAATCTGCGCGTGCGCGGGGTCAGCGGCACCGCCTATGCCTCCGCCGCGGCCCGCAAGAAGGGCGATAAGTGGATCGCCCAGGAACCATTTCTGACGTCCACCGAAAGCGCCGCCGGCGCCGGCGAGAACGATCGCTTCCCCGAGGACCAGGCCTTCTCCGTCTTCCGCGGCACAGCGCCTTGATCGAAAACCTGGACCAACTGGAGCACCCACCCGTCGCCCTCGCGGAGATCGCGCCCGGCGGCCGTTTCACGGGCGTCGAGACCGTGCTGATGGATATCGACGACACGCTGTGGGAAAACAATATCTTCTTCCTCGCGTCGCTGGCGTGGCTCTGTCGCGCGGGGAGGCGTTGCGGCCACGCGGATCGCGCGACGATTTCGATCCTGAACCACTGGGAGAACTTCAACATCGGGGCCAAGGGCTACGGCTATGATAGCTATGCGGCCTCGATGGAGATGGCGGTGGCGGCGCTCGTCTCCCGCAATGGGGGGCGCTACCGCCACCTCCACGCGGAGTTCAACGCGGGCGTCCGCCGCTGGACGCGATTCCTGAAGTCCCACCCAATCCAGTGGCGTGCGGGCGTGGCGGAAACACTGCCGGAGCTTACCCGCCGCTTTCGCGTGATCATCGTCACCAAGGGGCACCAAGGCGACCAGATGGCCAAGGTGGACCGCTGTGGCCTGAAGCACCTGTTCCACGGCGCCGAGGTCGTCCCCCACAAGTATCCCGACTGCTATCGCCGCGTGATCGCGAAGTACGACCTGAATCCGGCGAGCACGGTGATGGTCGGGAACTCGCCCCGCAGCGACATCAACATGGCCAAGCGCGCGGGCCTGCGCACGGTGTATATACCACACCCCAGGACGTGGTTCCGCGAGGTGGAGTCGATCCTGACCGACGACCCGCCAACCATCGAGGCCGAGGCGTTTCCGCAGTTGCTGGAAGTGCTCCGGGCGTAGCGCGGCTACTCCGGCGACGCCGCGAAGATCACATCCGCCGAATCCACCAGCGTGTCGAAGTTGCGGTCGCCCAGCGGCGACGACGGACGCAGGCCGATGAGCACCAGCACGACTTCCCCCGTCGTCAGCGGCAGCGCCACGGTCGGCGTTGGGACCGGTGTCGGAGTGGGAGTCGGCGCGGCCTGAATCGCGACCAGGATCACGCCATCGACGCGCGGCACCAGAAAGTTACCCGCGCGGTCGGCCACGCGGCTCGGGCGAAATGCGATGCCGATGTTCCCCGCGCCGTTGGCGTTGCCCACCCCCAGCAGGCGATAGGCGTTGGGCCCAAGAAACGGGCCATCGCCGGGGCTTGCGCCGGGAAGGAACGACAGCGACCCGCCGCCGACACCGGTCAGGTCGGCCTCGACGCTGGCGCCATTGAGGCCCTCCACCGCGCCGACCGAGCTCACCGTGCGGACGGCCTCGTTAAAAGCCGCGATGACCTCGAAATTGATGTCGGGACCGATTGTGTCACCCCCGGCGAAAGCCAACTTGCCCAGGTCCGTTTCCGTGGGCGGGGTCGTGTCCAGCGTGATCGCGAAGGCGAGCGCCGGACCCGGGCCATCGGCCACCGTGGCAAGTCGCGCATAGAAGGTGAAAACCTGAGCCCCGGTATCTGGGAGGGGAATCTCGTGGGTGGTCACGCTTGGGAGCGGCACATAGGACGCGAAGTCCTCAGTTTGGGAAATGTGAAACTCCACGTCGGACCCTGTTTCGCCGACGAATTCCACCCGGACGGTCTGCTCGTTGGTGAACCCCGCGATTGGATCGCCCGCGCCATCGCGGTCCACCATCGCGAAGGAGGTCAGCACGGGGGGCGCACCGGCGGTTGCCAGCCCTCCACAGCCCAGCAGGATTGTCGTCATGGCGAGGCGCATAGCATTCATCGATATCTTCCCGTGATGGGCACCGTGGGGGGGCCGGGTTTCGTTAACACACGCTCATTCTGGTGCGTCCGGGCGCTCCCGCCAAGGCGATTCTTGGCCGCCAACCGGTAGCCGGGCCAAAACCGGGGTTTCCGGAAGTCACACGGAAAGGTGTTTCCTGCGGGAGCCACCGGGGCTGGCGATTTGGACTTTCGCCTTGCTCGGACCGGGCGCGGGGCAGGCAACATGGCGTCTCGACCCCGGCAGTGGAAATTACGCCCGGGCTCCCACCCACAAGGAACTCCATGCTCGCGGCTTCCCTTCCCTCCATATCGATACTCGCCATCGGCAGCGCCCAACTCTTCGAGATCCTGATCGGCGCCATCGGGTTCGTGGCCGCTTTTGGCCTCGCCGTGTTCATCCACGAAATGGGACACTTCCTCGCCGCCAAAATGTTTGGCGTCCCCGTGGAGCGCTTCGTCATCGGCATGGACAAGGAGGCGATGGGCTTCCTCCCCCGCTGTATCTGGGAACGCCGCATCGGAGAGACCACCTACGGCCTCTCGCTCATCCCCTTGGGCGGATACGTCAAGATGTCTGGCGTGGTTCACCCCGACATCGAACGGTATCTGGAGGGCGAGTCCAAGCCCGAGGTCGTCCCCGACGACGCGCCGCGCGCCCCCCAGCCCGCGGACAAGTCCCTGAAGGCCGGCGCGATGCAGGACATGGCGGCGCTCTATAGGAAGCCCTTCTGGCAGAAGACGATCATCTATGGCGCCGGTGTCTTCATGAACATGGTGCTGGCCACGCTGTTCATGACGGCGATGTTCACCATAGGCTTCAAGACCAGCGCCCCCGACGAGGCCATTGTCGGGTGGGTCGCGCCCGATAGCGTCTTCGCCGGGAAGCTGGCCACCGGCGACCGCCTGCTTTCGGTGAACGGCGTTCCCGTCCAGACCTGGGAAGATATCTACAAGGCGATGGAGGCGGCCAACGGCGGCAAGCCGTTGAAGGAATACGGCCCGTTGCCCCTTAATCTGGAGCTCGCGCGCGGCGGCGATCCCGCTGGCGAGCGTTATTCGCTGACGGCGACGGTGGCAGGCGCACCCGGCGAAAAACCCGACAAGGAGTCCTCCGATTTCTTCGCTGCGGTTCCGCGCCGCCACGCCTACGTCGAAATGGTGATCCCCAACTCCCCCGCCGCCAAGGGGGGCCTGCTGCGCGGTGACACGATCGTGGCCATCGACGGCGAGCCCATCGAGGACTGGACGGAGTTCACCACCATCGTCCGCGCCTCGCCCAACAAGAAGCTGGAATTCGCCGTGCTGCGCAAGGAGGAGCGCGTGGTGCTCGGCGTCACCCCCTGGGCCGACGCGGAAGACCGCTCCATCGGCCAAGTGGGCATCCAACCCGGCAGTCCCAAGAAGCAGCTTGAGCAGGAGCCATTCCTCACCGCCCTGGTGGCCGCGCCCGCGCGCGTTTACAATCACACGGTCAACTATGTCTCGCGCCTCACCCAGCTCGGCGGCCACGCGGTCCGCGGAAACGTCGCCGTCGTCAGCCGCGAACTCAGCGGCCCCGCCGGCATCGCTCAGATTGCCTACAAGATGAGCAACATGGGCTTCACCGACTGGATGCATTTCGTCATCGTCCTCAACGTAGCGCTGGCCGTGATGAACATCCTCCCATTCCCGGTGCTCGACGGCGGGCACATCTGCTTCGCGATCTACGAGGCGATCTTCCGCCGCCCCGTCCCACCTCGCGTCTTGGTGCCGCTCCTCAACGGCGCCGTCGTCTTCATCCTTTTCTTCTTCGTCCTGGTGACGTTCAACGACATCAGGAAGATCTTCTTTTGAGTAGCGCAATTCCCGAGGGCGATGACGCATTGCAAGGTAGCGTCGGCGTCCTCGCCCGCGCGACCCCGTATGGCAACCCGCCCCCCCCTCCGTCCTCATCCCTCATCCCTTCTCTTCGATTCCCGATTCCCCGTTCCCCATTCCCCAGCACATGATCGCCATCGTCGCCGTCATCCTACTCTCCACAGGGATCAGCTTCCTGTGCAGCCTCATGGAGGCGGCGCTTTATTCCGTGCCCCCCAGCCGGGTGCAGTCGCTGATCGCCCAGAAGGTGAGGGGCGCGGAGTTGCTTGGCCGCCTTCGGGATAAGATCGATATCCCGATTTCCGCAATTCTGACCTTCAACACCATCGCCAACACCATCGGCGGAACCGTGCTGGGTGGCTTGGTGGGGAGCCATTTGGGAGATGCGTGGATCCTTCCCATGGGCGCGGCATTCGCGCTGGTCATCCTTGTCTTCTCCGAAATCGTGCCCAAGACGCTGGGGGTCACCTATGCCGATGTGGTCGCGCCCAAGGGCGCCTTCCTGATCCAGGGCATGATCGTGATCCTCTATCCACTCGTCCGCATGAGCCAGTACGTCACCTCGCGCATCCGCGAGGCCGGCGCGGAGCAGGCCACGGTTTCCAAGGACGACCTGATCGCGCAGGTGACGATCAGCGCCGCGGAGGGAGCCCTCCTGCCGGAGGAGGCGCGCCTGGTGCGCAACGCGCTCCGCCTCAAGGAACGCACGGCCCACGAGCTGATGACGCCGCGCACCGTTGTCTATCTGCTCCCGGCGGAACTCCCGATGTCCATGGTCACCTCGCATTCCGAGCACTGGATCCACAGCCGCCTCCCCCTCTGCGCCAACAACAACCCCGACAAGATCGTGGGCATCGTGTATAGACGCGACGTGTTCGACGCGCTGCTGACGCGCAGCGACGAGGAACTCGCCACGATGAAGATCGGCGACTTGAAGCAGCCCGTGGACTTCATCCCCGAGACGATCACCGGCAACGTCCTGCTGGAGCGCTTCCTCGCCGGACGACAGCACTTCTTCATCGTCACCAACGAGCACGGCGGCATGGAGGGAATCGTGACGCTGGAGGACGTTCTGGAGGAACTCCTCGGCACCGAGATCGTAGGCCACCACGACCGCCACGAGGACATGCAGGATTACGCGAGGAAGCTGGGAGAGCTGAAACGGCAGGGAAAGACAGGAAAAAGCAGCGAGCAGCAGGGAACAGCAGGGTAGGCTACGGCTTGTTCTTCTCCGCCAGCAGGCGCAGCCAGCACGCGCGGTCCGTGCGGATGTCGTGGCGCGGGCGGAACGGAAAGGTTCCCTTGGCGTGGGACTCGATGGCCGCCTGGCGCAGCTTGCGCGTGGTTTCGGTCAGCATCGAAACCTTGCCGATGCGGCGGCGAACCTCCTCAGGGCTCAAGTGAAGCGGCTTGGTCACGGAGCAGCCTTTCAAGCCCGTCGATGTCGCCGCGATCCTTCTCCGGCATACGCCCTTCTTCAATGCGATAATGACATCAGGCGGGGCGAGGCTCGGCGGCGTGCCATCGACCACCAGATGATTGCGGCGTTCAATCCCCCCGCGAAATACCCCATCGGCCAGTGGGAAGTCCCCTCGCCAGAAAAGCAAAATCTTCCCCATATCCCGGCCCGGGTGGGTTGGCGCGGGCCATCGCAGCGGATTTACCAGCCGATCAGGCTAAAAAGCGAGACCCCGCGCCGGAGTGCCGACGCGGGGTCTCGCAAAGGGGGGGAGCTGCCGACTGGGAACCCGGGGGCCCCGCGGCGGTTACTTCACCTCGCGGTGGACCGTGTGCTTCTTCAGGAAGGGGTTGTACTTCTTGATCTCGATGCGGGCGGTCGTGTTCTTCTTGTTCTTGACCGTATGATAGCGGGACATGCCCTTGACGCCCGATGCCTTCTGCTCGGTGCACTCGAGGATGACCTGAACGCGGTTCTGTTTCTTAGCCATGATTGCTGACGGAATCCCTGTGTTGGGTTGCTGACCGTGGCGCGTGCTGGGCGGGCGAGCCTGCCCATCGCGCAACGGGCGGGAAAAGTGATCGGGGGCCCCGGGCAACGCAACCGGATTTTTGCGAACGGCCCAGAACGGCAGGAATGAGGGATGGAGCGGCGGGGGGGCGCCCCGGATTGGCCGCTTGGCCGACTGCGGATCGCCCATGCCGGGCCTGCCAAATCTTTACCCCCTCGTCCCCCAAACCTCATCGCTGCTTTAACTCCCGTCTTTTTCCTTGACCGGTCCCCGGGCGATGGGGTGGTGTCTCGGGCCTTTGCGGGGGAACTGGCTTCGCGGCCAACGTATCCCCCGTTCCCAGATTCAGGTGGAGTGCTCAATGCCTACGATTAACCAGTTGGTTCGCAAGGGCCGTAAGAAGACGGCCAAGAAGAACAAGGTCCCCGCACTGCAGGGCTGCCCCCAAAAGCGCGGCGTCTGCACACGCGTGGCCACGATGACCCCCAAGAAGCCGAACTCGGCCCTGCGAAAGATCGCCCGCGTGCGCCTTTCCAACGGCTTCGAGGTCACGGCCTACATCCCCGGCGAGGGACACAATCTTCAGGAACACTCCATCGTGCTCATCCGCGGTGGCCGTGTGAAGGATCTCCCCGGCGTCCGCTACCACATCGTTCGCGGAGCCCGCAAGGGCGACACCCAGGGCGTCGCCAACCGCAAGCAGCGCCGTTCCAAGTACGGCACCAAGCGCCCCAAGTAAGGCCACTTCACCCACCGCCATCCACCCCGGACGGCGGAGCATTCAGACAGGAAAGGTTTCGATTAGAATGGCAAAGCGGAAGAAGAAGGACGGACGGACGCGCAGCCAGCGTAAAATGTCCCGCCGCCGTATCCCACCGGGACGCGGAGTATTCCCCGACCAGCGCTACAACAGCGCGCTCGTGTCGAAATTCGTCAATTGCATGATGATGGAAGGCAAGAAGACCGTCGCCGAGACGATCTTCTACACCGCCATGGACCAGATCGCCGAGAAGCTCGAGGGCAAGGACCCCCTTGAGGTCTTCCTCCAGGCCGTCGAGAACGTGAAGCCCGCCCTCGAGGTCAAGAGCCGCCGCGTCGGTGGCGCCAACTACCAGGTGCCCATCGAAGTCAAGCCCGTCCGCCAGCAGGCCCTCGCGATCCGCTGGCTGATCCTCAACTCCCGCAACCGCAACGAGCGCGGCCAGGCCAAGCGCCTCGCCAACGAGCTGCTCGACGCCTTCAACAACACCGGCGGAGCGGTGAAGAAGAAGGAAGACACCCACCGCATGGCCGAAGCCAACAAGGCCTTTGCCCACTACCGCTGGTAGGTAGAGGCAGGGAACGGCAGGAAAAACGAGGGGAAGGCGGGAACGACAATTTTTCGTCCCCGCCTTCTCCCGTTTTATCCCTGCTCCTCCCTGCCGTTAGCCGCCGTCCTCTGCCTTTCCCTGCCGCAGTATCCCCGCAACATCCGGCTCCCTGAAATTCGGCCCCTTGATCACCTTGCCATCGGCGCGGTGGATCGGGCGACCGTCGGGGCCGAGCTTGGACATGTTGCTGCGGTGGACTTCCTCCAGCACGCGCGACAGCGGAATGCCGTACTCCAGCGCGGTGCCGAATGCCACATAGACGATATCCGCCAGCGCGTCGGCGATCTCCACCAGATCGTCCTCCTGCTCCGCCTTCAGGTACTCCTCGAATTCTTCGCCCAAGATCCGGCGTCGCATCGCGCGGCGCTCGTCCATGGGGAGCGCGGGGCGCTGCCGCTGAATCGGAATGTTGAAGGCAACGTGGAATTCGCGTACGTCTTCTTCGGTCGGATGCTGGGACATGGCTGACTCCCTGGGACGATACCCCCATCGCGCGCCAGCGAGCGCCGGTGGGCAAAAAGAATCAGGCCTCCGGCGCGGCCATCGCCCCACA
>Ga0105049_10006153_pt1 | contig 13986 bp, 8 predicted proteins | sample MAT06_FD_78087 | JGI IMG/M metagenome (GOLD analysis project Ga0105049, IMG submission 78087) | Freshwater microbial communities from Lake Fryxell liftoff mats and glacier meltwater in Antarctica - MAT-06 | ecosystem: Environmental > Aquatic > Freshwater > Ice > Liftoff microbial mat | place...
CTGAAATTCAATTCCGCCGCGTATTTTCAGCCCGCGAGTCCCGGCTCGACCAACAGAATTCGATACTCTGATAAAGCCTCCACGCTCCCCGCCCATCGCCTGCCCCATGCGGTGGAACTGACCTTGGTCACGCTGGACTCCCGCGCCCTCAAACGGAATCCGGTGATCCCGCAAATCGAGACCGCGACCACGCCGGATCAAATCCCCTCCAAAATTGAAAAATTTCTGGGTGACATCCGGGCAAACGGTATCGATTCCGCCCGGGTGTTTTCCACCACGGTCAGGCTGTCCACCGAAACGGATCCCCCCGTCTCACCATGAAAACTTCTCCCCTCCGAGAGCAGCGCGGCATGGCACTTATTGTCGTTCTCGCTCTGATCGTCATGACTACCATCCTGATCGTCGCCTTCACCGTCAGCATGCGCACCGAACGCCAGGCCGCTTCGAGCATGGCCAACGACCAGCGGGCCAAACTCCTGGCGCAAAGTGCCCTCGAACATGCCGTGGCTATTCTCGACAGCAACATCCCCCAGCCCGTCACCTCGGGCGTTCTGCCGCCATCTCCGACAAATTGGATAGTCAGTCCCGGACTTCTCACCCTCGTCCACGGTTCCGGGAACATTAGAACCGTTCCTCTCAGTTCCAACCCAATCAAAGGATATCCACAAGCGAATCCCGGGGATGCGAATCTTAACGTAAAATCCGTCAAAATAAATGACTACGCGATTGTTTCCACCAATACGCCCCTCCGTGTGGCGTGGATTCCCGTACTAAAGGATCCGCTTGCCGCCGCCTCGTCCACCAACCCGATCGCCGGACGCTACGCATTCTGGATGGATGACGAAAACGCCAAGATCAACGTGAATACGGCGTATGGAAAACCTTCCGCAGCCTCGATGAACTTCAGCGAAGTCAACCCCATGGCAACAAAAACCCTGGACAGCGGCTCCACGGATCCCAAAGTGGGGCCTTTTGCTCCAAGGCCCAGTGCCTATGCGACTGCTGCGCAAATGGCAAACAGCGTGGGCACCAATCCTGTTCAATTTTATCCTCTCTGGCATCCCAGCGCGGTGAATATCGGACTGCTGGGAACCGACCTCGACCGCAATGCCATGGTCGACTGGATCTACAACACCGCCTCCGGCAAACCTTCGTGGCGGCTGCTTTCCTCGCCTGAACAAATCAAGCAATTCGTCACCGCTAATGCGGATTCCTTTTATAGGAACAACAAATTCCTTCTTACAGCTTCGGGGCGCGATCCAGAATTCAATGTTTTCGGGAAATCCCGGCTCTTTCTCGACAAGCGAATTCCCAATATTTACGATAACCGATATTTTCAATTCGACCGCGATCAATATGGTCCCATGTATTTCCACGGCTATGAGAATGCCCAGCGGAGATTCAATTTGGCGGTCAATACGCCGTACGTGCCCGATCAAACCGGGCTTGCCCATGTGGCTAATAATATCTCCCGCCTTCTCGCACGAAAGGATTGGCCCGGCATGCCCGCCAGAAGCTTTGTGGACAAATGGGGCGGTACAGGCATAGGGGAGCGAGAGGCGGATCAGGTCGCTTGGAATATCACCGTCATGGGCAACTACGCGGGGGGGGCTGAGGACGTCGCGAACAGCGGCGGTTGGGCCGAGGATATCGAACCCCTTTCGGCCTATCTCCGAAACCAGGATTCTGCCACCGCCCCGTCCACCAACTGGCCGGGACGCGCGATCCGGAAGGGCTTCTTAAGCGGCAAAGCCATCGTTCCTTACCTTCCACGCGCCATGGTTACAGAATTTGCCATGACCGTGCTCCCCGAACCTGTCGCTCCCATCGTAGCGGATCCCGCCCTCCAAAAATACCGTCTTAAAATCACCTACAGTGTGGAATTTTACCTGGGTGACAAAGTCCCGCCCAACCGCATCAAGGGTCAGTTCGCGCAAAAGTTTGTTTTCACCAGCTTTGAATACGTCATCACAGATTCCACCGGGACAAGCGCGGCGCAGTCCATGAACAGATACGACCAAGGGGCGGGCGTAAGATATTTTCAAGGCTCTCTGGCACCTCCAGAAAACGCACCAAATACCGAAAACTACACCGTGCGACCGGGACAATACTATGTCGTGACGTCGGATCTCCCCTCGCCGATCAATGGCTTAAACCAACGGTGGATTTATCCGCGCCAATGGCCGGCGGATCAGTTCAGCCATTCTGCCACTTCCACAAGTTTCGGCGCAAATGCCATTCCCTCGGCACCCACGCAATTTCAAGGAACGGTGACGATCTCAGGAAAGCTGCGCCTGGTCACATTGGTGGTGAACAATGACAACTCAATGCCGATTCAATTGATTCCCGTTTGGGATGCCCAGGACGGCAACGCCGCAATGGCTCCACCGGGGACAGGGGAGGATCGGATTCCGTTCACTTTTCAAATTGACCTGGCTGCACTCGGACCGCTTAACACTCCGGTCACTCGCAGCTTCCAAATCGCCGATGCCAGACTGGGCGGAATTGCCAGCAAGTGGACGGCAATTCCCAGCAGTGCCACGGATGTCGATCCCGACACATTGGGAGCTGAGAATGACGCAACCACGGCGATTCTCAGCCAACTGAAAAAGGATAAGTGGGGGTATTTCGACAACCAAAATGCCTTTTATGCCTCATCACCACGATCGGCCATTGGGCTGATTTCGTCCCTTCCGACCGGACAACAGCGAGGTCTGGCCGGAGAAACCCTCAAACTCCAACCCAGCGGAAGTTCTGCCGATCTGCCGGACTGGCTCTTGCTCGATCTTTTCGCGCCGACAATCAGTCCCCACACCAAGATGAACAGCACCTTGGGCAAAGTGAATGTCAACGCGAAGATCGATCCCGACTTTGGGATATCACGCTGGCAGCCTTTGCAGGCTGTTTTCGAAAACTTGAAAGCCTCCACGACAGCAGGAGTGGGCGCGGCCTCACCATCCCCGGTGGTTCAGAATATTCTTGATCACACCCTTGCCGCTGGAGGAAACGATTTCGGAGCGCAAGGAATCTATGATTATCCGGGCGAAATTTGCGAAATCGCCGGCGTGGCCGACTCCGGCCTCACCGATTGGGACAAGGAAACGCTGATCCGAAACCTTGCCAATATTCAAACTACTCGCTCGAACACATTCAGTGTCTGGGGCGTCGCCCAAACGATCAAAAAGAAGACAGGCAACTCGAACTATGGTGTTTTCGAGGCGGGCGACATCATCACTGGGGAGAAGCGTTTTCAGGCCATGGTGGAAAGGTATGTTTGGCCCGGAAATGACGGGGTGTCAGGCAATGCTCGTGTGGACGCCACGGGCAAATATGACCGAATTTCCTCCCCGCTTTGGGATCCCGCCGTGAAAGCCCGGCCTTGGGATCCAGTGCGTGTCGCCTCGAAGGCCGGCGGCTCCGACAGATGGGACGAAGACCCCGCCCCAGGCGGACAGTGGGCAGCTTTGGACGGCCCGGATGCCCCCACATATTCACCAGTTTCCTCGCCCGGAAAATCCTGGGCGGCTGTGCCCTATCAAAACACCAGCATGGAGCAGGCTAACAACCCTTTGAGCGCACTTATGAAATACCGCATACTTTCTTTCAAATATCTCACCGACTAAGGGACATTTATGAAGTCTCTCCCGAGCATTTTTCTCGTTTTGATCTCTGGTGCGTCATTGGTCGCGCAAGAACCCGTTCTTCCCCTTCCTCCCGCGGAAGTCATCAAGTTCCTTCCCCCGGCACCACCCGGCTGGGAAACTGTCCGCTCCACCGCCGACAATTTTCTGAGCGACTGGGTCGCAACAAACGCGGTGCGCGAATACAAATTTACGCCACCGCCAAAGTCCGCCGCGGACCCAACCGCACCTTTGCCTCCGCCTCAATTCATCCGCATCCGGATCACCGACAGCGGTTATTGGCCGCAATTCCGCAGGCTTTTTGAGGGTTTCACTCCAGGAAAATCCGGCGACGCCGAACGATTGCTGATTGATTCCCATCCGGCCATCAAAGTCACCTCAACCCGGAAGGTCGAGGGCAAGGACGACGAGGAGTTGGCGCGTATTTTGATGCTGGTGAACAACCGCTTCATCGTGCAACTCGAAACCACCAACGCCCAACCCAAGGATCTCGAGGATTGGTTGAAAAAAATCGATTTCGCCAAGCTCGCCCGTGTTCCCTCGGAAGGGGTGACGGAAATTCCCGTGCCTGTGATGATCGTCAAAATCGACGAACTCAATCCGAAGAAAACACGCTCCTACCCTCTCTTCTGGCGACGGGGAAGCGACCCTCCGGTTCCCTAAAGCAAAAGGTGAAGGTTCCCTTCCAGTCGATTCTGCCCCGCTGAGAGGACTTCCTCAATTTTCTTGATAAAACAGGTTATTCTTATAATATTCATACTTCGCATACTACCACTCCATGACTCCACCCGTACGTTCCCTTCTCTCCATTTGTCACATTATTTCGCTGTTGCTGACGATCATCGTCCTGACGCCGGGTGGCCTGCAAGGCCAGCAAACCGACCTCTGGACCAGCGCCCAACTTGGCAACATCTTCGACGAGGGTCAGGGCGTGGAGGTCGCCTTTGCCACCGATGCGGACAGTGTGCCATGGAAAGTCACGGATTTCTGGTACAAGGAAGTGGATTCCGGGACGGCGACGGTGAGCGAAGGCAAGGCGGTGATCAAACCCAAGGTGAGCGCCGTTGGCTACTACCTGCTGAATGTGCGTCCGACCAAGGCCGGCACCAAGTTGCCGGACGCCTACACCAGTTTTGCCATTATTCGCCCGCATGTGTCGAAGGATCCTCTGAACAGCCCGTTCGGCGCGATGACCCATTTCGCTCAGGGGATGAACCCCGAGATGCTCCCGACTCTCAAACGGATCGGCATCGAATCCATCCGGGATGAGCATTACTGGGCGCAGGTGGAACTGACAAAAGGGGTCTTCAAATTTCCGGCGAAGTCCGACGCCTACATGGAGGCCTGCAAAAAAGCGGGCGTAATTCCGCTGGTCGCGATGACCTTCGGGAACAAGCTCTACGACCACCCTGACGGTCCCAGCACGCCGGCGGGATTTGAAGGATACGGCAACTACGGCCAGGCCATCCTCAAGCAATATGGCGATGAAATCCGTTGGCTGGAAATCTGGAACGAATACAACGGCAGTTGGGCGCCGCCTTCCGCCCGCAAGAGCGTTGAGGCGCGGTACACAACTTACACCGCAATGCTCAAGACGGCCTACGAGAAGATCAAGGCGGTCCGGCCCGACGTGCAAGTTCTGGGTGGTGCGGCGGTCTTGATTCCCCTGCCTTTCTTCGAGGGCATCTTCAAACTCGGCGGACTGAAGTACATGGATGCCATTGTGATTCATCCCTACCGCACGGATCCCGAGGGGGTGGATACCGAGGTGCAGGAACTCAAGGCCCTGATCAAAAAATACAATGACGGCAAGGAGATCCCGATCTGGGTGACGGAAACCGGGCGTCACACCGAGGACGAGTACGATTGGGAAAAAGGAAGGAAGATGTTCGAAATGGGCCGGGCCGAGGGTGCCCGCTATCTGGCCAGGATGTACACCCTGCTGCTTTCCGAGAAGGTCGAGAAAATTTATTGGTACCTCTCCAGCGACCACTTGAATTTTGTCAGCATGGGCCTGCTGCGCAATCACGCGAAGGAAGAATCCGGCATGGGCCGTTACGCCGTGGCCCCGGCCTACGTTTCTTACGCCAACCTCATCCATCAGCTCGACGGCGCGGAGTTTGTCCGGCGCGAGCCTATGCGCGAATACTCCCGCACCCATGTTCATACTTATCAGCGCGACGGGGAGGAAATCCGGGTCGCCTGGGCCACCCAGCCTTCGAAGCTGAAGGTGAAGGCACCCGGACCACTCAAGGTTTACAATCTCATGGGCACGGAGGTTCCCGTGAAACCCGCCAACGGAGAAATCGTCTTCGATCTCACCGAGGATGCCATTTACCTGGTCGGCAAGGTGGACGAAATCAGTGAAATCGACACCGGCACGCGTTTTATTGCCTCATCCAACGACGATTACACCAAGACTCAGGGCGGCAATAATTGGTATTATGGCTATTACGAGGACGGAGTCTTTAAGGAACTCAAGCAGGTGGAGACGATGTGGGGTTATAACTGGGGCGGCGTGGGGGGCCATCTGGCGCTTTCCGCGAGCAACATGCACCCCGAAAGCAAATCCCCGGCCGTGCTGCGATGGAAGAGCCCGGTGGATGGCAAACTCACGATCAAGGGATACTGGGAAAACAAGGGCCAGGGCGGCGACGGCATCATCGGAGCTGTAATCGTGGACGGCAAGGAAATCGACAGCCAGCAAGTGGGCGGCACGGGCAAACCGCGCGTGGAGGTCAATCTTCCTCTCGAAGTGAAAAAGGATTCCATCATCGACTTTGTCTGCAAAGCCGGCGCTAACACCTCCTTTGATGCGACCACTCGGGAATTCACCATCATTCAAGAAGATTAAGCTCGCGCGGCATTTGATCCACAGATTCAGACCGATCTTCTTTGAGGGTGTCTAAGAGCCTGTCTTAAAACAGGAGAATGGAGGGATGCGGGCCCTCGCATCCCTGGGCGGCAAGAGCCTGCCGCCCTCCCATAGCGACTTTTCAGACAGGCTCTAAAGAGCACCTCACGCATAGGGTGGGAAGGATGGGAAGGAGGCATGAGAAGTCATCGCATTGATCAAAAGCGCGCTCCAGAACGCGGTTGCTCCTCGCCAGCGTGGTGAGGTCAAACCGGGCAACACCCCGATGCCACGGTTCGCTTCCAGCACGGCCTGAATCTCCGCGCGGGAGATCACAGTGTGGAGCAGGTTGCGCCTGAAAAAAGATCGTCTTAACGGATTATTGTATTATTACAATAAAGAGGCATCTTACCAGATGATGATCCCTAGCCTTTTTCTTCCGTGGAGGTTTCCGCGCGGTTTTTTCCCGCGGAAAAGTATCGCGATTTTCGCACTGGTGACCGTGTTTTTGCCCTGCAACGGTGAGGCAGAACCGGCCAAGGACACCGCGAAGCCCGCCCCGTTTCGCCTGGGCCAGGCAACGCTGGGCAATGTGCTGCTCCCGGCCGACAATCCGGCAATCATTCCCGTCGTCTGCGAGATGGAGGCGGAGGAGATCACCTGGACAATTACGGACGCCTGGAACTGCGAGGTCGCTTCTGGAAAAGCCCCAAAAAAGGAGGCCGTTTCGAAGGGCTTGCAAATCACCCTTCCGCGCCCCGGCTGGTTTTTGCTCAAGGCGCGGGCACTTTCCAACGGCACATTGAAGGCCACGGCGCAGACCGCCCTTACTTTGTTCGCCTCCGCCGCTCCCCGCGATCCGGATTCTGCCTTCGGGGTGATGACGCACTTCGGCCAGCACTGGAACGATGATGTGCTGGAGGTTTTCGCCAAAATGGGCGCTTCGACGATTCGCGACGGAATTGACTGGTCGAACGTGGAAACAACGAAGGGCGAGTTTACCTTTCCTCCCGCTTATGACAAAGCCCTCGCCTCGGCCGTGAAGCAGGGCATGACGCCCCTGAGTGTGCTGGCTTTCGGCAATGACTTATACGACCGGTCGGAGGGCATCCCCGCGTGGGCGGCAGCCCCTTACACGCCGGAAGGCCACGCCGCCTACACCCGCTACTGCCTCGCGTTGATGAAACACTTCGGAAACCAGGCCAAGCTGGTCGAAATCTGGAACGAGTACAATGGCGGGTTTGCCCGTGGTCCCGCCGCCGGCCAAGCCAAGGTCTATGTGGAAATGCTCAAGACGGCCTATCCCGCCATCAAGGAAAAATTCCCCGACAGCTTCGCGCTGGGCTGTTCCACCGTCGGCATACCGCTCACTTGGATCGAGGAGGTTTTTCAACATGGCGGCCTCGCCTATATGGACGGTGTTTCCATTCACCCCTACGGTTATGAGAAACCTCCGGAGGTCCTGATCGAAAAACTCGCCGCGCTCAAGGAACTCATCCGCAAATACAACGACGGCAAAGACAAGCCGATTTGGGTGACCGAGCACGGTTACTTTACCATCGAGGATGGAAAAAAAGGCAACCGCAGCGCCATCACGGAGTTGATAAAAGGGGCGTATCTTGTGCGGTCATGGACCGTCTTCCTCGGCATGGGCGTAGAGAAAATCTATTGGTACCTCGGGAAAAACTACGACGTGTTCGCCACGATGGGATTGGTTGGTTCCGAGACCGACAGTCAGGGCCGCTACGCGCCCAAGCCGTCTTTCACCGCTTATGGGGTTCTCACCCGCATGCTGGACCATGCCACCTTCCTCCGCCGCGAGGAGGGACCGCAGAGCGTTTACAGCTATCTTTTCCAGCGGGGGCACGACCAGGTTCGCGTCCTCTGGGCAACGGAACCCCAGGGTGTGTCCTTTGCCTCCGCAAAATCCGCGCTGTTCACAGACCTCATGGGCAACTCGTTTCCCATCGAAGCGGTCAACGGAAAAATCAACCTGCATTTGTCCCAAATTCCCGTCTATCTCACCGGGACTCTGGCCGGGGAAATCCTGCCATCGGAGATCGCCTGGAAAAGTCCGGCGGTCATTTCGCAGGATGAACCCGCGACCTTGCAGCTCTCCTCCGTGCCCCTTGCCGGGAAGACACTCAGCTTGATCACGCCATGCGGATCCCTTGCGCTGGCCGACGACAAAACCAACCCCTTCTTTCGCGAAGCCATTCTGCCGGCGCGGAAAACCACCGGGGAACTCTGGATTCCGTTTGCCGTGGACAGCAAAGGCGCGGCATTTTTTGCCGGCATCAAAAAAATCGAGTCGCGTCCCGCGATCCGGCTCGATCCGTTCGCCCGGCTGAAGAATGAGAAAACTCTCGTCGTCACCGCCAGGAACGCCTCGCAAACCCAGCCCGTGCGGTTCGTCAAAGCGGAATGGACCGTGAAAGGCGGTCCCGCCTCCGGGCCCCTCAAGTTGGACACCAGCGTGCCGCCCCAAACCAACCTGGAAATCGAGCTCCCCGCGCCCCCAATCGTCCCCTTTACCCATTACCCTCTGGAAATTTCCCTGACTCTGGCAAACGGCGAAAAACTCTCCATTTCCCCCACCGCGAGCTACAATCCAATCCCCCGCCTCACCGTACCTTTCGACAAACCGGTCGCGGACTGGGGGCTGAAAGGAGGCATCTCGTTGGCCGGCCTTCCCTTTGAAAAACTGGAAGCTCCGCATGCCGGGGAAGCCGACCTTGGCGGAACCATTCAACTCGCCTGCGATGACGAATTTCTCTACATCGCCGCCAGCATCCGCGACGATGCAAACTTCCAGGAGTACTTTGGCTTCAACACCTGGCGCGGCGACAATATCCAGATCGGAATCTCCACGGAGATGCCTTGGGCGTCAGGCGAATGGGAAAATGGCCCGCAGGAATTTTCCCTGGCCCAGACCGCGGAAGGACCCGAGTTTTTCGAAACCAGCGGTCGTGGCGGCCTTGTGGCCGATGCGAAGATTGTCGTGACCCGCGAGGGCGGCGTCACCACCTATCGGGCCGCCCTGCCGTGGAGTGCCGTGAAGGGCGCAAAGCCGCCCATCAACGCCTTCAGCTTCGCCCTGTTCGTCAATGACAACGATGGCAAGGGTCGCAAAGGCTACCTGCAGTGGGGCAACATCAAGGGCCTCGACGCTCTCCAACCCTTCCTCGTGGAGCCACAAAAGCCTGTCGCTCCGTGACAGCCAACGATGCGCCCGGACCGCTCACCATGGTACTTGGCGTTTGTGAACATGAAATATTATCTTGCACTTTCATGTTGGTATTCTTATAAGGTTTAAATCCCCATTCCCTCCCAATGAATACAAAACTATCCGTGCTCGCGCCGGTGGTAATTTTTGCCCTCTTCTCCAGCCCTCTTTCCCTGTTCGGGGAAATCCATTCCGGTCAATTCTGGCTCGACACCCGGATTGGCTGGGAGTTTGCCGAGGGCCCCGGATCGCCCGGCACCCAGGGCAACATTGAATTCCTTGATGAATCCAAGCGCTTTGTCCTCAACTATGATTTTGAGAAAGGCGGCGAGTATGTTTCCGCCAGCCGGACGCTGGAGGACATCGAAGCCTCCGAATCGTTGACCGGCGTGGAGATGCTCGTCTGGGGTCCGGGTGGCCCGGTCTATCTCGCCTTGGTGGACTCGACCGATCAGGTTTTCACCTATCTCCTCGGCGACGTTAAAGACGACAACCAGCACGCCTTACGCAACAATCTGGAAGATCCCGAATCCGTTTCCGGCGGAGCCGGGGACAAGAAGATGCACTTTCCCCTAAAAGGCATCCGGCTTATCATCAAGAAAGCCGAGCCCATGACCAAGGGCAAGGTGACCTTCGAGCGGATCGCACTCACCAGCCCTCAGTATCAGTTGCCATAGTTTGGCGAACTTTCATTTGCCCGCCCCTCCATGACCCGCCCCTCGCCCCGGTGTCATTTTTGCTTGAGGCAATACGGAAGCATGAAATACGTCTCCTCACGTGAACTCTTTCACTACTATTCCACTACAAGAAGGGACAGTTATAGGGACACCACGGCCAGTTTCGAGTAGCCAACAGGTGTCATGACTTTCGGGACGATGGGCAATGGAACCCCGAGGGCATCCCGGTAGAGCCCAATGATTTTTTGGGCGTCCACCTTCTGGTAGCTGGAGCGGCTGATGATCAATTGGAACTCGACCCAGGAAACGATGCTGACGGCGGATCGTCCTCCCCCGGCGCTGAGGCAATGCTCCACAATGTCTTCGCCCGGTTCTTTGAGCAGATGGGCGAGCAGGGCGGAGGTGTCGAGCAGGTGGGCGGGTTTCATACCGTGGGGCCGTTTTCGCGCTGCCAGGTCCGTTCGGTTACAAAGTCCGCAGAAAGTTTGGAAGCGGCCTGCCTGTTCCTGGCGGCGAGGGCCTGGGCCTCGCGTAACCCGGACATCGGGCCGGGGAGGATGCGGGCGGTGATGATCCCCTTGCTTCCCGATTCGATCCATTCCAGCCGCGTGCCGGTCTTGATTCCGCGCTTCCGGGCGAGCCGGGCCGGAATGGTGGTCTGCAATTTCCCCGTGATGGTGGAAGTCCACGCAGGTTCAAGGAGAATATTTGCCATGACTTGATATATTCAAGGAAGACAGATTATTAAGGAGATGCGTTTCTTCTTTGCTTCGCAAACAACGGAGAGGGTGGGATTCGAACCCACGGAACATTGCTGTTCAGCGGTTTTCAAGACCGCCGCAATCGACCACTCTGCCACCTCTCCCTCGAATTTCGCAGGGCTTGTCTGTCACCCCTTGGAACAGCGGAGCCTTTCATTATCCTGAATTGATCTCAAGCCTCATGCGCTTCATCCCAATTGTCTTGGGGTGACTGAATTCCGGGTGCTAATTTTTTACCTCGAATACCTTGAAGTATTTATTTTCGTAAGCGAGACGAAGCCAGTCCGGGGAGGCGTAGGGATTTTCGTAGAGGAGTTTTGCCAGGGGTTCGCGGGGGGGCGCGAGGCCGAGGATTTGCGCGGAGTTCAGGACGACGCGTGAAGGTTCGTAGGCGACGACGTATTGGACGTTTCGTTTATGCAGGATCGCGCGGGCAGTTTGGGGATCGGTGGTCAGATAAAACCGCGCGGTGTCGGCGATGCCGGGCAGGCTTTGATGCGAACTGCCGGCCACGCAGGGCTGGCCGGACCAATAGGCGAGTGCCGGGCTGAGCCACCATGGGGCGAGGATGATGGTTTGTTCCGGCGAGATGAGAGCCAGGGCGGTTTCGCGCAAAAGCGCGGCGTCTTCGCGGTTTTCCGCCAGGGCGGTTTGTCTGGCGGCATCGGGGAAAAGTTGCCGGTCCCATTCCGAGGCGAGAGGCCAAAGCGAGATGAGGAAGATGGCCCAGACGGCTGGTTTCGAGGGGATGGAGGCGAGGGCCCACGGGAGGCTGAAGGCGAAGGTGAAGGCGAGGAAGTATCCCCAGCGTGCATACCAAAGCGTCAGGCCGGCGGTGAGTACAACCAGGATGGTCAGCGCAAGGCAGACCCGATTTTTTTCCTTGATAAATCGCATGACGAGCAACACGGGAACGACCGGCAGCAGCCAGCCGGTCCAGACAAAAAGTTGGGCGGGTTTGAGGTGGTTCAGTTCGCCGAGGGTTTGGGACCAGCGGGGAAAGAACTCGCGCGTTTCGGCGGAGGTCGCGGGGGGACGCCAGCCATCGAATAAAAATGCGGCGGCAAGGATGACGACGAACACGGCCAACGCCGCAGGATGGCGGATTTGCCAGGCCGGGCGTCCGAGAACAAACCATCGGCAGGCCAGCACGGCGACGAGCAGGACGAGGGGTTCGAAGAGGGAGGTCCACAACGCAAGCGCCCAGCAGATCGCAGAGATCGTGCTCCAAGTTGGTCCGGGCCGCGTCCAGATCGCGAGTTCGGCGGCCAGCGCCGCGCCAGTAAGCAGGATGATGAGCGACTGATGGTCGGGGCGTCCGAGCAGGAAGCCATGGACGAGAATCGGGGAGATCACGGTGACGAGTAGCAGGGCATTGCGATAAGGCAGGGCGAGTTTGCGTCCCCACCACCAAAGAAAAATCACAAGTGCCAAGCCGAGGAGGGGAGAGACGAAGGCTCCGGCCAGCTCGAGGGCGCGAGGGCTCAAGGGTTGGATGATCACGGCCAGGCCGGCAATGGCGGCGTCCATCGGCACGGTCGCATGCGGCGTGATGCCGTAGGGCGCGTTTTCGAAATCATGGAAACGGATGGATTGAAACGGATGCACCAGCACGCGCTGGACCCGTGCCATGCGGGAATAGCAATCGGCATCCACGAAATAGGTCTGTCCGCCGGAAAAAACCTGCGGCCAATTCCAGCAGCGGACAGCGAAAGTGAGGGTCAAAAGCACTACCAGCCCGAAGAGCGGCAGGTTTTTTTGCAGGAATTTCATTTCTTTCTACCGGACCCCAATATCTTGTGGTTTATGGAAAGGGAAGTCCCCATATCCTGTGGATGCGGCGTCGGATTTCTTGAAAAAACGGTTGTCTGGTCGCCGGCTTCTCCCTAGAATTTCATCATTCAGGTTTTCCTCCTGAAGAATCCCTTTTTTTAATTCTGATGTCTGACGCTCCCAAATCCGAGACCGCCTCCCACAAATCTGACTACAACGCCGATGATCTGAGTTCGCTCAAGGGACTCGAAGCCGTGCGCAAAAAGCCTGGCATGTACATCGGCGGCACGGATGAACGGGCGCTGCATCACTGCGTGTCCGAGGTGCTGGACAACTCGGTGGATGAATTTCTTGCCGGGCATTGCACGCACATTGACGTCAATATTCACAGCGACGGTTCGATTTCCATTCGCGACAACGGACGCGGCATTCCGGTGGACATCAACAAGGAGGAAGGCATCCCCGGGGTGGAGCTGGTGCTGACGCGCCTGCATTCGGGCGGCAAATACGGGCAGGGCAACTACGAGTATTCCGGCGGCACGCACGGCGTCGGGGCGAAGTGCGTCAATGCGGTGTCCGAGTGGTTCAAGGTGGAGGTCACGCGCGACGGCAAGATCCACGCCATGTCCTTCGAGCGCGGTGAGACCAGGCAGAAGCTGCACGTCATCGCCGAGGTGAAATCCAAGAAGCAGACCGGCACGTTGATCACGTTCATGCCGGACACGGAAATTTTTCTGGAGACGATTGAATTCAAGGCCGAACGCATCATCACGCGTTTGAACGACCTGGCGTATATCAATGCGCCGCTGTCGTTCACGTTTCTGGACGAGCGGCAGGACGGCGCCAAGGCTGTGCAGATCGTCCATCCGAAGGGGGTGGAGGAATTTGTCGGGCGGTTGGTGGAAAATAAAACCGTGGTGCATCCCAAGCCCATCATGATCAAGGGATCGCGCGACAAGGTCATTGTCGAGATCGGACTGCATTACACCGATACGTACAACGAGCAGCTTCTTTGCTACACCAACGCGGTGCCGAATCCCGACGGCGGCACGCA
>Ga0105049_10006156_pt1 | contig 13985 bp, 9 predicted proteins | sample MAT06_FD_78087 | JGI IMG/M metagenome (GOLD analysis project Ga0105049, IMG submission 78087) | Freshwater microbial communities from Lake Fryxell liftoff mats and glacier meltwater in Antarctica - MAT-06 | ecosystem: Environmental > Aquatic > Freshwater > Ice > Liftoff microbial mat | place...
TCCTGCACATACCGGCTTAAAGCGAGATTGCTTTGACGGGTAGCCAGGCTCCGCATGTAGATTCTTGGATTGTTGATGGCATTCATCCGGATCCGGTCACCCAACAAAGCACCACCGGTTTTCCTTTTTGAAGGATCAACCGAAATTAAGGCCATTGTGGCATCTTCATAATGAAGCAGAAAACGCCTGACCAACTCATCAATAAGGCTTGATTTGCCTGCTCCTCCGGTACCAGTTATTCCTAAAACAGGCACATTCCCAAGGCTGATAAGAGATTCTATTTTGCTCTGCAGAGCATTGGCCATATCCGGCTCATTTTCAGCCAGAGAAATCAATCTGCCCAGTATTCTTGGGTCCTTATTTTCCAGTTGACCGATGGCATTGTCAAGAAAATCGACCTCTTCTCCAAAATCACCAGCCAATTCAGCAACAGGCAAAGGTAATTTGCTGGTTGGAAAGTCGCATCTCGCCAAAACATCGTTGATCATGCCCTGAAGGCCCATTGACATACCATCGTCCGGAGAATAAATCCTACAAATTCCATACTTCTGCAATTCCTCAATTTCCGTTGGAAGGATGGTGCCTCCCCCGCCACCAAAAATCTTTATATGTCCGCATCCCTGTTCACGGAGCAAATCATGCATGTATTTAAAATACTCAACATGGCCGCCCTGATAACTGGTAATCGCAATTCCCTGTGCATCTTCCTGAATGGCGCAATTCACAATTTCCTGGACCGAACGATTGTGACCAAGATGGACCACCTCGGCCCCGGTACTTTGCATAATGCGTCTCATAATATTGATCGCTGCATCATGGCCATCAAACAAGCTGGCAGCAGTTACAATACGGACGGGAAATTTAGGTTGATATGGAGCAGGAGTTGGATAAGACATGAAAATATGTTTGGTGTATCAGGCCGCAAAAATAGGGAATTCATAAGGGGCTGCAATAAAAACCATCCAAATCGGATTGGAATTAAGTGGACACGGTTTCAAATTATGCTGTTGATCCGGATAGTAAAGTCTATCTGCTAAGTTTACCACTCGTGTCCCCTTTCATTATGGTTTCTATTTCTTCCACGGTGGCCAGATTAAAATCGCCTTCTATCGTATGTTTTAAGGCCGAAGCAGCTACAGCACATTCAATTGATTTTGCATCGTTTTTATAAATCAATTGTCCATAAATGAGTCCTGCACAAAAGGCATCGCCACCACCAATCCGGTCTATGATCGGAGATAACCGGTGTTTCTGACTACTGAATTGTTCTTGCCCATTGTATATGGAACCGGAAATGGTATTGTCTGAAGCTGAGGCTGATTCCCTCTTAGAATTTACGATTTTTTTAACGCAGGGAAACAAAGCTATGGTTCGCTGGCAGGCATGAACGAATTTTTCATCTTCTTTCATATCCAGTTCAAACAACTCTTTCATGTCGCCTTTAGAACAAAAAAGCAGATCACTTTTAGCTGCAAGACTTTGAATCATTTTCTGGGGAGAAACCCCATATTTCCAGAGATTTTTTCTGAAATTAACATCGAATGACACCGGAATTCCTTTTGAATTTGCGGCATCCAGAGCTTTGTGGCATGCATCGGCCTCCGATTGTGAAATGGCAGGAGAAATTCCAGTAAAATGAAACCAATCTGCTCCATCCAGTATTTTGTCCCAGTCAAATTCCTTAGGATCAAGGGATGAGAAAGAGGAATCTGCTCTATCGTAAACCACTTTACTTGGGCGACCAATGGCACCTGTCTCCAGAAAATAGACCCCAAGCCGATCACCACCATACACAATCCTGTCCGTACGCAATCCATATTTACGAAGCATATCCGTTGCTGAATGGCCAAGATCATTATCCGGAAATCGGGTAATATGTTCTGCATCAAAACCCATGACAGATAAAGAGAGAGCTACATTTGCTTCCCCACCGCCATAGGTGATATTTAACGATTGTGCCTGTGAAAAACGACCAAATCCGGGTGTGGATAGTCGCATCATTATTTCCCCGAAGGTTGCAATTTTCATTTTCAGTCTTATGATTTATTGATCTTTAGCCAGTCCGTCAAATTGAAAATAATCCACAGCATTCCTGTAACAGACATCACTTACCATATTGCCAATGAATTCGTAATCTGCTGGAAGTTCTCCTCTTTCTATGTCTTTGCCGATCAGATTGCAAAGTATTCTACGGAAATATTCATGCCGGCTGTAGCTGAGAAAACTGCGGCTATCCGTCAGCATTCCAACAAATTGAGAAAGCAATCCAAGATTTGACAATGCATTGATTTGCTTTTCCATTCCATCTTTCTGGTCCAGAAACCACCAGGCAGAACCAAACTGCATTTTACCCCGAATGGAACCATCATTAAAATTCCCTATCATGGTTGCAAAAGCTTCATTGTCGGCTGGATTCAAATTATAGAGAATGGTTTTTGGCAAACAGTTCTCTTTGTCCAGGTGATCAAAAAAAGCCGCCATAGAACGAACCTGTAAAAAATCTCCAATCGAATCAAAACCGGTGTCTGGCCCCAGTTTACGCATCATCCGGGTATTGTTGTTCCGAATGGCACCCAGGTGGAATTGCTGAGTCCAGCCTTTTGCATGATCCCAGAGTGCAAACTGAACAAGCATAAACGATTCGAATTTGATGATTTCAGACGGCTCAATTGTTCCACCAATAATTGCTTTGTCAAAAATCCGGGCGATTTCACCTTCAGAACAAGGAACAAATGCAATGCTTTCGAGCCCATGATCCGAAAGACGGCAACCCACCGAATGAAAGAAATCATGCCGGTCTTTCATTGCACCGAGATAGCTTTCGAGACTACGGATTTCAAATCGCGAAATAGCTTGAAGTTTGGATAAGTACTCTATAAAAGCGTGTACATTATGAAGATTCATCGCCTTATCGGGCCGAAAAGTCGGGTTCATCAAAAGAGATGATCCTGAAGTCTTTAGCCGGATATGATGCTCCAGCGAATCTATGGGATCATCCGTGGTGCAAACCAAACGCACCTGAAACTTCTGCATGATTCCTTGTACAGAAAATCCTGCTGTCTGAAGTTGTGATGAAGCCAAATCGTAAATCCTTTCAGAAGAAGTGGAATTAAGCACCTCGGTTATGCCGAATGGATTTTTCAATTCCATATGCGTCCAGTGATACAAAGGATTCCGCATGGTGTGGGGCACGGTTTCAGCCCATTTAAAAAATTTTTCCTTATCCAATTTATCGCCGGTGATAAAAGACTCAGGAATTCCAAAGGTGCGCATTGCCCTCCATTTGTAGTGATCCCCATGCAGTGCGATCTGAGCATAATTCTCAAATACCCGATCGTCTGCTATTTCATTTGGTGGAAGATGACAATGGTAATCCACAATCGGCATTTTGGCTGCATAATCGTGGTAAAGAAGTTTAGCAGATTTGGAATGGAGGAGAAAATCGTCGCTTAAAAATGGAGTTACAGACATCAGTTCTGGTTACAAATTCAGCCTGCAAGATTATCAATCCTTCTCAATATCCATTGATCGAAAATCTTGCTTTTCAATTTTGGACAATATTGGTTTTGGGTTTGAATAGACTCGAAATCTATCTCAGAAATTTTAAAACTTAACCTGAACCCGAAGATTCAAAAAACGGGTTGATAAAGTGTTTGGTACAGCGAATTGTACATCATACACATCCTTTATCCAGGTATATGAAATTGTATTTTCTGCACCGATTAAATTAAATATTTCGAGCCCAAGCCAAATGGATTCAAATTTCCTGCCAAGCCATTTGGTTTTATCGCCAAGTGAAATCACTTTGGAAAAACCGATATCTACCCGCCGATACGGAGGAGCTTTCAAGGTAGCCCGATTCGACGGAGAATTTGGTGGACCGAAGGGCAGTCCGGTACCAACTACCAGATTGAGGTACATTCGGACACTTGGATTTTTGGGTAAGTGATCCTGGAAAAATATCCCTAACGTTACCCGCTGGTCGGTTGGTCTGCGGATGTATCCTTTCGGGCTTATACCAATCAATTCTCCTTCTGAAGAATAATTGTTGGTGCTATCTCCAACTACATTTTCACGGGTACTCAAAACACCAACACTAAACCAACTCTCGGCTCCACGAATAAATTCTCCACCCACACGCATGTCGTAGCCAATGGCATACGCAGTGGCATTGTTTTTTGCATAATAACGTAGACGGACATTATCTACATCATAAGGTACCACATCCCACAAATATTTACCATATACCTCCTGATTAAGCTGAAACTCGCGATCCCAAAGTTTGAAACGATAATTGCCTCCAAGAACCGCCTGATAACTTTTTTGCGCTTTCAGATTTTTGTTAAGCTGGCCCTGATAATCCCTTAATTCCCTGTAAAAGGGTTGTTGCTGATACACTCCAACGGCTGCTTTAAATAGCCAGTCTTTTTTCCATTTTGGTTTATGCGAGAATTGAATTCTTGGACTGGCAATAAATTCCTTATTCAAACTCCAGTAACTCACACGAACACCGTAGTTCAGACTGGTGGAAGGAGATATGTAAAAGGTTTGTTGTGCGTAACCTCCCAGTCTGACTGAATTAATATTCTGATCCGAGATCACAGGCGTCGATAGGGATACATAATCCGACGAGTCGACGAACTGGTACTCATATAAATAATCCTTGAGGTTTTCGGATGAAGCATTCCAGCCAAACTCAGTTGCAAAACGACCGGAATCGGTTTGATGGTAATTTCGTTGCATCAACTGAAAAATCTTTCCATCCAACTGGTTTCTGGCATATCGGTATTCGGTACCAACACCTCGAACCGAAATGCATTGGTTGTAATTTGATTTGGATTGATTGGTTTCTACATCACATAAACGATATCCTCCCTCAATATCCACTCTTTCTCTTTCCTGAGTAGAAACAAATGATCCGGAAACATCCGACCTCCAGTTCTGATTCCAGTTATGGGTTAATTTCAAACCTGTTTGCCAGGTATCGTAGCTCATAGATTCCTCACCTTCATACGCTGTATACAATCGAAGTACGCGTTGAATGGTCCCGAATTGCGTTTCCCGACTTGCAGGTCGAACCAGGTACCGATTCCGGGCATAGGCATTGAGAATCCCTAAAGTAGTTTGGCTGGGTATATCTTTCCTTTTTTCTTTACCGGTAAGGTCTATTGTAATAAAGCTTTGTGCATCAATAAATTGAGGAAGGTATTCCCCTTTCACATCCAGGCCTTTTATCAAATTGCTCGCTCCAAAAAGATAGCGGGCATCTTTCCTCCGGATGCCGGCCACAAACGAAATCCTGCCAGAAGAATCGGCACCTTCAACGTGTGCTGTTTGGGTTAAAACCCCGAGAGAAACACTGCCTCCCATTTTCTTTGGCGTTTTGTATTGTACGTTCAACACAGAAGCCAACTTATCGCCATACCGTGCCTGAAATCCACCTGAAGAAAACTCCACCGATTTCACCATATCCGGATTGATAAAACTCAAACCTTCCTGTTGGCCGGAACTGACCAGAAAAGGTCGGTAAATCTCCATATCATTCACATAAACCAGGTTTTCATTGTAGTTTCCTCCCCGAACGGAATAGGTGGACGACAATTCATTATTGCTTACAACTCCGGGCAGTGTTGCCAGAATCTTATTGAAATCGCCAAAAGGGGAAGGCATCAACTTGGCAATTTTGGGATCGAGGGTCGTTACACTTACTTGTTCTCTTAAATCCCTTCTGCCTGTTATTTCAATCGTTTTTCCCTCTTTAACATCTTCTTCCAAACCAACATTGAGTTGTCTTACTTCATTTGGCTTAAGGCGGATGTTATAAAAACGGGGGATCATTCCAAGATAAGAAACTTCCACAAGAAGGTCTGTTTCTGCCGGAAGACGGATACTGAATATTCCGGCTCCATCGGTTTGGGTCCCTCGGTTTATACTCCGGATCTGGATAAAAACACCTTGAAGTGGTTCTGAAAGATTTGTTACGGAGCCTTTTAACGTACCAACCGAGGGTGTTTGTGCCAGAATTTGATGAGACGAAAACGTACACAGCCAGAGCAGCAGACCTAAAACGGATATAGATTGAAATCGAGGTGGCAAGTGTGCTGAGTCAGATTTGAGGAAGGGACTTTTCAAATAGAAGGCAAATTAAAGGAGAATGCCGAAACAAACGGCAAACCGACTTGAATATTAACAGGAATGTGTTGTGCAACCCTAATTGGAACTAAGTTAACTTTGAGTCAAGGACTAAACCGACTATTTTATGTTTAGAATAATACCTTTGCGGAGTTAGAAAAAAAAATATTTTGACGAAATGATAACCAGGGTAACCATCAATAATTTCAAAAAACTTGATAAAATTACTTTTCCACTTTCTCAATCTGTAGTTATTATTGGACCTAACAATTCAGGAAAGTCAACTATTTTTCAAGCTTTGTGTTTATGGGAAATTGGAGTAGTCAGTTTTATTCAAGCAAGTAATTCAAATAAGCTCAATAAGAACAAAGCGGTTACACTTAATCGTCAATCATTGTTAAATAGCCCCATTGCTAACATGAGATTTCTTTGGAAAGACCAAAAAGTTGCAATAGGTTCAAATGGAAAAAAGGTTGACTTGAAACTTGAGATTGCGATTGAGGGAATTACTAACGATAAGACATGGACTTGTAAAACAGAATTTCATTACTATAATGAAGAATCTTTCAGTTGTAAAATTGTTTCTGGATTTAAGGATTTATCAGAACTTTATGAGCAGGGCAATGGCGTTCATTTTGGCTTTTTGCAGCCAATGTCAGGGATTACATCTGTTGAAGACAAATTTGAACAAGGTGCCATTGACAGACGATTAGGTGAAGGTAGGACAGCGGAGGTGTTGAGAAATATATGTTATAAGGTTCTTTATCCAGATACAATTATCAACGGAATAAAACCAATTGATAAATGGAATAAGTTGCAATCAGCCGTTAAATCAATGTTTGGTGCAGAACTGCAAAAGCCGGAATATTTAAAGATTACAGGAACTATCCAACTTGAATATAGCGAAAATGGAATTCGTTATGATATTTCTTCTGGAGGCAGAGGATTCCAGCAAACGCTTCTATTGCTTGCATACATGTATGCAAGTCCTAACACGATCTTACTTCTTGACGAACCAGATGCTCATCTTGAAGTAATTCGACAAAGGCAATCATTTCAGTTGATAAATGAAGTGGCCAATAGCATGAACTCTCAAATTATGATTGCTTCACATTCTGAAATTGTATTGGAGGAAGCAGCAGAAGCATCCAATGTGATAGCGCTAATTGAGAATACAGTAGTTGAACTTAATAAAGCCTCTACCCCTCAAAAAATAAAATCAGTAAAAAAATCATTAACAGAAATTGGTTGGGATAAGTATTATTTGGCAAGAGTAAAGAAACATGTTTTATATCTTGAGGGCTCAACTGATTTACAGATGCTTAGATGTTTTGCCAATAGATTAAATCATAAAGTAGAACCGTTGTTAAGCGTTGCAAATATTAATTACACTTCTGATAATGTTCCAAATACAGCTGTCTCTCAATTCACTTCTCTAAAAAATATTTTTCCGGATTTAAAAGGACTGGCATTATTTGACAAAATTGACAAGAATTTAGAGGACATCAAATCTTTAGAAGTTATTTGCTGGTCAAGAAGAGAACTTGAAAATTATTTTGCAAGTCCTGATATACTTTATAGACATGCAAAACTTCTTTCCAATAAATATACATCCATCAGTTCAGACAAACTGGTTGATATAATGAAACAAACTGTTCAGGATGCTACAGTGCCAATTTATTTAAAAGATCTTAAACATGAATGGTGGCATAAAACAAAGTTGTCAGACGAGTGGCTTGATGTAATTTTTTCAGAGTTCTATAAACGAATTGGACTCCCCCAAGATTTTTTTAAACGGGACTACTATCAACTAATAACGTTAATGAAACCCGAAGAAATTAATATAGAGGTCACAGAAAAACTTACTATTATTTACGAACTTTTAAAATCATGATATGAGATTTCTCAATTAAACAGGGATTTTAACTTTGAAATTCATATTCCGAAGAATGATCGATTCAGATTTTTTTTCTTGAACGAAGCATCAGACCAAAATCCCAATGAAGTTTAAGAGCTCTCAAAACTTCAACAATTCGTTTTTCTTTGGTAGGAATAGTTTTTGCTTCCGCTATCCATTTACTGAAATAACGCTGATGGGATGGAGCCAGAGTTTTGAAAAAGGAATCGGCTTCCGGAGCATCCGCAAGACAATCTTCGAAATCGGGATCAAATTGAAACTCATCAGTATCCAATTCCAGTTCCACACTAATCTTCGATCCTTCCTCCTTACGAAGTTTCTTTCTTAAATCCGCTTTCAAAGGAATAATGAAATCACCTTCTCCCATTGGCAATAATGCAACACCTTTAATGGCCAAAGAGTCTAGCAAGCCTTTTACCCGATACGATTTTTTCATCCCGGCAACCATCTGGTTGGCCAAAATCGAAGGAATGGTAATATACCGCCAACCGGTTTTCTCTCCCATTTCCCCGAATTTTTCAATGTGTGTTTCAAATTGAATTTTCATCCTGACTTTCTATTTATTTCAACGGTGTAATTCTAAAAAAAAAGCCCCGCTAGTGGCGGGGCTCATTTTAATTATCTTAAGAACAAAAGTTCGCGGTATTTAGATAAAGGCCAGTCCTCATCATCCACGATCAGTTCAAGCTTATCTACATGATAACGGATGGTATCAAAGAAAGGTTTGATGGTATCGCAATAGGCGACAGCTTTCGCATCACTGTGCTCAATGTTGTTGGCCACTTTCCGTGCTTCAACCATTTCATCCACCTTTGTTTTAATGACTGACAACCTTTCTGAAATCTCTTTTATTGCATCCAGACTTGCCTTGTAGCTTGCTTCACCTAAACCCAGTTCTTTTAATCCTTTCGCATTAATGATCAATTTGTTCTGATAATTTACAGCGGTAGGAATGATGTGGTTAAGAGCCAGATCACCGATTACCCGACTTTCGATCTGAACCTTTTTCACATACTCTTCAAAATAAATCTCGGTTCGTGCTTCAAGTTCTCTTTCGGTGAAAATCCCATTATCAACAAATAGTTTCCGTGATTTCGGAGCGAGATAAGCTTTGAGTGCAGGTGGAGTTGTTGTGATATTTGCTAAACCTCTTTTTGCTGCTTCTTCAACCCATTCCTGAGAATAGCCGTTTCCTTCAAAGAGAATATTTTTGGATTCCTTAATGTATCGTCTCAGAATGTTAATGATCACGACTTCTTTTTTAGTACCCTTTTCAAGTTCAGCATCCACTTCAGCTTTGAATAATTTTAACTGCTGAGCCACAATGGTGTTCAATACAACCATGGGTGCTGAAATATTGGCAGAGGATCCCACAGCACGGAATTCAAATTTGTTTCCGGTAAAAGCAAATGGCGACGTACGGTTCCGATCGGTATTATCGAGAAGAATCTCAGGCAACTTATCAATTCCTAGTTTTAAATAAAGATTGTCACCCTTTTCAATAATGTCGGCGTTTTTCTCAAGCGACTCAAGTAATTGGAACAATTGTGTTCCAATGAAAACAGAAATAATGGCAGGAGGTGCTTCGTTTGCACCAAGGCGATGATCGTTTCCTGCAGAGGCGATGCTGGCCCGAAGGATATCGGCATATTCGTGAACCGCCTTAATCGTATTCACGAAAAAGGTTAAGAACATCAGGTTTTCCTTTGGCTTTTTTCCCGGGGCAAGAAGGTTTTTACCATTATCAGTACTCAGTGACCAATTGTTGTGCTTCCCGCTTCCATTGATGCCAGCAAAAGGTTTTTCGTGAAGCAAAACCCGAAGATTATGCTTTTCCGCCACCCTATCCATCAAATCCATCAAAAGGGAATTCTGATCTACTGCCAGGTTCACTTCAGTGAAAGTAGGCGCACATTCGAATTGAGCCGGTGCTACTTCATTGTGTCGGGTTCGAACGGGAATGCCAAGCTTCCATGCTTCAAATTCAAAATCCATCATAAACGCCTGAACCCTTGGGGGAATAGACGCAAAATAATGATCCTCCAATTGCTGCCCTCTGGCTGGAGCGTGACCGAAAACGGTCCGGTTGCTCATGATCAAATCCGGACGGGAATTGTAAAGTGCAGAATCAACCAGAAAATATTCCTGCTCAGGACCAAGTGTGGCGATCACTCGTTTTACATCTTTATCAAAATACTGAACCACTTCGGTTGCTGCCTCGTCAATCAGATTCAAGGCTTTGAGCAAAGGAGTTTTGTTATCAAGAGCCTCACCGGTATAGGAAACAAATACTGTAGGAATACAAAGTGTTTTTCCACCTTGTGTGTCCATGATAAAAGCGGGAGAAGTCGGATCCCACGCCGTATAACCACGGGCTTCGAACGTATTTCGTATACCTCCGCTTGGAAAAGAAGAGGCATCCGGCTCCTGTTGAACAAGGGCAGAACCACGGAATTTCTCCATTACTTCATCCCCATCAATGTCAAAAAATGCATCGTGCTTTTCAGCAGTTGCTCCGGTTAATGGCTGAAACCAGTGTGTAAAATGGGTGGCACCCAAACTGATCGACCAGTTTTTCATACCCAATGCGACCGATTCTGCCAAAGAAGGATCCAGTTTCTGGTTGGTTTCAATGGTACGAATGAGCGCTTTGAATACTTCCGGTGAAAGAAACTCTTTCATCTTCTTCTTATCGAATACATAGGATCCGAAATAAGATGTCACCCTTTCTTTTGGAAACTCCAGTACTACCGGCGTCCTGGAGTTAACGGTTTCGAGAGCTTTGAATCGTAAAATGGCCATTTTAGTTTTATTTCGATTACAGTTAGATTTGAGGGGGCAATAATAAAGAAAACATACAATATTTTCAAAAAAGACATGATTTCTTTAATCCATTTTTAAATATTCATACGATTTTATGAAATTTGATCAAAATATTTAAAGGCATTTGGGTAATTCACCAAATCAGAACTGAACCCATTTCACTTTCTTATGGTCCTCAAATTGGGATAGAAAATAGATTTGATTTTGACATTCTTCTACCAATCTCAGAAATTTTCCTTTCAAGTGAAAATGCCAAAAATTTAATAAATATTTTAAATTTAGTTGATGACTATGCCGAGCAGGTAGATGCTGAGGCACTAAAAAAAATTATTGATTCTCAAGCAGTTAAAACTTACTGGAATTTTGCATACAATAATTTTTTCTGGACCAGAATAGAAAGGAAGGAAACCACCCTGGATAAAAGAATTAAAAATGCAGGGCCATCTAAAAATTTGAGAAAACTCTACTTTTCTTTCCAAGATTGCTTTGATTTAGAATTTGGTTGACAATATTCTTTAAAAACATCAATTTTCTTCAGATTCCATTCTCAGTCCTAAATTATAATGCTTCCTTCACCATGATGTGTGTCCCACGCATTAGCAGTAGGTTTACGATCGAATCCACACGTGTTTTTACAGCGCCTCAAATACAAAATTTCCTCTTTGATTCACTACATTCCTCAAATAGGAACAGCCCCTCCTAATAAAAAACGGTTGTTTATGAGTGATTTCGCTTCGCTTTCGTTTTGATTCGAGAGACATGAATCTGGGCCTAAAAATTGTAAATATTGAATCCACAAAATGTCGGAATGCCATTCAGAAGACTCGCGAATCAGAAGATTCGGCCACGCACGAACAAAGTGAGACCACTTCGCCCAACCGGGGTATTTCAGTAAATCAGCAAATTATAACGAAGGCCATTTCCCTAATTATTAATAGAAAATTAAGCTGACGGTGTAGGTTCGCACCATAATTGCTTCACTGTACATTCTACTTCTTTAGGGAACCGCTTTGAAAAAATCAACCTTTCCATTTCAACAATTCAGAGCTTTTTCCAAAAGTCTGATTTCTTATGTCCATCGCAAACCCGAACTCGAGCCTTTCTATTCCGGCTATCCGGATACAGATGGCTTTGAAAAGAAGCTGGCTGAAAAATCAAAAAACTACAGTAAAGCCGTACGATTAAAACTGGTTTCTTCACTTGAATTACAAAATAAGGATATCCAACTGCATAAAAACCAACGAACAAATCTGGATCTACTTAAAAAAGAAAATACATTCACGGTATCCTGTGGACACCAATTGGTACTCGGTGGTGGGCCAGCCTATTTTGCTTATAAGATTCTGACTGCCATCCGGCTTGCGGAAGAACTGTCCACGTTGCATCCTTCCAATCATTTCATTCCTGTATTCTGGATGGCATCCGAAGACCATGATGTGGAAGAAGTTCAGGCGTTTTCGTTTTTTTCAAATCCATGTAAAATTGAAGTGGAAGGAGAAGGAGCTGTCGGTCGCATTTCAACACGAAAAATTGCAGGGCAACTTCAACAAATAAAGGACTTCCCAACCTGGATGTCACAACCTTTTGAAACCCAAAAAACTATTGGAGAAGCAAGCAGAAGCTGGATTAATCATCTTTTTGGTGATAAAGGACTCCTCATTCTGGATGCAGACAGTCCGGAATTGAAAGCGGAATTCCTTCCTGTTCTGTTGGATGAACTTCGATCGGATGAAAGTGAGAAAAGGATTCTCGAAACTAGCCAAAGATTGGAAAGTCTTGGATATAAAGCACAGATTCATCCTAGAAATGTGAATCTGTTTTATCTGAAAGACAACCAGAGGATCCGACTGGAACGAACCAAAGATGGCATTCAAACCCTGGATGGCAAGTTCAAATGGAACCTGGATGAAGCCATTGCACACTTTACGATCCATCCGGAAGAGCTGAGTCCGAATGTGTGCCTGAGACCTTTGTATTCGCAAATTCTTTTACCCGATGTTGCTTTTATTGGCGGGCCGGCAGAACTGGCTTATTGGTTGCAACTTAAATCGGTGTTCGAACTTCATAAAACCCCATTTCCACTTCTCATTCCAAGGTTTTCAGCAACCTTTATTAATTCCAACCAATCGAAGAAGCTTCAAAAGCTAGGACTTACAGCAAAAGATCTGAGTTTGGATGAAGTCAGTATCCGAAAAAATCTAACAAAACCAGTAGAAGAAATCATTCTTCCTGATTTGGAGATGAGTTATTCAGCCTTAATAAACTGGGCAGAAGTCACAGACCCGACTCTGGCTCCTGCCGTAAAAGCTGAGCTGAATAAAATGAGTAAAATGGCGGAAGGGTTATTAAAAAGAATCCAAAAAGCGGCAGAAGCCAAAGAAGAACAAAAGCTAAAACAGCTTTCTTCGCTGTGGGAAAAGTTTTTTCCTTCAGGCAATCTTCAGGAGAGAACCGAGAGCTGGCTTACATTTTTAGTTCAGGATCCGGATTGGATCAATAAAGTAAGCCAGGCGATTGATCCACTTGACTTTCAGTATACTATCCTGCAAGAGGAGTAAGAATACTTTACTCTTTGAACGCCAGAGCGAAGGCCTCATCCAATTGCTCTTTTGTTGGCTTGGAAAACGATTTCCAGGGTCCCTGATCCGGAATTTTTCCCAGAAGACGAACAATCTCCTTCGTTACCGGATGTGTAAATTCTATGGCGTAAGAATACAAACAAACTTCTTCTTCCCTCATTTTACGCACACCGTATTTGGCATCGCCCAGGATGGGAAGCTTTTCAAGTGAAAGCTGTGCTCTGATCTGGTGGTGGCGTCCGGAAAACAACCGCACCATAACCATGGAAATTTCCTGATCTTTTGCAATCTGCCAATAGGCAAGATCTGCCTGTTTGGCATCACCCCGCTGGTAGGTATAGGTCCAAACCTTATTTTTGACGTCATTCCTTTTTATCCAATGCCGAAGCCATTTATAGGTTTCCGGCTTCCCTCCTACCAGGGCGAGGTATATTTTACTGATTTCCCGGGTTTGGAACATTGCGTTCATCCGAACCAATGCCTTGGAAGTTCGTGCAATCACAACCAATCCACCAACAGGTCGGTCTAAACGA
>Ga0105049_10006159_pt1 | contig 13975 bp, 14 predicted proteins | sample MAT06_FD_78087 | JGI IMG/M metagenome (GOLD analysis project Ga0105049, IMG submission 78087) | Freshwater microbial communities from Lake Fryxell liftoff mats and glacier meltwater in Antarctica - MAT-06 | ecosystem: Environmental > Aquatic > Freshwater > Ice > Liftoff microbial mat | place...
AACGATCGCGGTCCCAACGATCGCGGTCCCAACGATCGCGGTCCCAACGATCGCGGTCCCAACGATCGCGGTCCCAACGATCGCGGTCCCAACGATCGCGGTCCGCGAAACGATCGCGGCTTCGGCGGTCCGCCACGCGAGGAGCGCCCGAAGGAGAACTGGGGCGTCTCCGGCTTCACGAACAACCCGTTCGCGAAGCTGACGGAGAAGGATAAGAAGTCATAGAACTAATCGTCCATCCAGAAGTCAGAATCCCGTTTGTCTCCCGCCGCTGGTCGTCCATCCAGAAGTCAGAATCCCGTTTGTCTCCCGCCGCGGGTGTGGTGGGTGTGGTGGGTGTGGTGGGTGTGGGGGGTGTGGTGGGTGTGGTGGGTGTGGTGGGTGTGGTGGGACGCATGAGCGTCAAGAAGATCGAGCGGGCTGAGGGCGCGCGGCGACGGCAGGGGTTCGCCGATCGCGAGTCGAAAATTCACAGGCTGACCGCCGAGATCAGCCGCCTCAAGCAGGCCGCCACGACGACCGCCACCGAGGTCGATGCTGCGAAGAGCCCGATCCCGACGCTTCAGTACCAGTGCGGAAAACATCGCCTCAACATCACCGGGATCGATCTCGCGCAGGACTGGAAGCAGATCCACAAACGGCTGATCAACATCATAGAAATTGGTACTCGCCAACGCACCGGGCAGGCCCAGGGCGTCGAAGAAGGCCTACAGCGGCGCGCTGGAAGCTGCCAGGCTGCGAGGCGCTTCCGGGGCGCTTCCGAGGCGCTTCCGTCTGTGCCACAAAACATGGGTGCGTGCTAGCTTCGTCCGATGCGGTCTACGATGAACGTATCCCTGCCCGCCGATCTCAAGAAGTGGATGGATCGGGAGGTCCGCGCCGGCGGCTTCGGGACCGCCAGCGAGTACCTCCGCGACCTGCTGCGCCGGGCGCGTGAGCGCCAGCAGCGCCACACGCTCGACGCAACCCTCGTCGCGGCGGTCGAGGGTGGCGCCACCACCGCGATGGATGCCGCTGACTGGACGGCGATCCGACGCGACGCCCGGACGAAGGCGCTGGGCAGTCGCAAGAAGCGATGACGCGGACGCTCGTCCGTTCGGCACGCGTCCGCGACGATCTGATCGAGATCTACACCTACCTCCATACGCGCAGTCCCATCGCTGCCGATCGCGTGCTCGACGCGATCGAAGCAGCGGTCCGCGGCCTGGTCACCTTTCCGGAGCGCGGGCGGCTGTGGTCGTCCGACGATCTCCGCTTGGCCGGATTGCGCGTCCTCGCGGTGCGACGCTTTCCCAGCTACCTGGTGTTCTTCCGGCCGGCGCCCACACAGATCGCGGTCTATCGAATCGTGCACGGCGCGCGAGAGATCGACCGGCTCCTCGACGACCTCGACGTCGACGACGGCTGACCGGCGATGCGGGCCTTCGGTGTCGTTTCAATCGACGATCACGACCGCGCGCGCGGCCGCTCGTGCGTGCGTGCGGCGGGCGCTCGCGAGAAGCTCCGCGTCGTTCTCGCCGCGCAGGAACGTCGAGCTCGTCGGCGACGTCGGGCTCTGGCGATCCATCTGCCATCGAGGTGCGGTCGTGACCGGAACGCTCGTGCGTGGCGAGGAGCGGCTCGCGCTGTAGCTGATCACCGCCCTCGCAAAAGATGATGTCGCGATCACGGGGGGCGCCAACCTGTCGGCGGCCGACCTGCGAGAGCTCCTCGAGGGCGCCGCGAAGCCGGCGTCGATGGCGTCAGTGGCTCCAGTTGATCGAGTGCCACTTCCACCCATCGGCGCCCTCGTCGACCGCGATCGCGTAGAGGGTGAGGCCGACGGCGATCGGCTTCTGCACGGTCGCGATGACGAGGCCGATCTTGCCGAGTTGAAGCGCGGTGAGCGTGGTGGCACCGAGCTTGAGTGCGTCCCAGCCCTTGGCGAGCTTGCTTGCAGCGGCCGGGGCACCCTTCGCTACCGGATGTGGCGACAGGCATTCGACAAGGGCGAGGGCGGCGGCTTCTGACAGGTAAGAAGTCGTAAGCAGCTACTTCGCCGCGACCACCGTTCTTCACGGCGCCGGAGCGATGGTTGGCGTGGCCCGAGGCAAGCGGATCGTGATGCGCGTGCCCTGCCCGAGCTCGCTGGCGCACTCGATCACGCCGCCCGCTCTTTCGACCAGGATCTTCGCCGTGGCGAGCCCGAGGCCGGTCCCGCGACCGATGGGCTTGGTCGTGAAGAAGGGCTGAAACAGCCGCGCGAGAGTCTGCGGCGCCATGCCCGAGCCGTCATCCGCGACCTCGAGGAGCACGCTGTCCTCGGAGCGCCGAACCTGAAGCGCGATCGTTCCCGATCCGCTGATCGCGTCGCGGGCATTGTAGACGAGGTTGGCGAGGATGCGCGTCAGGTCCGTGGCACTCATAGGAACCCACGCGTGATCGTCGATCGTCATCTCGAGTGCGACGCTCTTCGGGAGCGTGCGGCGGACCAGCTGAGGAACTCCGCGCGCGGCCTGCGCAGCGTCACACAGCGCCTCGGCGCGCTCCGCCTCCGGGACAAACAGCGTCAACGACCTCATCGTGCTGCCGGCAGCGCTCGCTGCGACGAGCACATCGGCGAGGCAGGCGCGTGCTTCCTCGTCGAGCTCGCGAGTCAGGCTCTCCGCACTGCGTGAGATGGTTGCGAGCGCAGCGCCGATGCTTGCACCCACCTCGGCAGCGAGCTCGATGAGTAGGTCGGAGCGCTGCGTGCGGGTGATCTCGACCTCGACGCGTTCGCGAGCTTGTCGCGACTCGCGTTCGTTGTGGAGCGCGTTCTCGAGCGCCCTGCGCGCGGTTCCCAGACTTCGGACCGAGTAGTCCACGATCAGGGCGATCGCGATCAGCGCTGACGCCGCGACGAGCACGATCCGAGTCCAGGCCTTGGTGTCGTGCGCGTCGAACACCGGAGCTTCGCCCGGCAGTCCGTACTCGAACAGGATGCCGACGATCACCGGCGTCAGCGACATGCTCAGGACCACGACCCACCGCCACGCTCGCGACAGGAACACGAATGTAAGACAGGTCACGAGGACGTAGACCACGCCCATCCCGAGCAGCAGACCGAAGGAGGTCATCGCGAGGAACTGCGCGACGAGCAGGATCAGGATGTAGGCGACCGGCGTCCACCGCGCACGGAAGCGCGCTCCGACCCCGCCACACGCGGCGATCGTCAGCGGCAGGATGCTTATGGTGTTGGGCATCACGACGAGCGTCGCAGCGAGGCCGCCGAACAGCGCGACGAGATCGACGCCACGTCGGATCTGATCTCTCAGGTCCGGACCGATGCGGAGCTCGGACGCGTGTGGCGTGGTCACGTGGCGGCCTCGGCGAGCGGGATCACACCCTCGAGCTCCGCCATCGTGAACGGCTTGGTCAGAAACGAGGCACGCGCGCCACCCAGCGCTTCGAGCAGCGTGTCGTCTGCTCCAAAGCCCGAACAGATCACGATCGGACGATTGGGTTGACGCGCGAACGACGCGATCGCGAGCTCTTCGCCGCGACCGTCGCCGAGCTGCAGATCGGTGACGAGCAGATCAGGCGCCGTGTCGAGCAGCGGCCACGCCTCCGCCAGCGAGCTCGCCGACAGCACCGTGTACCCGCGACGGGCGATCAACTTCGCCAGCCTGCCCAGCACGAGGGGTTCATCGTCGACGACGAGCGCCGTTCGTCGCCGACCACGACCGGTGACCGCGGGCGTCCGCTCGTCTGCGGCCGGCGGCACGCAGAGCTGGAAGAGCAGATGGTCATCGTTCTCGATCAACGTCAGCGTCCCGCCGGCCTGCTCGACGACCTCCTTGGCGGCGGACATCGCGAGCTTGGCGCTGACCGCCTTGGGTCGACCATGAAGGCTCGAGCTCGGCGCCGCGCTCGGTTCGCCTCCGCGCAGATCGATCACGACCATGGAGGCTGTTCGCCGCGCCGTGATGGCGAGCTGCCTGACGCCGGCGCGATGGGCGCGGAGGATCATCCGGAACAGGACCTGCTCGAGGCGCTCCGGCGCCAGCGCGACCCGGAGCGCCGGCATCTCGACGTCGAGCTCGATCTTGCGGCCCATGCGGTCGAGCCGCGCGAGACACCCGCGCACCGTACTATCGACCCGCGCGGTCGTCGTCGTCGGGGGGAACTTCCGGCCGATCCACAGCAGATCGCGCACCAGCTCGGCCGCGTGGTGGGACGCTGCCTCGAGCTCCGTCAGACTCTTCCGCTGCGCATCGCTCGCGACCTTGTCGCCGAGCAGATCCGAGGCCGCCAGGATCGCCGTCAGGGCATTGTTGATATCGTGGGCGACCCCACCGGCGAGCCGGCCGACCAGCTCGACGTGCTCTGCCTCGTCGAGCTTTCGCCGCGCCTCGGCGAGCTGCCTGCGCGTCTCGCGCTCACGGTGGTAGGCCTCCGCCGTGTGCGCATAAGACAGCTCGAGTGACGCGACCAGCCTGTCGAGGACGAGCGTCGCGATCCAGGTCACCACGCCAATGGCCACGGCCATCCGGATCCAGGTCGTCAGCGAAGCAAACATCGTGCTCGGAAGCGCGACCGGCGAGAGGATGGTCGCGATCCCGGCGGCGACGACGAGCCACAGTCCGAGCCTCGAGCTCAGCGCCCCGGCGAGCAGCACCGCGAGGCCGAACGCCGCCCCGACGTCCGCCGTGGGTCCCTGGGTCCGGAGGCCGATCCCGGCGATGCAGAGCATGATGATGGGATAGACGAATCGCCGCCAGGGCGCCCGCCCGAGTCTGCCGAGCAGCGCCAGGGTCCAGGTGGCGACGAGCACCGCGGCGAGTACACGCAGCGGCGTGCCCTGACCATGCGGGAACGAAATCGCCGCGGCCATGATCACCGGCACGCCGACGAGAACGGTGAAGTCGATCGCAGCGGTGACCGAGGTGGCCGGAGGATCGTGAGTCATCCTGAAGGCCCATTTTCAGGGTCGACCAGCACCGCCAGTTGTGAAGTGTAGACTGCCAACCTACGACGAGGCGAATTTCGGGCTCAGGCCCGCACGACGAACATCGGCTGTGCCGGCAGCGGGCAACCACCGGGTGAGCCGCATTCCCCGCGCACCTCGGACACGACCTCGGCGCGATCGTCGGCGAGCGTGACGCCGGCGAGCTCGACCCTGATCTCGGGAGCCTTCGGCTGGAGGGCGGGGCGGTTGTCGTTTGGATTCGCAGGCGGCTCGGCCTTGGCACACGCGACCATCGCCGGCAACCAGCCGTGACGCATCATGCGATCAGCATGATCGATGGGAGCCCCCGTGCCCGATCAGGTTGTACCTTGAGGGCATGAAACGCCTCTGCTGGTTGGTCGTCATGGTCGCGTGCTCGCAGGTCGAGGTGATCGAGAACAAAAAGGATCCGGGCCTCGAGCCGAAGTCGCCCGAGATCAAGGTCGAGCTCGCGGGTGTCACGCTCGCGGATGATTGCGGCGACGGCGTGCCGACCAAGCCACTTGTGCGACCACCCGCACCGGGAGCCGCGGGAGCCGCGGGAGCCGCGGGAGCCGCGGGAGCCGCGGGATCGTCGGCATCCGCTGCAGACAGACCCACCTCGTGGCCGGCCGCGACCTCTGCCGGTGCGTGCGCACCAGGCATGCACTGCGGCGCGATTCCGCAGCCGGCGTGCGAGCAGACCGCGATGCAGCTGGCGGTGCAGGTGCCGTCGGGCACCCGCGCGACGACGATCAAGATCAAGCGTGTCGAGCTGCTCGACGAGACCACCAGGCCGGTCGGCACGTTGACCGCGCGGGCGCCCAGCAAGTGGGACGGCACCGGCGCGTACGTGACGTGGGACCAGTCCGTCGCCGCGACCAAGGCCGACTTCGTGGTGAGCTACAAGCTGACGTCGCCCGCGTGGCACAAGCTCGCCAGCGGCGGACGCTGGGCGGCGGCCGGCAAGAAGTTCTTGCTGCGAGTCACGGTCGCGATCTCCGACAAGGATCGGACGATCGAGAAGCAATCGATCGTGGTCGTCGCGGCCGGTGCCGCCGCCGTCTCTACCTGAGCGATCTTCTCAGGGTCGGAGGGACCGCGCATCGGCGTGCGCGAGCGCCAGTCGCGCGCCGCTGGTGAGCGCCGTCTCCGGATGACTGGCGAACCACGCGAGCGCGCGCTCGGCCTCGCGGATCAGCGGTTCTCGTTGTGCGATCAGATCGTCGCAGAACCGGAACAGCCGGACCTCCTCTTCGGAGCGGTGCGCGACCTCGCGTAGCAGGCGTGCGGTGTCGAGCCCGTGGACCAGCCCCAGCAGCGTGGCGCGATAGGAGCGCTCGACGCTGAGCACGCGATCGACGGCATAGTGGCGAATCAGCGAGAACGTGTGCCCTAGCCAGTGTGCGACGCGCGTTCCGATCGGCTGCCGGCTGATCAGCAGGGCATCAAGCCGCGGCTTCAGGTGCTCGGCGTGTGCCGAGACCTCGCGCAGCATCGCCGCCGGTGGCGTATCTCCGAGGCGGGAGGCCTCGCGTGCGGTATGGATCATCGCGGCGAGCTCGGCCTGGGCGAGCTCGCGGCACAGCTTTTCGCGCAGGCGAGCGAGGTCATCGTGCATTCCAGCAGCTCGTGCAGTCGGCGTGCCCGTCGGGCATGATCAGCAGATGCGGTGGATCCTGGTCCTGGTCATCGTCGGTTGCGGCGGCGCGGCCGAAGCGCCCGAGGTGGCGGTCGGGTCCGCGCGCCCCATCGATGCCACCGCCGCGAAGCCGGATGCGGCGCGACTCACACCTGTGAAGCCCGCCGAGCGTCCCGAGCACGCGGTGTTCTCGCTGGTCGATAACCGGCATGCGGCGCATCGCTACTACGCGGGCGATCTCGTGATCGACGGCGGCGACGTCGGGATCGCGCGCTACACCCGGTTCTCTCCGGCGCGCTGGAAGGTCGGCGTGATCGGCGGCAAGCGCGCGGCGCAACCTGACCGGCAGGCGATCCTCGAGGTGCCGATCGACGGCCTGATGGCGGCGGCCGTCGATCGCCTCGAGTTGCACGTGTTCGCGAAGGCGGCGCAACGGCTCGCCGTGCGGATCAATGGCCGGCCGGCCGGCAAGGATGCGCGCAGCTCCCGCATCCAGCTCGCCGACGGCTGGCAGACGATCGTGATGCCGATCGACCGTGGCCGCCTCGGCGGCGGCGAGAACCAGGTGATGCTCGAGACCTCTGGTGCGCGCGATCGGATCGGCATCCAGTGGCTGCGCTTCGCGTCGAAGGGCAAGGAGATCGTCGGCGATCCGCGCATCACCGCGACGTTCGCGGCCACGGCGATCACGCTCGCACGCGATGCGACGCTGGTCTGGTACGTCACGCTGCCCGAGGGCGCGCATCTGGTCGCCGAGGTCACAGGCGCGTGCAAGGTCGACGTTCGCGCGACGACGAGTGAGGATAGCTTCGTCGGTGGCGTGCTCGCCGCCGATCGACCGCGTGTCGATCTGACGAAGCTCGCGGGGCGCGTGGTCGGGTTGACGTTGACCGCACAGGACTGCGCGAAGGCCGTGATCACCGCGCCGGAGATCCGCGTGCACGGGCTCCCCATCGCGACGCCGACCACGCCCGCACCGCCGAAGTACGTCGTGCTGTGGGTGATGGACGCGCTGCGCGCCGACAAGCTTCCGGTGTTCACGCCCGGTGCTCGGGCGGCGACGCCGAACTTCGACGAACTCGCGAAGACCAGCGCGGTGTTCCGTCAGTTCTACGCGCAGGGAAACGAGTCGCAGGTCAGCCACGCGAGCATGTGGACCGGCCTCTATCCTGCGGTGCACGGGGTCAAGATGGAGGGCACCGGGATGTCGAAGCTGTCCCCGAAGCTCGACGTGCTCGCGGCCAAGCTCGGCGATGCCGGGCTCCACACGATCGCGGTCACCGGCAACGGCTACGTCAGCGCCGAGGGTGGCTACGCGCGCGGCTTCAAGGAGTTTCGCAACCTGATGCGCGAGGCGAACGTCAACGGCTTGATCTACGGCAAGACGATCGTCGATCTCGCGCTGGCGCGGCTCGATGCGAGTCGATCCCGGCCGACGTACCTGTTCTTCGGCACGATCGACACGCACTCGCCGTGGATCGCACGCAAGCCGTGGATCGAGACCTACTCGCCGAACTACAAGGGACCGTTCCAGGAGTACGCGACGCCACAGGAGCTCGGCTTCAAGCCGTCGTCGATGGGGTGCAGTGTGATCCCACCGGAGCCCGAGATCGAGCGACTGCGCGCGATCTACGACTCCGCGATCAGCTACCAGGATCAGCTGCTCGGGCAGGTGATCGCGAAGCTGAAGGACTGGGGGATCTGGGATCAGACCCTGTTCGTGGTCACCTCCGATCACGGCGATGAATTCTTCGAGGACCTGCGCTGCGGTCACGGCGGCTCACTGCGCGACTCGCTCGTGCGCGTGCCGCTGCTGATCCACGATCCGGCGCGGTTTGCGGGCATCGCGTTCGACGAGGGAGCCGAGGCGGTCGATCTGCTGCCGACGATCCTCGAGGCGCTGCAACAGCCCGTGCCCGGGGCCGTGCAAGGCGAGTCGCTGCTCGCGCGCGGTCGCGACTGGGCGCGGCCGTCGTATGCCTCGCAGTACGAGTACGCGCACGCGATGCGGATCGGACGATGGAAGATCGTGGTCGGCCCGCAGGGCCTGATGTCCGTCGTCGATCTGGTCGCCGACCCGGCCGAAGGTGCGGACGTCACCGCGAAGCATCCGGTCGAGCGACGCCTGCTGACCGACAACCTCGGGACGTTCCTCGCGCTCCGCACGCAGTGGAAGAAGCGGGTGTGGGGCGTCACCACGAACGTCACCGCCGCTGGCGCGACTGCACTCGACGAGGCGACGTTTTGAGACGCTGTCTGCTCGTGCTCGCGGCGTGCTCGTCGAGCACCGAGCCGGCACCATCGCCACCACCGATGCGCGTCGCGGATCCGCCGCCCGCGCGAGCTTCGAACGTTGCGCGACGGGTCGATGACGAGGTCTGGTTGCGCGGCTCGACGCACGTGCACGCGAAGGCCTCGGGTGACAGCAAGACGCCGATCCCCGAGGTCATCGCCTGGTACGAGGCGCACGGCTACGATTTCATCTCGATCACCGATCACAACCAGATCAGCGAGCTCGACACCTCGATCGACACGCGCGGCAAGCCGTGGATCCGCGATCCGTCGAAGGGCCTGATCGTGCTCTCCGGCATCGAGTGGACGCAGAACGCGAACAACTGTCTCCCCGCCGGCGACGCCAGCGGCAAGTGCCGGATCCATCTCAACCAGCTCGGCCCGCTGACGCGACCGCGCGCGAAGCTGAAGCAGTGGCTCGATCCGAAGGAGAGGCAGCGGCTCGCGCTCTACGACAACGCGCTCGCCGCCGGGAAGTCACTCGGCGGGATCGTGCAGCTCAACCACGCGCAGTGGTTCTGGGGGATGAACGCGGATCTGCTCGTCACGCTCGCGAAGCGCGGCGTCGTCCTCTACGAGGTCTGGAACAAGGCGTTCGCCAGGTGGAACCCCGGCGATGCCGAGCATCCATCGACCGAAGCACTCTGGGATGCCGCGCTGTCACGTGGCGTCACGCTATGGGGCGTCGCGGCTGACGATGCACACCACTACGACGGGGGCGGAAGGTATCCCGCGGGTGGCGCATGGGTGAGCGTCAGAGCGCGACGTGATCCACAGGCGATCCTCGACGCCCTCGCCGGCGGCCGGTTCTATGCCTCGACCGGTGTGGTTCTCGAGCGGGTCGAGATCAGACGCGGCGAGCTCGTGGTCGAGATCGCCGCGTCCGATCCTGCGGACGCGGTCACGTTCGTGGAAGCGAAGGGGCCGGACGACCTCAAGCGCACCACGCTGCCGGGGAAATCGGCGAGGCATCCGGTGCCAGTCAACGGATACGTGCGCGCCATCGTCGAGCGAGCCGACGGCGCGCGGGCGTGGACTCAGCCCGCTCGCCGGTGACTCGCGTCTCGCTCGGCACCCACCGGCTAGACCGAGACGTAGCCGTGCTTGACCGCGAAGCGCGTCAACTCGGAGTTGTTTCGCAGCCCGAGCTTCTTCAGCACGTGACCGCGATGGGTATCGACGGTCTTGATGCTGATCTCGAGATGTTCTGCGATCTCGCGGTTGGTCAGGCCTCGCGCGAGCATCTCCATCACCTGTGCCTCGCGTGCGGTGAGCACACTCGCCGGATGACGGTCGCCCTTGTCGAGCAGCAGGTCGATCCCCGGCGGAATCACCTGCTCGCCGCGGCTGACCGCGCGGATCGCGGCCATCAGGGCTTCGGGCTCCACTGACTTGGTCAGGTAGCCGTGCGCCCCTGCCGCGATCGCGCGCGCCGCGTAGCTGGGCTCGGTATGCCAGGTGAGCACGATCACCAGTGGTGCGGTGTCGAGCAAGCGCAGCTCGGACAGCACGTCGAATCCCGACTTGTCGGGCAGCGTGATGTCGAGCAACAGGACCTCGGGGCGGTCACGTTTGACCATCTCGAGCGTCTCCGCTGCGGTCCCTGCCTCGCCGACGACTTCAATGTCTTCGGCCTTACCGAGCGCTTCCTTGAGCGCCCAGCGCACGATCGTATGGTCTTCAGCAATGGCTAGTCGAATCATCGGATACCTCCGTACACAGCGAGTAAGTAGCAACGGCTGGGCCGTGACCGGGTGCGGCAGAGAACTGCGGTGATCTGGTCGCCGCTGCGTGAAATTCGGCGAGCGCGGTGGTATCAGCGCTCGATGTCCGCACAGCGTCTCGTCGTTGGAATCGCGGGTGGGAGCGGATCGGGCAAGACCACGGTTGCCCACAAGCTCGCCGTCGCGATGCCGCCCGGTCGCTGCATCACGATCGAGCACGACGCCTACTATCGCGACCAGGCGCATCTCTCGCTCGAGGAGCGGACGCGGATCAACTACGACCATCCCGCGTCGCTCGAATCGGATCTCCTCGCACAGCATCTCGCCGAGCTCCGCGCGGGGCGTCCAGTCGAGGTTCCGATCTACGATTTCGCGACCCACACGCGACGCGTCGATCGCCGACGAGTGTCACCGGCAAAGGTCGTGATCGTCGAGGGGATCCTCGTGTTCACCGAGCCCGCGCTACGCGAGCAGCTGGACATCAAGATCTTTGTCGACACCGATGCCGACATCCGGTTGATCCGGCGGATCCGTCGCGACCTCGAACACCGTGGTCGCAGCTTCCAGTCGGTGCGCGACCAGTACTATCAAACCGTGCGGCCGATGCACCTCGAACATGTCGAGCCTTCGAAGCGATGGGCCGACCTGATCGTGCCCGAGGGTGGCGACAACAAGGTCGCGCTCGACGTGCTGCTCGGGCAGCTGTGGCGAATGGCGTTCGATACCTGATCAAGGAATCAGTACGAGTGCGCCCGTTGCGGTGCGGCCCTCGAGACCGCGGTGAACGAGCGCCGCGTCGGTGAGCGGAGAACGTTTCGGCGCGGCGATCGTGACCTCGCCGCGCTGTACGACGCGAACAGCTCGGCCACGTGCTGCGCGACCGGGCGATCTGACATGTGCGTTCCTGGCGTGGGCCGCGTGACCGTGAGCGAGCCCTTCTGCGCGAGCTGACCGGGCGGGATCGGCGGACCGGGCCTGAGGCATGTCCGAAGCTAACCATGAGCCGAGCGGTTCGAGACAATCGAGCGATCGATCGCAGGTGTCGTTATCGAATCGCGACGCGCACCGCGCCCACCGGTCCATTCGCGCACGCGCGCCACGACGTCGTCGATCCGGTAGTTCCGTCCGCTCGGTCGCGTAGCTGCCGGGTTTCGAGGCCGCGTACGCGACGCGATCACCAACGGAGAGATGCGTGACGCCAGCGCGCACCGCGTCGACGACGCGCGCGCCCCTCGGTGAGCGTGCCGATCACCGCCAGTAGCGGTCGCCAGTGCGGTGATAGGTATCGATGAAGTTGACGCCGAGCGCGTGGTGGCGAACCCGCACCTGACCTGGTACCGGATCGACGCGTCGACTTGAGGACGCGCGACAGCTCGGGCCCGCCGGTGCGCTCGATCTGGATCGCGGTCATCCAAATATGGGGTCGCGAACGCAGGTAGAGTGCACGCGATGACGAAACCGATCGTGGTCGTTACCGGAGGCGCGGGCTTCATCGGATCGCACCTGGTCGATCGCTTGATCGAGGCCGGCAATCGACTGATCGTGCTCGACGACTTTCGCACCGGCAAGCGGGCGAACCTGTCGCGCTGGCTCGATCGCAAGCACGCGTTCGATGGCGCGGAGCCCGCGCTCGAGCTCGTGACCTGCGACGTCTCTCACGGGATCTTCGCCGCGCTCGCACCGCTCGCCAAGTACGGGCGCGTCGAGCGGATCGCTCACCTCGCGGCGCAGGTCTCGGTGGTCGCATCGATCGCGAACCCGATGACCGACATGGCCGTCAACTACGGCAGCACGCTGCACGTGCTCGAGTACGCACGTGCGATGGGCATCTCCAAGGTCGCGTTCGCCTCGTCGGCGGCGATCTATGGAGACACGGATGTGGTGCCGATCGCCGAGGACGCCCCGAAACGCCCGATCTCGCCGTACGGCATCCACAAGTACGCCTCCGAGCTCGCGCTCGATTATTACGCGTCGACGTACGGGGTCGGGACCACCGCGCTGCGCTTCATGAACGTCTATGGACCGCGGCAAGATCCGTCGAGTCCATACTCGGGCGTGATCTCGATCTTCGCGGAGCGTGCGAAGGCCGGCAACCGGCTGCTGATCTTCGGCGACGGCAAGCAGACGCGCGACTTCGTGTTCGTCGGCGATGTCGTGCGCGCCTTGGTCGCCGCACTTGGTGACGGCAACAGTCGCCTGGTGTGCAACGTCGGCACCGGGAAACAGTCGACGGTGCGCGAGCTCGCTGAGATCATCGTCGGGCTGTGCGGCGCTGCTCCTGGCAAGCCGGCGTCGACGATCGAGCACGCACCCGCGCGCGCCGGCGAGATCCTGCGCTCGTGCGCGGTGGTCGATCGGCTCGCGGCGCTCGGCGCTCCGGCGAAGACCTCGCTGATCGATGGTCTTCGGGAGACGGTGGCGTGAGCGATTCCGAGCACGATCGCGACCTCGCTGACTTCGAGCAGCGGCGCAGCGCGAATCGCAAGACGCTCGCGATCATCGGCCTCGTCCTGGTCGGTGGGCTGCTGCTCTGGCGCTGCACGAGCCTCGTCGATCGCTTCGGGCTCGGCACCGGCAGCAGCGCGGTGGTCGCCCCGAAGGATCTCGAGGTCGTGATCCAGAGGAGCGGCCGGCTCCAGACGCGCGGCTGCACGCAGGCGGCGATCGAGGACTGCGTCGCGCAAGCCAAGGTTCGTGCTCGCAACGGCGAGGCGTCGAACCGCGTCGTGATCCACGTCGAGCCGGATGCGCCGAAGGAGCTCGTGCGCGAGCTCGAGGCGCTGGTGCAGAGCTTCGAGCTGGTACCCGTCGTCGAGTGATCCCGCCGGGCTATCGGCTGGTGCGCGAGATCGCGGGTGGGTTCGAGGCGATCGATCGCGAGCACCGCGAGGTGATCGTCGAGCTCGGTACGATCGATCCGGCGCTCGCGTCCGTGCGGCACCTCGGCCTCGCGAGGATCTACGAGATCGGCGACGGCTTCATCGCGTACGAACGGCTGACCACACCGATCCGCGCCTGGACCAAGACCGCCTCCAACGCGCAGCGGATCGCGGCATGGACGCTGGTGTTGCGAGCGCTCGCGGCGATCCATCGCGCCGGTCTCGTGCACGGACGCGTGTCCGCGGATCACGTGTTCGTCGATGGTGCGCGCGTGGTGCTCGCGGGCTTCGCGCGGCCGATCGCCGGATCGCCGACGGCGATGAACGATCAGCTCGCCGTCTGCATGGCCCTCGACGAGACACTCGCGAAGCCGATCGATCGCTATCGCGCAGCGGCGATCCAGCGGGGGCTGGCGGTCGATCCCGCGACGCGCTGGCCGGATGCTGATGCGCTCGCGGATGCTCTCGAGACCTCGGCGTCACAGCGGCT
>Ga0105049_10006160_pt1 | contig 13974 bp, 13 predicted proteins | sample MAT06_FD_78087 | JGI IMG/M metagenome (GOLD analysis project Ga0105049, IMG submission 78087) | Freshwater microbial communities from Lake Fryxell liftoff mats and glacier meltwater in Antarctica - MAT-06 | ecosystem: Environmental > Aquatic > Freshwater > Ice > Liftoff microbial mat | place...
AGCTGGGGATGGGCTCCAACAGCTTCATCCCCCTGAACCTGGTCGCCGAGGGTGCCCCGGTGAAGGCCGTCGCGGCCTTCTTCCAGAAGGACCCCCAGGTCCTGATCGCCCATCCGGACCCCGCCTTGAAATCCATCGCCGACCTGAAGGACCGGCCCTTCCTGCTGGCCGACGCCTCGATCACCGCCTTCTGGGTCTGGCTGAAGTCCAAATACGGCTTCACGGACGATCAGGTCCGCAAATACACCTTCAACCTGGCCCCCTTCCTCGCCGACGAGCGGGCGGTCCAGCAGGGCTATCTGACCTCCGAACCCTATACGATCGAACAGGAGGCGGGTTTCGAGCCCAGGGTGTTCCTCTTGGCCGACGAAGGCTACCCCTCCTACGCCACCATGGTCCTGGCTCCCGACGCCTTCGCTCGCGACAACGCCGCCGCCCTGCGCAGCTTCATCGCCGGCTCGGCCGAGGGCTGGCGCGACTATATCCAGGGTGACGGCCAGACCCCCCAGAATCGGGCCGCTGACACCCTGATCCGCAAGGACAATCCCGAGATGACCCAAGCCATCCTGAATCAGGCCCGCGCCAAGCTGAAGGCCAACGGCATCGTCGACGGCGGCGACGCGGCTCTCTACGGCCTCGGGGCCATGACCGCCGAACGCTGGCAGGCTTTCTTCGACGTCACCTCGGGGGCCGGCGTTTATCCCGCCGGCCTCGACTGGCGCAAGGCTTTCAGCACCCAGTACCTGCCCGGCCGTGGCTGACGCGGCGGCCCTCGCGGGCGTCGTCGTTCACTATCCCGGCCGCCCGCCGCTCGGGCCCATCGACCTGACCATCGCGGCGGGCGAGATCGTGGCCCTCGTCGGGGCGTCCGGCGCGGGAAAGTCGACCATCCTGCGGCTGCTCGCCGGGCTCGAAACCGCGTCCGGGGGCCGGGTCGACCGCGCCGCCGCACCCGGACGCACCGGCTTCGTCTTCCAAGCCTCCACCTTGATGCCATGGGCCGACGCGCGGACCAATGTCGCCCTGCCGCTTGAGCTGGCCGGTGTGGCCGCGCCCGAGGCCCGCCGTCGCGCCGAGGCGGCTCTGAGCGCCGTTGGCCTCGGCGACCGCCTGACCGCGCATCCGCGCCAGCTGTCCGGCGGCATGGCCATGCGCGTCTCGCTGGCCCGCGCCCTCGTTACCGAACCCGACCTGCTGCTGCTCGACGAGCCCTTCGCGGCGCTGGACAGCGTCACCCGCCGTCGGCTGATCGAGGACCTGCACCGGCTGTGGGCCCAACGTTCGCCCCGGCCCGCCGTGGTCTTCGTCACCCACGATGTGGACGAGGCGGTCTATCTGGCCGGGCGCGCCGTCGTGCTGGATGCGACGACCGGACGGGTGACGCGGGAGCTGGTAACCCCCGGGACATTGCCGAGGCCCCCGGGCTGGCGGGCGGACGCGGGATACCGGGCCGCCGTCGAGGACCTCGCCGCCGAACTGGCCAACAGCATGACCCCCTTCCCCCTGGATGGGGGTGGAGGAAGGCTCGCCCGTGGCGAGACGACGACGGCCGGGGTTGGAGGTGGAGGTGGAGGTGGCAAGGCGGGCACGGCGCTTGATGCGGAAAACACCTTGTTCGAAGCAGGCGCGTCCACCCCCCTCCCAATCCTTCCCCCTACCAGGAGCAAGGGCTCATGACCCGTTCCTTGCCGCCGCTGCTCCTGACAGCCCTGCTGCTCCTCGCATGGGAGATCGCCTGCCGGGCACTGGACGTGCCGCCGTATTTCCTGCCGCCGCCCAGCGCGGTCGCCGCCTCCCTCATCGACCGGGCCCCGGTTCTGGCCGCCTCGGCCACCGCCACCTTCTGGATGGCGATGCAGGCGCTGTTCTTCGCCGGGCTGATCGGGGGTGGACTGGCTCTGGCGGTGTCGCTGAACCGGCTGGCCGAGCAGGCCGTACGGCCGCTGGCGGTGGCCCTTCAGGTCACGCCGATCATCGCTATCGCTCCTCTGGTACTGATCTGGACGGGGCTGGATCACGCCGACCGGGCGGTCGTCACCCTGGCTGCGGCCGTCGCCTTCTTCCCCCTGTTCTCGGGCGTGCTGACCGGCTTGAAGGCCGCCGACCCGGATCTTGAGCGGCTGTTCGACCTGTACGGTGCCTCTCCCATCCAGCGCCTCGTCCGCCTGCGCCTGCCCGCTGCCCTGCCCTATGTGCTGGAGGGATTGCGCGTCGCCTCGGGGCTGGCAGTGATCGGGGCGGTGGTGGCCGAGTTTGTCTCGGGCTCGGGCGCGACCCAGGGCCTGGCCTGGCGGTTGCTGGAGGCCGGTAACAGGCTGCGCACCGCCGACATGCTGGCCGCGCTCGTGCTGCTGATGGCCATGGGCCTGACACTGAACGCCCTGGTTTCGGCTCTGGAACGCGCCTTGGGGCGGCGCACGTTCTAGCCGTCCCATCCCCGCGTGTGGACGGTGAAAGAGTTGTTAGGCCGACCTTAAGGCCCTGACGGCTAGCGTCGAGCTTCAGTCCCGCGTCCGGAGCCGCCCCTTTGCGTCCCGCCCCAAGCCTGTCGATCGCACTCCTCGCCGCCGTGGCCGCCACGGCCATGGCCGACACGGCTATGGCGCAGACGCCGGGATCGGCCGCCAGCCTCGGCCTGCGCCAGCTGACATGGTCCGGGCGCAGTGAAAGCCTCGCCACGCCGCCGGCGACTTCCGCGGCCCGCAGCGAGCTGCGCCGTCCCAATCTCGTCATTCCGCACGGCGGCTTTGCCTCGGTCGAGCCCACGGTCCCGCGCGCCGCGCCGGCCACCGCCCCGCGCCGGACCCTGACGCCCGCAAACGCTTGGCTGCAGCCGGCCGCCCCGGTCCCGCCCGCCCCGGTCCCACCCGCCATTGCCGTTGAACCGGCCGCACCCGCGCCCGTCCGGTTTGCCCCGACACCGGTCCGCCCAATGCCGGCACGGGCACCGGCCCCGGACTATCTTCCCGACCAGGGGGGCCGTGGCCAGCCCGTCCCAGCCGGAATTGCCTACGCGCCGCCATCCGAACCGGCGCCGCCTTCGGCCATGGCCCGCAGCGACGAGGGCCGCACCGACCCGGCCGACCCCATGGCTCCGCGACGCGATGCGCCCATCTTTCGCCTTGCGCAGGCCATGCCCCGCCCCGAACCCGTCGCAGCGATCTCAGACGCCCCGCCCCGGGCCAACCCCGCCGCCCCCCGGGTCCGCCGCGTGGCCGAAGTGACCAGCACCGGCGAACGCCCGCCCCAGCAGGGTGCCCGCTACTATTCAGTGCACCGCCAGAACGGCCGCCAGCCCGACCCGCTAACGATGCCGGAGCCGACCTATGTCGACGCCCTGGCCATCACCATGACCGAGACCCCGGCCTCGCAGGACCTCGCCCAGCCCGACCAGGGCCCGACCCTGATCCGCGACAACCAGGGCCGGGTTCGACCCGCCCCGGCCGCCTCCGACGGCGACCACCAGTGACCGACACAGCAGTCGAGCGCTCCGGCAGCTCCCGCCTTCCCGATCTGATCGCCCTGGCGGAAGAAGGTTCCAGTGACAAGCGACGCGCCCTGCTGCGGGAACTGACCGAACATTTCTTCGGCGGCACGGCCCGCACCGCGACAGAAGATGACCTGTACGGCACCGTTCTGGCCCGACTGGTCTCCGACATGGAGACCGCCGTCCGCGCCGAGCTGTCGGCCCGCTTCGCCTCGGCCCCGGACGCACCCCACAAACTGATTCGCCGGCTGGCCAATGACGAAGCGGCTGTCGCCGGAGCCGTCCTGGCCGCGTCGCCCGTCCTGACGGACGAGGATCTTCTCGGTGTCGTGCGCAAACACGGCCAGGACCATCTGCGCGCCGTCTCGGCCCGCCCCTCAGTGCCAGAGGCCGTGTCCGACGTCATTGTCCAGCGCGGCGACGACGAGACCCTCGGCACGCTGCTGCGCAATGACGGTGCCCGGCTGTCGCGCCAGGCGTCGGAAACGGCGGTTGAACGCGCCAGGGCCAACCCCGCCCTGCACGAAGCGGCCGTCGAGCGCGCCAGCCTGCCACCCGACCTGCTGAACGACATGTATTTCGTGGTCGAGGCTCGCCTGCGCGCCCGGATCCTTGAGCAGAACGCACGCCTCGACCCGGCCCTGCTGGAAAGCGCCCTGGCCGCCGGCCGCACCCGCGTCGCCACCGACGACGGTGCCCTGCCCGCTGACTATGCGGAATGCCAGGCCTATGTGGAGGAACTGCAGGCGGCGGGCCAGATGTCGCCGCAGATGCTGGCCCGCTTCCTGCGTTCGGGCGGGACCACGTCCTTTCTGATCGCCCTGGCCCAGTTGTCAGACATCGACTTCCACACCGCCCGCCAGATCGTCGAGCGCCGCGAGTTGGACGCCCTCGCCGTGGTCTGCAAGTCCGCAGACCTCGACCGGGCCCTGTTCCTGACCTATGCGGTTGTTCTGCTCAACGACGACGGCGACGCCATGGCCAAGGCCCATTCCTACGCCCGGATGTACGCCGAACTGAGCCGCGACGCCGCCCTTCGGACCCTGCGCTTCTGGCGCATGCGGCGCGGTGCCCAGGCGGCGTAGATCGTTCATTCGCCACCAGCCACCAGCCACCAGCCACAAGAAAACGCCCGCCTCCGTTGCCGGAAGCGGGCGCTTCATTCCACCCACAGGCAGACGACTATTTCTTGGCGCGAGCGGCCGTGACGGCGCGGGCGGGCTTGCGACCGCCCTGGCCGAGACCCATCGACTTGGCCAGGTCCGAACGGGCCTTGGCGTAGTTCGGCGCGACCATCGGATAGTCTTTCGCCAGACCCCATTTGGCCCGGTATTCTTCGGGGCTCATATTGTATTTGGTGCGCAGGTGCCGCTTCAGCGACTTGAACTTGCGGCCGTCTTCCAGGCAGATCAGGAAGTCGGGCGTAATCGACTTGCGCACCGGAACGGCGGGGTCCTTGACCTCGGGCTCGGGCTCAACGGCGCCGTTGGAAACCTGGATCAGGGCGGCGTGAATGCTGGAAATCAGGGCCGGCACTTCAACCGCCTGAACATTGTTGTTGCTGACATAGGCAGACACGATGTCCGCCGTCATTTCGAGCAGTTGAGCGTTGTCTTCCACGTGCGGTTCCCGTCTTGTTGAAATCAAATCCGGACTGAATCAGTCTGTAATCAGGTGATAGATTTGTTCCGGACTGAAATCAACCGTGGGCCGACCACCGCAACAAGGCGGTTCCGGACCCGGGAAATCTACTATAGCCGCCACCGATCCGCGTAAAAGCAGAGCCGGCGTCCTGTTGCACTGCGGTATTCAGCGACCGAAGTTTTCCGCCAGGGCCAGCATCGCCGCGCGTTCCGGGGCGGAATAATTGTCCATCCCCTCTTCCTCGCCGTCGCGGATCGCCCTCAGCAGGGCCGGCGTCAGGGCCGATGACAGCGACCAGTTCCAGTACCGCAGCACGGTCTGGGCCCGGTCCACGGCCAGCATGTCATAGGTGATCTGGACCCGCTCCCACGCCGGATGGATCGAGCCGTCATCCGCCGTCGCTGGCCGCCGCATCGAACGCCAAAGGCTCTGCAGAGCGCTCTTGCCCAAGCCTGTCGCCTTGCACAGGATGGCCAGTGGCTCGCCGCCGGGATCGCCCAGGATCTTGGCTCCGGTGATCGGCTTGATCCCCGACAGATAGGCGATCTCGGTCGCCACCTCGCGGTTCAGCCCGCCCGAAGCCGCCGCTTCGACGGCCTGCTCCAGCCCGCCATACGGGCTCTTGGCGATGGCGGCGCGGTTACGCTGGCGGCGTTCAATGAACTGCAGCGCCTTGCGCGACACCGGATCCTGCCAGTTCTCGTCCGCCGCCATGGCGAAGATGTCTTCCGACACTTCCTGGAGGACCTCGCGCGACACGGCGAAACGCTGCAGTATGGTTCGGCGATCCTCGGGTCCGCACCACCAGAACATCACATAGGCCCCCGAGGGCCGCAGCTCCGGCCGCTTGAGCACATAACCGCACAGCTGCGGCTCCTGCCGGCTCTGGCTGACCACGCCCTCGATCGCCGTCTGGCTCAGACGGGCGGTGGAATTGCGCAGCACGGGCTCGATTACACGGCTTTCCCCGAAGCTCAGGAGAGTCTCCGTCACCACCTCGGACAGGGTCCGACGGCTGGCCATCAGCACGCGGTGCTCGAGGCCCGTGTCGCGGGCGCAGGCCGTCAGATCGGCGTCCGATAGCGACGCGCATTGTTCGATCAGCAGCGCGGCGATCCCGGGCTCATCGCGCAGCAGCATCCGCGCCAGGGCATTGGGCAGGTCCGCCAGGGGTGCCAGCCGCTGGGCCACGCGCCGACGGTCGTCCACGCTGGCGAGGCGAAGCATTTCGACCAGCAGGTCGCCGGTCACAGCGCGTTCGAAGGTGTTGATCCTGCTGGTGGGCAGCGACACCACATCGGCCAGGCGCTTCAACAGCGCATGGCGCGCACGGAAACCGCCTTCCGGGGCGGCCTCCTCGGGGACTGGAGCGGGCTCGGACATGCTGATCCGACGATACGGCCCGTCCGGTTAACCGGCTGTGACGGTCAAAGCCGATGTCGGTGCAGGCGAAACAATCGAAAACTTCCTGCCCCTGATGATGAGGCCGGACATCCACTCAAGCATGCGGCGACCGGATCCGGCATTGTCAGACAGGCATTTGTCCTCTGGCCGGTGCCGCGCGACCCATTGCGGCGTTTGACGACTCCGTTCCTGGGCGTAGGCTGTCCCGGGGGAGGCATTTCGGCTCATGACCTACGAACTGGATGAAGACGGGATCAATCTGCGAGACTCCATCGTCCTCAGTCCGATCGCCTCGGTTATCAGCGACCCGCGCCTGCCGGACAATCCGATCATCGCGGTGAATCAGGCGTTCTGCGACCTGACCGGCTATGCCGATGACGAGATTCTGGGCCGGAACTGTCGCTTCCTCGCCGGGCCGGGAACCGAGCCGTGGCTGACCGAGCGCATCCGTCAGGGTACGCGCGACCGGCGGGCCACCCTCGTCGAGATCCTGAACTACAAGCGCGACGGGCGAGCATTCCGCAATGCCGTGCTGGTCGCGCCGGTCTTCACCTCTGACGGCGAGCTGGAATATTTCCTGGGCTCGCAAGTCGAGCTGGATGCCGGTGCGGTCGGCCCTTCGTCCAGCCGTCACCACCATGCGGTCGAGGTGGTCCGCACCCTGTCCCCGCGGCAGCGCGAAGTCCTGCAACAGATCGCGTCGGGTTGCCGCAGCAAGCAGATTTCCTACAATCTGTCGCTCAGCGAGAAGACGGTGAAAATGCACCGGGCCCTGATTCTGGAGAAAATCGGCACCCACAACGTCGCCGACGCCATCCGGCTGGCGGTCGAGGCCGGACTCTGAAGCAGGCCGTTGAAAAAGTCGGGCCTTGAGGCTGATTTGCTCGGAAACTGCCCTTTGTGAGGTAAGTCCTGCGATATAGCCTATTGAATTAATGGCATTTCCGATTTGACGGATGGTGCCATGATCGCGTCCCGAGCGGGTCGAAAACCCATTTCAACAGCCTGCCCGAGTTTGAATCTATTGAGGAAGAATCGCTTCGCGACTCCGCCGATGCCGTGTATCCGGCTTTGGGTACCCGACACTCTCCGGGTACGGCCTAAAGCCCGTATGGCGTAGGTTCGCCGAATGGCTGAAGGGTTCCGCTACACGGCCAGAGAGTGCCGCTCGGAGGAAATATCATGTCAACCATCGACGTCGGGCAGTTTCTGCTCGTTTACAACGCCTTCTCTTTCACCTTCGCCACCATGGCCGCGGCGACCCTGTTCCTGTGGCTCAGCCGCTCGCAGGTCGGACCCGCCTACAAGACCGCCCTGGTCATTTCCGGTCTGGTTACGGCCATCGCCGCCTACCACTACCTCCGCATCTTCGAGAGCTGGAATGATGCCTATGAGGTCCGCGACGGCGTGCTGACAGCAACCGGCGTGGCCTTCAACGACGCCTACCGCTACGTCGACTGGCTGCTGACCGTGCCGCTGCTGCTGATCGAACTGATCCTGGTCATGCGCCTGTCCCAGTCCGAGACCATGTCCAAGTCCCTGAAGCTGGGCATCGCCGCCGCCCTGATGATCATCCTGGGCTATCCGGGCGAGATCGCCGACGACAATTCGACCAGAGCTCTCTGGGGCACGCTGTCGGCCATCCCGTTCCTGTACATCGTCTGGGAGCTGTTCAAGGGTCTGGGATCCGCGATCGAGCGCCAGCCGGAAAGCGTCAGGGGCCTGATCAAGTCAGCCCGTTTGCTGACCTTCGCCTCCTGGGGCTTTTATCCGATCGTCTATATGATCCCCTACACCAACATGGGTGGCGGTACGGTCGAGACGGCGGTGCAGATCGGCTACACGATCGCCGACCTCATCGCCAAGGTCGGCTTGGGCGTGTTGATCTACATCATCGCGGTCCGCAAGTCGCAGATCGAGTACGGCGACGCGACCTCGCAAGGCGCGGTCAGCCACTGACCGAAGGGCGGGTGGTTCCGGACAGGAACCACCCATCTCTTCTGTTCATAAGGACTAGCGACAATGCCTCCCCACGCTCGCAGCGGCCTGGACCTGCCCCTGACGGCCCTGATTCTGGGCTTTCTGGGCTGCGGTCTGGCGCTCGCTGCGGGTGTTTCCTTGTCAGGATCGCTGGCCACATCCGTCGGCTGCCTGATGCTACTTGTTTTCGGCCTGCCACACGGGACGCTGGACCTGCACCGCATCCGCGATCAGGCCCAGGGTCCCGTGACCGGGCTGGTCGTGCTGCTCACCGTCTATCTCGGCCTGGCCCTCGCGATGTTCGCCGTGTGGCGATACGCGCCCGTGCTGGCGCTCGTGATCTTCATCATCGTGGCCGTCGTTCATTTCTCGGAAGACTGGACCGGCTCCGGCTCGCACCTTCTCGAAAAGGGCATGGCCCTCGGCCTGCTGGCCGCCCCCACGCTTCTGCACCGCGCTGAGCTCGACGGACTGTTCATCGCCCTGACAGGCCGGACGGACGCCCCCGCAGTCACGGACGCCCTGACCTTGGTGATGCCCACCGCCCTGGTCATCGGCGTCGTGGCCCTTGCGGTGCTCTGGTCGGCCGGCCATCGACAGCGCGCGGTCGCCGGGGCCGTGGCGCTGACCGGCATGATCGTCCTGCCGCCTGTCGTCGGCTTTTCCCTCTATTTCTGTCTGTTCCACTCGCCCCGGCATCTGGGTGAGAGCCTGCGGGCGCTGGCGTCGACCCGCCAGCACGTCTGGGTCAGGATCATCCTGCCGATGACGGCGGCAGCCGGCGCGATCGCCGCCGGCCTTTACGGGCTCGAGCTTCGCGCCGACGCGGCCTCGCGGCTGGTCGCCGCCAGCTTCATGACCCTGTCCATCCTGACCATGCCGCACATGCTGGCCCCCTTCGTGATCGGATGGCTTGCCCGCCCGGGCCCGCGGCTGGCGTCAGCGCGCGCCACGGCCTGACCGATACCGGACAGAAGCCTCGTTGGCCTCTCTGCCCGGCTGGGCAAGAGGTCGAGCCCTCAGGGTCGGAAAGCCCGCGCGCGCTCGGCTTGGCACGCCATTGCAGACGTGAAACGTTCGGATGGGATACGGAGGACGGGGATGAAACGGGGCAAAGGCCGCCCGGATGCGCAAGCGCCCGGGGACCAGGGACTGTCGGACCTGAGCGAGGATGCCGCAGACTTCGGCCGCGTGGAATTACGCACCGTACGGCACATGCTGGTCAGGCCCGCCAAAGTGTTGGCCGCCTATATGGACGGCGGCCCGACGGGCCATGGCGTCTACAGCAGACCACTGCGCCTCTATCTGACGCTGTGCGGCTTCATGATGCTGGTGCTGTTCTTTACCGGGGGGACGACGGCCACCCTGGAGCAACTGGAGCGACTGCAGGTCAGCGGGATCGACATCGACGATCTGGCCCAACAAGCCGGCAAGACCCGCGAGGCCTTTCTGAGCGATGGCAATGATTGGATAACGCTCTTGATCGTGCCGGTCGGAACGCTGCTTTACGTCCCGTTTATCGCGCCGCTACTGCGGTGGTGGGACCCGGCGAACCTGGGTTGGCGCAGGTCGTTCCGCGCCACCCTGACCTATCTGAACGCCTGGACGATCCCTCTGCTGCCGCTGTCGTGGATGGCCTGGGACCGTGATTATGCCGGGGTCTCGGCCATTGCCCTGACAGGCTTGGGGATCATCGCCTTCATGCGGACAGGGCGCGGGCGCTGGTTCCGCACCACGGCCGGTGGTCTGACAAAATGTGTAGCCTTGGTACTGGTGACCCAGCTCGCCGGCCTGGTTGCCTTCCCGATACTGGCCGGGGTCGGCCTGCTCGGGGGCCTATACGGCAACTGAGGCCTCAAAGCCCCTCGAACAGGGCCGTCGACAGATACCGCTCCGCGAAGCTGGGGATGATGGCGACAATGGTCTTGCCCGCGTTCTCGTCGAGGGCGGCCAGGCGGAAGGCGGCGATCAGCGTGGCACCGGACGAGATGCCGACCGGGATACCCTCGACCCGCGCGGCCTTGCGGGCCATGTCGAAACTGTCCTCGTTGGACACCTGCTCGACGCCGTCGATGACCGAGCGGTCGACGATCGAGGGAATGAAGCCCGCGCCGATGCCCTGGATCTTGTGCGGCCCGGGCTCGCCGCCCGACAGCACCGGCGAGGCGGTCGGCTCGACCGCGATCATCCGTACCGAGGGCTTCCTGGCCTTCAGCGCCTGGCCGACGCCGGTGATGGTGCCGCCGGTGCCGACCCCGGCGACGACGATGTCCACGGCACCCGCCGTGTCGTTCCAGATTTCCTCGGCCGTCGTGACCCGGTGGATGGCGGGATTGGCCGGGTTGTCAAACTGGGCCGGGCTGACGGCGTTGGGCGTCCGCTCCAGCAGTTCCTCTGCCATGGCGATGGCCCCCTTCATGCCCTTCTCGGCCGGCGTCAGCACCAGTTCAGCCCCCATCAGGGCCAGCATCTTGCGGCGTTCGATCGACATGCTCTCGGGCATGACCAGGATCAGCCGATACCCCTTGGCGGCGGCGACAAAGGCCAGGGCGATGCCGGTATTGCCGCTGGTCGGCTCGATCAGCACCGTGTCCGGACCGATCTTTCCGGCCTGTTCCAGCGCGTCGATCATGGCCACGCCGATCCGGTCCTTGACCGAGGCGATCGGGTTGAAGAACTCCAGCTTGGCCAGCACGATGGCCTTGGGCCGGTACTCAGCCGAAAGCCGCGGCAGACCCACGATCGGCGTGTCGCCGATGGTGTCCAGGATCGAGGCATAGACCTTGCCACGCCCGGCTTTCAGGTGGCGGGAGGGGTCGTAGGGGGCGTCGGACATGGGCGGACTCCGGCGAGGAAGCAGGGCGTGGGCACGGTGCATAATTTGGCGAGACGGTGCCACGCCGCCGGACATGGGGGTGATGCCGGCGAGAGCAAGGGTCGTCTCTCATCTCGCCACGGCTTCCGACAAACCGAGCCCTCCGCCTTCATCCCGCGTTAACCACGATCCCGCATCCGTTGACCCATGCGCAATCTAGCCGCCGCCGTCGAAGCGATCGATCCGCTGGTCGTGACCGGCAAGGTCGCAGGCGTCAACGGCCTGTTGATCGAATCGAAGGGGGGCCTCAGCCGCCTCGCCGTCGGAGCCCGGGCCGAGATCGCGCGCCGTCACCTGTCGCCCCTGCCCGCCGAGGTCGTCGGCTTCCGTGACGCCAAGGCCCTGCTGATGCCGTTCGGCCCGGTCGAAGGGGTTGCCCCCGGGGCCGACATCCGCATCGTCTCCGCCGCCGCCAGCGTGCGCCCGACCACCGGCTGGCTGGGCCGGATCATCGATGCTTTCGGCGCCCCCATTGACGGCAAGGGTCCGCTGCCGGTCGGCCCCGCCGCCTATCCCCTGCGCGCACCCCCGCCCCCGGCCCACTCGCGCGGCCGGGTCGGCGAGCGGCTGGACCTCGGCGTGCGCGCCATGGACGTCTTCACCACCACCTGTCGGGGCCAGCGCCTCGGCATCTTCGCCGGGTCCGGCGTCGGCAAGTCGGTACTGCTGTCCATGCTGGCGCGACAGGCGACCTGCGATGTCGTCGTCGTCGGCCTGATCGGCGAACGGGGCCGGGAGGTCCGCGAATTCATCGAGGAGACCCTCGGCGAAGAGGGCCTGCGCCGCGCCATCGTCGTGGTCGCCACCTCGGACGAGCCGGCGCTGAAACGCCGTCAGGCCGCCTATATGACCATGGCCATCAGCGAATACCTGCGCGACCAGGACCTCGAAGTGCTGTGCCTGATGGACTCGGTCACCCGCTTCGCCATGGCCCAGCGCGAGATCGGCCTGGCCGCCGGCGAGCCCCCGACCACCAAGGGCTATACCCCCACCGTCTTCACCGAACTGCCCAAACTGCTGGAGCGGGCCGGTCCCGGCCCCGTCCGCCCCGACGGCACCACCGCCGGGCCGATCACCGCCCTGTTCACCGTGCTGGTCGACGGCGGCGACCATGACGAGCCGATCGCCGACGCGGTGCGGGGCATCCTCGACGGCCACATCGTCATGGACCGCAAGATCGCCGAGCGCGGCCGCTTCCCGGCCATCGACGTGCTCAAATCCGTCAGCCGCACCCTGCCCGCCTGCCAGACCCCGCCCGAGCGCGAGCTGAACAAGCGGGCCCGCCAGTGCCTGTCGGCCTATGGCAACATGGAAGAGCTGATCCGCATCGGGGCCTATCGCACCGGGGCCGACCCGATCGTCGACCGCGCCATCGCCCTGAACCCGGCGCTGGAGGCTTTTCTGGGCCAGGACAAGGACGATCACACGCCTCTTTCCGATTCCTTTACCCAGCTGGAAGCAATCCTGAACCAGGGAATGATCCAGTGATGAAGAGTTTGCGCACATGACCGCCTGGGCCCAGTCGCTGATCCGAATCTCCAGCTATGAGGTCGAGACGCTGCAGAAGCGTCTGGCCGAAATCACCGCGCGCCGCGCTTCGGCCGAGATGCGGATCGCCGTGCTGGAGGCCGAGGCCGAGATCGAACAGGTCCGGGCCCGCGACGACACCGACGCCGCCATGCTCTTGCAGGCCTATCTGAACGGCTGGAAGCTGCGCAAGGGCGCGGCCCAGGCCGACGTGGTCGTCCTCGACGCCGAGGAAGAAGGCGCCCGTGACGCCCTGTCCGGTGCCTTCGAGGAACTGAAGAAGTTCGAACACGTCGCCGAAATGACCCGGCTGAACGCCATGATCGCCGCCGGCAAGCGCGAAACCGCCGCCTTCGACGAATTGGGTTTGAGACGGCGTGCGGGCTGACCCGCCCCGCCTGAATCGCCGTCTGCTCCTCGCCGCGCCCCTCGCGCTGGCCGCCTGCAACCGCTTCGCCTCGGCCCAGACCGCCCCCGGCACCGAAGCCGCGCCGCTGAAGTCGCTGGCGTCCTTCCCCTTCGGTGCCACCGGCATGACGGGCCAGCTCTTCGACCCCGTCTGGGTCGCCCAGATGCGCAAACACGTCAGCCAGCTGACCCCCGAATGGGAGCTGAAGCCCGAGCGCATCCTTCGGCCGGGCTTCGCCTATGATTTCTCGGCCTCGGACCGGATGGTCGACTGGGGCCATGAACAGGGCCTGCGCGTCTTCGGCCATTGTCTGGTCTGGTACTCGCAAGGGCTGAACGTCTTCACCGACGACCTGCCCCGCGCCCGCTTCGCCGCCGAATACGACCGCTATGTCTCGACCGTCGCCCGACGATACCGGGGCCGCATGGCCGGCTGGGACGTGGTCAATGAAGCGGTGGCCGAGGACGGCGACGGCCTGCGCGACTGCGTTTACGCCCGCAAGCTCGGGCCCGAAGCCTATATCGTCCGCGCCTTCGAACAGGCCCGCGCAGCCGATCCCGGGGCGGTGCTGTTCCTGAACGAGTACAATCTCGAAAACATCCCCCGCAAAGGCGCGACCTTCCTGCGGCTGGTCGAACGGCTGCTGAC
>Ga0105049_10006162_pt1 | contig 13973 bp, 10 predicted proteins | sample MAT06_FD_78087 | JGI IMG/M metagenome (GOLD analysis project Ga0105049, IMG submission 78087) | Freshwater microbial communities from Lake Fryxell liftoff mats and glacier meltwater in Antarctica - MAT-06 | ecosystem: Environmental > Aquatic > Freshwater > Ice > Liftoff microbial mat | place...
AAGCGCATCTCCAAGCGCGAGCCCTTCGCCTTCTGCCTCCGCAACTCAGACAACGGCGCCGACTACCCTGACGCCTTCGCCGACGATTTCCGCTACTCCGAGCCCATCTGCCAGCCCATCTGCCAGCCCGTCTGCAAGCGCATCTCCAAGCGCGAGCCCTTCGCCTTCTGCCTCCGCAACTCAGACAACGGCGCCGATTACCCCGACGCCTTCGCCGACGATCTCCGCAACGCCTAGCCCGTCCCCCAGCGCATCGCCAAGCCCCTCCATCTCCGCAACGCCCAGCCCCACGCCGCGGATCGTCGAGTTCGACCAACTCGCGATCTCGCCCGACTTCTTCGAGGCCTACTCGATCCGGGACTGCGCAACGGGCAATTGCGACGGTTACCTCAATCCGGGCGAAACCGCCGACCTCTTCATGGATATTCGCTACGTCGGCAGCGGCTCCCTAACGGGGGTTGTCGGCACCCTTTCCACCACCGATCCCGACGTCACGATCCCCGTGGACTCGGCCGACTTCGACGATTTTTTCCCCGGCGCCTCCACCGCCCAGTTCGATCCCTTCACAGTCGCGGTATCTTCTACCCGTGGCTGCGATCCCATTCCCATGACTCTCGTGCTCTCCACCAACGAGGGACTTTTCGGCATCAATTTCGACCTCCCCGTGGGAGTGAACAACTTCTACTACGTCTCGGGAAGCTACGAGACCTTCGACGTTCCAACTTCTTGGGAGCTCGACAGCTTCTGGCACATTCAGCCCAATAGCGTCTGCCTCGATTCTTTCTTCGGCTCGCGCAAGGGTGGATTTGCACTCGATCAGGGCTCCGTGAGCCCACCCAATGCTCTCGTCTTCAACGACGAAGCCACCTGCACCTACGGGTGCGGCTCCGCGGTCCGCGGCGTCGCCCGCAAGCTCGAGGTGATTTCGATCCCCGCCGTCGCCCCCGAACTCTACATCGGATTCTGGGAGTTCGCCGACGTGGACGGCTTGGGTACCAAGGGCGCTGTTCTGGGCACCGACATCCGTACCGTGGAGGTCACCGACGACGGCGGAGCGACCTGGACAGAAGTGTACAGCCAGGAGGACAGTACCGGCGGCTGGAACTATGTCTATCTCCCCATCCCGCAGTACGAGGGGAAGGACATCGAGCTTCGCTTCATTTTCGACAGTGTGGACGAGTTCGATAACCTCCACCTCGGCTGGTATGTTGACAATGTCGAGGTCACTTGGCGCGTGGACGACTTCCTGTGCGACACCCCGACCCCCACCCCGACCGCTACTCCCACGGCAACTGTAAGCCCCACGATTTCCGCAACCCCCACCGTTTCGCCCACCGCCACTCCCTTCAGCACGCCCATTTGCCCGGTCGTGATCGATACTCCGGTACCGACGATAACGCCCACGCCGAGCGCAACGGCCACCGCCATCGCCGGGATCGCCTGCCCCGCGTGGAGCGGCGATACCGAGAACGACGCCTCGGCAAGCGATTGCTTTGGACCCGGGAATTGCGATGGTCGCATCGACCCGGGCGAGGAGGGGACTTTCGACCTGTACCTCGACTATCCCAATGCACCCGGCCAGAACAACGTGTTCGCCACGTTCACCACGACCGACCCGCTTGTCAACATCCTCAGCGGTGTGGTGAGCTACGGCTCGGCCTTCCCGAATTCGAAGATGTTCCCCTTCGATTCCGTCAGAATCGTTGTCGATCCTTCGCGCGGTTGCGAGCCGATCATCTTCGACGTCGCCATCACATCGGACGAGTCGAGCTGCAACTTCCAGGTGGCCTACGCCCTCGGCACCCGCTTCAGCTTTAGCGGCTCAGTTTCCTTCGATACGATGGATGACCCAGCCAACTGGACGATGACCGGCTATTGGCACATTCAAGACCAGAGCCGCTGCCCCATCACCGAAGTAAACCAGACCAACCACATCTCCTTCCCCAACACGCTCACCTTCAGCGACGAGGACACTTGCTCGTTGAACTGCGGCACCCCCGTTCGCGGCTCCGCCACACAGGTATTCAGCACCCAAGTCCCCTCCGACTCCCAATTCGCGTATCTCACGTTCTGGCAACTGGCCGATGGTCCACCGCCAATCCGCAAGGCCGGGGAGAAGGGCGCCGCCATTGAAACAAACCAGCGGATCATCGAGGTTTCTCCCGACTTCGGCGTCACCTGGGTTCAAGTTTACTTTGCCGTCATCAACACGACCGGCTGGCAGTACGAATACGTGGACATCTCCCAGTTTGTCGGTGAACAGATCATCGTGCGCTTCATCTACGATACGGTGGACGTCAACGACGACGGCGGCATCGGCTGGTACATCGACGACTTCGAGATCGGCGCCGAGTTCAGCTTCTATAACTGCAACGCAGTTGTTGGCACCCCCACCCCGACGCTGACGCCTTCGCCGTCGCCGAGCGTCAGTGCCACCCCAACGGTCAGCCCCACCATCAGCCCAACTTTCACCGCCACGCTTTCCCCGACCCAGTCGTCCACACCGACGCCGTTCGTCACGCCCACCTGCCCCGATGGCGGCACCACCGTTGTTCTCACGCTGACGCCTTCCCCCACGTTCACCTCCACGCCGACGCCCACCGTCTCCATAACGTTGAGCCCCTCCGTGACCGTTTCCGCGACGATCACCACCACGCCGACTCTGACGCCCACGATTACAGCAACCGTCACGCCGACGCTCACCCCGTCGATCACGCCGACGCCGACTGGAACCACGGGAATTCCGACGCCCGATGTTGGCGGCACGTCGCCCGGCGGAGTGGTTTGCCCGACCGGCACGCCCTTTACGCCAGCGCCCACGTCGACGCCTTCACCCAGCCCGACGCTTGCGGTCACGGCCACGGCATCGCCCACCGCATCGGGACCGACGATCGTCTCCGTCACTGCGGATGGGAATACCATCAGCGTCAATCACGCCGGCATCCTGGACCCGCCTAGCCGGCGCCACTTCATCGCCGTCTGGTATCGCCTCCTCAATACTCAGGGCAATCCATGGGTGTACTTGGGCTTCCGCGAGTACACCGCCGGCCAGACGCTCGCCACCGCAGCGTGGCCGCCGCTTCCCGACAGCCGCTACCAGCTCGCCGCCCGCATCTGGCAGGATGGCCCTGGCTGGATCACGCCGTCGGTCTTTGGCGAGTTCACGGACCTCGAGGCCGAGTATCCCGAGATCGGTTCCGTGGTCTTCGATCCGGAGACAAACGAGATCGTCGTGAACTTCTCCCGCACCGGCAAACTCACCTCCGCCATTGGCATCTGGCATCGCAAGGTCATCCCCAGCGGCGCCCTGGTTCCGCCGGTTCAGTCCATCGCCGACGGCGCATGGACATATCAGCTGAGGTCCTATCCGTTCCTCACCACCGAGATGCGTATTCCGCTCGATCCGGGAAGCGACACCTACGAACTGGCCGCCGCGCTCTACGTCCCCGGGGCTGGATTCTTCCTCCCCTACACGTTCGGCTTCGCCACCCCGGAGACGCTCGCTTATCCGCGCCTCACGGGCATTATCGCCGAGGCCCGCAACGCACGCGCCATCGCCATCACGAATCCCGTCGGCAACCTTCCCTGCAAGATCGGGTTCTGGTTCCGCGAAGTTGACGAGTCCACCTGCGAAGCCGCCTGCGAATGGCGCTTCGTTGGCTTCACGCCCTACGATCCGCTCACCCGCTTCTCGTCGGTTCAGTGGTTCTCGCCCAACATCAACGGCAAGTACGAAACCGCCATGCGCCTCTTCCTCGACGACTCCGCGGGCAGCGGCTTCGTGGACTTCTTCTCGCCCTTCGTCGTCATCAGCGACCGTTGCAACCTGACCGGCGCGGCCGGCGCCGGCGCCAAGGTCTTCACAGACGCCGAGTATCCCTACGACCTCCCCAAGGGGCCGTGGAACTAACGCCGGAAGCCAGCCAGCAACCAACCGCAAGCCGCGCAGGAGGCACGCCTCCTGCGCGGTTTGTTTTTTGGCGTACTTGTGGGGCAACGCGCTTGCCGCGCATCCCCCGCCCGAATCACCATTCGGGCACTGTTCCCACGGTGCCCCGATCCCGATGAGCGTTCCCAACATCCAGCAATCGACAGGCGATCTCGCCGGGCTTCCGGAGTCGCTCTCCGACGCACTGGCGCGCGCCTCACTTGGCGAGCCACCTCACTGGGCGGGCTCGCTGGAGCTTTGCGCGGCCACGCCGCGCGTCGCCATCATCGGCACGCGCAAGCCATCGCCAACGGGCCTCGCCGTCACAGAGGCCATTGCCGGGCAGCTTGCAGCGGCGGGGGCACTCGTCGTCAGCGGATCCGCAGTCGGCACCGACATGGCCGCGCATCGGGCCGCGCTCGATCGCGGGCGCCCCACCGTTGCGATCATCCCGTGCGGGCTCGGGCGCATTCCCTGGCCCGATTGGCGCAGGCCATTCGCCGCCGTGGGGCCGGGGCCGCTCCTGCTGCTCCTCTCTCCATTCCCAATTCGCCAGATTCTTACGCGGCAGACTCCCGTCATCCGCAACCGCCTCATCGCGGCGCTGGCCCACGCGGTTGTCGTTGGCGAGGCCGGGATCAACAGCGGCACCCACCACTGCGTCGCCGCCGCGCTCGGCTTCGGAGTCCCCGTGTTCTTCCTCCACACGGGAGAAGAAGAACCGCGGCTCGCCGAGTTCCACCGCGAGCTTCAGCGCAGGGGCGCTACTCCCTTCGCCCCCGACGACGCCTGGGGGCCCGACTTCCCCAGCACCGTTTTCCGCGCCGCCACCGGAAGGGAAATACAGCTTCGCCGCGACGACGCCGCCCAACTGCGGCTCTTTCCAGAATCCAGCGCGCCATGAGCGAGTTCCTCCCACCGCCCGCCACTGTCGCCGTCGCCCTCAACCTGCCGTTGCCCGATCCGTTTACCTACCTCTTGCCCGATGATTTCCCCGGTGGCGCTCCCGCCGTTGGAAATCTGGTCGAGGTCCCCTTTGGCCAGCGCAAGGAAATCGGCTGCGTCGTGCCTTCGCCCGCTCCCGGCGTGGAGGGCGCCACCTTCCGCCTTCGCCCCGTCGCCCGTCGCGCCTCGCCTGGCTTCTCGATTCCCGGTGAGATCGTCGATCTCGCTCGGTGGATTTCGGAGTACTACTTCTGCGGCTGGGGAGAGGCGCTTGCCACCGCCTCCATGATTGGCTTCACCGATACGGTGATCGCTGCGCGCGCGGGATACGCGCTCTCGCCCGGATGGAAAGAGGCCGACCTCACCACGCGCCAGGCCCAAGCCGCCGCCGTGCTCGCGGCGGCGGGGGAGCGCGAGCCCGCCAGCCTCGCCGAACTCGCACGGGTCGCCGACGCCTCGCCCGCCATCATCAGGAAACTTGCCGACGCCGGAGCACTGATCGAGGGCGAAATCGGAGAGGCTCCCCATATACCTCCCAGCACCGACGCGCCGCCGGAACTTCTCCCCGATCAGCGCACCGCCATCGATGCGATCGAGGAAACCCGCCGCGCGGGAAAGTTCGGCGCCTTCCTGCTCTACGGCGTCACGGGAAGCGGAAAGACCGAGGTCTATCTCCGCCTCATTGCCAACGTCCTGGCAGAGGGGCGCACGGCCATCTGTCTGGTTCCGGAAATCGCCCTGACGCCGCAGACGGTCGACCGGTTCGCGCGACGCTTCCAGCAGGAGATCGGCGTCTTCCACTCCCAACTCACCCGGCGCGACAAGCTCGTCCTTCATGGGAAGATTCGCGATGGCCGTATTCGCCTCGTCATCGGCGCACGCTCCGCCGCCTTCGCGCCGCTCCCCAACCTTGGGCTCATCGTCATCGACGAGGAGCACGAGACCAGCTACAAGCAATCCGATTCACCGCGCTACCACGCGCGCGACGTCTCCATCGTGCGCGCCAGTCGTCTCGGAATTCCCATCGTGCTGGGGAGCGCGACGCCGAGCCTTGAATCGTGGGAGAACGCCCGGCGCGGCAAGTACCGCCTCCTGCGCCTCTCCTCCCGGCCCGCCGGGCTCTCCATGCCCGAGGTGCGAATCGTCGCCATGGGCAAGGCCGCCGCGGAGGACGCATCCGGGATCAGCCTTCTCTCCAACGAACTGCGCGCCGCCATCGCCGATCGGCTCGCGCGCGGCGAGCAAACTCTTCTCTTCCTCAACCGGCGCGGGTTCTCCAATTTCCTCATGTGCCCCTCTTGCCGATGGGTCGCGCGGTGCCCCGATGACGACGTCGTCCTCACTATTCATCGCTCTCGCGCACGGCGCGGTGGGACCGAGCCATCGGACGGTGGAGAACTGGAACTCTTCCCCGGCCCGCTGAAGGCGTCCGAGGCGTTTCTGAAATGCCACTTCTGCGGCACCAAGAGCGACTACCCTGCCAAATGTCCCAACTGTGAAGACGCTGAGTTGATGGCGATGGGAAGCGGGACCCAGCGCATCGAGGAGTGCATCGGGCGCGTATTCCCCGAGGCAAGGCTCCTACGCCTCGACCAGGACGCCGTCGGCGGACGCCAAGCATTCCTTGCAGCGTGGCAGCGCATGGTCAGCGGAGAAGCCCAGATCATCCTCGGCACCCAAATGATCGCGAAGGGTCTCCACCTCGAGCGCGTGACGCTCGTGGGCGTCATCCTCGCGGAGGTCGGCCTCTTCATCCCCGATTTCCGCGCCGAAGAGCGCACGTTATGCCTCCTTACCCAGGTCGCCGGGCGCTCCGGTCGTGTGAGCATGGGCGAGGTGATTCTCCAGACTTACATGCCCCAGCAGCCGGCGATCGTCTTCGCCGCAGCGCACAACTACGAGGGCTTCGTGGAGGCAGAGATGCAGCGCCGCCACAAGTCGCGCTTTCCCCCGGTCGAGCGCCTCATCGCGCTCACACTCGCGGGGGAGGATTTTGATCGGACGGTTTCCCAGGCCAGGAATCTGACCGGAATTCTGCGGCGCATCGCGCAGAAAAGCGACTGGCGGTCCTGCCGCGTGCTGGGTCCGCTTCCCGCGCCCATCGAGCGTCTGGCCGGGCGCTATCGACAGCGGATCCTCCTGCGCGGCCCCGTCGCATCCACCAATGCGGGGCTTCTCCGCGCGGCGCTCGCCGATTCCCAGTGGAAGGCTTCGGCATCCGTCGCACTCTCGATCGATGTGGATCCGATGGATCTACTCTAGGGCGCCGAGCGTGGGCCATTCCTCGACGTTGGCGGAAGCGGGCACCACCGTGATCAAGCCAAGCTTCGTTTCTGAATCCTCGTTGCTCCCGTTGACCGCTACCAACTCCACGTCGAACACCCCGGGCGACGTATAGATGTATATCGGATTTCGATCCGTCGAATCCACCACGCCGTCCCGGTCAAAGTCCCACCTCCATGCCGATGCCGCCGCCGTGGAGGAGTTCGCAAACGTGACGGCTTCGCCCACGGATGCCGTGGAATGTGAAACGCTGAATGCCGCCGTAACAGGTAGGTCAGAGAAAATGACGGTGATGCGGGGCACAACTTGGCTGAGCGTCCGCAAGGCGGGCGTGCTCCCGCTCCAGTCGCCAACCGGCGTCCCCGAAGAAAGCGCCCGCCCCGCTCGCGTCCGGTCAACACCGGAGGCGAAACCCTCCAGCAGAAGGCTGGAACCCGTCGAGTCGGCCTCGAAGAGAAACGATATCCGAAGTGGCAGCGTCCCCGAATACACAAAGGGCGTATCCGCTGAGACCACCAGGGGACTGCCACCCACCACTGGCGCGAGGCCTCCCGTGTGCAGCGTCGTCCATCCTGCCGCGTCGAGGTTGTTGGAGGCAAAGGTCGAACCGGATGCCTCCTTCAGGCGGGCAGTAATGGTCCCACTCGCTGCGCCCGCTCCGACGGTGGGATGAATGGCCAGTCCTTCAAGAGAACCAGCGCGCCCAAGCTCCTCGGGATACAGGATGATCTCCGTGTTGACCAGCAAGGCCCCCCGATGCAGCGGGTACTCCGTTGTCGCGGTGCTCAGCCCGCCGACCTCGACCGCGCTGCCGCGTCGAATCTCCACGGCGTTCGCCTTTGCGCCCGGCTGCCCTCCGCTATATGTATAGACAATATGATGCAGGGCGGCGGAAAGCGCCGCCGTGTTGGCCGCGGCCTCGATCTGCGCCGCCGACTGGCTGACGATCTGGAGCGGAGTGTCCGCCGCGCCGGGCCTCCGCAGCGCGAGGCCCTCGATGCCGGCCAGGTCGCTTCCGGTGATGGTCCAGCGCGTCATGCTCGCCGCATCCGCCACACTTGGGGAAACGCCGCCGATCGTGGGCGCCGCCACCGCGTGGACCGCGAGGAAAGCGAGTGCTATGGCGAGCAGGCGCTTCATTTCGTCAGGCTGGCTTTCCCGGGACGCGGATAGCCACCCGCAGCCCTCCAAGATTCGAGTCGATCGTCGCCTCCGCGGAGCCGCTATTCTCCTCGGCGAACTTTGCCACCATGGCGAGGCCAAGGCCCGTCCCCACGGAGCCCTTGGTCGAATAGAACTGGTCGAAGATCGTCGCCAGATTTTCTTCCGGCACCCCCGGCCCGTTGTCTGAAACGGCGAACTCCAGCTCATTTCCAAGGTCGGTGATTTCCAGCCGAACGAGACCATCCTGGGCGACGGCGTCCCGCGCGTTGGAGATTAGGTTCATGAGCGCGCGGTGCAGCCGATACCGATCCAAAAGATACCTCCCCTCCACGTCGCAGAGCACCTCGAATGCGTGGCGCTTCTGCTGCGCCGCGGCTTCTGCCTCGCCCGCGATGTCACCCAGGAGATCCTCCAGCAAGACCTCCTCCGGCTCCGGTGCCCGTTTCTTGGACAAGTCGAGTAGGTCGAGCACCAGGTTTTCCAGTCGGCGCACGCCATTGCCAATCAGTCGGGAACTGGTCGCAATCTGGCCGAAGTCCTGTTTCTCCAACCCCTTCTCCAGGATCATCGTAGATCCCTTGAAAACCGTCAGCAGATTCTTGATGCAATGCGAGAGCGTGGAGAGCGTGGAACCGATCGCGGCAAGGCGTTCCGCCTCCACGTTCTTCTTCACCAGGCGCTGATTGGAAATTGCCATCGCCAACAGGCTCGCGAAAACCTCTGTCGTTGCCAGATCGGCAGGAGACAGTTCGCGGCGCCGGTTCGCCGACGCGAAGTTCACCGTTCCCAATACCTCGCCCTGCGACACAATCGGGGCACAAATCGAAGTTTCGACCTTGCCAGTCAGCGACCGGCTTCCCGGCTGGTCACCGATCATCAAGCGCGACCGACCGTGCTGGATCACCCAGTCCGTGATGCTGCCGGGCTTCACATCCAGGAGCTTATTGTCTAATGCGTCCGAAGCGCTGCCCACCGACGCCGCCAGCCGGAGTTGGTTCCCCTCCGCAAGGAGGATCGACCCGCGATCCACGCCCATCTGGGAGATGAACACGCGCAGCAACTTCCTGAACTGGATCAGGTCCTCCGTCACCAGATCGATCTCGCCCGCCGCGCGCACCAGCGTCTGCAGCCATCGCGTTGGATCGGGGAAATAGTAGTCGCGCTTTACTCCGCGCCCCTCCAACTCGTGGATGAGTTGCTCCGGCGTCGCGCCAGCCGGCAGCAACCCATCGGCCCCCGCCCGCATCAGGCTCAGGATGCGCTCGAGCTGAAAATGCCGCAGCATCACCACCACGCGCGTTGGGCGGAAAGCCACCGTCACAAGCTGCGTGCATTGCAGGAGGTCCTCGAACTCCGCTCCTTCGTCCAAGTCCAGCGCAACCACTGCCCATGCGGCGCCGGGCTCGCGCTTCTCCTGCCAGGAGGGCGAACGCCATTCCGATCCGGGCACATGGACCAGTCGATGGGTACCCGCGCGGACGAGTCCGTCAAGCTGCGCCCCAAACTCGGCGCTCCCGCCGATTACCAGCAGCTGTACACTGTCAGAGACGAGACTGAGACCAGGCAGGTCCAATGTATGGCTCCGTTCATCCTCGGAAGGTTTTACAATCCTCTGGGGCATTGCCCCGCGAGTCAATGCCCTATGCCAATTTGGCTCCTCATTGGGTGAGGGGCGTCGGCGAATCCCACTAGCGGTCGCGGCCTACGGCGCCAAGGTTTCGCCGCCTTCGGATTCAAATCCGCTGAAATCAAATCCTTGCAATCTCCTACCCCCCAGAAGGCCATTGCGGCATGACTTCTGCCCAAGTGGGAATGCATCTCAGTCGTCCATCCCAAGCCTCACCAACCCAGCCGAAGGAGTTCCTCCCATGAAGGTTCGCGTCGTTCGGAGTCTCGCCGCCGCTGTCCTCGCCATTTCTGTGCTTTCCGCCCCCGCCTACGTATCCGCCCAGGACGAGGCCAAGCCCGCAACCTTCGACGTCACAAAGTTCATCGGCGCCGACGGAAAGCTGACCCAGGGCGATGTCCCCCTCGGCACGATTTCCTTCGTCGGTACAGCCCCTGGCAAGAAACACGATGGCGGCTTCGCCAAGTGGCGATTCACCAAGGTGGACATACCCGGCGGCGACCTCGCCAAGGGGATCATCGAGCTGGAGATAGACATCGCCTCCGTTCATAGCGACGCGGGAAAATTGACGAACCACCTCCAGCAGCCCGATTACTTCTCCGCGGCCGAATTCCCCAAGGCCAAATTGGCCATCAAGAATGCCAAGCCGGGGGAAAAGGATTCCAGCGGCGCCCAACTCTACGAAGCCGACGGCGAGCTGACGATCCGCGGCGTCGCGGCCCCCCTCACGGTTACCTTCTCTGTCGTCGAAGAAAAGCCCCTCAAGGTAAAGGGCACCGCCACCGTCAATCGCGACAGCTTCGGCGTCGGCCCCAAGTCCAACCCCGAAGCCCCCCGCACCCCGAATGCAGATGTCGCCATCGTCTTCGAGACCTTTGTCCCGGAGAAGATCGAGGCTCCCAAAGCCGTTGCGGAAATCGAGAAGAAGGTGGACGATGCCGCCGCAAAGGTTGGGGCCGCCTTGGACACCGCCCTCCCCACCCCGCGCAAGTCGCACTAGGCAAGCGTAAAGGGGCTTTGCCATCGCCGCCCGCGATAGCCGCACGATTCCCAACTGGGGTGTAACTGATTACTCAATTTCCCCCGTATTTCGCGTCGAAGAACCAGATGGACCCCGGAAAGTCCCCTTTTTCCTCGCTTTTGGCAAGGCACGGCAGTTGCCAATCACCTCCCCAGAGAAGAGGCCCGAAGCACTCGACCCACCGACCCCACTGGTCCTTCTCCAGCACAACCCAACCCGTTGTTCCTTGCGCCGGAGGGCCCTCCCTCTGGCGCAAGCCTTTGCAGCCGAAATCAGGCTTACCCCGAATTCCCACGCATCCCCCCGACACGCCGACTCCCATCGCGCCCTGTATTTGATTGGTCGCCAGAACAGGCATAGGGGGGGCTCCCTGCTTTTTGTGAGGAGAGTTGACAGGCCGCATTTCACCCGATACCTTCTTCCCACGATACCGCGTCGAGGCTTGCCATGAAGCCCAGCACCCCCTTCTCGGCGGCACAGAGAGTCAGCAGTCAGAGGGCGATTGTCTCGCTCGCACACGACGATGCGACACCCGCCGGGGATTACCACGCGGCCGTCACAAGGATATCGCCGTCAGGTATCCGGATTGCACTGGAGGTAGCACCCCAGACGGACATGCGCACGCTCTATCGCTGCAATCCGCGGGTGGACCTCTTGCTAGACCTGCCCCGCCCGCTCAAGCCGGTGCAAACGCAAGGGCGTATCTCCGGAGTGGCGATCAATCACGGCGTGGACGAGCCGCCGATGGTGATCGACTTGGAATTCCTCGAGTTGACGGCGGAAGAAGAAAAGGCGCTGCGGGATTCCAACCCAGCGCTGGTCGTTTAGGGAGGACTAAAGTTTGGGGGCTCGCCTCTGTGGCGGGATCTGGTCTTGAAGCAGTCATGGGTGTGTGGGTCCCATGCCTGCTCCGAAACCGCAAAAGGGTCCGGCGAGCCCCCAAAAAACTTCTAACTGCCGATTAGGCCGTTGCGCCCAGTTCGGAGGTGCAGTTTGGGCAGCGAGAGGCCATGATCGGAATCGCCGTATAGCACTTCGGGCAGTCCTTCGTTGTGGGGACGGGCACAGCGGCAGCGGCTGCCGCCTTTGCGTCGTCCTTGGCCTTCAGCTTATTGATGAACTTGATCATCAGGAAAATCGCAAAGGCCAGGATCAGGAAGTCGATCACTTGGTTGGTGAAGATGCCATAGTTGATCGTCGGCGCCCCGGCCTCCTTCGCCGCCGCCAGCGAGGCGTGACCCGCCCCCGAGAGATCCAGATACAGCTCAGAGAAATCCACCCGGCCGAGCAACAGACCGATCGGCGGCATGAGCACATCGCTCACCAGCGAACTGGTGATCTTCCCAAACGAGGCGCCGATGATCACGCCCACCGCGAGGTCGATCACGTTGCCCCGCATCGCAAACGCCTTGAATTCCTGAACGAAGCCCATCATTTTGATCCTTTTCGGTTGGTGGCCGGGGGAGCCCCGACTACTTGCACTGACCCGGTAGAAGCCCATCAAACCCGTCCGACCGTCAACAGATATGACCCCCCCAACTGGGATAGGCGAACTGGTTACAATTCCAATTCCATCCACCGCGGCCGCCCATAGTCGCTCGGGATCACCGCCGTGCCGATCGGCGACATGCCGACCCGATCCACCACTCCGTTCAGGCCAACGTGGGTGTGGCCGCTGACCACATAGCGCACCTTCGCGTGCCGCCTGATTTCCTCCCCCAGCGTCAGGTGCCCGAAGTATGGGTTCCCCATGGACCACTGCGCGTCTTCGGGATGGCGGTCCATCTGCGACTCGAACGCAGGAACGTGGGTCGCCACCAGAACCCGGTCCACGGCGGGGTTGGCCTCCAGCGCGGCCAAATGGGCCACAAGGCGCTCCCTGCAACGAGCTGCGAATTCAAGATCGTTGTACTCCCAATCCACGCGCACCGCATCCATGGCGAATCGCGGCTTGGTCTTGGCGATGTCATCGTCGGACTGGCCGTAGGATGGCTCCCTCGCGCTATAGTCATACCACGCGATGTTGCCGCAGACCCCCACGCCACCCGGTAGCACCAACGGCGCCTCGTCGAGCCAATGGAACCCCATCGACCGCGTGATTGCCGGCAGGATCTCTCCATACAGCCCGATGCTCGTCTCCCCAAGGCTCGTCCACACGTCGTGATTCCCCGGCAGCACCGCCACCGGGCAGGAGAGCTGGAGGAACGGCACGAGGCACTGCTCGAAAAGGCGCGACGGATTCCCGAGATCCCCGGCAAGCACCACCAGATCCGGATCCTCGCGATCCATCCCGGCGACGAGCCGGCGAATCGGCTCGATTCCTGTGATTTCAACATGCAGATCGGACGCGATCAGAACGCGCAACGGTTGAGACTCCGCGCATGGGGATGGACGCGTCTTGTGTGGCGCGCGAGTCAGTGCGGCCAGCAATCAATAGGATTCCCCCCTCCTTCGCAAGGGGGGAATCAGCCATCACGGCGCGGCGGGGGGAATCAGCCTCACCGCTCCGTCGCGGCGGGGGTCGGCGGCGGCACCCATTGCTGGCGTGCCGTCCGAAGCGGGCTCGATCCAGCAACCCTGCGCACCGCCGAAGTACGCGTCCATCTCGCCCATCTCCTGAGTCTTCCATTCGGCTCCGGGTGCCAGCAGGGCCAGCGCCTCTTCGATTTGCTCCGCGCTGTATCGCTTCTCGTAGGAGATCTTGCCGGCCTTCGTGTCCACATGGATGCGGCGACCGTTGATGGCGTCCTGAAGGCTCTCGCCAAAATCGATCTTCCTCACCATGATCTGGGCCATTGTTCCCGGGATGCGCGTCCCACCTGGCGAACCGACCGACGCGATCAGCTCGCCATCCTTCATCACCAGCAGCGGCGTCATGTTGGAACGCGGAATCTTTCCTGCGGCGGGAAAATTCACGGAGTCCGAGTCGAAATCGAAGTCGATCATTTCATTGTTTAGCAGGATTCCCAGCGACCCCACCATCACCCCCGCGCCAAAGAATCCGT
>Ga0105049_10006166_pt1 | contig 13968 bp, 11 predicted proteins | sample MAT06_FD_78087 | JGI IMG/M metagenome (GOLD analysis project Ga0105049, IMG submission 78087) | Freshwater microbial communities from Lake Fryxell liftoff mats and glacier meltwater in Antarctica - MAT-06 | ecosystem: Environmental > Aquatic > Freshwater > Ice > Liftoff microbial mat | place...
GAGCGCCGATTCGATCTCAGCTCGATAGGGACGCGCCCAGCTACGGTCGGCCTGTTGCGCCCGCGTCAGCTTGTCGAGCACGACGACGACCTCCAAACCCTCGGTTCCGACGGCCGTTTCGTAGCTCTCCGTGCGGATCTGGACCACCTTGGGTTTCGGCGGCAGGTTCAGGCGCGCCGGGTCGAATTCGGGGAGGTCAGGTAGGCGGATCACGGCGTGCCCATTCTCCCCGGCGGGAGCGCGTCGCGCCAAGGCCCGCTCGCTACCCTGGCGACCGATGCCGCGCATCTATGTGCTCTCCGGGCCCGACCTCGGACGGACTTTCGACGTGTCGGCCGGCGCGACCTTCGGCCGCACGGCCGAGTGTCAGGTGATCCTGCGCGACGCGTCCGTCTCGCGCGCGCACGCGCGGCTCGAGCGCGGCGAGAGCGGTTGGCGCGTCGTGGACAGCGGCTCGCGCAACGGGCTCTACCTGCGCGACGCGCGCGTCCCGACGGTCGAGCTGTCGGACGGCGACGAGTTCCGCCTGGGCGAGGTCGTGCTGCGCTTCCGCGACGACGCGGCCAACGTCGCGGTCGCACTGCGCGGCGAGCCGGGCGCCGAACCGCCTGCCCAATCGCGCGCCGAGATCCCCGCGGCTTCCGCGGAGCCCTCCGCTCCGCCCGTCGCCGAGATCCACTTCCACGCGCGCGGCGTTTCGCGCGCGGAACCAGCCGACGAACCGCTCGAGATCGAGCTCGAAGGCGACTGGTCGCAACCGAGCGCGCCGCCGCCGCCGCGTGGCCTCGCGGAGACGGCACGCGCAAGCGCGGAGACGGCACGCGCAAGCGCGGTGACGCCCGTCGCCGCGCCGCGCTCGACCGCGAGCGAAGCGCGCGCGAAGAAGCTCGCCGCGGCCGGACTCGGTGCGACCGCGCGGACGGGCGGCGCCGACGCACGCGGCGTCCTGCAGTTCAACAAGGTCGAGCAGCAGGAGGGCATCCTGCGGCAGGAGCTCGACCAGCAACCGCTGTGGGTGCGGCTCACGGTGATCGCGGTCGTGCTGGTCGTCGTCACCGCGCTGGCGTGGTTCGGCTACCAGGCCGCGACCGCGACGAAGGCGCGGCTCGCGCCGGCGGAAGCGGTCGAGGACGAGGCGCGCTGACCGCTGCGCTCTGCGGGAGCTCTCGCGGTCAGCCGCCCTTCGCCAGCGAGCGCTTGTGCAGCAGCACGACGACCTCCGCGGGGTCGGGCCAGCCGCCGAACAGGCGCGCGAGCAACCCCCGGCTCTTCGAGGTCACGACTTCGCCGTCGGCGAGCACGTCGAACTGCCCGGGCGAACCCTTCTGGATCTCGACTTCGAGTCCGAGCTCCTCGCGGATGTGCGCGGCGAGACCCGCCGCGCGCCGTTCGTAGCCTCAAGCGGTGCAGTAGAGGATCTGGATCTTCATGGTTGCGATCGATCGTACTCCAGCGCGCACCAGCTTTCGCACCAAACCTCCGCGCAGCGGTCCCACGTGAAGCGCGCGGCGTGCTCGGCGGCGCGCTCGAGGTCCGCGGGAGTGGCCACGAGCGCGCGACGGATCGCGGCGGCGCAGGCGCGCGCGTCGTCGGGCGCGAAGCGCGGCGCGTACTCGCCCGCGACTTCCGGGAGCGCGCCCGCGTCGGCGATCGCCAGCGGTGCGCGCGCGAGCTGCGCCTCGAGCACGCCGATGCCGAAGCCCTCGAGCTTCGACGGGATGACGACGGCCGCGGCCGTCGCGAGGATCGATGCGAGCTGCGCCTCGTCGAACGCGCCGCGGATGCGCACGCGTGCGGAAATGCCTTGTTTCGTAGCCGAGTCGAGCAGCCGTGCGGCCTCGTCGCCCTTCGCCGCGCCCCACAGATCGAGCGCGGGCAGCGACGCGTCGTGCGCGAGCGCCGCGACGAGCAATCCGAGGTTTTTACGCGGCTCGAGGTGTCCGATCGCGACGATCGGCGCGTTGGCGCGCGGCGCGCGCGGCAACGCGACGTAGTGATCGCCGCCGTTGCCGATCACGACCGCGTCGGGAACGCGCAAGCGCGCTGCGATCTCGCGCGCGGTCCAATCGCTGACCGTGAAGACGCGCGCCGCGCGCCGCGCCGCGCCGCCGATGACGGGGCCGGCGACGAGCCGTCGCGGAAGCGGCGCGTCCGAGTACGCGAGCGCGCGCAAATCGTGGATCGTCAGCGTGAAGGGCACAGCGATCGACCGCGGCACGGGGAAGTGCGCCGTGTGCACCACGTCGAAGGGACGCCCCGCCGCACGCGCGCCGCCGATTGCAGCGTGCAGCGCTCGACCTTCCGCCGCGGCGCGCAGGATCGGCGGGCTCGCGGGCACGTCGCTCGCGATGCGCTCGATCTCGCGCGGGAGGTCGAACGCGACGCGCGCGCGGCCTTCGAGCACCGCCAGCGATCCGCCGCGCGCCGCGAGCAGTCGCGCGACGCGCGGCAGGAGCTCCGCGTTGTGACGGCGCACGCCGCCCGCGGGTTGCCCGAGCACGACGCCGCTCACGAGCACGCGCGGCGCTCTCACGCGAGGAGTTCCGTCCACACGGACTCGACGAGTTGCGCCGTGCGATCCCACGTGAACTCCGCGGCCCGCGCGCGTCGCGCGGACGCATCGCCGGGCGTGCTCGCGAGCGCGCGCGCGAGCCCGTCGGCCACCGAGCTCGCGTCGTCGGGATCGACGGAAATCGCCGACGTTCCGGCCGCTTCGGCCTGCGCGCTCGCGCGGGTCACGAGCACAGGCGCTCCGGCCGCGCCGGCTTCGAGGACGGGCAGGCCGAAGCCTTCGGATCGCGCGAGCACGGCGACCGCGGCCGCGTTGCGGTAGAGCGCCGCGAGGTCCGCGTCGGAGACCTCGCCCACGAACTGCACGCCGCCGTCGACGGCCACGCGCGCTTCGACCGGGCCGGTGACGACGACTGCGAGCCGCGGTCCGCCGCGCCGCGCGATCTCGACCGCTCCGCGCAGAGCCGCGTCGGTGCGCTTCTTCGCGCGACCGCCGCCCACGCACAAGACGTAAGCGCGTGCGGCGAGTCCAGATCGCGCGAGCACGGCACCGTCGTCCGCGCTCGCGCTCGCGAGGAAGATCGCGTCGAGTCCCCAGGGCACGACGCTCACGCGGTTCGCGTTCACGCCCGACCAGCTGCGCACGTCGCGCGCCGTCGCTTCCGTCGCCGTCAGCACGCGGTCCGCGCGCCGCGGCCCGAGCCGTGCCCACAAGCGATGGCGCCAGCCAGCGTTCTCCGTGACGCCGTGGATCCAGGGCAGCTCGTGGATCGTCTGCACGCGCTGGCCCGCGCCGCGCAGCGGAAAGGCCGACACAGAGCAGTGAATCCCGGCGAGACCCAGGCGTGCTTCCGCGCGCGGCAGCTCGACCTGTCGCCAGCGCGCCGAGTGCGCGCCGTCTTGCGGCGCCAGCCGCACGACCTCGATGTTCCCGCGGCGCTCGAGCGCCGCGACGAGGCCCGCGACGACGCGCACGACGCCGCGCGGGTGCGGGCGGTAGAGCGGAGAGACGTCGAAGCCCACGCGCATCGTCACGCTACGCTACCGTTCGCGCGCGCGAGCCGGCTCGGGATCCCGTGCCCTACTCGTGTCCCCACGGCGCCGGCGGCGGCGGGATCGGTTGCGTGAGGTCGAACTCGACACGGAACATGCGGCCCTTCCGCGCGAGCTCGTAGACGAAGCTCCGTCCAGGCTCGATCTCCATCGCCCACACGTTCGTGGTCGAGACGCTGCGCTGCGTGCGCTCGAACAGCGCGCGAGAGTACGCATCGACCGGGAACTCCTGGCGCCGGGCCGAGCCGCGATCGGCCGTGTCGCCGCCGTACTGGGTCAGCTCGTCCTCGCTGCCGTCCGCGTGACGGTGATCGTGCTTCAGACGCAGACCTTGCGGCGTGCGCGTGATCACCCAAGTGCGCGAGCGGTCCGCACCCACGTGGAACGGAATCTCGAGGCGGTCGGGCTCGACGCGGCGCACGTGCATCACGAGCGTCTGGCCCGCGAACGGATTCGCCGCCTGCGCGGGCTCGTCCGCGAGGACGCGGCCCGCGTACGCGCGGCCCTCGAGCGCGGCGAGCTCCACGAGAAATGCCGATTGCGGATCCGCGCTCTCGTCCCGCGTCGATCCGCAGGCCGCGAGCGCGGGGATCAGGGCGAGCAGCGCGGCCGCGAGAGGAAGTTGGCGCATCGTGGGATCCTGAACAGTGAGGGCACGCGAAGTGAACGCCGAGCGGTCGGGCTCGGCGCCGCGCGTGAGCCGTTCCTGATTGCGTGCAAGCCTACGGTCGTTGCGCTCTTCCAACGGCGCCGCGGATGCCCAGGAGTCCCAGTGCAGCCAACAGGATCGGTCTGTTCATGGAGACACCTCTTCCAGGAGAACTGACGCACGCCGGCGCGCCAAGGCCATTCGTGGGTGTGCAACCTTTCAAGTCGGGCTAGCGCACTCGCGCTGGCGCGTCATGAGGTCGATCCGCTCCAGCCTGCGCGGCTCGGGGCCGGGAGAGCGGCAGCGACGCTCGCTGCGGGCGCTACGCTGACGACCGTGCGCGCGACCACACCGCCCAACCTGCTCGACCGCCGTATGGTCATTCCGCTCGCGCCCGTCGTGACGTACGGGGCGGTCGCGTTCCTCGCGCTCCTGTGGTTCCTCGTGGCGCCCGTCCCGTTCCTCTCGGAGGACTGGACGCAGATGGAGCAGTTGAGCCGTGTCGAAACGCTGTTCGCTGCGCTGGATCCGGCGCGCGAGCCGCTGCGGCCGTTGCAGCACGCGTTCCTGTGGACGCTGGCCAACAGCGGTTTCGATCTGGCGGGCTGGCTCCCGGCGGCGGCGCGGGCGGTCGCATTCCTCTTGCACGGCCTCGCGTTCTGGGCCGTGTGGCAACTCGCGCGGCGCGCGGACGCGCGTCTCACGGCACCGATCGTCGCGCTGGCGTTCTTCGCCGTCTACCCCAACGTGAAGATGCTCGCCTGGCCGGCGGCGATCGGCAGCCCGGGCCGCACGGCGTTCGAGCTCGTCGCCCTGCTCTTCCTCGTGCGCCGTCACCAGGACGGTCGCGCGCGCGACGGATGGCTGGGGCTCGCGGCGCTTGCGGTCGCGCTGGGCTTCCACGAGACCGCGCTGCTCCTGCCGGCGATCCTACTCGCGTGGATCGCATGCGTCGGCACGGAGAACATCGCGAGCGGCGTCCGGCGCGCGTTCGCCGCGTTGCGCGATCCGTTCGTGCTCGCGGCCTGCGCGATGGGGGCGGCGCACCTCGTGCACCTGCTCTTCTTCCGGCCCGGTCGCGTGCACGGCGCGAAGGACCTCTCCGCGATCCCGGCCAACGTGGTGAAGGCCGCGTTCGCGCTCGCGCCGGAGTTCGTGCGCGACCTCGGCGTCGAGGGTTTTCGCGGCCACGGCGGCGCGATCGGGCTCGTCGCCGCCAGCGTGGCCATCGCGGCGGTCGGCGTCGTGGCGGTGGTGTTGCTGCGCCGCGGCGGGCTCGCGCGCTTCGCGGTCCTCGCCATCGCGCTCGACCTCGGGCTGGCCGTCGCCGGCGCGGGATTCGTGCAGCGTTACGCGTGTCTGGCGTCGGCGTTCCTCGCGCTGGCGTTGGCGGATTGGTCGCGCGCGGCGAAACCGGCGCTGCGCACGGGACTCATCGTGCTCGCGTTGCTGTGGGCGGCCGACTCGCTCCGCGACGCGCTCGAGATCCGCGCGGCGGGGCGAGGGGCGCTGGCGCTGGCCGCCGAAGTCCAACACCTCGGCGGAGCGCGCGCGATCGCCGTCGTCGGCGTGCCCGACATGATCGGGGCGGAGGAGGACGTTCCGTACTTCAACTGGGGCGGGACGTTCTTCCTGCGCGCTCACGGAGTCACCGCTCCCGTGCAGCTCCTGCGCGAGCGCGCGTTCCGGACGAACAGCGATCAAGGGCTCGTCGACCGCGCCCACCTCGACGCTCTGCGTGCCGCGGGCGTCGACGTGCGGCGCTGGGCCGGCTTCGAAGTGCCGCTCGCGACGTACCCGCCCTGAATGCGGGCCCTGAATGCGGGCCCTGAATGCGCGCGCGGATGGCGACGACCGCGCGGATCGGATACGAAGCAAGGATGCGCCACCTCCTCGTCGCCCTGATCGCCGCCGCATTCCTCTCCAGTTGTTTCATCTCGCGCGATCGCGCGAACGAGCCGCTGCGGAAGGAGCAGATCGACTCGCTCTCGGTCGGGACCAGCACCGCGACGGACGTCGCGAACACGCTGGGCGCGCCGACCGAGGTCGTGCAACTCGGCAAGCGCAGCGCGTGGCGCTACGATTTCACGACCAAGAAGATGTCGGGCTTCACGCTGATCGTGATCAGCTTCCTGAACACGGACCAGCGCTCCGACCGCTGCTGGCTCTTCTTCGACGAGACGAACGTCCTGCGGCACGTCGGCTCGACGCTCGACGCCGAGGATACGCGCTACGCCATGCCCTGGCAGGACGTGGATTGAGCGCGCGTCCCATGCAGCGGATTGCGGCGTCGCTTGCGATCCCCTTCCTGTGCGCGAGCTGCGTCAGCTTCGCGTACCAGCGCGAGATCATCGAGCGCGAGCCCGAGGCGGCGCTCGTGGAAGGACTCGCGGCCGGCCACACCGACCTGGGTCACGTGCTCGACGTCCTCGGCGCGCCGATCGAGGTCTGGGAAGGCGCGGACGGCGCGCCCGTGCTGACCTACGGCGGTCTGCGCGCCGGGCGCTGGAACATCGACGTCAGCCTGCCCGTCGTCGACAACGGATCCGCCTCGTTCTCGTACACCGACACGCGCGCGCGCACGAGGGGCTTCGTGCTGATCTTCGGATCGGACCTGCGGCTCGACATCGTGCGCGCGGGCAACCTGGCCGACTTGCGACGCCGCTACGAGCGACGCAGCCCGGCATCCGTGGACGACGAGGCGATTCCGAACGCACCGAGGCCAGCGCAGGAGAAGCCGTGAACGCGCCGAGCCGCGCGGCTCCGCAGCGGACGACGTGTCCGCTCGACTGTCCCGACGCGTGCGGCGTGCTGGTCGAGACGGACGCGGACGGCGCGTTCGAGAGCTTGCGTGGCGACCCGCTGCACCCCTGGTCGCGCGGCGTTTTGTGCGGGAAAACGGCCCTCTACGGCGAGGTCGTGCGCGCGCCGAACCGGCTCCTGCACCCGCTCGTGCGGTGCGGGGGCGAGCTCGTCCGCGCGACGTGGGACGAGGCGCTGGACCACATCGCCGCACGCGTCGCGCCGCTCGCGGGATCGGACGTGCTCGCGTTGTCGTACGGCGGCTCGATGGGGCTCGTGCAGCGCAAATTCCCGAACCGCGTGATGAACGCGCTGGGCGCGACGCACCACGACGGTGGGATCTGCGACGCGACCGCGGACGCGGGTTACCAGAGCGTGCTCGGACGTTGTCTCGGTCCCGACATGGACGACGTCGAGCGCTGTGACGCGCTGATCCTGTGGGGTTGTGACATGGCGCGCACCGTGCAGCACCTGCAACCGCGGGCGAAAGCGCTGCAAGAGCGCGGCGTGCCCGTCGTCGTGATCGACGTCTGGCGCACGGACACCGCGCGCGACGTCGAGCGCCGCGGCGGACGCGCGTACGTGATCCGCCCGGGCACCGACGCGGCGCTCGCCTTGTGCCTCGCGCGGCTCGCGTTCGAGCGCGACGCCGTCGATCGCGCGTACCTGGCTGCCGAATGTGACGGCGCCGAGGAGTTCGAGCGCCACGTCCGCACCGCGCACGATGTGGCCTCGACGACGCGGATCACGGGGCTCGCCGCGGACGAGATCGAGCACCTGGCCGCGATCCTCTTCCGCGCGCGCGACCCGTTCGTGAAGACGGGCGTCGGCTGGACGCGCCGGCGCAACGGCGGCAACTCGATGCGCGCCGTGTGCGCGCTCGCAGCGATCCTCGGTCACGGCGACCGCGTGCACTTCGAGAGCTACGCGCACTTCGGCCTGGCCGAGGACGTGATCCACCGCCCCGACCTGCGGCCGGCGAGCGCGCCGACGGAGACCGTCAGCCAGGTCGGGCTCGGCCGCATCCTCGAAACGGGCCGTTTTCAGGCCGTGTTCGTGTGGTGTCACGATCCAGCCGTCACGATTCCCGACAGCGCGCGCTTCCGCCGCGCGTTCGCGCGCGACGACCTCTTCAAGGTCGTGCACGACCACTTCTTGACCGAGACGGCGGCGCTGGCCGACGTCGTACTGCCGGCGACGACGTTCGTCGAGCACGCCGACGTGTACCGCAGCTACGGACACCGCTGCGTGCAGCGCGCGCGCGCCATCGCGCGTCCGCCGGGCGAGGCGCGCTCGAACGTCGAGACCTTCACTGCCATAGCGAAGCGGCTGGGCCTTCCGCGCGCGACGTGGGACGTCACGGCCGAGTCGCTGTGCGACGAACTGCTCGCCGCCTCGCGAGATCGCTTCACCGAGGACGAGTACGCGCGCATCCAGCGTGGCGAACCGGTGAAGCTCGCCGCGCGCGCCTTCGCCGGATGGGGGACGCCCAGCGGGCGCATCGAACTCGTGAGCGACGCGCTCGAGCGCGCCGGTTCGACGCGCTGTCCGACCCATGTCACCGAGGAAACCTGCACCGAAACGGGCTCTTTTCAGCTGATTTGCGCTCCGTCCGTGCACACGCACAACGCCACGTACTCGCACAGCGCGCGCCACGCGGCGAAAGCCGGCGCGGCGCGCGCCCACCTGAACCCGCACGACCTCGCGCGGCTCGGCATCGACGCCGGCACGCGCGTGAAGCTCGCGAACGAGCGCGCGGTCGTCACGCTGCTCGCCGCCGCCGACGCGTCGGTGCCCGAGGGTCTCGTGCGCGTCGACGGCCTGCCGCGCGCGGCGGACGTGCCCGAAGGACACGGTATCAACGCGCTCGTCGCCGGCGATGCCAGCGACATCGGCGGCGGCAACGTGCTCTACAGCACGCGCTGCGACGTCGCTGTCGGTTAGCCTCACGATCCGCGGCACGGAGCCGGATAGCGCGCTTCGCCCGCCACGCCGCGCAGAGCTCCCGCTCGGAGTTCGAGCGCCATGAAGTGCGGGCCCGCGTACGCGCTCGACAGCGACCGCGCCAGATCGCTCGAATAGCCGAACCGGCGGCGGTCCGTGAGCTTGCAAGGAACGCGTGTCGATCCAGGCCCGTCCGACTCGGAGTCTGGTCCGCACGGCACCCAAAGACGGCGCAGCTAACGAGGCGTGCTGGCGTGAAGCCCTCGATGGACCTCCCGCGTGTGGCCTGAGTCTGCGCGCCTTCTCCGCGCGCGAGAACCTCTCCGCAAACAACGCCCGCGCACTGAAAGTACAGGAGGCTCGCGCGGCCAGAAGCGACCTCGGGACTATTGGCCCGGTTCACGCCATCGAGGATCGCGTGAGCTCCGAGGGTGACATCATCCTCACGCCCGAGGGCGTACACGTCTCGAATCGGCGAGGCTTCGAGGATGACAATCTCGGGCGCGTGCGTTTAGTCTGTGTTCCTCGTGCTGACACTCTCCGGATTCGCGGCATCTTCGTCGGTCTTGGCGCGACGGACATGCGCGCAGGCTAGATCCCCCGAGCTGCGGGAACCGGTCTACCCGGGTTGACGGCTCGCTCTGAGTCCCTTAAAGCATAGATGTGGTCCACACAACCACCCTGGCGCGCGAGCCGAGCCCCATCCTGCACTCGGCCTATCATGTCAAGCTCCGGCTCTGCGAATAAGCCGCAGTTTTCGAGCGCGCCCGCACCGCCCTCGCGCTGGTGTGGCTGCGGGGTCCGAGCACAAGGTCTATGGTCCACTGCATATTCAGGATGTTTTGTCCGCTGCTTCATCGAGCGGCTCTGTCGTCGTTGTCGCAGATCGGTTGAGTGCGGCAGACGCTCAGCTACTCGCCACTAGACTGAATCAGCGCTGATCAGGGTGAGTCAGTCAATCGGAATTCAGCATAGACTGACAGTATTCTGCTGGCCGATCTGTACGACATCGCTTGCCAAACCCACGGAAGTGGAACGCACCTATATCCCGTGAATGGAAGAAGGGCATGGGCCCGGTCTCGTACCCGCTCGTTCCAACCGGAAGGGAGGTTGAACGGCGTTGTGTGGTCTCCATGCCCAGTTGCGTTGCGGTTCATCGAAAGATCGATCACGTGCTCCCGACGCGCTCGTCACAACCTGCAAGCGTTACGTTACCCAATTGCTCGCGGCCTCGCCAGCGAAGGACCGACGCGATCCGACGTGTAGTTGCACTTGCTGGCGACTCAGGCCTAGTCGGGCGTTGGTAAGCGGACGCCGCTGTCGTCCACGGCCGAGGGCGTCGTTGGCGTCTTCCTCGCGGTCGGGAGGTCACTCCCGTTAGACTCTTGGCCCGAGTCGGGCCTGATTGCGGCCCATCTGCCGAGTGCCCGGAGTACTAGCCGTCATGTCGAACCCGCGAATCCCGCCCTCGGGCACCGCTCGTCTCGCGCCGCTCGGCGCCATCACGATCCTCCTCGCCGCCTGCCAGACCGAGGTCTTCGGCGGCAAGGACACCTACTCCCCGGCCGTCGAGAAGAAGGACTACGCGCAGGAGAAGATCGACGTCGGCCCGCGCAAGATCGACGTCTACGGGCCGGGGCAAATGGATCCGTCCACGAGCTCGGTCGGGGCGATCGTGGACGCGCTGCTCGCGTTCCAGCCGAAGCCGACGAGCGTCGCCTGCCTGCCGCTCGTCACGTACGACTTGAACACCGGGAAGCCGTGGGTTTCGGAGCTCGGCGTCGGCACCGCGGACGCCGTCGCGCGCGCGCTGCGCGAGAAGGGCTTCGCCGGCAGCGCGTTCGCGACGGACGAAGTCGGGTTGCGCCTCGCGCAGACGAACGTCTCGCGCGCGGCGTTCACGTCGATGGAGTCCGTCGCGGCGAATGCCGAGCGCATCGGCGCGGACGTCGTCGTCTTCGGCACGATCAAGCGGCGCGACCGCGCCGGCGCGCTCGATCGCGACGTGCTGACGTGCGAGCTGCAGGCCTACGACGTCGCCGGGAAGCGCATCGCGACGTCCACGCGCTGGGAAGTGCCGAGCGACGACACGTCGTACCGTCGCACGTGGGATCTGGCCCAGGCGGAGAGCGCGTGGATGCCCGATTCGCGCTACGGCGTGCCGGGTTCCGCGCCAAGCCTCGCGTCCGAATTGCAGCGCGTCGCGGGCGATCTCGCCGTGTCGCTCGCGCGCACGATCGATCCGGCCAAGGTCGAGGGCGCTTACTACGTCGCACCGCTCGACGTCGCGGCGTTCGTGCCGCAGCTCGCCACGTTGCGCTCGGCGCAAGGCGCGTACGTGGCCGAGGTCTCGCGCCGCGTGGACGCCGCGAAATCGGCCGGTTCCCAAGCCGATTTCGAGGGGAAGATCGTGCTGAACGGCACGGAGTACCCGAACTTCCAGGCGGCCGAAGCGAATCTCACGCAGCTTTCGGAGAGCTTCCGTGCGACGCCCGCCGCGCGCTTCGCGCAGAGCTTCTCCTCGGGACTCGGCGACGAGATCCGCGCGCGCGCGCTGCCCGCGGGAAAGGCGGTCAACGCCCTCGCGGCCGTTGCACCGGCCGATCGCGCGCTCGTCGAGGGTGAACTCGCGCAAGGCGGAGTCGGGCGCAGCGTCGCCGCGCGCGACGCGTTGAGGGCGGCCGGCGTCGGGCTCGTCATCGCGCCGCGCCTCGAGCGGATCGGCGACGTGCTCCAGATCCGCGTCGACGCCTACGAGCTCGCGCAGGGCCGCATCGCCGGCGACGGCAGGGTGAGCATCCCGGCGCACCTCGCCGCCGAGCTCGAGCGGTCGCTTGCCTCCGCTTCGACGGCCGCGATCCCGAACGCCCCGTCCAAGGGACAGTGGTCGTCGCTCTACGGCTCGGTGAAGAGCGGAGTCGTGCACGTCGTCGGTTCGCAGGGTCGCGGCAGCGGTTTCGTCGTCCGCGCGGACGGCCTGATCCTCACCAACGATCACGTCGCGCGCGGCATCGGCGAGCCCATCACCGTCACGCCCGAGGGTGGCAGCCCGTTGCCCGCGCGCATCGTGGCGAGCGACGCGTACTGGGATCTCGCCGCGATCCAGGTCGTCGGCCTGCCCAAGGACTGCCACGTGTTCACGTTCGCGGACGACGTCGGAGTCGGCACCGAGGTCGCGGTGCTCGGTCACCCACGCGACAGCTCGGGCTGGGTCCTCACGCCGGGTTACATCAGCTCGACCTCGGAGCAGGTCTCGACCGACGACGGCCGTGCGCGCGCCGCGCTCATGTACACCTCGCCGACGCGTCAGGGCTCGAGCGGCAGCCCCGTGCTGCTCGCCGACGGTCGCGTCGCGGCCGTCCATTCCGCCGGACGCGTCGGTCAGTCCTTGACCGATTCGTCGGAAAAGACCGAACTCACCGGCTTCGCCTTGGGCATCCCGGCGCGCGAGGCGCGCCTCTTCGCCGACAAGATCGCGCGACCCTGAAGCCGACAAGTACCCCCGTCCCGGACATCACACACAACATGCAGATCCAAACCAGCGTCTCCCTCGCGCTCGCCGCGGCCTTCGCCCTGTCCTTCTCCTCCTGTGGTTCCACCGGACGCGTCCGCGGCGAAGGCGAGGACCAACTCGTCGGCGACAAGCGCGCCGGCACGATCACCTACGACCAGCTCGTGAAGGACTCGACCACGAAGCTCGTCGCGCAAGCCGGGATGCCGGCGCGCGCGCAGGGCCCGTACCGCGTCGCGTTCTTCGGTCTGGAGACGAAGGGCGCCGAGGAGCTGCGCGACCAGCTGCCGGCCATCTACGAGCAGATCGAGGAGATCCTCGTGAACTCGGGCCCATTCGTCGTGCAGTCGCGCAAGGCGGTCGACCGCGCGCGTCAGGAAGTCGGCTTGCGCGAAATCGACGATCTCTTCATCCAGAAGAATCGCGACATGTTCATGGGCGTCATGGGGCGCGACTCGCAGGCGCCGGACATCCTCGTGTACGGCACGACGACCACGCAGACGACGGAGAGTTCGGGCGGGATGTTCTCTCGCGACACGAAAGAGCGCCGCTATTCGCTCTCCCTCGAGATGATCGACGCCGCGACCGGCACGATCCTCTCGAAGGTCAGCGGCAAGCAGGAGATCGAGTACAAGAAGTAGGCGAGCTGCTCCCTTGGCTTCCGTGAGAAACCTGCTCGCAACGTTCGCCGTGGCCGTCTCGGTCGCGGCGTGCCGTGCGCCCGACCAGCGCATCGCGCCCTTCGCGGAAGCGTGGGGCGCGGGCGATTTCGCGGAGGCCGAGAAGAAGATCGACGCGCTGGTCGCCGACGAAGCGGGAGTCGATCCGAAGCTCGTGACCGAGACGCGCGCACTCGATCCCGCGATCGATCCGGCGCAGGGCGACACGTTCCTGTTCCTGCAGGAGAAGTCGATGACGCGGCTCGCCGCGGGCGACACGGACGGCTCGATCGAGCTCCTGCGCCGTGCCCGCGACGTGCTCGCCAGCCGGCTGCAGGGCAACGACATCGCCGGTTGGCTCGCGGCGGGCATCGCGGACGACACGTTCCTCGCGTACGCGGGCGCCGATTACGAGCACGTGCTCACGCCGGCGATGCTGGCCTTGTTCGACTTGCTCGAAGGCGGCCAGGACGCGTACGCCTACGCGCTCCAGGTCGGCGAGGTCCAGGAGTCGATCCTGGGCAGCACGTTCGGCGACGACATCGACGGGAAGGGCAACGGCTACAACCCGCGCGGGACGTACCAGCGCGTCGCGATCGGCGCGTACGTCGAAGGTCTCGTGCGCGAGCGCGAGGGCTATTCCGGCGAGGCCTTCAAGGCCTACGAACGCGCGCGTGAGTGGGGCGGTGCCGCGCCGATCGCCGTCGAGGCCTGCGAACGCACGTCGAACGGCGTCTACGCGCCCGTGGGTCAAGGCGTCGTGCACGTGTTCCGCTTCGCCGGCCGCGGCCGGCGGCTCGTGCAAGGCCGGTCGCCGATCACGGACAGCGCGCTCTTCC